>Ga0070717_10002474_pt1 | contig 13041 bp, 10 predicted proteins | sample LARL113metaG_FD_71366 | JGI IMG/M metagenome (GOLD analysis project Ga0070717, IMG submission 71366) | Corn, switchgrass and miscanthus rhizosphere microbial communities from Kellogg Biological Station, Michigan, USA - LAR L11-3 metaG | ecosystem: Host-associated > Plants > Roots > Rhizosphere ... | reverse complement strand
GCAGCAGATACAGGGAGAGATCGTGGTGTACGGCAGCCGCCCGCTCGTGCGCACGCTGATGGAGCACGACCTGGTGGACGAGCTGCGCCTGACCGTCTTCCCGGTTGCGGTCGGCGCAGGCGAGCGCCTGTTCGGTGAGACCAGCGACAAGCGGCCCCTGCGCCTGATCCGCACGAACACCGTGGGGAACGGCCTCGCCCACCTCACCTACGAGCGCGCCCGCGAGGCCTAGTGCACGCGGCAAGACATTCGCGCTGCGGTCCCGGCGTCGCACGTGGCCTGGGCGGGTCCCGCTCAGGTCACGTGATCCCGCAGCGCTGCCTAGCCGCTACGGCACCATCGTCGATGCCCGCCGAGATGCGGGCGGCGCCAGGTCCAGGACGTCCAGCGCGACCAGGACGCCACCAGCGAAGGCGACTGGCATTACCACGATCGCCAGCAGCGGGATCATGCACAGCAGGACGGCCGGGAGGCCAAGGCCGAGGGCGAGCGTCCGGCGGCGTCGAATCATCGCGGTCCGGCCGCGAAGGCCGATGCCGCGCCGGTAAAAGGGGACCGCGACGACCTCTAGCGCCATGAACCACGCGGTCGTCAGTGCCACCAGGACCGGGACCACGCTCTGCCCGACGAACGGGAGAAAGCCGGCGAGGAAAAGCGGGATGGTGAATACCAGCGAGCGCAGCAGCAGCACGATGCCGTCACGGAGACCGGCGAGAAACTGTTTCCACCACGACAAGTCGAGGTGACCCGCGGTGATGCTCAGGTCGTCTTCGATCCGCTCGGCGATGTTCTCGTAGAACGGGCCGCCGACGACCAGCGTCACCGCTGTGAACCCGACCAGTCCGAGCAAGACCGCGGCGCCGACGAGCGCGAAGCCCGCAGCGAGCCGTGTGACCAGCCGTTCCCCGCCTGACCAGTCATCAGCAAACGGCGTGACCAGTGCGGCGAGGTGGTCGATGTTAGCGACCAGCGCGATCATCGCGCCCAGGAGGACCACCGCGGTCAGTACCGCTGGGAGCATGCCGAGGAACAGCAGCTTCGGCCGGCGGGCCAGAATGGCGAATCCCTGGCCGAAATACCGGACGCCAGTAACGAAATCGCTCACTATCCGGAGAACCTCCGAGGGTCGGTCGGCGCCGAAACCAGCCGTGGTTGAGCTTCCCGGATCCCTGATGCACAAACTGGGCGGCGCCTCAGGAACTGCGAGGGGAGCTCCCGATACGGAAGTGCTCCTCTGCAAGTACCAGCAGGCTGGCCGGATCAGGCGCTACGCGCCGCCCGCCTTTCTCACTCGCCGAAGAGTTCTTCGCCGTCGCTGGCGCCGAGGAGGAAGACGAACCGGCGCAGGTCAGCGCAGGGCAGCGGGCTCCAACTCACCACTAGGCATCCGCTGGGCCGTTGACGGGGAAGGCGGACCGAGTCCGGTCCGGCCAGAGCGGGTCGTTCGACCCTACCGGGACGTTGGGGTCGGGACCATGCTCTTATAGGACCAATACGATCGGAGGCCAGCACATGAAGCGTCTTCGACGGACCCCAGCGTTCCGCGGGCAGGACGGCGAGGTCGTGCCCGGCAGCATCGCCGAGGTCGCATATCGTCAGCTGGGTGGCTTCGATCAATGGGTGATGATTCGCGGCGAAAGCGCTGCAAACCCGCCGATGATCTTCCTGCACGGTGGGCCTGGCTGGGCCGAAACCCGGTTCTTTCGTCGCTTCAATGCATCGCTCGAGACCTGCTTCACGATCGTCTACTGGGATCAGCGCGGCGCTGGCATGTCGTATGACCCCTCGATCTCTGCATCGTCCATGACGGTTGAGCAATTCATCTCCGATCTCGATGAGCTGGTCGATTTCGTGTGCGAGCGCCTTGGAAGGCCGCGAGTCGCGATCTTGGGGCACTCTTGGGGCTCTGTGCTGGGCCTGCTCTACGGGGCGCGCTACCCCGGCAAAGTGGCGGGTTACGTCGGCTGCGCGCAGATCGGTGATTGGCCGCAGGCCGAGGCGGCCTCTTACAAGTTCGCACTTGCCGAAGCGCAGCGCCTCGGCAACCGAAGGGCGGAAAGCAAGCTGCGAGCGATCGGCCCGCCACCGTACGGGGCCGGCGCTGTGTTTGCCGAGCGCACCTGGTCGATGCGCTTGGAAGGTGGCATGCGCCCCCCGGCGCTGTGGAAGATGTGCCAAGCCCTCCTCGGCGGGCGGGAGTCCTCGATTTTCGAGTTGCCTACCACCTGGCGCGGGTTCCACTTCACGATGGACGCGATGTGGCCGGAAGTATCACGCCTGAATCTCATCGACCTAGTGCCGAAGCTGGAGATGCCGGTCTTCTTCTTGCTGGGTCGCAAGGATCCCTGGGTTCCGCCCGAGACAAGTGTGGCTTACTTCAACACCTTGACCGCTCCCTCGAAGAAGCTCGTCTGGTTCGAGAACTCAGGGCACGAGCCGTTCGTGGACGAGCCCGACAAGTTCAATGCCACGATCGCTGACTTGGTCCGGCAAGTTCTCCTGACCGAATTTGCGGGAGCGTGAGATTCAGACCATCCGGGAAGTCGCCCGGAGGAGACTGACCCGAGAGGGACGTAACATCGTCGCCGCGTATCTCGCAGGCGCCGCCCGGTAACACGCTTACCGGCTTGGAAAGCTCCGCCCAGCGGTGCCAGCCGCCGGGCGGAGCTGCCCGCGGCCGCCCATCCCGATCACCATGTGCCGGTGACGCACCGATCTCAGCGCGCACTTGAACCGCCGATCTGGCGGCAAGTCCCAGTGGGCCGACATGCCGTCCGAGCCATACCCGAACGGGCTGATCTGTGCTGGGGATATCAAGATTGGCCCATGATGTGACGTGGGCTGTCGACTGGGCGCCAGGGCACGGTGATACCGCGGGTGGGCTCGGTTGCGAGGCGCTCGGCGGCCTCCCCTGCCAGGAGCCGGGTTGTGCGCCGGTCAGAGTACGCGTAGCGTCCGGTGCCGGTCGGCGAGCTCGATCCGGCTGAACTCACAGGCCGCGTGGCCGGCCTGGGGGACCGTTTGGGCGATGAGCCAGGCGCGGACTACGCGTGAAGGTGCCGGCCCGCCGATCGCGGCTTGGTGGTCGGCGAGCACGGACCGTTCCTCGTCGGTCCAATGGCCGAGGCCGTCGGTTCCGGTGCGGGCGACGATGTGTGTTTCGCGGCGGCGCCAGTGTGGCAGCGGGCACCGGTAGCTGAAGCCCTCCGGCAGGCAGCAGCTCCAGTACCAGGTGAGGTCCTGGCCGTCGTCGAACTCCAGGGCGACGCTCAGGTAGTCGTGCGTCAGCGCGGTGTCCTCGGGCAGCCGCGACGGCAACGCCTCGACCCGCCAGGACCACCGCAGTCGCAGCGACGGCGTGAGCGTCATCTCGGCGGGGTGCCGGACGATGGCCGAAGTCCAACTGGCATCCACTGTGATCCCGGCGCCGGAGGGGAAGAAAGCTGCCTCACTGCCGGCGAGCGGGTGTGTGTCCCATCCGGTCGGCGGCGTTGGCGGGCTGGCGAGGCGGGCGGCCTCGGCGGCACACAGCCCGGAGGGATCGCGGCCGGCGACCGATTCCAGCGCGTGCCGCGGGTCGCTGCCTGGTGCCCATCGCGCGACCACGGCCGACAGCGCCCCGGCCATTGCCCGGTAGGGGATGCGGTCGGTGGTCACTGTCCCGTCCGCCTGCAATTCGCCTGGGTATAGGCTGCCAAGCCGGAGTTCACCGGTGCGGTCGGCACGGAAGGTCACGGTGTCACGCGCTCCCTCCACAGGCGCGCCGTCACCGACACGCCCCCGCAATGCCAGCCGGGGGCGCAAGGCTGCGCCCAGTGGCCGGATAAGGTGCAGCGATCCCCATGCCAGCCAGCTCACGTCCTCTCCGGTGGTCACGGCCAGGCCCGTCGGCGTCCAGGGCGGCTGGTTCACCGGCACCCGGACAAGCCGCGCGTCCGCGGCAACAGTGGCGACCAGATCCCGTAGCGCCTGGGCGTCGACCGGCGTTGCGTCACGCCGCGGATCGGCCTTCGGCGCGCACCTCCCGCGCACCGCGCGCGCTAGAGTCCAGGCTTGCTGAGCCCAGCGCCGGTACGCCGTCTCCCGGAAGGCACTCGAACGAAGCTCCGAGCGCATCGCTTCGACGATAACCTGGGCGAAGGTGCCCGGCGCGTCGAACGGGACGGCGTGCGCAGCGCCGTCGATCTCACGGACAGCCGCCCTCGGGATGGCCTGGGCCAGCGAGCGCGTGATCGAGCGCATGTAGGTGCGGCTTCGCGACCCGTAGGTACACACGACCGGCGCGGTGATCTTCGCCAGATCCTGGGGGCCGGGGTAGCCGCCCATACTGCTTTTCAGATCATCGACGACCGATCTGCCGTTTTCCCGGGCAGTGCACCGCCACTGTTCGGGGAAGGCGTCCCACGCGCTGCCACCGTCACGGTAGCTGTAGACCCAGCGCAGAAGCGTTTCGGCTGCCTCCGGGTAGCGGCCTTGCCAGGCCAGCCACTGCATTCTGGCCAGCGCGCCTACGCCCGACGCGTCCGGGTGCCGCAGCGCCCGCCAGGCTGCCTCGTGGACGACGACCGCGCGGACCAGGTCCGGCCGGCGGACCGCCAGGTCCAGCGCGATGGTCGCCCCGGCACTCGTTCCGACCACCACCGCCGGCCTGGCTTCCAATGCGTCCAGGACCGCGGCGGCATCGCGCGTATGCTCGGCGGCCGAGCGGACAACCTCGCCCCCCGACCGGGTGTACCCGCGCCGGTCGTAGGCGATGATCCGGCCGGCTCCGGCCAGATCACCGACCAGGGTCCCCCACGTGGAGGCGGTAGATCCGGCCGGGGGGATCAGCAGGATCGGCGGGCCGTCGCCCTGCTCCTCGTAGTAGAAGTTGCTCCCCCGGGCCTTGATGAACCCCATCGCCAGCCCCTCCTTAGTCTCTCGAACGCACCGTTGGTGCCGGGGCCTTGCCCATTGATGGCACGGCGATCGTGTCCTGGTGGTCACTTACCTGTGTTTGGAGGACCTGCGTTGGTGCTGGCGATCTCGAAGGCCATCGCGGCGGTGAAGCTGGCGTCGCGGCGGACCAGGGCGCGGGCCAATGCCACCGCGGCGTAGGAGCACGAGGATGACGCGGCGCCCAGGCCGGTAGCCAGGGCCAGCGTTCGCGTGTTGCTGCTGCCGAGGTGCCGGGCGATCCTTCGCGGGGGACTACCGCCTGGATCACCGCCGACAAGGTGAAGCCCAGGATCAAGGACCAGGTGATCGGCCAGGTCATCGACCCGGCATCCAGCAGGGCACGGCCCAGCTCACTCAACAGGCGCATCGATGCCCTCCCTTCGAAGGGCGGTGGTCGGCAAACTCCCGCGGGCGGCGGAACGCCGATACCTAACCAGGGGCAGGCACAAGCGCCGATCGTGCGAGGTCGTCGAGGGTGGTGTGCACGCCGTGGGTGAATATCTCCAGGTCCGGGCAGTGGTCGTGGTCGGCGACGGCGGTGAGGTTGAGCTGCCCGGCGTAGGACAGCGCGGCGACGACGAGGGTCAGGTTGCCCATGACCGGCATCATGGGAAAAATTTCCAGCAGCCGCGCGCCGGCCAGGTACAGCGGCACCGGCGGGCCGGGGGCGTTGGTCACGACCAGGTTCACCGACCGCTGCCGCGGGAAGTGCCGGTACCAGGCGCGCTGGCCGGCGGCGAACCGGAAGATCCCGGTGCCCGCCTGCGGGCGGTCCTTGTGCTTGCGGGCGGCGGTCTCGGCGGCGATCAGCTCAAGCCGGCGCACCGGGTCGGGCTCGCCGAGCGGCAGCGGCACCATCATCCACCCGGGCTTGTTGCCGCGGGCCTGCCCAGGCTGCTCGTCGTGCAGGGAGATGGTCACCATCGCGCGCTGCACCAGCCCGGCGACGTCCTCGCCGCGGCTGGCCAGCAACTGGCGCAGGCCGCCGGCCACGGCGGCCAGCACCACGTCGTTGACCGTGGCATGGTGGGCGTGGGCGATCTGCTTGGTGGAGTCCAGGCGGCCGCGGACGAGGACCAGCCGGCGGTCGGCGCCGACCGGGTGGTTGAGGCTGGTCCGTGGGGCAGGTTGCTCGGCGAGGACTTCCCGCCACGCCGGCCAGGCCGCCCGGGCCCGGGCCAGCGTCTGGCCCGGATGAGTAAGGCCCGACCACCCGCGGCCTAGTTCTCGCCCGCGCCGGCGCAGGTTGTCGGCTAGTAGCTGGCCGGTGTCCGGGATGGGTGCTGGGGTCCATGGTGGTGTGACCGGGGCGGGTGCGCCGGGAGCGGGGTCCAGCAGCGCCCCGAAGGCAGCCAGTGCCGCGGCGCCGTCGACGACGGCGTGATGCAGCCTCAGGTACGCGCCCACCCGGCGGTCGGGCAGGCCAGGCAGCAGCCACAGCTCCCACAGCGGCCGGGCCGGGTCCAGCCGCCGCCGCGCCAGTTCCTGGCACGCCTGCAGCAGCTGGGTTTCGCCAGCGGGAGCGGCAACCGGGTGGACCCGGATGTGGTCGGCGAGGTCGAAACGGGGGGCGTCGACCCACAGCGGCCAGCCCAGCCCCAGCCGCGGCCGGTACAGCAATTGCCGGAACCGGGGGACCAGGTGCAGCCTCGGCTCGAGCTGCTCGCGGATCGCCTCGATCCGGACCCCGCCGTCGTGGTCGAGCAGGCTGGTGCCATCGAGGATGGCCAGCCCGCCGATGTCGGTGGACCAGCCATAGTCGTCCCACAGCAGCAGGAACAGGTCTGAGGCGGTCAACCGCTCCAGTACAGGTGTCTCAGCCATCACGTCACGCTCCTTCCTCCGCCGATGCGGCCGCTGGTTCACGCCTGCTCGGGCACGCGCCCCGCGTACACCAGGCGCATGACCTTGTGCCCGAGATCGGCGGTGGGCCCGAACATCAGCGGGCAGCCGCCGTCGATCACGGTGATGCCGTGGGCCCGGCCGTAGCCGGTCGCGGCGGCCGAGACGCTGCCCGCGCCGGGGCCCCGGTGCATCCACACCTGCCTGATGCCGAGTTCGGCGCACTCGCGCATGGTGTCCTCGGCGATCTCTGGCCGGGTCCCGATCACTACCGCCTGAACCCCGCCGGGGATCGAGACCAGGTCCGGGTAGCACCGGTCTCCCTCGACCTGGCTGGTGTTCGGGTTGACCGCGAAGACCTCATAGCCGCGCTCGCGCAGCCGCCGGTACACGTTGTTGCTCCCGTGCGTCTTGGGCGTGCGGGACACCCCGGTGACCGCCACCCGCTTGCAGGCCAGGAACGCGGCCGCGGCCTCATTGATGTTCTGCATGACTCCTCCCTTACGTTTGTCAGTGGTCGTGTTCGGCGTCGATGGCCAGGTCCAGCGCCAGGACGCTGGCCAGGATCAGCAGGTCGTCCTCGCCGGGCGCGACCATGACCGCGTAGCTCGCGGTCATGGTGAGCCAGCGTCTGGAGATGGTCGCGACGGTATGGCCGTCCCGCTGGATGGCGAATTCGTGGCTGAGCAGGTCGCCATCGATCTCCATGCCGCCGGCGCCGCGGACGTCGATGGTGAACCGTTCCCCGAAGGGGGTGAACAGGTGCTTGCGCACCTCCGCCACGTCCTTGCCGTCGATGGTGATCTCATACGTGGGACGCAGCGCGGCTAGCTTGCGGTTCACCTGCCCGACCTCGCGCCCGGCCGGATCTTGGAGGATGAGCCGGTTGTGCAGGCTCAGCACCTTGCCGTCCACGTGCAGCACCGGCTGCCCGGCCTGATCGGTGATGTCGGAGTCCTCACCCAGGCGGAACAGGCGCTCGCGAATCACGTACATCTTCCTCACCCCAGCTCTCACGCTGTCTTTGCTGCGTGGCGCTACCATCGCCCCGGAGCAGCTTCGCCGACGGCCGTGCGCCGTCTACGGGCATCTCACGGGACTGCTGCTGCTGGCACGCCGGTCCGTTCGTCTACTACTTGCCAGACCTCCTGGTCTAGCTGGTTCTCCTTCCAGATGCCGTAGGCGGTCCCCAGTAGCACCGGCGGGACCGCCACCAGCCCGATCGCCCCGCTGATGGCCGTATCGACCCACTCGTGCCCCCCCAGGCCGATGCTCAGCTGAGCATCCCCCGGGGTGAAGACGACGGTCAGCGCGTAGGCGACCCCGAGCAGATGGCGCCACAGGCTCTCCTTGCGCGCCTGCATCACCGTGCGGTCCCCGCTGGCGCGGAAGACCTGTGCCTCGAACTCCTGCGCGCGGAAGTGGTCCGCCAGCGCCCGGGCGAGCTCTTCCGCCGGGACGGTGGTGCTGTAGATCCGCTCGATGTTCAGCGCCGGCACTCCGCCGGTTCGCATGTCTTTGCCCTGCTCCGCATCCATTTTCTTTCCTCCGCTTCAATGACCACGCCCGAACGGTCGATCTAAGCCGGGGCCGCGTGGGTGGCCGCCGCGCGTGTCTTGCGGATGAGACCCTCGCCAGGATCACGCGCCGCCACGGGCCAGCTGGCGGCAGGCCCGGGCTCACTCTGGAGTGGCTAGATGGGTGCGACCTGTTCAAGCCCCTGGACGAAGGAGAACTTGCCTACTCCTCCGGCGTGCTTGTCGAACAGGTCGCTGAGTTGTTGCGAGATCTCGCCGTAAACGCTCATGCGATGGTCGAAGGCGTAGTCCCTGAACCACGCGTCCCTCGCCGCAACGACATGCTGGTTGTGCTCGATGAGCCCCTCTTCGCGGAGGTAGGCCTCGTGAACCTCGCACTCGGTTTCGTCCTGGTTGAGGAACCAGTCGTAACGAAGGGTCTGGGTGTCCTTCTCTTGCGCCAGCCGGAGGATCTCGGCTGCTTGGGTCTTGAATCCCTCAAGCTGACCTGGGCGGACCTTCACCCGAGCGATGACCTGCAAATGGTCTATGGCGCCTCCCGGAACAGGAGCCGGCGATTCAAGGCCCTGGGTGAACGCGAACACTGCCGGGGGTCCCATGCGCTGGGCGACCAGGTCGATGAAGTCCTGCGACACGTCGCCGTAGATGGTCGCGTGGTGGTCGAAGGCGTAGTCCCTGAAGAAGACCGCGGTCGCCTCCATGGTGTTCATCTTGTGCTCGATCAGTCCCTGTTCATCGGGAAACAGCTCGTGGACCTCGCACTGTGTCCCGTCTTCGTTGATGAACCAGTCGCACCGAAGCGTGTGCGTGTCCTTTTCTCGGGTGGCGCGCAGGATCTCGGCCGCTTGAGAATTGAATCCCTCGAGCTGGCCTGGTCGGATCTTCAGGCGAGCGATGACTTCCAGATTGTCCATGGTGGGCATGTCGACCTCCCCTCACGACGTCGTAGCGGGTTGCGGCAGAAGACCGAACTGAGCGGCGACGGCCAGGGTGTCGTAGTAGAGGTTGTCGACCACGATCTTCCCGTCGCGGACCCTCACGAACTCCATGCCCGGCATCTCCACGCGCTTGCCCGTGGCAGCCAGCTCGGCGCCGTCGGGCAGCTGGAGCGGACCGGTGTGTGTCCCGACGAACACCCACTCGTCGGCGAACGCGTCGCCCTGCTCGACGTAGCTGACATAGCGATGGGCGATATCCGCGAACGCGGCCAGCTCCTTGGCGAGACGATCCCTGATTGCGCTTCGGCCCTCGAAGGTGCCGTCGGGCATCAGCTGCACGGCGTCCTCGGCGTACAGGTCCATCACGCCGTCGAGATCACCTGCGTTGTACAGCTCGACGTATCGCTCCAGGAGGCCTCTGTAACGATCCATTGTCCTTCTCCTCTTCTCTTGCCGTCGTACGACGGTCAGGCTCTGTGATGTTCATGGGATCTGAACCTCACCGACGCGGGTGATGGTGCTGCGCTCGGCCACATAGAACGGCAGCAGCCGGAGCGCATCCGCTTCGCTGTCGGCGTCGACCGTCCACCAGATCTCGTGCCCGCCGGTGCGGCACGAGGCCAGGGTCGTTTGATGGCGAAGCGGGCTGTGGTGTCCTTTGAACGAGGCGAACACCACGCCGCACTCCGTCGGCTCGTGGCGGTGGTGCAATAGGTAACGGGCCATGAGCCCAACGTGCCGCCGCGCCGCCGCCCTGACATCGGGGTATCACCCTGAGCCGGACCCTGATCTTTCGCCGCCCGACGACGCTGACCTCCGCGAGCCCCCGCCCGCAGGGACCTTCGGCCCTACGTTCGCAGGCCATTCGGCCCTGGCCACCTGGGCCTGAAGAGCGAGTCTCGGCGAAGGAGGTGAGGGGGATGCCGGCGACTCCGGGTGGCCGTAAGGCTCCGGTGCCACCTGAGCGTGCGAAACAGGCGGGCGTGACCCTGCTTACCGGCCATTTCGCGGGGAGGGTCGACGAGCTCGCTTCGCTGGAGCGGATCCTCGACGAGCTGGATCGAGGCTGTCCAGGCGTGATCGAGGTGGCGGGCGAACCGGGGATCGGCAAGACACGGCTGCTGAGGGAGCTCGCCGCTCGCGCCGGGGCTCGCGGGCACCTGGTTCTGTCCGGTGCGGCGTCGGAGTTCGAGAACGACCTGCCGTTCTCGGTGTTCGTCGACGCGCTGGACGAGTACGTCGCGGGCCTGGAGCCGGGCCAGCTCGCCGTGCTCGACGGCGCCGTCCAGGCGGAGCTGGCGCACGTCTTCCCGGCGCTGTCGGCGCTGGGCGGCGGCCTGCAGGTATCACCCCAGCACGAGCGCTACCGCAGCCACCGCGCGGTGCGGGCGTTGCTCGAGCATCTCGCGCATATCCTGCCTCTCGTCCTCGTCTTGGACGACTTCCACTGGGCAGATTCGGCATCGGTCGAGCTGCTCGGCGCGCTGTTGCACCGGCCGCCCGCGGCAGCTGTGCTCATCGCGGTGGCGCTCCGCCCCCGGCAAACCCCGGAACGTCTGGCCATCGCGCTGGAGCGAGCGCACCGTTCGGCGGCGGTGACCCGGGTCGACCTCGGCGCTCTTACCCTGGATGAGGCCCGGCAGCTGCTAGGCGGGCGGTTCGACGTGGCTAGCGCCGCTCTGCTGTACCAGGAGAGCGGGGGAAACCCCTTCTACCTCGAGCAGCTGGCCCGGTTGCCTGCGCGCGCGGCTCAATTCACTTCTGCTCCTGAGATCTCACTGACCGGCCTGGACGTCCCCGCGGCGGTCGCCGCCTCGCTGGCCGAAGAGCTCACGCTGCTGTCCGACACTGGACGTCTCGTGCTCGAAGGAGCTGCGGTGGCGGGCGACCCATTCGAGCCAGAGCTGGCGGCCGCGGCCGCCGCCACATCAGAGGCGGCGGGGATGCATGCCGTCGACGAGCTCCTGGGGCTCGACCTCATCGGGACCACCGACGTACCCCGGCGTTTCCGTTTCCGCCATCCGCTCGTCCGGCGCGCTGTCTACGAAGCGACCGCTGGCGGCTGGCGGCTCGGGGCGCACGAGCGGTGTGCGGAGGCACTCGCGGCGCGGGGGGCATCCGCCGCGGCGCGCGCTCACCACGTCGAGCGGTCGGCGCGCCAGGGCGACCTCGCCGCCGTTGCCGTCCTGCGCGAGGCCGGCCAGGCAGCAGCACGCCTCGCGCCCGAAAGCGCTGCACGGTGGTTCGGCGGGGCTCTGCGGCTCCTCCCGCAGACCGCGCCGACACGGGACCGCGTCGAGCTTCTGCTCGCCCGTTCCCAGTCACTGGCGGCCGCGGGCCGTTTCACCGGCAGTCATGAGGCGACGCTGGAGGCAGTGGCACTCGTCCCAGGACAGCCGAGTGCGCTCAACACGACCGTCGCGACGGCGTGCGCCAGCGTCGAGCGCTTCCTCGGACGATACGAGCACGCCCACGCCCGTCTGATCAGGGCGCTTCGCCTCCTCCCAGAGCCGGCCTCGGTCGAGCGCGCCGAGTTGCTGATCGAGCTGACGCTGAACGAGTTCTACCGCTCGAGATACGAGGCGATGCGCGATTGGGCCGCGCCCGCGGTGCGCGCGGCGAAGGAAACAGGAGACGCCGCCCTCATCGCCGCGGCGGCCGTCATGCCCGCGTTCGCCGCCGCCATGACCGGCCCGACCCAGACCGCCCGGTCCCGGCATGCCCAAGGCGCCGCGCTCGTGGACGAGCTGCCGGACGACGAGCTCTCGCTCCGTCCCGACGCAGCGGGCTGGCTCGCAATCGCCGAGGTCTATCTGGACCTGTACGCCGAGGCCGACGCGCACGCGAGCCGTGCCCTCGGGCTCGCCCGCGCGAGCGGGCAGGGGGATCCCCTGCACCGCCTCTATCCCGTCCTCCCCAGGGTCTGGTACGTGCGCGGCAAGCTGGCCCAGGCGGCCGAGCTCCTGGACGGCGCCATCGAGGCCGGGCGTCTGCTCGGGTCGCCGCCGACGCTGGCCGGGAACCTGTTCAACCGGTCCGTCGTCGCACTCGCCGCCGGCGATCTGGACATCGCGCTCGCCACCGCCCAGGAGAGCGTCGACCTCACCCGCGACCTTGACGAAGGTTTCGTCACGGCTTGGGCTGCGGCGAGGCTCGCCGACGTCCTGTTCGAGACCGGGCAACCAGGCCGAGCCATCGAGCTGCTCCTCGGCCGGGCCGGCGGTGAGGAGCTGACGCTCATTCCAGGCGGCTGGCGCGCGTACTGGCTTGAGCTGCTCACCCGGTGCTGGCTGGCTCTCGATCGCCCCGACAGGGCCCGGCGCGCGGCAGCCCTAGCCGAGGGGATGGCGGCGGCCGTGCAGCTCCCCCTGGCTGCCACCTGGGCCGGCCGAGCCGCCGCCGCCGTCGCGCTCGCTGCCGGCGACGCTGCCCTCGCTGCGGAACGGGCGCTGGCCTCGGCCGATGCGGCCGACGCCGCCGGAGCCCCGATCGAGGCCGCGCTATCGCGCACGATTGCGGGCCGAGCCCTCGCCGAAACCGGCGGCAAGGATCGCGCCATCGCCGAACTTCAGCGCGCGGCGGCAGCGTTCGACGCTTGCGGCGCGTGGCGCTACCGCCAGAGCGCGGAGCGAGAGCTTGGAAAGCTCGGCCATCGTCCGCACCACCGCACCCGGCCGGGCAAGGCCAACGGGGCAGGCATCGAATCGCTGACCGGACGCGAACTCCAGGTGGCGCGACTCGTCGTCGACCGCAAGACCAACCCGCAGATCGCCGCGGAACTGTTC
>Ga0070717_10002473_pt1 | contig 13042 bp, 12 predicted proteins | sample LARL113metaG_FD_71366 | JGI IMG/M metagenome (GOLD analysis project Ga0070717, IMG submission 71366) | Corn, switchgrass and miscanthus rhizosphere microbial communities from Kellogg Biological Station, Michigan, USA - LAR L11-3 metaG | ecosystem: Host-associated > Plants > Roots > Rhizosphere ... | reverse complement strand
CCATCGAGAACGCGCAACTGCCGCGCGGCACGGAGTGTAGGAACCTTCGGCACCGAGGGCGCGTTCCGCTCCCGCGCGACGCCAGGGTTGACCATCGAGCCCGACCATCGCTATACGGGCGACACCGGCAAGGAGAAGGTGAACGTGGTGCCGCCCGCAGTGCTCTCCACGGTGATTGCGCCGCCGTGGGCTTCGACGATGCCCTTGGCGATCGCCAAGCCTAGACCAATGCCCGCCCGGTCGCCCTGCCGCGCTTGCCAGTAGGGCGTGAAGATATGGGGCAGCTGCTCGGAGGCGATGCCCCTTCCGGTATCGGCGACGGAAAACCTGACGAGAGCTCCGTCTGGGTGCGCGCGCAATGTGATCCGGCCGCCCTCGGCAGTGAACTTGAGCGCGTTGCCGAGGAGGTTAGAAAACACCTGCAGCACGCGCGCGCGGTCGCAATGAACGGTGGCGTCGCCGGGCTCATCGTCGATGCAGAGCTGGATGCGCCGCCGGTCAGCCTGGGGCTGAAACATCTCGACCGCGTCGCGCAGCAGCCCGCCGTACAGGTGAGGTTCTCGCTCAAGCGATAGGTAGCCCGCCTCGATCCGAGAGACGTCGAGCAGATCGTTGAGCAACTGCGACATCTGCTCGGCTGCTCGTTGAATCGCTGCGGCGTGCTTCGCGAAGGACGCGGCCTCGGGGACGGTATGGATGCCGTCGGCTACGAGGGAAGCGCCGATCATGATCGAAGCGAGTGGGCCCCGGAGATCGTGCGACACCGCTGCAAGCACCTGCTCGCGGGCTCGCATCGCGGCCTCCGCCTCGGCTCGGGCACGACGCTCCTGCTCGTAGAGCCGCGCATTCTCTGCGAGCATGGTCGCCTGATGCTTGATGTGTTCGCTCTGGACGTGAAGGTCGACGAACACGCGTACCTTGGCGCGGAGCGCGTCCGGATCGAACGGCTTTACGATGTAGTCGACCGCGCCGTGCTGATAGCCGCGGAAGATATGCTCTGCGTCCCGGCTCACCCCGGTGAGAAAGATGATCGGCGTGTGGCGCGTGCGCTTGGTCTGCTTGATCATGGTGGCGGTCTCAAGGCCATCCATCCCCTGCATGTGCACGTCCATTAGCACCAGCGCGAAGTCGTGCTCGAGGAGCCGTTGCAAGGCCTCCTCGCCCGACGACGCCATGCACAGCTCAAGTCCCAAGGGCTCGAGCACCGCTTCGACGGACAACCGGTTCCCAGGGTGGTCGTCGACCACCAAGACCTTGGCGATCGGATGAGTATCCGCGTCCCTGACGGCAGGCGTCCGCGCCGACGTTTCGCTCCGCGAGATCGAGGGGACCTCCATAGCCCACAAGCTCGCACAAGCACGGGCGGACCGCCAGAGTTGCGCGTGGTCAGCCGAGCGGATTGAGCGCGCGCCGCACCGCCTCAAGCGTCACCGGCTTCACCAAGTGCGCGTCGAAACCCGCAGCCGCGGAGCGCGCCCGATCCGACGCCTGGCCATAGCCGGTCACGGCAATCAGCCGGAGCCCGGCGAGTCGCGAATCTTCGCGCAAGCGGCGCGCCAGCTCGTACCCGGTCATTCCCGGCAACCCGATGTCGAGCAGCGCGATCTCGGGCCGCTCTGCCGTGGCGATGGCGATCGCAGCCTCGGCATCGTTGGCAAGCAACGTCTTGTAGCCCAATGCCTCGAGCAGCATGGCCATCATCTCCAGCGCATCGACGTTGTCGTCTACCAGCAGGATGCGCGCTTGACCGCCGGTGGAGGGATGTGGCTGCGCGGGTCCATCCGCGCGATCGAATGCGTCTACGCCCTTCGCGAGCGGCAGCCGCACCACGAGCTCACTGCCGGCGCCCAGACCTGCACTGTGTGCCTCGACACGACCACCGTGCTGGACCACGAGGCTCTTGACGATGGCAAGCCCGATGCCAAGGCCTCCCCGTCCGCGGTCGAGTGCTTGGCTCTCCTGCACGAACAGATCGAAGACCCGCGGCACCATCTCGGGCGCCATCCCGATGCCGTTGTCGCCGATGCGGATCACGGCCTCGCCGTCTTCGCGCGCTCCGCGAATCTTGATCCGGCCCTTCGGATCCGTGTACTTCGCCGCGTTCTGCAGGATGTTCGTGACCACCTGAGAGAGTCGCACCCCGTCGCCCTCAACGAGGAGCCGCGGCTCGATGTCGGTCGTCACGTCGTGACCTCGCTCCTCGAGCAGCGGCTTCGTCATCTCGATCGCCTTCGCGACGACATCGGCGACATCAACAACCTCGTGGGCGAGATCGACCTTGCCTCGCGTGATTCGAGAGACGTCCAGCAGGTCGTCCACCAGGCGAACCATATGCTTGAGCTGCCGCGCGATCACGGCGTGCTCTTGATCGAGACCGGCCGGCGAGCGCATCGCGATCAGGTCGAGCGCCGACGTGATAGGCGCGAGTGGATTCCGGAGTTCGTGGCCGAGGATCGCGAGGAACTCGTCTTTGCTGCGGTTGGCCCGCTCGGCTTCGGCGCGCAGGCGATCCGCTTCGCGGTAGAACAAGGCATTCTCGATGGCGATCGCAGCGCGCTCGCCGAGCGCGACCGCGAAGGTGAGGTCATCCTGCTCGTACGTGCGCCTCGACTCGGCCGTCGCGAGGGTGATCGCGCCGATCGTCTGATCCCCGTGCTTGATCGGTACGCCGATGTAGGAATGCAGGGCGAGCTGCTGGATAAGGGAAAGGTGCTCGGCGTCCCGAGCGGCGGCTTCCAGCCTGGCGTCCGGAATGCGTTCGATGATCTCCGCCACGCCGGTCCGCAGGATCTGGGGGACGCCGGTGGCGGCGCCGCGGTCAGGCGGATAACGTCGCTCGATGTCCTCGACGAGGCGGATCTTGTCGGGATCGACATGGGCGACGGCGAGGCGCTTGACGTCGTCGCCATCACGCATGTCCACTGCGCACCAATCCGCGATCATCGGCACCGCCAGCCGTGCGACCGTCGCAAGCGTCTGCTCATAGTTGAGCGACGAGTTCAGCTCCGCCGTCGCGCGCATCAGGAATGCCTTGCGCGCATCCTTGCGGCGCTCGCCGGAAACGTCGCGAAACACCAGAACGATGCCGACCAGCTCGCCGGCCTCCGTCTTGATCGGAGCTGCACTGTCGGCGATCGCGCATTCGTGGCCGTCGCGGCGGCGGAGGATCGTGTGGTTCGCGAGGCCCACCGTGACCCCATCGCGAAGCACGCGCGCGACCGGGCTCGGAACCGGCTCGAGCGTCGCTTCGTTGAAGATCTGAAACACGTCGGCGAGTTGCTGGCCTGTGCCGAGCGCCGTGGGCCAGCCCGTGAGCTTCTCTGCGACCGGGTTCAGGAACGTCACCTTGCCCTCGCTATCGGTCGTGATCACCGCATCGCCGATGCTGCGCAGGACGGTCGCAAACCATTCCTGACTGATCCGGAGCGCCTCCTCCTGCCGCCGCTTGTCAGTGACGTCGAGGAAGACATTGACCACGAACCGCAGGCCGCCGTCCGGGTCCCTCACCCCGTTCGCTCGCACGAGCGACCAGCGCTCTTCGCCTGTGGCGCGGACGACGACCTTCACGAGCAACTCGGGTGCCACGCCCTCCCGCATCACCACGCGGCCGGGTAGTTCGTCGTTCGATAGACGCCGACCGTCCTCGTGGAAGAGGTCGAAGCGCTCAGCGATCTTAGAGGGCGGGGCGGCGAGCATCTCCGAGGCAGAGCTGAAACCGCTGAGCCGCGCGCCCAAGTCATTCGCGTAGGTTAACCGTCCCTCAGGATCTTGCACCGTGATTCCAGCACCGACGCTCGCGAACACGGTCGTCTGGCGGTCAAGCGCCGCGGAGACCTCGGCGACCGCATCCGCGGCGCGCCTGCGGGTGGCCTGGAGCCGGGCAGCAATCACGGTAAGAACGACACCCTCGACCACGAACACGAGGGTCGTGGCGATCGCCTTCGCGGACATGTCGAACCCCGGAGCAGCCCCGAGGAACACCACGTTCCCCGCGATTGCGGCGAGAACCGTCGTGGCGACGCCGGCGACATAGCCGCCCAGCCAGGCCGCCATCAGCGCAGCGGTGAAGTACAGCAGGAACGGGGTCGGGTACCCGATCGTCGTAACAAACAAGAGCTTGAGCAGCGTCAGCGCGACGACGCCCATCGCGCCAACCAGAAGGCCGCGGAGAACGCGCTCCGCGTCCGCCCGTGATGACGCGCCGCCGGGAACACGAACGGTTGGACTCGTGGACATGGCTTTGCCCCCCAGATCAAAACATGGCCAGGGTGCTCGCGCCAAGTCTGTGCCCGTAGGCGGATATGTGCAGGGGGTGAGCGGCTGTTACCCACTGTGCTCTCCGGCGCGTGCCGTGGCGGCACCCCTTGACACGATCAGGTCGTTCTGGCGGGGTCCACGATCGAAAGCTCCCCGCTGGTTTCGAGGTGGATCTCTGCAACCTCGGCGAACCCCTTGCGATGCACTTGCGAGCGAGCGGCACCGTCGAGGTCACCGCGGCTGATCTCATTGCGAAGCATCGCGCCCTCGTCAAGCCGGCCGTCGCGCCAGAGCGTGTAGGGCTTTCCTTTTGCTATACGCTCGATGAACGAGAACTTGGCTGTCGCGAGGCCAATCACCCGGTGGATCACGACCAGCACCGTCGAGCCGCACACGATTGGCCAGAACGGCGAAGCGCCGTAGATTGGCCGGCTGAGCACCGCGCCAAGGACGATGACGATGATGTTATCGAACGCCGACCTGCGGGCGAACGAGCGTCGTCCGGACACGCGGACAAGCACGAGCGCGACGAAGAATAGCGCGAGGCTGCGAGTCGCCATTTGCAAGCAGTCGAGGTCGCGGCCTTCACCCCAGAATGTTGTGAGCATCGTCATCGCCGTCCTGCAGAAGCGGCGCCACTTCAGACCGGCGCACCGCTTGCAGCGCCACGGCCACCATGAAGGAGTTGGGTCAGCGCTGGGTCAACACCATCGAACGTACCGATAGCATCACGAACTGGGTCCCCTACGTCTCGGAGATCCCCGCGGGCTCTCGGGCGAAGTACGCGCTCGACAAAATCTCCGGCCAGCTCACCTTGCACCGCGTGCTAGCCAGGGGCATCTCCTATCCAGTCAACTACGGCTTCATTCCGCGAACCCTCAGTGCAGAGGACGGAATGGAGCTTGACCTGATGGCGATCAGCAGTGAGCCACTCTTGCCGCTCACCGTTCTGCGCGTCCGATTGCTCGGGGGCTGCGCGATCCGGGTTGGCGACGAGCCCGCCGAGGACAAACTGCTTGGCGCCGTCATTTGCGACCCAACCAATGCGGATCTCACGGACCTCAGCGCCGTCGACGGCAAGCTCAAAGCGCGGATCAGCGACTTCTTCCGCGCTTACAAACAAGACGAAGGCCAGGCAGTGTCGATCGACGGGTGGTACGACCGACTCGCAGCGATCGACAAGGTGAAAGCCGGGCTCCGCGCTGCGGCGAAGAAGCGACGCAAGGGCTAGCGCGGGCTGGCGCCACTTGCCACGAACGCGCACGGTGCCCTCGACCGAGTTGATGTCGCGGTACGAGACGCTCAGGTTGACGCCGTTGTGGCAGTGAAACACTCGAGTCGCTCGCCGTTGAATAGCGCCGCACCACGGCGCGCCGACTCGCTGATCGCCGCCTTGTCGCCGCGAACGAAGCGGTCATACGGGCTGTGGGCGCTCACCAGGCTGCGGCAGAAGCTCGCGAGCGCGAAGATGATCTTCTCGACGTCGCGCCGGAGGCGCTGTCAGGGAACGCCGCCCTGAACATCTCCGCGTACGACGCGTCACCGTCGAACCGGGCCAGGACCTCACCGACGTTGGCGTCGCTGACGCCGAGCTCGATCGGGTTGTCGCCGCGGATCGGGACCTGGAGCTGATCCTCGAGCACGCGCAGGCCGTTGTTGGCCCAGGTCAGCGTCGAGTGATAGACGGCGTTGGCGAGTCCCGGGCTGTTGCGGCGTAGCTCGGTGCCAGTGGAGCCAGTCGGCCGCGCCAGGCCGTCGGCGAACGCGAGCCGCTGCTCGTGGCAGCCGGCGCAAGGGGGTGTCTGGTTGCCGGACAGTCGGCGGTCGTAGAGCAGTCGGCGACCGAGCGCGATCTTCTCCGCCGTCGGCGGGTTGAAGCTCGGAATCGCCGGGACCTCGAGGTAGTCGGGGATCGCGAGCGTGCCGCGGTAGGCCGTCGTCTCGGGCGGCTCGGGCGCGGCGTCCGGAAGCGTGGCGTCCGAGGACGAGCATGCCACGACCGCGAGCAACGCGATCGATCGCATCATGGCATGCGCGCAAACGCCGCGTTGCTCGCCGCCGTCGCCGTCCCGGTGGGCATGTCGAGGCCGACCTCGCTGAAGATCGGCGCGCAGTCGGGCTGCGTGGGCGACGAGTGGCATTCGACACCTCGGCCTTGCCCGATCACTTCGAAGGTGACCGGGTCATAGATTGGCGAGATGAAGTCGACGCCGCCGACCAGCTTGCGGAGATCGAGGCCGACCGTGTCGGTCGCGAGGTCGAAGTCCGCGACCTCCGCGGACGGCGTGTTGACGTGCGTGCAAACGTCGCGATCCTCGAGCGCCTTGCCGTTCTCCGAGCCGGCGCAGTCCCGGCTGCCGATGTGGACGTATCCAGCGCCCGACTTGGCGGCGCCGTCGGTCACCGCGAAGTTCAGCACGAGGTGGCGGTAGCCGCTGCGCCAGTTCCAGTACATCTCGTTGAGCGGCGACGGGGCGCCCTCTGCCGTGTTGGTCGCGATCGTTGTCTTCATCAGGTGCTGCGGCACGCCGATGTCGAACGCCACCGTCGCCACGTCGCCCACACGCGTGGTCCCTGTGAGCGCGGTATGGGTGCGCGCGGTCCCCTCGGCGCCAACGAGCGAATCGACATTGCACGAGCCGTCGCTGTTGTTGGTCAGGTCGACCAGCGCGACGGCGCCGTCCGCCGACGAGTATTGAAACTCGTTGCTGTCGAGCGTGACGTCGACTGGCTTGCCGTTAGCGTCCTTGAACGTGAGGTTGCTGACGTAGAAGCGCAGGTCGTTGAGGCCAACGTGGACGTCGTGGTTCGGGCCGAAACCGGTCAGGTCGTCGGTGCATCCGACGGACCGGCCGTCGACCTGCGCGGCGAACCTTAGCTCGAACGCCGCCGGCTTTTCGTCGCCGGACCCGCAGGCCGCGCATAGCGCCAGGAATGAAAGGCTGGGATGATCAACTTCACCGCCATCGAGTGTGCGCCGATCGCCGACGATCCCAACTGCGGTAAAATTGCGCGCCGAGCGTCGTCGGCCGTCGGCGGGTCCGGCCAGGCTCGCTCGTCTAGGCAGCGGACGTTGGCTGCAAGCAACGGCTCGCGGTTACATGGGCGCCGCCGCTGCGCTCGCGCCGAGCTTGCCTATGCGCACCGAGCATCGCACGGTCGCTGTCGGTGCGGGCGGACCATCGCCGCCGTTCATCGGCGGGGACGACGTAGAACGCGTGCAGCGCTACGTCGTGTTCGGCCGTAGCGCCGCCCCGAGAGTGTCCGGCAGATCCGGCGGGTGGCCGCGTCGCTCGTTCACGCGCATTCGTGCGCTCGAATCAGGCGTCGCGTTGTCCATGTGCGCCGCGATGGCTACTCGACCACGAAATCGATTGCGTTCGAGGTCCGGGCGCCGACGATCACCGAAACCCGAACAGGGCCTGGTGCTGCCGATGGCACGTCGGCCATGATCATCCGTGTCCGTATACTGCGACGCGGCGGTCACGCTGGATCCGAACAAGACGCTTCCCATCATGCGGCACGCAAACGGGTCCATGTCATCCATCGCGGGCTGCAGGCGAAAGTAGTTACCTTCGAGCCTGACCTGAGTGCCTGGGAGGCCATGGCTGGGCGAGATGTTCGCGAGGGCCGGGGCGTGAATGTCGTCGTTTGCGGTCCACCCGGCGAACGCGACGATCGCGGTTACGCGACACAGCACGGAGGCGATCATCGTTGCGCTCACGATCGAGCATAGCAGAGCGATGAGAGAGCATCGAAGCTGCGGCACGCCGGGGTTGACACTCCCTAGCCACGCGTGCGATAGGCGAGAGGTGTCTGCTGCAACTCGCCTGCAGATGCGCTCTCGGAGCGTCGCGGCGATCACGGCACTGTGGTTGGTGGTGTGCGGTGTGCTTGCGATGCAACACGAAGCTGCCGTGGCGCACGTGCTGGATGGTGCCGGCGACTATATCCACGCCAACGCACTGACCGGACACCACACCGGCGGCGACTCCGACATTCACGGCCAGCGCGATCCGGAGGCCGATAGCGGCCACTGCGCTCTGCTGAGCGGGCTGCATCAGGCCGCGAGTGCCGACGTCACCCGGCCCACCGTGGGTATCGTGTCACATGCGATGCAGATGCTGCGCGCGCGACGCAGCGCTCGCGCCACCGCTCGTACCGACGTCTACCGGCTCGCACCGAAGACGTCGCCCCCCGTCGCTGGGTAATCGGTTCGCCCGAACCATTCGTCCCGCGGCGCCTTGCAGCCGTCGCGGCATGGCATCTCGGTGTGTGCCCGCCTCCCCTCGCAAGCGTCTCGGGTGCGCACCGCGACTCATGTCGTGCAGTCGACAAGGTGAGTCTTCCGGTACTCGGTGGTTTTCGATCCGCGTTGTTGCGGTGAGAGGTTTACCAGCGCCGTGAGATCACGTGCCGTCGTGATGAATGGTTCGGGCACGGCTTCGGCGCGTCCTGCGCCGAGCAGCGTTCCTCGCCCGAGGAGTTGTCATTGGCGCTGGCAGACAGCGCGAGCATCGGCTCGAGCAATCATTTCCTGGTTCGCCGTCTGGATTTTTCTCCGGTAACGAGGTCGTCATGGCGAAGTTTGTTTGTGGGGGCGCGCTCGCGCTCCTGTTGGTCAGTGCCAGCGCTCGTGCATCTGTCGATGCGGTGGTGACCGGCGTGGTTGAGGACAGCCTGCAGCATCCGCTCGCAGGCGCGACGGTCGTCCTGCACACCGTCAACGGGACAGCTGCCGCGAGAGCGGTCACCGGCACCGATGGCAAGTTCACCTTCTCCGTGCCTTTGGGTGACTACACGGTCGAGGCCAACACGCCGGGTCTGGTCGGCGACCATCAGCACCTTCAGCTCGGCTCCTCGGAGACCAAGTCGATCGAGCTGGTGCTTATCAACAGCGGAGAGGTGATTACGATCAAAGAGGACTGGTCGGTCCCGGCGCCGACCGTCGCGACCGGAAGCGTGGCGACGGTCAATCGCCAGCAACTCCAGGAGCTCCCGGGCGCCGAGGATCGCCCCGTGACCGAGGTGCTCGCGACCCAGGCAGGGTTCGTCGTGGATGCGCTCGGCAACGTCTACGCGCGCGGCAACCACGCGAACATCCAGTATCAGATCGACGGCATTCCGGTGCCTGACTCGGTTGGCAGCCTGTTTGCCGCATCGATTCCAGTTCGTCTCATCCAGGGCCTCGAGCTCTACACCGGCGGCATGCCCGCCGAGTTCGGTGACCGGCTGGGCGCCGTCGTGAACCTGGTCACACGGCAGGGTGGCGAACATCCCGAGGGTTCGGCCCAGGTGCGCTATGGATCGTACAACACCCTCGAACCGGCGCTCGCCTATTCGACCAAAGCCGGGCCGATCGGCGTGTTCACCGGCGGCAGCTACCTCTACTCGCAGCGCGCGCTCGACCCGCCGTCGATCATTCCGATCCTTCACGACGACGGCTCCAGCGGCCGAGTCTTTGCGCGGATCGATTACTCGCCATCCGAACTCGACCGCCACGAGCTGTTCGCGACCTACGCCCACAACAGGTTCCAGATCCCGCTCGATCCGAGCGTGATCCCGCTCGACCCGACGCGGCCGGATCTGGTGCGCCCGGTCGACCAGTTCGGCAACGCGTCCCCGTCGTTCGTTCCGCGCGAGACCAATGCGAGCGAGACCGAGGATGAGCTGTTCGTCGCGTACTCGTTCACCCACACGTTCGGCAACCAAGGGCAGCTTCAGGTCGCCCCGCTGTACAAGCTGTCACGCGGCGTCCTGTTCGCCGACGCCAGCCACGCGCTCGGCGCGACCGCGGATCCGGGCTCGACCGCGAGCGACGTCACGCGGCTCGCGCACCACATCGGCGGGAGCGCGACGTACGCGCAGCGCGCCGGCCATCACCTGTTCAAGGTGGGCGCGCAGGCTGACATCGTCCTCGGGAGGACCGAGTTCACGTCGAATCTCCGCAATGACGAGGTCGGCTCGCTCGATCCTGCGATGACGACGCGCGGCCACGACCGCACGAACGCGCTCACGAGCGGTGCGTACCTGCAGGATCGTTGGGCCGTCGGCAAGCTCGTCGTCGATGTCGGCCTGCGAGCCGACGAGCTCCACGTCATCTTGCAGGACGGCAAGACTGACGACGCGGTCGGGATCAGTCCACGGGTTGGCGCGTCGCTGACCGTCGCGAAGGACACCGTGATCCATGTCTTCAGCGGGATCCTCTGGCAACCACCGGCGCCGCTCGATGCCGCGAACGCGGCCCGCGCGCTCGGTGTCGTGCCATCGGATCAAGCCGTGTCGTACGATCTCAAGCCGGAGACCGACGCGTACGCCGAGGTCGGGGTCGCTGCGAAGCTGGTGACTGAGCTGCGTGCGGGGGTGGTTGGCTGGGGCCGCTACGCCTGGAACCAACTCGACGACACCGCGGTCGGCTCGACCAGCCTGTTGTCGAACTACAATTTTCGGCGCGGTCGCGCCGGTGGTCTCGAGGCGTCGCTGGATCTCCGCGTCGGACCGTCTCTGTCGGGGTTCGCGAACGCCTCGTACGGGCTCGCCGAAGGTCGTGGCATCTCGTCGACGAAATTCCTGTTCGGCGCCGATGACCTCGCGAGCAATGCATGGCAGACCCTCGACCATGCTCAGACGCTGACCACCAACGTGGGGGCCACCGTGCGCCAGGATCGATTCGCGGTGACTGGCCTCGTCGGCTACGGCTCGGGTCTCCGCACCGGGCCCTCGAACACCGAGCACGTGCCCGGTCACGTGCGCGCCGACCTATCATTCCAGTACACATTCATCTCGGGCGGATACCCGATCCGGGTCGGCGTCGACGTGATCAACGTGTTCGACGAGCACTACGCGTTCCGGATCGCGAACGGGTTCGTGGGCAGCTCGTACGCACCTGCCCGTACGGTATACGTCTCGCTCTCGCTCCCGCTCGCGTCGGAGCCACACGATGACGGGGAAGGACATTGAAATGAAGCGCATGGTGCTGCTCGTGCTCCTCACGACCTGTTCGCGCGACGACAGGGAGCCCGACCCGCCGACCCAGGTGCTGGTTCCTTGCGATCCAGCAGCGGCCGACGGTGACCCGCTCGCCTGCCCGGCGGACGATGCTGGCATCGATGCCTCGCCCGGTGAACAGCCCGATGCCGGTGTCTCGACCGGCCCAACACCTAACGATGTGCATTGAATTGGCGGGAACCGGCGATCCGAGGCATGGCTCGACAGACCCCCGTGGCGATCCATGCTTGCACGAGCGCGAGCACCGCGCTCACGGGCTCGTTGCGCTGGGCTGGCCCAGCCCTCGGGCGGATCGTGTTGGTCCGACGCGCGCAGCCACGCACAGTCGACCTTGGGGCGGTCCGTATCCGTATCGACCGGCGCGCGAGATCCGGAGACACCTTGGGGGCTGTTTCCGGTCAGCATCCACATCGCCTTGTTCGGCAACGCGGTGAGGTACTGGTGAGATCCTCCGGGGAGGACGCTTGGCACGGCAAGCGTCTCACCAGACGAAGTCCCGTTCTTCGGGAATCTGGCGAGCGTAGACCGCACGGGCGCGGGCGGAGTTCGTCCGAATGGGTCCGGATGGCTCCGCGACGCGGTCACGCGGTCCGCAGACGCATCGCAACGTGGGCGCGCGACGTAACAGCTGCCGAGCGAAATCGGATGGCTCGATGATGCCGATAGTGGTTGACGGGTTGCAAAATTAATCATACGGTGGAGCGTAGAGATCTGATCAAGCATTGACGGGTTGTCGATTCACTCGAGCCCCAGCGGATTCAACCCGCCGGGGCTTTTTTGCGTCTTGCGCGAAGCATGGAGCTCAGACGGTGCCCTCCTATCCATTATCCCTCCGCGATGTAGAGCAGTCGCACATGCTAACCAAGCCTGCGTGGAGTCGCGCCTCGGGCGGCAATAGGCGGGCACGCAGGAGGCGACGCTCGGACGAATTCGGCATCCCGGATCGGCTATGAAAACGCGACAGGTGGATTCGCCGGGTGTCGCGTTGATAGAAGCGCAGAAGGACGGTAGCACTGGCGGCGTCGTCATAGCGCGCATTGCCAATCCCCAGGAGTTGCTTGCAGGACGCACATGCCGATTTCATGACGATATCGTTGACTCGCTCGTGGAGTTAGCGATCGGCCTGCTTGATGAGGAGCCCAGCGGTGAAGGTGCGAATCGTTGAGGATGTGAGCACGTCCGAGGAGCTGGTTACAGCGATCTATATTCGGGTAACGAAGGAGGAGTCCGTCGCTACGGACTTGTCGATACCAAATCAGCGAGCCCGCAGCCTAGAGATCTGTAGCGAGCGTGGTTGGTCGCCTGTCAGGTTGTACGTCGAGCCGAAACATGTCGGCGGCGATCTTGGCCCGTTGAAGCGGCCCGCGTTGGCTCACCTGCTGCGCGATGTTGAGGCCGGTCGCGTGTCTCGCGTGCTGGTCCGGCATACGGACCGCTTGTGGCGCGGCAGCAGCGTCCAAGATGTGATCCTCGACGCGCTCAGGCGAACCGGAACGGAGCTATGGGACTTCGGCGGGCTGCGTGAACAGCGCTCCGCCGGCGGTCGGTTCGCGTTGAAGGTCCTCGGTGCGGCAGCAGAACTCGAAAAGAACCTGACCGGCGAGCGCATCCGCGAGATGAAGCGGGGCAAGGCGAAAGCCGGCAAGGTGGGAGGTGGGCCGCCGCCCTTCGGTTACACGTCGCAATCGCGCGTGAAGCGTGAAGCGCGGCTACTTGGCATGAGCGACGAAGAAGCCGAGCGAAAGGCCGTGCAGCAGTGCCCGATGTCTCGCTGCCT
>Ga0070717_10002472_pt1 | contig 13042 bp, 8 predicted proteins | sample LARL113metaG_FD_71366 | JGI IMG/M metagenome (GOLD analysis project Ga0070717, IMG submission 71366) | Corn, switchgrass and miscanthus rhizosphere microbial communities from Kellogg Biological Station, Michigan, USA - LAR L11-3 metaG | ecosystem: Host-associated > Plants > Roots > Rhizosphere ... | reverse complement strand
CCGCCTTCGATGTAGTCGCCGATGCGAAAGACGTCCTCGATCAGATAGCTGGCGCCGCTGAACAAATCCCGGACCAGGGTCTGCGCGCCGAAACCGACCGCGATGCCGACGACGCCGGCGCTGGCCAGAAGCGGCGCGATATTGAGTCCCAGCGTCGACAGCGCGCTCATCAGCGCCACCGCCCCGATGACCAGCCGGCCTACGGCGCGCAATAATGGCTGCACGGTGCGGGCGCGGCTCTGCACGCCGCCCTCTTCGCGGCTCAATTTGACCGCCAGTCCGGTTTCGAAGAGCCGCCAGGCGTACCATCCGATCAGCAAGGTGATGCCGGCTTCCGCGAGGCTGGCGAACACCGCCGGCGCCCACTCCGGGAGAAACGGATAGAAATCGAGAGACCAGATCTCGGCGAGCAAGAAAACGGCAGAGATCGCGAGTACCCAACGGACGGCCTCCTGTTCGACCCGCTCGAGCGCACCGGCGGACCGCAGCATTTCGCGCCCGATCGCTTCGCGCTCGGCGTGGTCGAGCGGCTTTTCGACAGCGGCGAGCTCGTCATCTTCCAAATCGGCCGCGGGGGCATAGATGCGCCGCGAGGCTTCCCCGGTGCGCACGAGGCGCTGCTTCAGACGGTCGAGCAGCAGCGCGGCCATCCCGTCCGCAGCCGGCAGCGCCGCGAGAACAAGGACGGTGAGCAATGTCGGCCGGAACGGAGGCCTGCCACCAAACAACAATTGGCCGATCCACGCCGCACCCAACCCGAATACGCTGAACACCGCCAGGATGTGCCATATTCGGCCAAAGCCGCTCAGCCGAGAGCGGATCCGCGCGAGAGCGCGCAGGCTGATCCCGCAGATCACCAGGCCGGCAAAGATCAGCAGCAGGCGGGGAAGACCCTTGCCGATCCAGGTCAAAGAGAAACTGGCCGCGACAATCCAGCTTGCTGCCCCGAGTGCGACGACCTGCCCGATGAAGCGGCGGATTGCGGCGGCTTCCCGACCGTCGAGCGGAACGCTACGCAGGCCGGGCCGGTCCACGGCAAGCGGCAGAGACAGAAGCACGACCGCGAGCCAAGCCGACACGGACATGCTGATCACCGTGCTCGCGACCATCCGGAAGGTTTCGGTGCCGGAGAAGACGAGCCCGCGGTCCCAGAACAGCAAAAAGCTGCCGCCGCCGGCGATCGCGGCAAAGGCAGTGACCGGCGCAGCATCGACGATCATCGAGCGGAACACACCCAGCGCGAATGACGCAGCACCGGACGGCTGCAATGCGGCAAGCGCTTTTCGCTGAGGCGCCAGGAGCCGCCTTGCGATGAGCGCGCCCGCAACAGCGCCGAGCAGGAGACCGGCGAAGGGCAAGGTGACCTGCCAGACCGTGCCGAGTTTGCCATCGGCAGTGAGCAGGGCGGCGGCGTAACCGAGACGGCCCGGTGCCTGCACCGCGTCCGCTGCAAGGGCCGAAATTGTGCTGACGGTACGCTCGGCCGCCTCGCCGAGTGCGGCAAACCCGTGGACCATCGGTCCCATACTTGGCGGCTCGCGACCGGCCATCGAAAAATCGGGAACGTCCTGCGGCATCTTATCGGCTCGCCCTGATCATCTTCGGCCCGGCCGGGTCAGTCCGCGCGAAGCGGAACGAGATCGGCGGGCTCCGGCGCCATCGCCGCGGTCTGAGCCTTTCCGGCCGGGGCGTATGAGCGCAGCAAAAGGGCGACCACGGCTGTCCAGCCGGTCTGGTGCGAGGCACCAAGGCCACGACCGGAATCGCCGTGGAAGAACTCGTAGAACAGCACATTGTCGCGGAAGTTCGGGTCCTCCTGCTCCATTGGCGATTCGCCGAAAACCGGCCGATGTCCGTCCTCGTCGCGAAGGAAGATGCGGCACAGCCGCCGGGAAAGCTCGGCAGCTACTTCGCCGAGATGCAGCATCGTTCCGGATCCTACCGGGCACTCGATTTTGAAGTCGTCGCCGTAGTAGCGGTGAAACCTCCGCAGCGATTCGATGATCAGAGAGTTCACCGGCATCCAGATCGGACCGCGCCAGTTCGAGTTGCCGCCAAACACCCCCGAGGTCGAATCACCCGGGTCGTAGGTAACGGTCAGCCGGGTGCCGGCATGCTCGAAGACATAGGGATGCTCTTCGTGAAGTTTAGACAGCGAGCGAACACCGAAATCCGATAGGAACAACGTCTCGTCAAGCATCCGGTTGAGCAGACGCTTCATCCGGTGTCCCCGCAACAGTGACAGCAAGTGCGTCTCCCCGGTGCTGGCGTCATGCCATCGCGAAACCAGGCGCGCGAGGTGCGGGCGGTGCTCGAGAAACCAATGCAATCGAGCGCTGAAATGCGACAGTTGTGCAATAACGGAGGCATCGAGCACCTCGACCGCGAAAAGCGGGATCAGCCCGACCAGCGAGCGCACCCGCAACGGAATCCGCTCACCATCCGGCAGATGAAGGACATCGTAGTAGAACTCATCCTGCTCGTCCCACAAACCGATGCCGTCGCCGCCGATATTGGTCATCGCTTCAGCGATATAAAGAAAATGTTCGAAAAACTTCGACGCGATGTCTTCGTAGACATGGTCCTCGAGCGCGAGCTCGAGCGCGATGCGCATCAGGTTGAGCGTGTACATCGCCATCCAGGCGGTGCCATCGGACTGGTTGATATAGCCGCCGGTCGGCAGCGGGGCGCTGCGGTCGAAAAGGCCGATATTGTCGAGGCCGAGAAACCCGCCCTGAAAGATGTTGTGTCCTTCGACGTCCTTGCGGTTCACCCACCAGGTGAAATTGAGCATCAGCTTGTGGAAGACGCGTTCGAGAAACGCTCTGTCGCCCTTGCCGCCCTGGTGCTCGCGGTCGGTTTCATAAACACGCCAGGCCGCCCACGCATGCACCGGCGGGTTGACATCGCCAAACGCCCATTCATAGGCAGGCAATTGGCCATTAGGGTGCATGTACCAATCTCGGGTCAGCAGCAATAACTGGTTCTTGGCAAAACCCGGGTCGATGAGCGCTAGGGTGACTGCGTGAAATGCAAGATCCCAGGCGGCGTACCAGGGATATTCCCACTTGTCCGGCATCGCGACGATGTCGGCGTTGTTCAAATGCGGCCAGTCCGAATTGCGTCCATGCCGCCGCGACGGCGGCGGTTGGGGCTGGAGCAGGTCGCCTTCCAACCACTCCGGAATATCAAAATAGTAGAACTGCTTTGACCACAGCATGCCAGCCAGCGCTTGGCGCTGCACCAACCGGGCATCGGGATCGGCGATGCCCTGTTGCAGTTCCGCGTAAAACTCGTCGGCCTCGGCGCGGCGCTGATCAAATACGCGGTCGAACCCTTCGAGACCGGATGCCCCGTGATCGAGCGTGAAGCGCGCGCGCAACCGGCGGGTTCCTCCGGCAGGAAGGGTCAGGCGATAATGGGCCGCCACTTTAGTTCCGCGCCGCTCCGGGTTGACCGCCTCGGTGTCGCGATTGACGACATAGTCGTTGATGCCATCCTTGAAGTATTGGCCTGGTGCATCCATGCCCCACAATCGGCGCACGTTCGTCTCGTTTTCGCAAAACAAGAACTCCGGCCGGCCGTCGCAGAAAAACCGTCGCTGGGGGAAGCTCGGGTGATCGACTGAGATCGAATGATCACCGCGCGCAACCAGCTGTGGTTTCATCGAATCGGGTTTCCACGACCAGGTATTCCGCGCCCAGAGCTGCGGCAATATATGCAATTCCATCGCTTCGGCCGCGCGATTGTGGATCGTCACTTGCATCAGAATGTCATCGACATCGGCCTTTGCGTATTCGATTTCGACATCGAAATAACGGTTGTCGGAGAAGACGCTCGTATCGATCAATTTGAATTCGGGTTCTTTCCTGCCGCGGCGTCGGTTTTCCTCGACCAGCTGATTGTAAGGGAACGCGGCTTGCGGATACTTATAAAGCATTCGCATATAAGAATGGGTGGGAGTGCCGTCGAGGTAATAATAGAGTTCCTTGACGTCCTCGCCGTGATTGCCTTCCGAATTGGTCAGCCCAAACAGCCGCTCCTTGAGGATCGGATCGCGGCCGTTCCACAGTGCCAACCCGAGACAGAGCAGCAGCTGATCATCGCCAAAGCCGCCGATCCCGTCTTCCCCCCAGCGATAGGCCCGGCTGCGTGCGTGATCATGCGGGAAATAATTCCACGCCGTGCCGTATTCGCTGTAATCCTCGCGCACCGTTCCCCACTGACGCTCGCTCAGATACGGGCCCCAGCGCCGCCAATGTTTGCCATGGCGGATTTCCTCGAGGCGCAAGGCCTCGGCGGTCCGGACGAGCGCCTCGCGCAATCCTGGGTGTTCTAGCGTCGCCATCGGCTCTGTTTCCCTCCCGAGCGCGGCCTCGAGGCTAATATGGTGCCCGTGCCACGGTCACGCCGCGCAGATCGCCTGTTGCGAATGGTAGCGGCCTGCGGCAGCGCCCGCGTAGTATTGTGCAGAAGCAGGAGGCAACAAATGCCAACAGCTTATGATGCCATCATCATCGGCGCCGGCCAGGCGGGCCCCCCGCTCGCGCGGCGGCTCGCCGCGGCAGGAATGAGCGTCGCGGTGATCGAACGCGGCGCGTTCGGCGGCACCTGCGTCAATACTGGCTGCATCCCGACAAAGACGCTGATCGCGAGCGCCTATGCGGCTCATCTGGCGCGCCGTGCCGCTGATTTCGGAGTCGTCGTCGATGGATCGGTGCGCGTCGATATGGCTCGGGTCAAAGCCAGAAAGGACGCGATTTCCGGTCAGTCGCGGAGCGGGGTCGAGCATAGCCTCAGGACCCTCGACAAATGCGCGGTTTACCAAGGTCACGCACGCTTCCTTGGGCCACAGGAGGTCGAAGTGGGCGATGATATTCTCACCGCCGCGCGGATCTTCATCAATGTCGGGGCGCGGGCATCGGTGCCGAAGCTGCCCGGCCTCGACCAGGTCGCCTATCTGACGAACAGCTCGATGATGGCGGTCGATTTCCTGCCGCGTCATCTGGTGATCGTCGGCGGCAGCTATGTCGGGCTCGAATTCGCTCAAATGTACCGCCGCTTCGGCAGCGAGGTCACCGTGGTCGAGATGGCCCCTCGCATCGTCCATCGCGAAGATCCCGACGTATCGGTCGAGCTAAGCCAGATCCTCGAACGCGAAGGCATCAACCTGCGCGTCAATGCCGAATGCATCCGGGTCGCGAAGAGCGATGAAGACGTCCTGGTGGGCGTCAACTGCCAAGATGGTCCACCCGAAATCAGCGGCTCCCATCTGCTGCTCGCGGTGGGGCGCCAGCCGAACACCGACGATCTCGGCCTGGACCAGGCCGGCATCGCCAGGGACGAGCGCGGCTACATCCTCGTCGACGACGAGTTGCGCACCAATGTGCCGGGAGTCTGGGCACTCGGCGAATGCAACGGCAAAGGCGCTTTCACCCATACGGCCTACAATGATTTCGAGGTTGTCGCGGCAAACCTCCTCGACGGCGGGTCGCGCCGGCTCAGCGACCGCATCACCGGCTATGCACTCTATGTCGATCCCCCGCTCGGCAGAGCCGGGCTGACCGAAGAGCAGGTGAGGCGCACCGGAAAGCCGGCATTGGTTGCCAAGCGTCCGATGAGCCGCGTCGGTCGCGCCGTCGAAAAGGGCGAAACTCAGGGCTTCATGAAGGTGCTGGTCGATCTAGAAAGCGAGCAAATCCTCGGCGCCGCCTTTCTCGGAATCGGATGCGACGAGGTAATCCACGGCATTCTCGACGTGATGTACGCCAGGGCACCCTACACGATGCTGCAGTGCACGGTCCCAATCCATCCGACAGTCTCGGAACTGGTTCCGACCCTGCTCGGCGATTTACATCCTCTATAAGCGGCGCTCACCGCCCTGGGTTTCGTCAAGTCGCTTCGGCGAGGAGGATCTCGCCCAGCGTTCGGCGACCTTTCCATCGCGCCACGATCAGCGCGTCGAGGCCGAGGCTGCGACCATAGCGGTGCAGGGCAAAGATAAGTTGCAGAACCAGGAGAAAGAAGTAAGTCCAAGGCCATTCGCCCTCGGCATTGTAGAGGCCGAGCCACAGATTGAGTATCTGCAGCGCACCGATCAGACCCCAGAAGCGAACGAAGATCCCGAGGATCAGCGATACTGCGGTCAAAACCTCAAGGGCGTAAACGACTGGCGCGAACAGATAAAAATGGGGCAACACGATGTTGTTGACGAAGTCGGCTTGCAGTGGGATGGCGGCGGACTTTCCCATCACCCCCATCCAATAGGCCAGACCGGTCTCGCCGAACGGCTGGTCGGGATGGTCGGTGTAAAGCGGGGGCAATTTCCACAGAGTCTGCTGCCACCACATGCAGCCGATCAGCAAGCGAAAAGCCCAGTTGCTGATGTGTTCGATCGTGTGCTGCTCGGGAAACCTACGATACACATAAACCGCGATCGCAGTGCTGGTAAGCACGAGGAGCCAAAAAATTGGCGTGGTCCAGCCGGGTTGCAGCAGGAAGTCGACCAGGTCGGATATCGGGTTGCGGTTCATCTGACGAGCCCTCTGTGGGTTCCATCCGCGCGGCAATCATATCACAGCCGCCGACGGATTTCGCCCGGCTAGCCGCCTTATCGCTGCTTGCCAATGGCGGCACCGTTGGGGGCCGAGTGAAATTCGGATCGGTTATCGTTACGATGCGGCAACTGCGCCGTTTAGTTGCCACTAGGCGTCGTGCTCGCGAGCGACCGACCGCCGCGGAAGCGCGCCGGCCCATTTCGGCGCCCCGCCGCCCTCGGTTTTCGTCCCCGAAGTCGCTGCACCGGCCCCGCCCTTCCCACAGTCTTTCCATTAGTCGGTAAGCTCATTTACCTTCCATGGCGGACGCTACCGACATGCGCCAGGCACGCGCGGCGACGGCGATCACATCGAGCGACGCTGGGCCTCCGTCGCCCTCGCCCTTTTCGAAATCTCCCTCGACCACCGCCATCTGGTTTGTAACATGGGCAAAGCATAGAACCGGGTTGCGGCGTACTTGGGAGAACGCATAAAGGCCGGCCGCCTCCATTTCCACCGCGAGAATGTTGCGCGCGCGGCACCTCTCGATACCACCAGCGGTCTCACGAAAGGGCGCGTCGGTAGTCCAGCTGGCGCCTCGGTATACGGGCCGCACCGCGGCCGCAAATGCCTTCATCGCGGCTTCCACCAGTCGAGGTTCAGCCTCTACGAATTCCGATGGCGGCAGATAATGATAGCTCGTGCCTTCGTCGCGCAAAGCACGATCAATCAGAACTAAATATGGCGGCGAGGCCAGCGGTACGATCTGCCCGGCCGATGTCATGCTGACCAGAAATCGGCAGCCCGAGGCAAAGAGTTGCTCCGCGACGAGCACAGCGAAGGGCGCGCCCACGGCACAGCCGATAATGCCAAAGCGCTCAGCCGCATGCTCGAACTCGTAAAGCTCGGTGTGGTAGCAGGCCCACCCTTGTGAGCGACGGGTTCGCTCGGCCCTGACGAGCATGCGCACGATATCGCCGTCCGGATCGAGCACACAGATTTCCGGAACCTCGGCTTCCGGCAAACTCCTCTGTCGCCGCGCCTCGCGCAGCAAATTCCCCGGTTCGAAGACGGAGGGCGCTGCAAAATCCTTTGCAGCCAGAAGTGGCGGCAGCCTGGACATCATGGAGTCAGCAGTGGCACGTTCCGAGGTTTCTTGGCCAAGAATATAAGCTTCGGCACGACCAAAGCAGGTGGAAAGTCATTGAGAGGATCAAAGGCAGCGATCATCTCTGCGTGATCGGAAGAGCAACAAAGCCCGCCGCCCGGCGGGGAGCAGCGTGAGCCGGGCCGATTAAGCACACACTAAAATGTGCATTTGCGGCTGTTTAATCGGCACATCGCCCTTTGCCGATCAGTTAACGCCGTGTCCCTTCCGTGCCTTTTACCCGCTTGAGCCGCCACCAGGTTTCAAGCACGCAGGCGACCGACCAGGCCTGTGACGGCGCGCCCCCTGGAAAGTGCGGTGCATCTGCGTCAAAGATTTCGCTGATCGTGCCAAGCCCGGAATCGAAGAGGTGATCGTGTATTGGGGTGAGGCGCTGTAGTGCCAAGCTGGTATCGCCGTGAACGCGATATTCGGCCAATGCATAATGGCCGAGTAGCCAGGCCCAGACGGTGCCCTGATGATAGGCGCCGTCGCGATGCCTGGGATCGCCGGTATAATACGGCTGGTAGTCGGGATCGTCGTTCGACAGCGAGCGCAGCCCGTAGGAGGTCAGCAATTTTCGACCACAAAGCTCCACAATTTGCGCTCGCAGTTCTGGGGCGAGCGGACTGTGTGGCAGACTGACCGCGAGGAGCTGGTTTGGCCTGACGGAAGCGTCGTTGCCGGATGGGCCATCAATAACATCGTACAGGCCGCCGGTCCGTTCATCGAAAAAGCGGACGAAACTGGTGCGCACGCGTTCAGCCAGATCGCAATAGAGAGCCGCGGGCCGGCCTAAGGTCTCGGCAAAGCTAGCCATCGTGCACAGCGCGTTGTACCAGAGCGCATTGATCTCGACCGGTTTGCCGATCCGCGGCGTCACGACCCAGTCGCCAACCTTCGCGTCCATCCAGGTCAGCTGCACGCCTGGTTCGCCAGCGCTGAGCAGCCCGTCACCAGGATCTACCCGGATACCGTAGCGTGTGCCCTTCAGATGCCACTCGACGATGTCGACGAGGATCGGAAACTCCTCGCTCAGACTTTCACGGTCACCGCTCGCCTCGAAATAAGCGCGCCAAGCCTCGACGAACCATAGGGCCGCATCGACCGTGTTGTAGTCAGGCTCGTCGCCGGCGCCGGGAAAGACGTTGGGCAGCATGCCGCGATCGACAAATCGCCCGAAGGTCATCAAGATGTCGCGCGCCACATCGTGCCGGCCGGTGGCCAAGGTTAGCCCCGGCAAACAGATCATTGTGTCGCGCCCCCAGTCGCCGAACCAGGGATAGCCGGCGATCACTGATTTGCCGTCGCGCCGACCAGGCAGCGGCCGGGCAAAAACAAAGCTGTCGGCGGCCAGCAGCAGCTGCACGATCCAATCGGGCGCTGTCCGCATCTCGGGCACGTTTTGCGCAGCCTGGTCGAGGACACGGCGCTGCCAGACTTGCCGGCGCCCGAGCGCAGCGTTCAACACGGGAGACGAATCATTCTCGAGGCTGCCGACAACGCCGACCCATTGGCCAGGCACCAGCTCGAGTCGGGCTTCGCCGACCTGCAGGTGATTGTCGCGGTCGAATAGGCCGCGCTGGCGCTCAACCGGCAGATCGAAATTCTCGATCCACTGGCGGGCCGCGGCAATGACTCCGCCGCGAGCGCGAAAGGTGAGGACAAAGTCCCGCTGGTGCACCCGCAGGCTCATATCGTCCGCTTCGAGTTGGGGGTCGATCTGCCCGGCTGCGGTTTGGCCGTGGTGGTCCCGGTCGTTGACCATCAGCCGCACGCGCAGCGACAGAGGACACGAACGCGCTTGCAAGTCCGGCAGCAGGCGCCAGGCAACATAGGCGATATTGGCGCCCGGCTCGAGCCAGGTGCACGCCTCAATACGGATCAGCCCAAAAGCAAACAGCCAGACCGGAATGTCGCCGTCGAGATGAAAGGATTCGATATGGATGTGGCCAGCCGGGCTGATCGTGCCGTCGCTCCAGCGATTGGTGAACAGCGGCCAGCTCTGCACCCCCTCCACCAGCTCGGCGTCGGCCTTAGCCCACACCAGCCTTCGCCCAAGTGGCGGGTCGACCGGCGCAATCAATAGCCCATGGTAACGCCGGGTCAAGGTGCCGGCGATCGTGCCAGCGGCGTAGGCACCGAGCCCGTTGGCAACCCACCATTCGCGGCGCTCGGCCTCACGCAGATCACCGCAGATTCCCCGGCCGAAGCGGACCAAGTTGGGGGCAGCCAGGCCCGGTGAGCCGGCAGATGATTGGGCCATGATTACCTCTGCTTGCAGCTGGGCAGACAACGCGACTGCCATCACGGCAAACAAAATTGTTACCAAAGCCAGCGGCAAGCCAATAAAATCGCAGCTATGCCGAGGCTGTCCGCCAAACCCGTCACCCCGCCAACAGGATTCCAACCACGTTCGCAAGGCCGAGGCGAGGGAGAGTAAAAACGAACACGGGCGGGTAGCCTCCGGGGTTGACATTGATGACCGTATTCCGCTGCGCGAGCAGTCATCTCATCGAGCCGGCGTCGCGCTGCATCTCGGCATTGGCCACGACAATATCAAGAGAAGCGATCGGTTACTGTTTTTTGCCGGACGTAGACGATCCTCTCCCTTTCAGCCGAGGAAACGGCGGCTATCCGTAACGACTGGGGGAAATACCGGTCGACAATAGTCTCGATGCGCTTTGCCAATCGCCGCTTACATTGCCGCTCGCACCGTTGTGACTTGCGCGGAGCGGCGAGCCGCGGCAACTTCCGGGCATGGAAATGCACCAGGTCCGCTACTTTCTCGCTGAGGCGGACACATTGAATTTCACGCGGGCGGCCGAGCTGTGCAATGTCTCACAGCCGGCGCTGACGAGCGCGATCCAGCAGCTCGAGGAGGAGCTCGGGGGCTGTTGCTGCGGCGCGAGCGGAAGCTCACGCATCTGACCGATTTCGGCTGGCTTATCGAGCCGCATTTGCGCCAGCTGTCTGCGGATGCCGAGGCCGCGAAGACCACCGCAAAACGTTTTCTCAGCCTGCAGCACGCGCAGATCCGTCTCGGCATCATGTGCACCGTCAGCCCAGCGCGCTTCATGAGCTTTCTGACGAGCTTTCACGCCGCCAATCGCGGTTGCGAAATCATGATCATGGAAGGCGTGCCGGCCCGGCTTTCCGATATGCTGTTGCAGGGTGAGCTCGATCTTGCTGTGATGGCGAAGCCAGAGCCGTTCAATCAACGGCCGAAGTGCTTCCTCTCTACAATGGACGCTTCTGTATCGCCTTTCCAACCGGGCACCGGCTGGACCAGCAAAATCGCGTCTCGGATGTCGCCGGGGAAACCTGCCTGCGGCGGATCAATTGCGAATACCGCGATTACCTCACCGACCAACTCCGGGCGCTTGGCCTTGCCGTGCGGGTCGGGTTTCAGAGCGAGCGCAAGGACTGGATCCAGATGATGGTCGCCGCCGGGTTCGGGGTTGCTTTCTGCCTGAATTTTCTCACCGACGATACCCGGCGTGCGCACACAGCCGGTCACGGGTCCCGAGGTCATCCGCGAGATCTCGCTGGTCTCAATGTCAGGCCGGCGGTTCTCGCCGCCTGTGACGACTTTTATCCGAACCATTCGATCTCACGACCGGCGTCCGGCAGACCGAGTGAAACGATCAGTCCTTCCTCGAACAGAAAAGCTGCCGGATCGAACATCGGAGAGACGTGCCGCCCGCGTCGATTAGACGCGCGCCGCGGGCAACGGCGTAAAGAAATGCATAGGTGTCGCCATGCTCAACGAGGCACGGTCGCGACGGAAGTGTCTCGCAGAGATATTCGTAGGTGGCGTAGACAAGGAACCGCTCGCCGACGAGCCGGCAGACGACCGGGAGTGTCGCTTTCAGCGCCTCGGTAAGCATCACGATCGTGTGGTTGCGATAGATCCGCGGACGCGCTTTCGGCCGGATGCCGTCGGCTTCTATCGGAGCTTGGGCTCCTGTCGGCCTCGTATTGCCGAGCACATCAGGTCTTGGAGCTGATCGAGCCTAAGCATTGCCCAGAGAATCGGCGTGATATGCCTCGGCAAGCAGGGTAGAGAGCGGCGGAACGTGGGTGTCCCACTCGATCAAAGTCGCAACACGGCCAAACCGCTCAATCGCCTGCGGGTAGAGGTCCCAAACGGGCTCGGACACCAGCGACCCGTGATCGTCGATCACAGGATCCGGCAGCTATCGCCCTCGTTGCTGTGGTGCCCGGCGAAACGGATTTTCCGGCACTGCCTGCGCTGGCAGCGCATGCAGATAGCCGATTGGATCGAAGCCAAAATTTTGGGCGTTCACAAAGAGATACACGTCGCACAATACGCCACAACCAGTCCGTTTCACGACAAATGAGGAACTCGACCTCGTCCCATCGTCGAATGGCGAAAACGCAGGTAAGTTGTGGGGTTCTCGATCAAAAGCCGGCGGTCAAACGCGTTCTGCGCTTGGCCGACATGGGCGCAGAAGAGATCGAGCGCCTCGTCGGTGTAAGGGAGCGGCAGCACGCCGTTGAGGTAAATTCCCACAGATCTCCGGTACTGTGGTGCTCGGCAATTTCTTCCGCCGCCGCGGCCTCGCGTAACAAATTCTCTGGCTCGAAGACCGAGGGCGCTGCGAAATCCTTCTCAGGTAAGATGGGTTTGGCATCTCGGCATCGTCCCCGCTGATGGCAGTGCCTAGGATTCATGGCGATGCTTGGTATCCTGCCGAGGGATAGATGCTCAACTTCGGGGCGGACAGAGTAAGAAAGACATTGAGGGATCGATGGCTGCCGATCATTTAATCGGGAGCGACGGCATGACGGGAGATCGGCGATGGGCATGCTCGTAAACGGTGTATGGCATCAGGAAGATCCGCCGGTAGCGAGCGGCGACGGCAGCTTTATGCGGCCCGAATCGGGGTTCCGTAACCTCGTCACGCGTGACGGCTCCTCCGGCTTCAAGGCGCAAGCCGGTCGCTATTATTTGGTCACCGCGCCCTCCTGCCCTTGGGCGCACCGCACGGTGCTGATGCGCAAGCTTAAAGGGCTCGCTGAGGCGATCCCAATCCTCCAATCGGATCTGCCCAAGGGCCAGGGTTGGGCATATTCGCGCGGTTTCGACGGGCTCGCTCCCGTCGACGGCATCTTCCACGTCCATCAGGTCTATAGCGCTGCTCGCCCCCGTTTTACCGGCCGCGCCACTGTCCCGGTATTGTGGGATCGCAAGACGAGAACAATCCTCAACAACGAGTCCTCGGAGATCATCCGCATGATGAACTCCGAATTCGACGAATTCGGCGATGCCGCGGTCGACCTATACCCGTCGGCATTGCGCAGCGCGATCGACGAGACCAATACCTTTGTCTAC
>Ga0070717_10002470_pt1 | contig 13052 bp, 10 predicted proteins | sample LARL113metaG_FD_71366 | JGI IMG/M metagenome (GOLD analysis project Ga0070717, IMG submission 71366) | Corn, switchgrass and miscanthus rhizosphere microbial communities from Kellogg Biological Station, Michigan, USA - LAR L11-3 metaG | ecosystem: Host-associated > Plants > Roots > Rhizosphere ... | reverse complement strand
CGGTGCTGTTCCGAGGCCGCGGCATGAAGCGCTGTCTCGCCGAAGGACGCGACCGCTTCGAATTGTGGGTCGGCGCCGCCGTGCTCGCCAACAATCTCATGAGGATCGCGGCAATGTTGATGGCAGGATCGTCACGCAGGCGAAAAGCTGCTTGATAGACCCGTCGGCCTGCCCCGGCCACTCAAAGTGGCCTCGGCTCACCACGTCACAAGCTGATAAACGGCGCGCAACTCCAAACCGCCCCAAAAAAATCGCCCGTTACGAGCTTGCCGATTCCGGCATTCTCCGTCACTTTGTGCCCAATCTATCGGCATAACTTGAAGCGGCCCCCCGAAGTTCAGTCGTTTCGCGACGGAAACTAGTCTAGCCTCCCGCCAGACGGGAAGCCGCCTTTGCAGCGCGCGTCAGATCGCCAGAAATGATCTCCACGACGGCCGCTGTCGCGCCCGAAACGACGCGTCTGGGATTGGTCACCCAGTTTACGGAGCGCGAAATGGCGGGTCGACTGATCAGCTGCGCTCGAATTCGCCCTGCCGACAGCAAGGGGGTGAGCGCAATGCCGGGCAGCACGGTCACCATCTCCGTTGTCGCAACGATCTCACATATCGCCGAAAGCGTGTCGATTTCCAGTCGGGGCTGGAGGACAAAACCGGCCGCGGCCGCGGCATTGTCCAGAATCATACGCAGCCCATGGCGTCGGGACGGAATCACCAGATCGAGGCCTTCAAGCCGCTTAAAGGAAATCGTCTTGGGAATTCGCATTTTGCTGCCCGTTCTACGGGCGAGCATCATGTCTTCGTCGAGGATGTGATGGGCCGTCAGCGGAATCTTCCTCAGCGGCATGTTGACGATGGCGACGTCCAGTTCGCCCGCGACCACCCAGTCGATCAACGTGTCGGTATAACCTTCGCAAATCAAAAGCCGGATTTCCGGATATTGTGCCGCGATCTTGGCGGACGACGCCGCAAGCGTGCTTTGAGCCGCGGAAGTTATCATGCCGATGCTTACGCGGCCCGATATCTTGCCGTCGAGGCGCGCCATCTCCTCTTTGGCCCGATCGACTTCCTTGGTAATGGTTCCGGCGAGGAGCACCAGGGTTTCCCCCGCCGGGGTCAGCGACACGCCGTGTGCGGCCCGATCGAACAACTGCTTTCCGAACGTCTTTTCGAGTTTCGCGATCTGCATGCTCAGGGCCGGCTGAACGATGTTCAGTTGGCGCGCCGCCCGCGTCATGTTTCCCTCGCGGGCAAGGCAAAGGAAGTAGTTCAACTGCTTCAGGTCCATCGCGGATATCCCTGCCATATCACAACAAGTGATTGAACATATCAATATCTATTATTTGTTTTGATTGTAAAGTATCCCTATCGTTGCCGAGAGGAGCGGGCATCCATGCCGGGGCATCGTTTCTGACATGTTCGAAACCCACGGAATCCTTTCATGGAGCCATCGCAACGACGCCTGATCGTCGGAATCTCCGGAGCGTCGGGAGTGACTTACGGTGTCCGTCTGCTTCAGCTCCTCCGCAATGCCGGGGTTGAGACGCATCTCGTGATGTCGAAGACTGCCGAGATCACGTTCGCTTACGAGACAACGCTCAAGGTCGCCGACGTCAAGGCGCTTGCGCACACGACACACGCCATCGACGATATGGCAGCCTCGATCTCAAGCGGCTCGTTCCGGACGATGGGAATGATCGTCGCCCCCTGTTCGGTACGTTCCATGTCGGAAATCTCGTCCGGCGTGACGACGACATTGTTGTCGCGCGCGGCCGACGTGACCCTGAAGGAGCGACGGAAGCTGGTCCTGCTGGTCCGGGAGACGCCGCTCCATACCGGCCATCTCAGAAGCATGACCGCGCTCTCGGAAATGGGAGCGATCATCGCGCCGCCCGTTCCGGCCTTCTACGCCAAGCCGGATACGCTCGAAGATATGGTCGATCACACCGTCGGCCGCGCTCTCGATCTGTTCGATATCGACGTCGGCGTCGCGCATCGCTGGGGCGAGCAGGAAGATTCGCGGCGCCGTCCCGCGCCAAAGCGGCAGACCTGATGGGCGCGAGAGGACAGGATTTCCGATGAAGAACACAGAAATTGCCCAAGCCGTGGCGGGCCACAATGCGTCTCCCGATCTGAGGAGCTGGCTGCGGCGTCTCGCCGCGATGGGCAGACTGGCGGTGGCGCGAAGCGGCGTCTCGTTGATCGACGAGCTCGCAGCGGTATCCAAGAAGCTCGAGCTTGAGCGTGCCGTGATGTTTCCGCGGCCGGGCGGCCACCCGATGGCCGTCGTTTCCAACCTTTTTGTCGATCGAAGCTGGGTCGCTGATTCGATCGGGATGCCGACCGAAGACCTCCTGGCGCGATTCCAAAAAGCCGTGCGGCAGCCGCTGCCCTGGACCGAAGTCAGGGATGCAGCCGCGCAGGAAGTCGTGCACCGCGACATTGATCTGCTCAAGCTCCTGCCGATTCCAAAACACAACGAACACGACAGTGGCCCGTACATCACGGCGGCGCTGCTGATCGCGCGGAATCCGAAGACGGGAATCCAGAATGTTTCGATCCACCGGTGTCAGATCAGCGGGCCGGACAGGATCGGCGTTCTCTTGCTTCCGAGGCACACCCATCACTATTTCAGAATGGCGGAAGAAGCCGGTGAGGCGCTCGAGATCGCGCTCGTGATCGGCGTCCATCCGGCATGCATCCTGGCTTCGCAGGCGATTGCGGCACTCGACGAGGACGAGATGGAAATCGCCGGAGCGCTGATGGGCGCGCCGGTCGATATGGTGAAGTGCAGGACCAACCGGGTTCGCGTGCCGGCCCACGCCGAGATCGTGATCGAAGGGCGGATCTTGCCCAGGGTTCGCGAGCCGGAGGGCCCGTTCGGCGAGTTTCCACAGTACTACGGGCCCCGCGCGGATCGCGAGGTCATTCAAGTCGATGCCGTGACGCATCGCAGGAATGCGATCTTCCATACCATCGTGGGCGGGGGCATGGAGCATCTGGTGCTGGGGGAAATTCCCCGAGAAGCGACGTTGCTCGAGCATCTGCAGAGAAGTTTCCCGAGCGTGCAGGATGTGCGGCTGACCCGGGGCGGCACATGCCGCTATCACCTCGTCGTCAAGATCGACAAGCGCAGCAACGGAGAGCCCAAGAACATCATCATGGGCGCTTTCGGCGGGCACTATGACCTCAAGCAGGTCGTTGTGGTCGACCTCGACGTCGACCTCGACAACCCGCATGAGATCGAATGGGCCGTGGCGACCCGATTTCAGGCCGATCGTGACCTGCTTGTCATTTCCGGTGCGCAGGGCTCGAAACTCGATCCGTCAAGCGAGCAGGGCATCAGCGCAAAAATGGGTATCGACGCGACCAAACCCGTGGAAGCCGAAGTGATGAAATACAAGCGCATCCATGTCAGGGGCCTCGAGGATGTTGATCTGGCGAGTGTCCTTGAACGAGATGCCGACGCAGCATTTGCAAGGACAATGGCGGGGTCGACGTAGGCGCTGTTGAAAGCCGCTCAGAAGAAAAGTTGATCCGGCATCGGCCGAGCTTAAACTGGAGTACAGAATGCGTAGGATGTTCGGTGCGCTCGTCGCGACTGCGATCTGCGGCGCGGTGTTCGCGCCCGATGCTGGCCGGGCCCAGGGAATGGAAACTGTCAAGGTCGGCGTCAACAAGGTCATCAGCGACATCGTGTTTTACATCGCGGAAGAACGCGGATTCTTTGCGGAACAGAAGTTGAAGGTGGAGTTGATATCGTTCGACTCCGGACCGCGGATGATTGCGCCGTTGGGGGTGGGACAAATCGACATCGGCGCCGGGGCGTCGTCGGCCGGGCTCTATAACGCCGTCTCCCGCGGCATCATCGTGAAGATCGTCGCCGACAAGGGATCGACCCCGCCGGGCTATGATTACATGCCGCTGATCGTCCGCAAGGACCTCGTCGATTCCGGAAAGGTCAAATCGCTCGCCGACTTGAAAGGCCTGAAACTTGCCGCCGCCGGTCCGGGCTCGGCGACCAATGCCAAGCTGAACCTTGCCTTGACCAAAGGCGGCCTGCGTCAGCAGGACGTGGTTGAGGTCAATCTCAGTTACCCGCAACAGGTTGCGGCCCTGGTGTCGAAGGCGATCGACGGGTCGATCACCACCGAACCGTCGGCTTCCAATGCGATCGCGAGCGGGGTGGCCGTGCGGCTGTCCGACGACAGTCTCTACCCGGGACAGCAGGTCGCCGCACTTCTATACGGCAATGCGCTGTTGACGACGCGTCGGGACGTCGGGCAACGCTTCATGAACGCATATGTAAAGGCAGCGCGCATCTACAACGACGCGACGCGGGGAGGGCGCTTCGATGGGCCCGGCGCCGATCGGGTGATCGATCTGATCATGAAAACTACCGGACTGACCGACCGCGCGATGTTCAAGTCGATGGTCCCGAACGGAATATCGCCGAACGGCGAGGTCAACATGGCCAGTCTGGCCAGCGACCTCAGTTTCTTCCAGGCTCAGGGGCAAATCGAAAAGCCGGTGAGTGCCGCCGATGTCGTCGACATGTCGTTTGCGGAAAATGCCGTGAAGGCGCTCGGCCCCTATAAGCCGACGCATTGAAATGCCGGAGCCAGCGATGCCTGCCATTCACGTGGTAAAAGAGACGTCGGAGCCGTTCCAGAAGGATATCCAGATATCCCTGTCCGGTGTCCGAAAATATTTCGGGCGCTCGGGTTTCGTCGCGCTGGACGGGATAAGCATCGACATTCCCAAAGGCGAGTTCTTCGTCATCGTTGGTCCGAGCGGCTGCGGCAAGACGACCTTGTTGCGGATCCTTGCCGGACTGGAGCTGCAGAGTGAGGGCCGCGTTGACATCAGCCAATTCGAGAGCTCGCGGCCGGCGAATTCGATGATCTTCCAGGGCGACTCGCTGTTTCCCTGGATGTCGGTCTACGACAACGCTGCCTATGGTCTGCGGATGCGACATGTCGATAGGGCCGAGATCGCCGAGACCGTCCGCGTGTGGCTGGAGCGGATTGGCCTCTGGCGGTTTCGCGATCTCTATCCGCACCAACTGTCGGGCGGAATGCGCCAGCGCGTCTCGATCGTCCGCGCCTTCACCAACGATCCGGAAATCCTGCTCATGGACGAGCCGTTTTCCGCGCTCGACGAGCAGAACAAGGTCCTGCTTCACGAGGAATTGCTGCGGATATGGGAGGCCACCAAGAAAACGGTGGTGTTCATCACCCATAGCGTTGAAGAAGCGGTGACGCTCGGCGATCGGATCATGGTCATGACCGCAACTCCGGGGCGGGCGAAGGCCGTTATCGATGTGCCGCTCGCGAGACCGCGCAGCGTGCTCGAGCTGCGGCAGAATCCCGTGTTTGGCGACCTCGTCGTTCATATCTGGGAGCAACTTCGGGACGAGGTGCTTCGGGCACGTCAGTCGGAAAACGGCAGGGTATCATGAACGACGCATCCGGAGCGCCGCACCGCCTCATCGGCATCGCCACGCCGTTGCTCCTGCTACTCGCCTGGGAGCTCGCGGGCGATTTCAGCATCATCGACGTGCGCTTTTTTCCGCCGCCCAGCCGCATCGCCCACCAGATCGGCGTTCTTTTTGCCTCAGGTGAGCTCGTGTCGAACACGCTCGCCAGCCTCCGGCGCCTTGCGCTCGGAATGCTGCTTGGCGGCGTTCCAGCCCTTCTGCTCGGCCTGGCGATGGGAATCTCGCGGCCGTTGCGGGCAGCGATCGATCCTCTGGTGTCGGCCACCTATCCGATCCCGAAAAGCGCGATCCTTCCATTGGTCCTGCTCATCTTCGGTTTGGGTGAGATGTCGAAGGTGGTGATGGTGGCGCTGGGAGCGTTCTACCCGATCCTCATCAATACCGTTCTCGGCGTCGTCAATCTCGACCGGATCTACCTCGACGTCGGACACAATTTTCGTGCCGGAAAATGGCAGGTGTTCCGCACGATCGCCCTGCCGGGTGCGCTGCCTTCGATCATGGCGGGAGTAAAGCTGGCGGCCGGGATGGGGCTCATCCTGATCGCGATCTCCGAAATGGTCGCGGCCAATGACGGGATCGGATTCATGATCTGGAACGCCTGGCAGGTGCTGACCGTTGACACGATGTATGTCGGGCTATTGTTAATTGCGGTTCTCGGCTTCATTTTTTCGGTCGTGCTCGACGAGATCGAGCGTAGGCTCATTCCCTGGAAGTCCAACGCCTGACGACCGGGAGGCAACAATGTCGACTGCTCTGCGTATCGCTCACGGCAATTTCGGCAGGGTCGCATTACTCGATATGGACTGCTCGCTGGTCCGCCACGCGCACCCGCACTGCCATGTCCTTCTCAAGGTGGAAGGCGCCGATACCCAATTCGTCGTTGGCGACCGCGTCCACCCGCTCACCGATTCCGTGGCGGTCCTGGTCGACGGCTGGCAGCCGCATTCATATGTCCACGATCCCGCGCGCCCGCGAACTCTCATTCTCGCTCTGTACGTCGAGCCCTCATGGCTGAAGGCTTTCCGTCCCGGCTGGGCGGCGAGCGGCGCTCCCGGGTTTTTCGGACATCCCCATGGCGAGGTCTCGCCGCGCATCCGAAAGCTCACGATGGATCTCGCATCCGACTTGATGGCACGCCCCGAATGCCGCGACGAACACGAAGCGTTGTTGTCGGAATTGATGATCGCGGTGATCGAGCGCTTTACTCCCTGGAAGAGCTTTCCGAGATCGATCCGTGAATTGAACGTGTCGGCGTGCGATCGGCGGATCAGACGCGCGGCGGAATACATTCGTTGCAACGCCGGTGGTGAAGCCGACATCGAAACGCTGACGAAACAAGCCGGTCTTTCGCGCGCGCATTTCTTCAGGCTATTCCAGTCGTCCATCGGCTTGCCGCCGAAGGTCTATCTTAACGTGGTTCGCATGGAGCGGGCGGTGGACGCTGTCCTGCATCATCACGATGTTCCTGTAGGCGAGATTGGTACGCGCCTTGGGTTTTCCGACCCGGCGCACTTCACCCGGTTTTTCCGTAACAATGCCGGCGTTTCGCCCAGCGAGTTCCGGCACGTATCACGCCTGGCGAGCTGATGCTGCTCTGCAATATGAAGAATGAGACGAATTGGCAAGTCGCGAGAGCGCAGGGTATGGCCGGCCCTTCCACCGTGCTAAAAACATTCGTCCCACACGCCGTCAGGGCGTGATTGGGAGGACAGTCTTCGGATGCCGCATGCGGCTGGTCCAGCAATAGCCGAGAGCAATACGGCTCACCGTTGGGTCGGCCAATCGATTGCGCGGGTTGAAGACGCCGCCTTGCTGACGGGCCGTGGCCGCTTTATCGATGACCTCGGCGTTCGGCCGGGCACGCTATACGCCGCGATCCTGCGCTCGCCGCATGCTCATGCGGATATCCTCTCGATCGATACCGGGGCCGCGCGGCGCGCCGACGGCGTTGTCGCGGTGTTGACCGGCGACCATATCAAGGCCCTGACAACCAGCCTCGTCGTGGGCGTCAAGGCGGCAGTCGAATGCTGGCCGATTGCCGTGGGGCGGGTGAGGTATGTCGGCGAATCAGTTGCCGTCGTCGTTGCGTCCGACCGATACAAGGCCGAGGATGCGGTCGATCTGATCGACGTGCAGTACCGTGCGCTTCCTGCCAATATTGATCCGCTCCAGGCGTTGTTGCCAAGTTCGCCGGTTCTTCACGATGGCTTCGGCGGTAACGTCGCGAGCGACCGCAGCTTCCGATACGGCGATCCGGAGCGTGCATTTGCCGAAGCCGCACACCGGATTTCGATCGACATCCGCTATCCCCGAAATTCCTGCACGCCGATCGAAACCTACGGCGTTGTCGCCGACTACGACGCTGCCGAGGACGCCTTCGATATTCTCGCCAATTTCCAGGGTCCGTTCAGCATTCACGCGGTGATCTCGCGGGCCCTGAAAGTGCCTGGCAACCGCGTGCGACTGCGCACCCCGCCGGATTCCGGTGGCAGCTTCGGCGTCAAGCAAGGCGTGTTTCCTTATATCGTGCTGCTTGCCGCCACGTCGCGGGCGGTCGGGCGTCCAGTCAAGTGGATTGAAGATCGTCTCGAGCACCTCACAGCCTCGGTCTCCGCGACTAACCGCGCGACGACACTCTCGGCCGCGGTTGCGCCCGACGGCAAAATCTCGGCGCTCGACTGGGATCAGGTGGAGGACTGCGGAGCGCATTTGCGTGCGCCGGAGCCGGCCACGCTCTATCGCATGCACGGCAATCTGACCGGCGCTTATGACATCCCGAATCTGGCCGTCAGAAATCGGGTCGTTGTCACCAACAAGACGCCCACGGGACTAAATCGCGGGTTTGGCGGGCCGCAGGTCTATTTCGCGTTGGAGCGGTTGATGCAGCGCATCGCCGTCGAGCTCAAGCTCGATCCATTGGATGTGATCAAGCGCAACCTGGTCCCGGCCGATAGGTTTCCCTATCGGACGGCAGTGGGCGCGCTGCTGGATTCCGGTGATTATCAGGAGGCGATTGCGCGCGGCGTAAAGGGGGGCATGCTTCAAGAACTGAAGGCGCGCCGGGATGCCGCCCGAGCCGAAGGCAAGCTTTACGGAATCGGCTACGCGGCGGTTGTCGAGCCCAGCGTGTCGAACATGGGTTATATCACGACCGTGCTGACGGCGGCCGAGCGAAAAAAGGCCGGGCCGAAAGACGGGGCTCAGGCGACGGCCACCGTGACCCTCGACCCCGTTGGAAGTATCTCCGTTCATGTCGCGTCGGTGCCGCAAGGCCAGGGGCATCGGACCGTCTTGGCGCAAGTGGTGGCCGACGTCTTCGGCCTCACGCCTGCGGACGTCAGGGTCAATACCGAGATCGATACCGCGAAGGACGCCTGGTCGATCGCGTCCGGCAACTATGCAAGCCGCTTCGCCGCCGCGGTTGCCGGGACCGCGAAGCTCGCGGCCGAACGCATCGCGGCGCGTCTGGCGCGCGTCGCCGCGAGCCAGTTCAATACCGATTCGGACGACATCGTGTTCGAGAACGGCAGCGTGAGTTCCCGGAGAAACCCGGATAATCGACTGGCGTTCTCGCGACTGGCCGCGCTGAGCCATTGGTCGCCCGGCACCTTGCCCGACGACGTCCAGCAGACGATCCGCGAGACCGTGTTCTGGACGCCGCCCGAGCTCACGCCGCCGGACGACGATGACCGGATCAACGCGTCGCTTTGCTACGGATTCATTTTCGATTTCTGCGGTGTCGAAATCGATCGCACGACCTTGATGACACGTATCGACCGCTACGTGACGATGCACGATTGTGGCACCATCCTTCATCCCGGAATGGTCGATGGACAAATCCGCGGCGGGTTCGCGCAGGCTCTGGGCGCGGCTCTTTATGAGGAATACGCCTATGCCGTGGACGGCAGCTTCCTGACCGGCACGTTCGCCGACTACCTGCTGCCGACCACGACCGAAGTCCCGGATCTCGTCATTCTTCACATGGAGACGCCGTCGCCGTTCACGCCGCTCGGATCGAAGGGGGTCGGGGAGGGTAACTGCATGTCGACGCCGGTCTGCATCGCCAACGCGGTCGCCGACGCGCTCGGCATCAAGGATGTCGAGCTGCCGCTGGTGCCCGCCAAACTGGCCGATATCGTCCGCGGCGCCGAACCGCCGCCGCCTGCCAGGCGTCGCGCCGACACGCCGAGAGCCGCCAAGGGCGGCCGTCAGCTCCGCGGCGAAGGCAGCACGACGGTGGCCGCGCCGCCCGAGGCGGTGTGGACCATGCTGCTCGATCCGGCGACGCTTCAAGCGGTTATTCCGGGTTGCCACAGCGTAGAGAAAATTTCCGACACGCATTTCCGCGCCGATGTCACGATCGGGGTAGGGCCGGTCAAGGGCCGCTATCGGGCGGAAGTCATGCTGTCCGACCTGGATGCGCCGCGGGCTGTGACATTGGGTGGCTCCGCCGAAGGGGCTCTCGGATTCGGCACCGGCGAAGGCCGCATCACGCTGACGCCGGAGAACGCCCGCACGGTGGTGCGTTACGAGTACGACGCGGCCATCGGCGGCAAGGTCGCGAGCATCGGCGGCCGTCTGCTGGACGGTGCGGCGCGCATCATCATCGGACAGTTCTTTGCGGGCTTGGCCCGTCAGGCCGGCGGTGCATCCGCCGAAGCCCGGCCGTCGCTGCTGCGCAAGTTGTCGTCGTTGTTCGGGAAGCGGTCATGAAGCCCGCTGCCTTCGACTATGTGCGCGCGGAAACGCTTGAAGAAGCGCTTTCGGTTTTGGCCTCGGAAGGGGGCGATGCGCAAATCATCGCGGGCGGCCAGTCGCTGATGGCGATGTTGAACACACGCCTGGCGAATCCCAAAACCCTGATCGACATCATGCGGCTCAAGGAGTTGGACCGGATCGATGCAACGCCTGCAGCCGTGGCTGTCGGCGCCGGAGTGAGGCAGCGAGCCTTGTTGGGCTGGCCGCCGCTTGCCGAAAAACTCAGTCTTGTCGCGCTCGCCTTGCCTTGGACCGGACACGCCCAGACGCGCAGTCGCGGAACGATTTGCGGTTCGATCGCCCACGCCGATCCCAGCGCGGAAATGCCGCTTGCCCTTCTGGCGCTGGGCGGTGAGGTGCACCTGCGAAGCGCCAAGAGGCATCGAAAACTCCCGGCCGGTGAGTTCTTCACCGGCATGATGTCCACCGCGCGCTCCGCTGACGAAATGATCGAAGCGGTTTCGTTTCCAACTCTTGGCGGCGCGAGATGCGCGTTTCGTGAGGTCGCGCGGCGTCACGGCGACTTTGCGATCGTCGCCTGCGCGGCGGTGGCCGACAAGGCAGGAGTCCGCTTCGCCGTCGGCGGCGTGGCGGATATGGCCGCGGTGCGCGACTGGCCGCGCCTCGATGGCAGTGCGCTCGACGACGCCCTGAATGCTTTCGCCCATGAACTGGATGCGCGGGATGATGTCCATGCGACCGCACGCTATCGCCGCGATCTCGTCCGGCTGATCGGTCGCGACCTTGTCCGGGAGGTCTTGCAATGACGCGCCTGCAAGCCGGCGAGCGACACCGCATCAGATTCACGTTGAACGGCGCCGCCGCCCACGGCGAGGCCGAACCGCGCATGCTGTTGACGGACTTTCTGCGTCAACAGATCGGCGCCACCGGCACTCACGTCGGATGCGAGCACGGCGTTTGTGGTGCCTGCACCGTGACCGTGGACGGAATGATCGCCCGCGCCTGCCTGACGCTCGCGGTTCAGATCGAGGGGTGCGACATCCGCACGGTGGAGGGTCTCGCGCCCGCTCCTGGTCGGTTGAGCATTTTGCAGGAGGCGTTCAAGCGCCATCACGCGTTGCAATGCGGCTTCTGCACCGCAGGGATATTGATGTCGCTTGATCATTTCCTTCGTGAACGACTGAGGCCCACCGAAGCCGAGATACGCGATCTCCTCAGCGGCCATCTGTGCCGGTGCACCGGCTACACCCCGATCATCCGCGCCGCGCTCGACGCTGCGGACTTGCTGGCAAACCATCGTCATGCAGAGAAGACAGATGCTTGATCTCGGTACCAGTTTCGTCGCCAGCGTGGCGCGCGATCCGGACGCGGTCGCAATCGTGGACGCCGACCTGCGGCTGACCTACGCGCAATGGTTTGCGCGGATATCCTCCGTGGTCGCCGCATTCGACGATCTCGATTTGAGACCCGGTGATCACATCGTAACCGTGCTGCAGAACCGATGGGAGGCTGCGACAATTCATTGGGCTTGCCAGTTGGCCGGGATCGTGATCACGCCGATTAACTGGAGGGTGAAATCCGACGAGCTCGATTTCTGCATCGAGAACTCGGAAGCGAAGGCTCTGGTCTACGAAAGCGTTTCCGCCGGGGCGGTCGCCGGCGCCAGGTTGGCGCATGATTTGCGCCGCGTTGTTGTCGGCGAGGCCGCTGCAATTGACGACCATTCCGTGCGTTTTGCCACACTGATCGATACGCCAGCGTCGGAAGCCGCACCGCGCGTGGGCCCCGAGGCGTGGTCGATCATGCTTTATACATCGGGTACGACGTCGAGGCCGAAAGGCGTGCCGCGCCGTCACCGCGCCGAGCGCGCCGCCGGCATCGCCCATGTGGCGCAGAACCTGTACGGCCGCGACGAGCGAACCCTTGGCGTCATGCCGCTCTATCACACCATGGGCGTGCGGTCCTTGATCTCGATGTCGCTGATCGGCGGCACCTTTGCGTGTCTTCCACGCTACGATTCACGGCAAGCACTGGCGATCATCGAGGCCGAAAAAATTACCAACCTCTACCTGGTTCCAACGCTTTACCACGATCTGGTTCATCATCCGGATTTCGAAAAGACGAATACAGCCAGCGTACGGAAGCTCGGCTTTGCCGGTGCGCCGATGACCGATGGCCTGCTGCAGAAGCTGAAGTCAGCATTCAAGCAGGAGCTGTTCGTCAATCATTACGGCAGCTCCGAAATCTACACCTTCACGATCAATCAAGATGCAACGGCAAAACCGGGTTCGGCGGGCAAGGCCGGGATCAACCAGCTCGTGAGGGTCGTCAAGCTTGCCGCACGTTCGGCGTCCGACCTCGCATCGACGGATGAGGAGGGCGAGATCATCGCACTGCTGGCCGGCGACGAATCATTCGAAGGCTATTGGAGGCGTCCGGACGCCGATGCCAAGTCGCTGCGCGAAGGATGGTATTTCACCGGCGATACCGGGTTCCTGGACAAGGACGGCGAGCTGTTCGTGACCGGCCGGACCGATGACATGATCATCACGGGCGGCGAGAACGTATCGCCGGTGGAGATCGAAAGCTGCCTGTCGCTGCACCCCGCCGTGTCGGAAGTGGCGGTGGTCGGGCTCGCCGACCAAAAATGGGGAAAGATCGTCGCCGCGTTCGTCAAGCGCAGCACCTATGTCAGCGAGGCCGAGCTCGAAGCATTCTGTCGGGATTCCGGACTCGCGAACTTCAAGCGTCCGCGAAGATTTGTCTTCGTCGATGCGATCCCGAGATCACCGGTTGGAAAGCTGTTGCGCAGGTTGCTCGTCGCGGGCGAATACGAC
>Ga0070717_10002469_pt1 | contig 13054 bp, 12 predicted proteins | sample LARL113metaG_FD_71366 | JGI IMG/M metagenome (GOLD analysis project Ga0070717, IMG submission 71366) | Corn, switchgrass and miscanthus rhizosphere microbial communities from Kellogg Biological Station, Michigan, USA - LAR L11-3 metaG | ecosystem: Host-associated > Plants > Roots > Rhizosphere ... | reverse complement strand
GCCTGTTTGTTGACGGCTTCATGGTCGCGCACCATGTCTTCCGCGAACCCCTTGACCTCCTTGTTGCTGGTTTTCGCCAGAGCCTGCTTCGCCGCGGCGATATCGATCACGCCGGCGGTGTAGGCGATATGCGCGATTTGCGGGTCGGTCGGTTTGGCGCCTTGCGCCAGCGCCGCGCTGCTCAAAAGGCCAATTGCGGCGATCGCCGCGCTTAATCGAACGAACATGGGTTGACACTCCTGTGGCACCGGACGCGGATGCGCCGGCGCATGTTGGTTGCACAGGGATTGGATGAGCGGGGCGGGCAGAGGTTCCCGGAAAACCTATTCGTAACCCAAGCGTTTCAGGACGGCCTCGGTCAGGCGTTCACAGCGCCGGCCGGCAAACGGAAACGCCTCCATCACCACCGGGCCGATCTTGCTCTCGACATGGTCGCGCAGCATGGTGCGGGCGCGGTGCAACCGTGTCTTCACCGTCTCCGGTTTCAGGCCGAGAATTTCAGCGGTCTCCTCGACATTCATCCCCTCGATCACGCGGGTGATGAAGACGAGACGGAATGCCTCGGGCAATTCGTCGATCGCGCGTTCGACGACATGCTGGATTTCACGCTGGGCCATGGATTTTTCCGGATCATCTGCTGATGCGAGGGGGAACTGGATGACCTGGGCCTCGAGCGTGCCCTCGGGCAGCGAGGACCATTCGACCCCAGGCCGTCGGCGACGCAGCCGGCCCAGCGCTTCGTTCATGGCGATCCGCGCCAGCCACGTTGCCAGGCTCGAGTTGCCGCGAAAATCCTCCAGATGCGTAAAGGCGCGGACATAGGTTTCCTGGACCACGTCCTCGGCCTCGCCGTCATTGCGCAGGATGCCGCGGGCGAGCCGGTAAAGCCTGCGATTGTTCGCCGTGATGATGGCGCGAACGGCAGCCTCGTCGCGCCCAAGCGCGCGCCGGACCAACTCGGTGTCGCTGGTACTGCCGGGTGCAATTTGGGCTTGTGCCTGGCGCATGATGGGTCGCCTTCAATATCGTATGTTACTACCCATGCGTTAGATGCGGCAAAGGCAAATAGGTTCCGGGCACCGCTTACGGAAACTTCTTGAAAAACGCCCAGATGGTTTCGGCGGCGTCGATGTCGTGATTTTGCGGACCGAGCAAGAGGTTCACCATGCGCGCGAAATGCGCATCGGGAAAACCGCCGGGCATGCGGTGGCCGCCGTCATTGACGCGGTAGAGCACGACGTCGCGCCCGGGCGGGCAGTTCGAAGAGATCAGCGTCACCGTGCTTTGGTCGGTCGTGTCGCGGTTGTCGAGATCGACGGCGCTTGCGTCCTTGGCTTCGCAGCCATTGGTATGGCGCCAGAACTCGAGCGTCTTGTCGGTCGACCAGAAGCCGTCGACCGCGAAGCGGCTGGTGCCGCGTCCGCCCTGATAAGGAATCAACGGATCGGCGGTGCCGTTCATCATCAGGAACGGCACCGGGCGGGAAGGATGGCAGGCGGCAGCCGATTCATCGGTCAAGTTGATGATGACGCTTGCGGCCGCCGCGAACAGATCGGCGCGCTCGCAGATCATCGCCATCGTCATGGCGCCGCCATTGGAGAGCCCGGTGACATAGACGCGCTTGGGGTCGGCGACGCCGTCGGCGATGAATTCCTCGGCGAGGCGGACGATGAAGGCGGCATCATCGGTGCCGTCAGGCGGTGCGCGGCCGGAGCGCTTGCTGCTCGGCCTCAAGTCGGCCCAGGCGCGATTGAGGCCGTCGGGAAACACCACGCCAAAACCTTCGCGCTTCGCCACTTGCGGCCAGGAGGTGCGTTCCACCATGTCGGCGCCGGTCTGGGTGTTGCCGTGCAGGACGATGACCAGCGGTACAGGCTTCGTATCCGGAAGCTGCGCCGTGAAAGTTCGCGTCACGCCGCCGATGTCGATGGTCTCGGCCCGTGCCGGAAATCCCCAACAGGCAGTCGTCAGAACAACGGCAAGTATGAAGAGGCGCATGTGTCGGTTCGCCGCGTTTGAAATTCCAGCTCGATCTCTCACGCTACCGCCTTCGACGCCGCGCGTCCGGCATTCCTCCCGGAGAACAGGCAGCCGCCGAGAAAAGTGCCTTCCAGCGAGCGATAGCCGTGCATGCCGCCGCCGCCAAAGCCCGCGGCTTCGCCGGCCGCATAGAGTCCCGGCATGATCTTGCCTTCGCCGCTGAATACGCGCGAGTCGAGGTCGGTTTCGAAGCCGCCCAGCGTCTTGCGCGTCAATATATTGAGCTTGACCGCGATCAGCGGTCCGTGCGCGGGATCGAGGATGCGATGCGGCTTCGCGGTGCGGATCAACCGGTCGCCGATATAGCGGCGCGCATTGTGGAGGTTCATCACCTGCGCGTCCTTGACATAGGGATTTTCGATCTCGCGGTCGCGCGCCTCGATCTGCGCCTTCAGATATTCGAGCTTCAGCAGATGATCGCCGGAAAGCGCGTTCATGGCGCTGACCAGGTCTTCGAGATGATCGCGCACGATGAAATCCGCGCCGTGCTTCTTGAACGCTTCCACCGGCGCCGGGGCGCCCTTGTTGGTGGCGCGCTTGACGGTCATCCGCCAGCTCCTTCCGGTGAGGTCGGGGTTCTGCTCCGAGCCTGACAGCGCGAATTCCTTCTTGATGATGCTTTGGGTCAGCACGAACCACGAATAATCGTAGCCGGTACTCATGATGTATTGCAGTTGGCCGAGCGTGTCGGAGCCCGGAAACAGCGGCGAGGGCAGCCGCTTGCCGGTTGCGTCGAACCACAGGGATGACGGCCCGGGCAAAATGCGGATGCCGTGACGCGGCCAGATCGGCGACCAGTTTCTTATTCCCTCGACATAGTGCCACATCCGGTCGCGGTTGATCAGCCGCGCGCCGGCGGCCTCCGTGATGCCGATCATCCTGCCGTCGACATGTTCGGGCACGCCGGAGATCAGGTTTTTCGGCGGCGTGCCAAGCCGCGGCGGCCAGTTTTTCCGCACCAGATCGTGATTGCCGCCGATGCCGCCGGAGGCGACGATGACGGCCTGCGCGCGAAGCGAGAACTCGCCGGTGACGTTGCGCGACGAGCTTTTGCCGCGCTCGACATCCGACGACTCCAGCGTCACTCCGCTGACCCCGTCGATACTGCCGTTGGTGATCGAGAGTGCGTCGACCCGGTGGCGGAAGCGGAACGACAGATGGCCGCTCGTTTCCGCTTCGCGCGCGCGCCGCTCGAACGGCTCGACGATGCCGGGGCCGGTGCCCCAGGTGACATGAAACCGCGGCACCGAATTGCCGTGGCTCATCGCGTCATAGCCGCCGCGCTCGGCCCAGCCGACGATGGGAAAGATCCGATGCCCCATGGCGCGGAGCCAGTCGCGTTTTTCGCCCGCGGCGAAGGCGACATAGGCTTCCGCCCAGCGCCTCGGCCAAACGTCTTCTTCGCGATCGAAACCCGCCGATCCCATCCAGTCCTGGAGCGCCAGATCGTGACTGTCCTTGATGCCGAGCCGCCGCTGCTCGGGGCTATCAACCAAAAACAGCCCGCCGAACGACCAGAACGCCTGGCCGCCAAGGCTTTGCTCGCCTTCCTGGTCGACCACGATGACATGTTTGCCGGCGTCGGCGATCTCGGTCGCGGCGACCAGGCCGGCGAGGCCGGCGCCGACTACAATCACATCAGCATCGTCGGCCATATGATCGGTCATGGCATCGTCCCCCGGAATTTTACGGATTGAAGCCCGTGGCGTTTGCCTCGGTCAACGACAAAGCGCCGCTTGGAGCAGCAAACGGCCCAGCAAGTAAACATTAACTGTTCCAGTTTGGGACCTTACGGCCGTCAGGGTGCAGCGCGCCTGCAACACTCGATTTGAATTTGATTTGGGCCGTCTCCGTAGTCTGGACAAAAATGTGATCTCGAATGAGGCTGCTTGTGCATCACGGTAGATCGTCAGATTCGGTTTCGACAGGTCGGAGCGGGGCGGGACATGAGATTTGTGACAGGGTTGCTCGCGGCAGTTCTTTTGCTGGCGGGCGTGGGGGCAAGTCATGCGGTGGTCCGGATCGCGGACGATCGCGGCGGCCGGATCGGAACCTACGTCGACAAATATCAGGGCCTGCGCTCATCCGGCGAAACCGTCATCATCGACGGATTGTGCGCTTCGGCCTGCACCATCGTCCTCGGCGCGATCCCCCGCGACAAGATCTGCGTGACCTCGCATGCGATGCTCGGATTCCACGCCGCGTGGGATTTCGGCGCCAATGGCCGCGCCATCACCAATCCCGAAGCCACCCAGATGCTGTATTCGATGTATCCCTCGCCGGTGCGGCACTGGATCGCCTCCCGCGGCGGGCTGACCCCGCACATGATCTTCCTGCGCGGCAAGCAGCTACAGGCCCTGTACAAGCCCTGTTACCTGGACGCCCAGGCGTCGACGATCAGGACGCCTGTGTCGGCCTCGGTGCCGTTGCCGGCGTCACACTGAAAAGCCGGCTTCTCTTCAGCATGACGTGATCGTGCGCCCGCCGGCAGCGCTTGTCCGGCGCCGCCGCCCGGCCTATCTCAAGGTCATGGCCCAGCCGGTTTCCTCGCCGCGTCAGATGATGCCTCAATCCCGCTCACTGGGCGGGGTAGGATCGGCGATCGCCTGGGGCGCTGCCGGCCTCGGGGGTATCGTCGTGCTCGGCGCGCTCGTGCTGTGGTTCCATTACGGGACCGCGGTATTCTTCGAGATGATCGCCTCCGGTATCTCGGCCTGCATTTAAGGGAAATCCAAGCGATGGACCGGACTACCCGCCCACTGGTGATCGTCGCGGCCTTCGGCACGAGCCTAATCGTGGGCCTTGTGCTGCTGTTGTGGGCGCTCGGCGGGGTACGGGCGGTGACGGCGCCGGCCGCTATCGGCGGGGCGTTCCAGTTGACCGACCAGGCCGGCGAGAGCGTGACCGAGAAGAACTTGCAGGGCCGCCCGACCCTGGTGTTCTTCGGCTTCACCCATTGCCCCGATGTCTGTCCGACCTCCCTGTTCGAGATCTCCGAAGTGCTGCGCGCGATGGGCAAGGACGCCGATCGCGTCAACGCCTATTTCATCTCGGTCGATCCCGAGCGCGACTCCACCGCGGCGATGAAGGACTATCTATCGAGCTTCGATCCGCATCTCAAAGGGCTGACCGGCGCTCCCGCGGACGTCGCAAAAGTCACCACCGAATACCGGGTCTATGCCAAAAAAGTCCCGCTGAAAGACGGCGACTACACCATGGACCATACCGCGCTGGTCTATCTGATGGACCGCGACGGCAAGTTCGTGGCGCCCTTTAATCTCAAGCGCACGCCCGAGGAAGCCGCGGCCGACCTGAAACGGTATCTCTGATCCCTGCGTTCCCGGTTCACCCCGGCGTAAACGGCCCTCGAATTATCGGCCGGATGGTCTATAAGGCCGTCTGATCCGCAAAATCGCCCATCCGGATGGCCTTGCTACCAAACGCAAAATCGCTTCGATCGCTGCTGCTTGCCGCCGTCCCGGCCGCCGCACTGCTAGCGGCCACCATGGCGAGCCATCCCGCACGGGCGCAGACCTTGCCAAAACCCGCGGCGGAAGCCGCCCCGCAGGCGGTTCCCGGCTTCTGGGATCCGCGGCGGCGTCCGGAGCGACCTGATCTGTCGCGCATCACGGTGATCCGATTTCTGACCGAGACGGATTATCCGCCGTTCAATTTCACCGGCGCCGACGGCAACCCGGCCGGCTTCAATGTCGATCTGGCGCGCTCGCTATGCGACGAGATCAAGGTCACCTGCACGATTCAGATGCGCCGCTTCGAGACCCTGCTCGATGCCATCACCTCTAATCGGGGCGATGCCATCATCGCCTCCATGGCGGTGACGCCGCAGCTCCGCGCCAAGGTCGATTTCACCGATCCCTATTACCGGGCGCCGGCGCGCTTCGTGTCGCGGCGCGACGCCGCGATGCCTGAAATTCGTCCCGAATATCTCGAAGGCAAGAAGGTCGGCGTCGTCGGCGGCTCGGCTCATGAAGCTTATTTGAAGGCGATGTTCACCGACGCCGAGATCCGCTCCTACGCCAATGACGACGCGGCGCGGCTTGGCTTAAGGCGCGGCGAGGTCGATTTCATCTTTGGCGATGCGATCTCGCTGGCGTTCTGGATCAACGGCACCGACTCCGGCGATTGCTGCGCCTTCTCGGGCGGGCCGTTCGTCGAAAGCCGTTTTTTCGGCGAAGGCATCGGGATTGCCGTGCGCAAGGGCAACGACCTGCTGCGGCAGGCGTTGAACTGGGCGCTGTTCCGGGTCTGGGAAAAAGGCCGCTACACCGATCTGTGGCTGCGCTATTTCTCGGTGAGCCCGTTCTAGGATTCCGCCGTCATTGCGAGGAGCAAAGCGACGAAGCAATCCAGTCTTGCTTTGTAGCCCCTGGATTGCTTCGCTTTGCTCGCAATGACGGCTATATACTGGACTTGGAGACCTTTTCTTGATGTCCACGATCGATCTTGCCGCCAGTCCGAGCGATTTGCGCTCGCTCGCCGAACAATCCAACGCCTGGCCGTTCGAGCAGGCGAAGGCGATTGTCGCGCGGCTGAAAAAGAAGCCAAAGGACGAGGTGCTGTTCGAGACCGGCTACGGGCCGTCGGGCCTGCCGCATATCGGCACCTTCGGCGAGGTCGCGCGCACCACCATGGTGCGCCATGCGTTCCGCGTATTGACCGAGGACAAGATCAAGACGCGGCTGATCGCGTTCTCCGACGACATGGACGGCCTGCGCAAGGTGCCGGACAACGTGCCAAACAAGGAGCTGTTGGAGAAGCATCTGGGCCAACCGCTGACGCGGGTGCCCGACCCGTTCGGCACCCATGACAGTTTTGGCGCGCACAACAATGCGCGGCTGCGCGCCTTTCTCGATGCGTTCGGCTTCGACTACGAGTTCGCGAGCTCGACCGACTATTACACCTCCGGAAAATTCGACGCCGCGCTGCTGCGCATGCTGGAGCGGCTCGATGCGGTCATGAAGATCATGCTGCCGTCGCTGCGCGAGGAGCGCGCCGCGAGCTATTCGCCGTTCCTCCCGATCTGCCCGCGCACCGGCACGGTGCTGTATGTGCCGATCATCGAACATGATTTGAAGGCCGGAACCGTTTCCTACGACGATCCCGACACGAAGGCGCGCGTCATGCTTCCCGTCACTGGCGGACATTGCAAGCTGCAATGGAAGCCGGATTGGGCGATGCGCTGGTTTGCGCTCGGCGTCGACTATGAAATGGCCGGCAAGGATCTGATCGACTCGGTCAAGCTATCCGGCAAGATTTGCGCGGCGCTCGGCGCCACGCCGCCCGAAGGTTTCAACTACGAGCTGTTCCTCGACGAGCAGGGCCAGAAGATTTCGAAGTCGAAGGGCAACGGGCTCACCATCGACGAATGGCTGCGCTACGCCTCGCCGGAATCGCTGTCGCTGTTCATGTACCGCGAGCCGAAGGCGGCGAAGCGGCTGTATTTCGACGTGATCCCGCGCAATGTCGACGACTACCAGCAATTTTTGGAAGGCTTTCCGCGCCAGGACGCGAGGCAGCAGCTTGCCAACCCGGTCTGGCACGTCCATGCCGGCCATCCGCCGAAGGCCGACATGCCGGTGACCTTCCAGCTTCTGTTGACGCTGGTGTCGTCGTCGAACGCGGAGAACGCCGCGACCTTGTGGGGCTTTATCGGACGCTATCGCCCGGGCGTGACGCCAGAGACCCATCCGAAGCTCGACGCCATGGTCGGCTACGCCATCAACTATTATCGCGACTTCGTGGCGCCGACCAAGAAATTCCGCGAGCCGACCGAAGCCGAGCGCGCCGCGTTGCAAGATTTGCGTGACGCGCTGTCGAACCTGCCGCCGGCCTCGACCGCGGAAGAGATCCAGACCGTGGTCTACGAGATCGGCCGCCGCGAACCGTTCCTCGATCCGGTCAAGAAGGGCAAGGACGGCCGGCCCGGCGTCTCGCTCGACTGGTTCAACATGCTCTACCAGGTCTTGCTCGGCCAGGAGAAAGGCCCGCGCTTCGGCTCCTTTGTCGCGGTCTATGGATTGGCCAATGCGGTCGCCATGATCGACGGCGCGCTGGCGCGATCCGGATAGTGCCGCGAACGGACTTCCCCTTCTCCCCTTGTGGGAGAAGGTGGTGCGGACGAAGTCCGCGCCGGATGAGGGGTCTGCATCCGCGGAAAGAGACCCCTCACCCGCCTTCGCTTCGCGAAGGCACCCTCTCCCACAAGGGGAGAGGAGAAGAAGCGTGTCCTGCCGCAGATGAGCAATGCTCGTCGCGCGCAGGTGCCGGTCATGACGGCCGTTTCAAACTACGTTACAATGCACGCATAACAAGCGGTCCAGGCCATCCTTCGAGGCGTTGGCGCGGACGACATTCAAGGAGGATGCAATGCAGTTCAGGGTTTCGCCGAAAACGCTTTCCGAATGCAGCGCCGAGGAATGGCAGGCGCGGGTCGATCTCGCGGCCGCGCACCGGCTCGCTTACATGCACGACTTCAGCGAAGGCATTTTCAACCATTTGACCCTGGTGGTGCCGGGCCGCAGCGACCGCTACTACCAGATCCCGTTCGGGATGCATTGGTCCGAGGTGACGGCGTCTTGCTTCATGGAAGTCGGCATCGATGACGGCCTGGTCAAGAGCGGCGCCGGCGACGTCGAGCGCTCCTGCTTCTGCATCCACGCGCCGATCCACAAGGCGCTGCCGCAGGCCAAGGCGGTGTTCCACACCCACATGCCCTATGCGAGCGCGCTGACGCGGCTCGAAGACCCGCGCATCAAGGAGATCGGCCAGACCGAGGTCGGGATGTCCGGCGAGATCGCCTATGACGACGAGTACACCGGTCCCGCGCTCGATCCAGCGGAAGGCGCGCGCCTTGCGCGCGTGATCGGCGACAAGACGGTGCTGTTCATGGCCAATCACGGCATCTCCACCGTCGGCGAGACCGTCGCCGATGCCTACGACCGGCTGTATTACATCGAGCGCGCCGCCCAAGTTCAGATCTACGCGATGTGGACCGGACAGCCCTTGAAGAAGCTGCCGGAGCCCGTAGTCGAGAAGACCAAGCGCGATATCGGCGGTAACAGCCTGTACAATCCAGGCCCCACACAGCGGCATTTCGATGCCTTGAAGCGCATCCTAGACCGCAAGGAGCCGGATTACGCGTCGTAGGCAACGGACAGAGTCCACTTTCTTCCTTCTCCCCTTGTGGGAGAAGGTGGCGTGGACGAAGTCCGCGCCGGATGAGGGGTTCTTTCCGCGGATGCAGACCCGTCACCCGTTACGAACGCGCTTCGCGCGTCCGTGCCGCCCTCTCCCACAAGGGGAGAGGGGAAAAGAGAATCACTGCCTCGCCCAAACAATCCGCGCGATCCATGCGACTTCGGACGCCTGTAGCGTCCGGTCGGCATGCGCGGGATTGAGCGACTGCAATTCGAGCGCCTTGGCGGAGCGGCGCTTCACCTCCTTCACCAACACTTCGCCGCCACTCGTTTTCACGACCACGCGGTCGCCGCGCCGGATCGGCGTCGCCGGCGAGACCACGATGACGTCGCCGTCGCGGTAGGCCGGCTTTAATTGATCGCCGGAAATCTCCAGCGCGAAAACATGTTCGTCGCTTGCGGAGGGAAGGGCGATCTGGTCCCAGCCCTTGCCGGCGGGAAGGCCGCGGTCGTCGAAATAGCCGTCGCTTCCGGCTTGCGCGAAGCCTATTCCGGGCACCGATTGGGCGCCATGCGCGCCGTCGCCGATCAACTGCACGAAACTGTCGATCGAGGCGTTGGCGGCGGCCAAAGCCTTCGCCACCGATTCGGTGGACGGCCAGCGCTCGCGGCCGTCCGAGGTGACGCGCTTGGATTTGTTGAAGGTGGTGGGATCAAGCCCGGCGCGTTTGGCAAGCCCGGAGGCCGACAGCCCGGCGCGCCCCGCAAGCCGGTCCAGCGCCGTCCAGATCTGGTCGTGGGTCAATATTCTCGGCGTTTTTGCGTGTTTGACCATTAGTTTTGGCGCACTCAGCCGCCCTAGGAATTATTCCCTCGATCAAACCGGCTTTTGGGATGCGGTGCAAGGCGGCCAGCCTGCCCCTTGAGTTGGGAAGGTGGCGCCGATACGGTCGCGGGCATTTCCGAAAATCCCAACGGACTCAGCGCCCAAGCCGGACCGTCGAACGAGTGCCAAAAATCTACAAAATCTGCTCCGCTTCCGCCTGGCGCGAGGCCGAGCAGCAAGGCGTCTATCGGGGCAGCGCCGACGACGCGCGCGATGGCTTCATCCATTTCTCTTCCGCCGCGCAGGTCAAGGAAACCGCGCGGAAGCATTTCCTCGGCCAAAAAGCCCTGTTCCTGATCGAGGTCGATACCGAGGCGCTTGGGGAGCGGCTCCGCTGGGAGCGGTCGCGCAACGACGAATTGTTTCCGCATCTCTATGGCGAGCTCGATCTCGGCGCGGTGCGCGCCGTGCGCAGCCTGCACGCGCGCTCCGACGGCACGCACGACATCCCGGAGCTTATCCCGTGATCCGCGCCTTCGATGCCTTCTCGCTGCCCTTGTTGCGCTGGTTCGATCCGGAAGATTCTCATCGTCTGGCGATCCAGGGCCTGAGACTGCTGCCGCCGATGCGGCCTCGCCCGGACAATGCCAAGCTGGCGGTGCGCGCGTTCGGCCTGAATTTTCCCAATCCGATCGGCATGGCCGCGGGCTTTGACAAGAACGCCGAGGTGCCGGACGCGCTGTTGCGGCTCGGCTTCGGCTTCGTCGAGATCGGCACGGTGACGCCAAAGCCGCAAGTGGGCAATCCGCGGCCACGGGTGTTTCGCCTCGAGCGTGACGAAGGTGTTATCAATCGCCTAGGCTTCAACAATGACGGTGCCGAAGCGGCGCTGCGGCGGCTCGCCTCGCGCGCGCATCATGGCGGCATCGTCGGCGTCAATGTCGGGGCGAATAAGGATTCGCCCGACCGAATCGCCGACTATGTCAAGCTGATCGAGACTTTCGCGCCGGTCGCAAGCTACTTCACCGTCAACGTGTCGTCGCCGAACACCCCGGGCCTGCGCAATCTGCAACATGCCGCAGCACTCGATGATCTCCTCGCCAAAGTGATCGATGCGCGCGAGCGCGTGCGCAAGAACGCCGGCGACTCGCCGGTGCTGCTCAAGATCGCGCCCGATCTAAGCCTTGCCGAACTCGACGATGTCGTGCAGATCGCCCGTTCGCGCCGGGTCGACGGCATGATCGTCGCCAACACTACGCTGGCGCGGCCCTCGACCTTGCGCGAGCAAACCAGAGCCAAAGAGCAGGGCGGCCTGTCGGGCCGGCCGCTGTTCCGATTGTCGACGCGGATGGTGGCGGAGACCTATGTGCGGGTCGAGGGCGCGTTTCCGCTTGTCGGCGTCGGCGGCATCGACACCGGGGGGGCGGCGCTGACCAAGATCCGCGCCGGTGCCAGCCTGATCCAGCTCTATTCGTCGCTGGTCTTCAAGGGCCTCGGCCTGGTCGACGACATCAAGCGCGATCTCGCGTCGACATTGTTGCGCACCGGGCGGGATTCGCTGTCCGAGATCGTCGGCGCCGATGCCGCGACGATCACGGCCGAGGACTGGCCGGTTTAGATCCGTCATCCTGAGGCGCGAGCCTTGCGGTGCAATTGCACCGCTGGGCGAGCCTCGAAGGATGAGCGGCCCGGGCCGTCGTCCTTCGAGACGGCCGCTTCGCGGCCTCCTCAGGATGACGGTGATGGTTTGGGTGTTCCCGCGAACGACGCCTTCAGCAGCCAGGGATAGCGTAGCGCTTCCAGCCCGCCGCGCGCGGCGTAGTGCACCAGCAGCGCGCCCCACAGTCCGGCGTTGCCGTAGGGACGCAGGGCAAACCAGGCGCCAAAAAAGATCGCAAGCGAGGCCACCATCAGGTTGCGCATGTCGCGCGCCCAGGTGGCGCCGATATAGACCCCGTCAAAGGCAAAGGCGAACACGGCAAGCAATGGCGAGGCGATGACGAAAATCAGATAGATCCGCGCGTCATGACGGACCTCTTGGTTCGCGGTCATGATATCGATCAGCAGGGGACCGAACAGCGCGAAGGTCGCCGTCACCACCAGCGCGAACGCAAAGCCCCACGACACCACCAGCCGCGTCGCGCTGGAGAAGGAAGTCCGGTCGCGCGCGCCAACGGCGCGGCCGCACAGCTGCTCGGCGGCGTTGGCGAGGCCGTCGAGGAAGAAGGCGCTGACCAGGAGGAAATTGTTCAAAACCGCGTTGGCGGCAAGCGCAACGTCGCCTGACCGCGCGCCTTGTGCCGCGAAAAACAGCCACACGATGATCAGCGCTGCGGTGCGGATCATGATGTCGCGGTTGACCGCGAACATGCGCATCAATTTGGCGCGGTCGAACAGCGTCGCGCGTGCGATGGCGAGTTTTCCGTCGATCAGGCGACCCGCAATCAGAATGCCGATCAGGAGCCCGGTAGCTTCCGCGATCACGGCCGCGATCGCCGCGCCGGCGATGCCGGCGTCGAAGACCAGCACCAGCAACACGGTAGCGGCTGCGTTGACGACGTTGATCGCAACCTGCGTCGTGAGCGCCAGCATCGCGCGCGCCCGGCCGATCAGCCAGCCGAGCACGACGTAATTGGCAAGCGCGAATGGCGCCGACCAGATCCGGATCGTGAAATAGGTTTTGGCGGCCCGGGTGACGGCTGGGCTGCCGCCCATCGCATCGAGCAGGATGGCGGCGAGCGGTATTTGCAGCGCGATCAGGCCGGCGCCGATCAGGGCCGCGACGATGAGCCCGCGCAGCAGGATGGCACGTAATTCGCTGATCTCGCCGGCTCCGATCGATTGCGCCGTGAAGGCCACCGTACTCATGCGCAGGAAGGCGAACAGCCAGAACAGGCAATCGAAGATCACCGAGGCCATCGCAACGCCGCCGAGCAGCGCGGCGTCACCGAGCCGGCCGATCGCGGTGGTCGAGACGATGCCGATCAGCGGCGTGGTCAGGTTCGCAACCATCGCGGGACCGGCGATGGCG
>Ga0070717_10002467_pt1 | contig 13057 bp, 10 predicted proteins | sample LARL113metaG_FD_71366 | JGI IMG/M metagenome (GOLD analysis project Ga0070717, IMG submission 71366) | Corn, switchgrass and miscanthus rhizosphere microbial communities from Kellogg Biological Station, Michigan, USA - LAR L11-3 metaG | ecosystem: Host-associated > Plants > Roots > Rhizosphere ... | reverse complement strand
AAGCTTTCAGCTGTCAGCTCTCAGCTTTCAGCAGTGGCAGTTCGCCTTGGGATATCCAGCAATCCGGCGAGGTTTAGCTGAAAGCTGACAGCTTCAGTATAAAGTCCCGTTATCGCCGCTATAAGAACAATCGAATTGCCAGAGCCCGCGACTGGCTTTAGACTCTCCCGGTTCTGCACAACGCGACCGATTGTAGCAGCCTGCCCCAGGCAGGATTCCTCGCAACCGCTCGTCCGATTTCTCAGGGGAATCGCCGCCCGACAAGGAGTGTTCATGGCTGATGCCGATGCCAAGATTGATGCGAAGACCGTTCTCGAGTTCGCCAAGAAGCACGACGCGAAGATTCTCGACCTGCGCTTCACCGACATTCCTGGGCTGTGGCACCACATTTCGTATCCCATTGAACAACTGACAGAAACTTCTTTCGAAGACGGCTTCGGCATCGACGGCTCATCCATCCGGGGATGGGCGGGCATCCATGAGAGCGACATGCTGCTGAAACCGGATGCGAACTTTCATTTACTCGATCCCTTCACCGAAGTTCCGACGCTGGTGCTGATTTGCGACGTGGTCGATCCCGTGACCAAGCAGCGCTATGACCGCGATCCGCGCTACATCGCGAGGAAGGCGGAGATCTATCTGACCGAAACCGGCATTGCCGACACGGCATATTTTGGCGCCGAGGCCGAATTTTTCATCTTCGATAATGTGCGCTTCGATCAGCGCGAGCAGTACGGCTTTTACTACATCGACGCCGAAGAAGGCCGCTGGAACTCTGGCCGGGAAGAAAACAATCTGGGATATCGCCCGCGCTACCGGGAAGGCTACTTTCCCGTGCCGCCCACCGACCACTATCAGGACCTGCGCTCGGAGATGCTGCTGACCATGCAGAACTGCGGCATCGACGTGGAATGCCACCATCACGAAGTGGCTTCGGGTGGGCAGACGGAAATTGATCTGAAGTTCGATTCGCTGCTGCGTTCCGCCGACAAGATGCTGCTTTTCAAATACATCGTGAAGAACGTGGCCAACCGCTATGGGAAGACAGTCACGTTCATGCCCAAGCCGATCTTCGGCGACAACGGAAACGGTATGCACACGCACCAGTCGCTGTGGAAAGGGGGCGAGCCATTGTTCGCGGGCGACGGATATGCCGGCATGTCGCAGCTGGCACTGTGGTACGTGGGCGGCCTGATCAAGCACGGACCGGCGCTCTCGGCGATCATCGCGCCCACGACAAATTCCTACAAGCGGTTGGTGCCCGGATTTGAGGCGCCGGTAAATCTGGCGTACTCGCGGCGGAATCGCTCGGCGGCCTGCCGGATTCCTATGTATTCCATCGCTCCCAAGGAAAAGCGCGTGGAGTTCCGCCCTCCTGATCCGAGCTGCAATCCCTATCTCGCCTTTGGCGCGATGTTGATGGCCGGCCTCGACGGCATCGAGAACAAGATGGATCCCGGACAGCCGCTGGACAAAGACATCTACGACCTCGATCCCGAGGCGTTGTCGAATATCCCGTCGATGCCCGGCTCGCTCGAGGAAGCGCTCGACGCGCTGCAGCGTGACCACGCATTTCTGCTGAAGGGTGATGTGTTTACTGAAGAGCTGCTGCGAACCTACGTTGACTACAAGCGCTCAAAAGAAGTCGACGCCATTCGCCAGCGACCGCATCCATACGAGTTCGCCTTGTACTACGACATCTAACCGAACTTGGGCAAGGAGCGCGGGCTCATCGTGCGTCTCTCGCTGCAGCATGCGGCATGATAAACTCCCGCTGCTCCAGGAGAGACCAATGCATAGACGCACATTCATGAACATGACAGCCGGCGCCGCGTCCGAGCTTGCACTCAAACCGTGGGCCATTGCCGACGAGCATGAACGGAAGAGTCCGGTGGCCTATCCCGATCCTGCGGTGGAAGTAGTCGATCCGCGCTTTGCAAAATACAAGGTCAACAACGCTGCGGTCGAACGATTGTACGTGGGCACGCGCTGGGCGGAAGGGCCAGTATGGGTGGGGGATGGCCGCTATCTCCTGTTCAGCGACATTCCCAACAACCGCATGCTGCGATGGCTGGAAGATACCGGGGAGGTCAGCGTTTTCCGTAGTCCCTCGAACTACAGCAACGGCAACTTTCGCGACCGGGAGGGCAGGCTGCTGACGTGCGAGCACGATTCCCGGCGACTAACCCGCACCGAACATGACGGCACGATCACGGTGTTGATGGACAATTTTCAGGGCAAGAAACTCAACGCGCCGAATGATCTGGCGGTGCATTCTGACGGAGCGATCTGGTTCACCGATCCCGGTTACGGCATCATGTCGAACTACGAAGGGCACAAGGCTCCATTCGAGCTGCCCGCTGTTGTTTACCGTCTCGACCCGAAAACGCGCGAGGCGACCGTCGTGGCCAGCGACATGGATAAGCCCAATGGCATCTGCTTCTCTCCCGACGAGAAAAAGCTCTACATCGTGGATACCGGAATTCCAAAACGACCAGGCGACCCGCGTCCGATCCGCGTCTATGACGTCGAGGATGGGGTGCAAGTGAAAAACGGCCGGCTGTTTGTGAACATGGCCCCGGGTTCCTCCGACGGCATCCGCTGCGACGTGGATGGCAACGTCTGGTCCGCTGCCGGATGGGGTGCCGAAAGTTACAACGGGGTGCACGTATTCGCACCCGATGGCGCGCTGATCGGAAAGATTCATCTTCCGGAAACGTGCGCGAATCTCTGTTTCGGCGGCGCCAAGCGGAACCGGTTATTCATGGCGGCGAGCCAGTCGCTCTATGCAGTTTATGTCGAGACCCAGGGCGCCCAGACGCCCTGATGGGCCCCGGCGTCCGGGCGAGAATCTGAGAGCCCTCGATTTTTTCTCGCTTCAGGTCTCGGAGGAAGCCGAGGATACAGATCGTGAAAGACACCACGCCGATCACACAAATGGCGATCATCACGGCGTCAAGCACAGCTCCGGAGAGAAAAGAGAAGGTGCCGTTTCCTGCCTCTGGCCGACGAGGGCGCGTACCGGCGCGTGGGAGTCCTGCAACTCAAACAACATTTTCGCAGCCGGATACACGAAGCTTTCTTGCGTCACTTGCACGGCAGAAGTGCAGTCGACAACGTGGCCAGTGGTCAGTGATCAGTCGTCAGTAAAACCATGGTGAATTCCTGGGCACTGATCACTCGCAGGCGGTCTGATTCCTCTGTTCGGTGCTGTGAAATTATGCAGGGATGAGACCGACGACACTGACGAACGGGCCTGAGCGCAACGCGACAACCGTAAATTCTGTTTTTCGGTCGACGGGAGTCGGCCTATACGGCGGTTCGGACAGAATTTTCCTTAACCATTCGTTCCAAGACGCGCAAGCGCCTGCCTGGTAGCTGTGAATCGACTATCTGCGGCCGCGCTACTTCACAACTGCTGACTGAAAGAAACGCGTCACCCATACTGTCCAAGGCAGATGCGGAACGTCCGAGCACCATCAACAAGTATTTCTGGGCGATTGGCCGGTCGGCTGGATGAATCAGGGCCCACCAGCGGCGAATCGAGTCCTGCACTTCCGATTCGCTCTTCTCACCGACCACGAGGGAATCGATCAAACGGTAGACCTTGCTCTTGATCGCTTGGTACGAAACTGAAATCTCTTGTGGCATAGGGTTCCTAGGTGGCGCGTGTCACTCTTTGTGCAATCTGCACACCAAACTGTAGAACGCTGTTTTGGCGTTGTTTACAGCGACTTGGGTAATGTAAACGTACTACGAATGGAATAATTCGAGTATGGGATATGAATTCTGGAAGGCGGCCAGAAGGCCGGCTAGGCAGTCGGACCTCGGGACCAAAACCACCCGTAATTGAACGGTTGGAGTGCAAGTTCCGCAAGTAGAGGGATTTAGACCCCAACCCTCGGGGTAGGCAGACATCCTACTAAAGGAGGCTGACTATGCATCGTGGAAAGAAATATGTCGCGTCGCTGTTTCTCTCGGCAGCATTGCTGGCGCCATTGAGAGCCGTTGCCCTGGCTGCCCCTCAAGATGAACACGAGCGGCACGAGCAAGAGGAAAGAGAACGACGCGTGTATGACCCCTATCACAAGGACTATCACAGCTGGAATCGGGCCGAAGACGACACTTATCGTCACTGGCTGGACACGCGACACCGGGCATACGTCGATTACGAACACCTGAAGAGAAAAGAGCAGCGGGACTACTGGAACTGGCGCCACAGCCATGAGGAACATGAAGAACACGAGCACATGGATCACCAGTAAGGCTCGGCAATAAGTCGCTCACTGCCCAAGAAGTATGAACAGCGGAGGATTGAACCTCCGCTGTTTTTTTCGCCCCGAATCTCGGGTATCACGAAGATTTCCTTCGTGGACCTTCGTGTCCTTCGTGGTTGTGCTTCTTGGTGTTCGGGTTTTTCTCGCTTGATCTTTAGCTCTTAACGAGGAACGGATTGGTCTCGCGCTCTTCGCCGATCGTGGTCAGCGGACCGTGGCCGGGGACGACCACCGTTTCCTCGGGCAGCGCCAGAACAGTGTCGTGCAAGGAGCGCAAGATCTTCTGCATGGAACCGCCGGGCAGGTCGGTGCGGCCGATCGAGCCGGCAAAGAGCGTGTCTCCGGCGATGAGCTTACTCTCGGCAGGGAAGTAGAGGCAGATGCTGCCTTCGGTATGGCCTGGGGTGTGCAGGATGCTGGCGTTGAGCGATCCCGCGGTCACTGTTTCTCCGCTGGTGACACTGCGGTCGATTTCTACTTGTCCCGGGGACCGCATGCCGATCCACGCAGCTTGCGCGTCGAGCATTTTCAGAAGCGCATAATCGTTCTGATTGAGCAGGATGGGCGCGCCCGTGGCGGTTCGCAGTTTCATTGCTCCGCCCACGTGGTCGATGTGAGCGTGCGTGATAACGATCTGCTTGACCTGCAGGTTGTGCTTGCGGATGAGAGCCAGAACGTCCTGAATGTCGTCACCGGGATCGATGACCATGGCTTCGCGGGTAGTCTCGTCGCCGATGACGGAGCAGTTACATTGCAGCGGGCCGACGGGAAGAATTTCGTGGATCATGAGGATATTGTAGCGAGTGGTAACGCCGCCGTCCCGGCGGCAGTGCGAGGGCGCCCTCGCCGCGGCGTGGGTGCCCTGGCATGGGCGCCACGTTCGTGCACTTGCGGCGACAGGCGCGCTGGGGAGACAATACGGGCCGCATGCTGGGGAGGATCTGTGTCAGCTAAATACCGTCAACATGGTTATCAGGACCGCGACTACGAGTCACGCAAGGGGCCGGCAGAAAAGCCGGGCGCAGCACCGCCCAAGAAGGACAACACTTTCGGCCCCAGGCACGTCAATCTGCCGGGCACGCACGCGGTTTCGCGATGCACGCAGTGCGGCACTGTCTTGCAGGGAATGCCAACAAGCGGGCAGTGTCCGAAGTGTGGATTTGAACTGCATTCGTGCAAGCAGTGTACTTATTTCGATCCGGGCAGCCGCTTCGAGTGCATGCAACCGGTGAAGGTACGCATCGCGAAAAAGGACGCTCGCAACGAGTGCGAGTTGTTTGAGATTCGCGTGACCAGGGAGAAAGAGACATCCACTCCCGCTAGCTTGCGGCCGAACGATGCCCGTCAAGCCTTTGAGAATTTGTTTAAGAAGTAGTCCCGTGAGCCTCAGCGCGGTCTGTGGTTACGGCTTTTGCGTTGGCCTTATCAGGAGTTCACTCACAAAGCATTGCGGCGCTTGCGTCACCAACATGCCTACAGCGTGCGCGATGTCGTCGGGCTGCAGCATCTTCTTGGGGTCTTTGCCAGTGTGCGGGCCAAGTTCGGTTTCGACCGAGCCGGGGCAGATGACGGCCGCGCGTATGTTGAGGGGACGCAGTTCTTCCGCGATGGAGTAGGTCAGCCCGTTGAGGCCCCACTTTGAAGCTGCGTAGGCCGCGCCTTTGGGTAGAGCATTTTTTCCCGCCAGCGACGAGATGTTGATGATGTGTCCAAAACGCGCGCGAATCATCAAGGGCACGAAGGCGCGGACGGAATAGTAAACCCCGCGCAGGTTCGTATTGAGAATACGATCCCAGTCCTCGGGCGGAAGTTCGTGTAAGACTTTGGTGAATCCTCCAACACCAGCATTATTCACCAGAATCTCGAGGCGGCCGAAGGTGCTGTCGACGCGCGCCGCGGCATATTCGAGTTGATGCGCGACGGTAACGTCGCAAGGGATGACCTCGGTCTTGCCACCGGCGTCGAGAATTGTTCGTGCGGTGGCGTCGAGCGTGGACTGAGTGCGTCCGCAGAGCACTGCGGTGGCGCCGAGTTTCGCGAGTTTACGCGCGATGGCAGCGCCGATTCCGCGGCCTGCTCCCGTGACCACTGCCACTTGCCCGGCCAAAGGTTGCTCGGTGTCCATATAAAAGGCTCTCCTGCCAGTCGGATAGGAGCGGATTCCGAAACATCCGCCGTATCTGCTATGCGCATCTTAACAATAAATAGGAGGATGTTTGGGAAGTCGCTTGCCTTCGGCAGAAGAGGTACTTATAATCCGGCCAACCGGGAAAAAGGGTCAGTCGTGTTGTGTTGAAGCAAGAAATCGTTTCCCCGGCGCCCTGCCTAGAAGCCGGGCATTCCAGAGCAGGATCCGGATGCGAACTGGTCCAGACGGAATGCAGTTGCTGCTAGTTTGAGAAACACGTTTCCCAGAAAAGTGATTCCCCAAAAGATCCAAGGAGCCATACTGATGAAAAAGACTCTGCTTACGGTTGTGCTTGGGATTGCGGTGAGTGCGGTGGCTCAGACTACTTCACAACCAGCTCAAGGACAACCGGCCACGCCTCCCGCGGGCCAGACACAACCGGCCGCGCCGCCCGCAGCCCCAGCACAGGCGCCGGTGATCAAGGATCCGGCTGAATACAACGCTTACGTGGCTGCAGTGCAGGCGACAGATCCCAATGCGAAAATCAGCGGGCTCGAGGCGTTCCTCAACCAGTACCCCAACAGCGTCATGAAGAACCAGGCGCTCGAAATCTTGATGCAGACCTACCAGCAGGCTGGAAACGCGAAGAAGACCATGGAGACAGCCCAAAAGCTGGTGGCGGCGGACTCTTGCAACGTACGTGCGCTGGCATTGCTGTCATATTTTGACCGTGTGATGGCGCAGCAGGGAGATCCGAGTGCGAAACAACTTCTGGCGGACGGCAAGAAATATGGTCAGCAGGGACTCGAATGTCTGCCCAAGGTGACCGACCCGGACCTTGCAAAGAACAAGACTCAGATGGACGGCATTTTCAACGCGGCCATCGGAATCTCCTGTTTGCAGGACAAAGACTACGCCTGCGCCGGCCCGGCTCTGCGAAAAACAGTAGACGCGAACCCCGCGGATTTCAGCGTGGTATATCCGCTGGCCCTGTCGTATCTGGGGCAGAATCCTCCCGATTATCAGAACGGAATCTGGTTTGCAGCGCGCGCAGCGGCAGTGGCGCCTCCGGGGGCCCAAGCGCAGATTGAAAAGTACGCGCGCTCGCAGTACGTGAAGTTCCATGGTGGAGAAGATGGCTGGCCGGAATTGCTTGCGGCCGCCAAAGCCAACGGCCCTCAAGCTCCAATCAAGCCCGCGCCGTCACCAGCCGAGCAGGCGCACAACATGATTACTGCGACGCCGCCTGACAAAATGGACTTTGCCACCTGGGAGTTCGTGCTGAGCAACGGCAGCCCGGAGGATCAAGCCACGGTGTGGAACGCCATCAAGGGCAAGGCAGTGCAGATGAACGGCACAGTCCTCAGCACGGCCCCCACCGAGTTTATGATTGCGGGCAGCTCCGATGATATTGACGCGAAGAAGCCGGACATCACTTTGAAGTTCGAAGAAAAGGTTCCGGCCAGGCTCATGCCAAAAGAAGGATCCCCACTCGACTTTCAGGGGGAGCCGGCATCCTACACTCCGAATCCGTTCATGATGGTGATGGAGAAGGGCCAATTGCTGAGGGCAAAGGCGGCGCCTACGACAAAGAAACCGCCAGTGCATCACAGGCCAACTGCTCAGTAACGAAAAGGCAGCCCGCGAGGGCTGCCTTTAGTTTTTGGACGCGAGCCGCCGAGAAGAGGCACAGGGCTTTTCACCGCGAGCCTAATGGTGGCTGGACCTGCCAGAATTAGCGGACGATCTTTTTTTCCAAGGTAACCGGACGGGCACTGCGAGGCGGACGCTTGACGCCATCGCGTAGCTGACGGACATCAATCTTCAGCTCGCTGATCGTGCGGCTGAGGGTGTTGCGGTGCATGCCCAGTTCGCGGGCGGCGCGGCACTGGTTGCCTTTGTTTTCCTGAAGAACTGTCAGGATGAACCGCTTCTTAAACTCTCGTACTCCCTCGGAATAAAGAATATTGCTTCGGTACATCTGCAGAATAAGCGCTTCCAGTTGATCTTTCACGATGCATCTCTCTCTTTACTATGAATTTTTCACTGCACCGCGGCCTATTTCGGCGGGGAAGCATGGGAGCCAGTCAGCTTTTGGGGAGCCTGATGGAGCAAGTCCAGACCCTGATAGAAACGAGCACGCAATTCCGCAGGAGCCACCCAGATCGCAGCTCGGCCCAGAACGAGGAAGTAGGGCGCCAGTTGCGAACTCTGCAGCAGCTTCGAAGTCGGCTCGAATGCCGTCATACCCATCAGGATCACCGCTACCATCAACCCACCCTTCAGCAGTCCCAATATCGCGCCGAGGAAACGGTCGAAACCGCTGAGTCCGGATTCTTTCATCAACCACCGCGCAACCTTGGCAGCGAGGCCGAACAGGAGCACGATGACAAAAAAGATGACCAGGAAGCCGAGGACCTCAGCTAACCACGTGTTCTTCAAGAACCCTTCAAACCAATCCGCCAGGCTGCGGTACTTCCACGCCGCCACGATATAACCAACGATCAGGCCGGCCATGGTCAGAGCCTCAGAAAAAAAACCCTGCATGGCGGCCGTAATTACGTTCAAAAGCACCAACGCACAAATGATCCAGTCCGCGAGCGTCATGCCGTGCTCCTGCGGGCGGAAATGGTTCCCGATACCCGGTCACACATCTAGCTTGTGCCCGGTCAGCTGGAAATACGCCTCAAGATATTTTTCGCTGGTGCGCCGTGCCACGTCTGGGGGGAGAGCAGGCGCGGGGGGGTGCTTGTTCCAGTGAATTTGCTCGAGGTAATCGCGAACGTACTGCTTGTCATACGAATCCTGCGGCCGTCCCGGAGCGTACTTGTCAGCGGGCCAGAAGCGGGAAGAATCCGGAGTAAGAACTTCGTCGGCCAAAGTAATTCCCTTGGCGGTTCGTCCGAACTCGAACTTGGTGTCAGCGATGATAATGCCGCGCTGCCTCGCATAGCCCGCGGCCTTCTTGTATACGCGCAACGTCAGATCGCGCAGATGACTGGCCGTTTCGACCCCAACAATCTGGCACATCTGATCGAAGGAAATATTCTCGTCGTGCCCGGTCGTGGCTTTCGTCGACGGCGTGAAGATGGGCTCGGGGAAGGCGTCTGACTCTTTCAGCCCGGCGGGAAGCTTGATGCCCGAAACCAGGCCGGTAGCTTTGTATTCCTTCCACGCGGAGCCGGAGATATAACCGCGCACCACGCACTCGACCGGGAACATCTCAGCCCGCTGCACCAGCATGGAGCGTCCCCGCAACTGGTCGGCATATTTGCGAACCGCAGCCGGGTACTGGTCAACATCGGCCGTGATCAGGTGGTTGGGGACGATATCCGCGAGGTAATCGAACCAGAACAGAGAAATCTGGCTGAGAACGCGCCCCTTGTGGGGGATGCCGGTAGCCAAAATGTAGTCGAAGGCGGAAATGCGATCGGTGGCCACGAAAAGCAGTTGCTGGTCGCCCACGCTGTAGACGTCACGCACCTTGCCGCTGGCGTGAAGGGGAAGATCGGGAAAATCAGTTTGTAAGAGGACGGAATCGAGAAGTTCAGGGCTCATGACAGAATTTTACTAGGAAGGAGCGAGGCGTATTCTAGCTGGTCAGAAAAAATTGTCAACGATTCTGATCACGCGCCGGAACACAGGCGCGTAATCTGTTCGCTCGAAAGATGTTGACGGGTCATAAGTGGCTGAGAACGTTGGCAGGACAAGGCGTTCAATGCGGCGCCTTGTGGAAAAGCTGAGGATGGAAGTGGATAACTTGGGCGTTCTTTGAGTAAGAAGCGCTAGGTTCCCCCATCCTTTTCGCGTTTTGTGCGACAGGGTGGGGTATTTGACTTCGGGGCATGCGGCAGTCAGGATCAAAAATCCCGATGGCCAAGGGGGTTTACGCTTGAGCACCGAAGCGCACCGACACGAGTTTCGAGACACCCGGCTCCTGCATGGTCACGCCGTAGAGCACCGGTGCGATGCTCATGGTTTTCTTGCTGTGAGTGATGAGCACGAACTGGGTCTGCACGCTCATTTCCTTCACCAACTCCGTGAAGCGGCCGATGTTGGCTTCATCGAGTGGAGCGTCGACTTCGTCGAGGATGCAAAATGGGCTGGGCGCGAACTGGAAGATGCCGACCAGCAGCGCGAGCGCGGTTAGCGCCTTTTCGCCGCCCGAGAGCAGGAGCACGCTCTGCAGGCGCTTGCCCGGAGGTGAGGCCACGACGTCGATGCCGCTCTCGGCGCTGTTTTCTTGATCGGTCAACTTCATGAAGGCGTGGCCGCCTCCGAACAGCTTCTTGAACGTGGCCTGGAAGTTTTCGTTGATTTTGGTAAACGCCTCTTGAAACTTCTGACGCGAGATTTGGTCAATCTCGCGGATGGTGGCCGTGGTGTTCTCGATCGAGGAAATTAAATCCTTGCGCTGAGTTTCCAGGAAGGAGTGGCGCTCGGCGGTCTCTTTGTACTCCTCGAGAGCCATCATGTTGACCGGGCCCATGGCTTCGAGCTTGGCGCGCATCTCGCGATAGAGTTGGTCCTCGGCGGCAAGTTCGTCCCCGCTGACCGGGGCCAGAGTGGTGTCGGCCATCAATGCGGCACGCTCGACGCTGAGCTCGTTGATGCAGGTTTCGGCCATGTATTGCGCGTCGGATTCAAGCTTGGCTGCGGCGGCGGACAATTCGCCCCGCCGGTCGCGGGCCTGATCGAGAAGCAGGCGGCTGTGGCGCAGCAGTTCGTCAATTTCGGTCAGGCGGGCGCGCAGTTGCTCAGTTTCAAACTGCAGCAGGCCCTCGCGAGCTTGCGCGGCATTACGCTCGGCTTCCAGGTCGGCGGCATGCTCCGCCAGTTGCTGATTTTCCGCTTCCCGCTGCAGCTTCTCCGCGGCTGCCGCCTCGATCTGTGACGCGAGTGCGTGCACGCGCTCTCCCATCTCGGAAAAGAGCGATTCGATTCTTTGCAGAACCGCCGCAGCCGAGCGATGGCGCTCTTCCAGCGTGGCCACGCGAGCAGCGTGCAGCGAAGTGGTCTGCGAGGATTCTTCGCGGCGTTGGCGCAGAGCCGTCAGGGCTTCCTGCCCCGTTGCAATCTGTTGTTCGAGTTCGATGCGTTGCAGTTCCAGAGTTTCGATTTCGGACTGGCGGGCGCAAAGGATGCCTTCCTGTTCTGCCTGCTCGGCAGCAAGCCGCTGCAATTCGCTTTGCGCGACGCTGAGACGTTCGCCGACGCGAGTCATCTCCGAATCGAGTTGCTGCAGCATATGGCCGGACGTCATGGCCTGATGTTCAGCCTCGCGCTTTTCGCTGTCCAGACGATCGAGCAGGGAACTGAGCTCTTTGATTTCGCGCCCCAGGGTGAGCACGCGCATCTCTTCGTCGCGCAGAGCGCGTTCCAGGTCTTCGAGATGGCGCAGGACTTCGCGCAACTCGCGCTTCATTGACAGCGGGCCTTCGGCGCGCTGCTTGCCTCCGGTCACGGTGACGTTGTGGAAGCACTCGCCGGCCTGGGAAAGAAAGAATGCGTCGGGATTCTCCAGTGCCAACCCTCGAGCCACGTCGGCTTCAGGAACGATGTAACCATCGCGCAGCTTGGGAAGGATTACCTCCAGTGATTTGCCGAAGCCATCGAGCACGCGGATTGTATTCTTCAACGGAACGATCTGCGCCGCGGACGGGGCGCAGTGCGCGGCTTCATCGAGGACAAAAGAAAACTTGGCCTGCGAGTCCTCAGGATGAACCAGGAAAGTGGCGCGGCCATCGACGCCCGTGCGCAGCATGCGGAGGCCCTCGTCGGCCGCATCCCAGGACTTGACCACGACGTAGTTCAATTCGTCGCGCAGGAAGTCTTCGACCACGCGCTCGTATCGCGGTTCCACTTCGAGGAAGTCGGCCAGCACGCCCACGGGCGCAAGGCCACCTTGCATGACGCCGGACTGAAACAGGCGGCGGACGGACTCGGTGGAATATCCGTGCTCAGAGATGACGGCTTCGAGCGATCCTTTCTGGCCGAGCGCGGTCGCATACTCCGCGCGCAGAACGTCGAGGTTGGTCTTGCAGCGCGTCTCGTCCAGCTTCTTCTGTTCGATCAGGCGGCGCAGTTGGCTGATCTCTTCCGTGATTCCGCTGACGCGCTGGGTGACGGTTTCAAATTCGAGCGCGAGTTGGCCGCGTTGTCCTCCGAAAGCTTCGACCTGAGTGTTCGCATTGTCGATCTCGGCTTCGAGGCGGCGGGCTTCGCGGTCGGATCCGGCCAGCCGCTCTTCCGCCTGCGCTAGCTGGTTGCGCAGGCGCGACGCCGAGGAAACCGTATCGAATATGGCAACGCGCGACTCTTCCTGCTGGTGCTCGATTTCGGCGAGGCTGGCAGCGGCCGCCGCTGCGTCCTGCCGACAAACGACGAGGTCGCTCTGGGCAGAAGCCAGATCGGCGGCGGCGGACTCAAGAATCAGGCGGTTGGATTCGCGCTCGGATTCCAGCGTCAACAAGCGGTTGCGGGCCTGCGCCAACTCGGCTTCGGAGGAAGCTACTCGCACCAACAATTCGGCGCAACGTTCTTCGTTGTGTCGGCGGCGGGCATGGGCGCGGTCGATCTCAAGCGCGATCTGGCTTATGCGATCGCGGTTCTCGCGCAACTCGGCCTCGATGGTATAACCGCGCTGCGTGCG
>Ga0070717_10002466_pt1 | contig 13058 bp, 14 predicted proteins | sample LARL113metaG_FD_71366 | JGI IMG/M metagenome (GOLD analysis project Ga0070717, IMG submission 71366) | Corn, switchgrass and miscanthus rhizosphere microbial communities from Kellogg Biological Station, Michigan, USA - LAR L11-3 metaG | ecosystem: Host-associated > Plants > Roots > Rhizosphere ... | reverse complement strand
CGGGTGTGGCAGGGCGTGTTCTCGCCGGAGCGGGCGCGGGAGGCGGCCGCGGCGGGCACGCACGTGCTGCTGCCGCGCGCGCTGCCGGGCCAGCCCGAGCTGGCGGCCACCCAGCAGGCGCGGGCGGCGGCCGCGTTCCGGGCGGCGTGGCCGTACCCCTGGCCGGGCCGGGTGGCGCTGTCCCGGCCGGTCTACCCGAGCACGGACGCGGAGGCCGCGCGAAGCGAGCTGGCCGAGGAGCTGCGCCTCCAGGTCGAGCAGACCAACCGGATGCGGGCCCGCGCCGGGATCGCCCCCGACCTCGACGTGGCCGGGTTCCTCGGCGCGGGCGTCTTCCACGTGGGCTCGGTCGAGGACGTGGTGGCCGGCCTCCGCGCCGACCCGGCCCTGCCGCTGGCCGACGAGCTGATCTGCCAGGTGGGCCACGTCGGCCCCGGCTTCGACCACACCCTGCGGGCGCTGGAGCTGATCGCGACGGAGGTCGCGCCGGCCCTGGGCTGGCGCCCGGCCCGCGACTAGCCGGGTCTCGCCGCCGCCAGCACCCGCACGCGCAGCGCCAGCAGCACGACCCCGAGCGACGCGACGACCCACAGCGCCCGCTGCGCGTACCCGTCGCCGTCCGCGCCGGTCAGCGCCACGTACGCCGCCGCCACCAGCGCGAACAGCAGGCCGAAGACGACGGTCGGGCCGGCCCGGTCGCGCCAGGCCGCGGCCAACCGCATCCGGTGGGCCAGGGCGAACGGCGCCCCCGCCGCCAGCGCCACGCCGACCACCGCCGCCACGTCGTGGATCTCCGCGTGCCAGGACGCGATCGCGACCGCCGCGCAGCCCGGGTCCGCGGCCTGGCAGTCCAGCCGGAAGAACGCGTCGCTCAGGTTGTCCAGGCCCAGGATGGAGCCGGCCACGAGCCACGCGCCGAGCGGCGTCCCGCGGCCGGCCACCGCAAGGGCCGGCCGCAGCGCGCCGATCGCGAACGCGATCGTCAGCACGCCGGCCACGCCCTGCGCGACCAGGATGACCCAGGCGTGCTGGGCGGTCAGCGCACCCAGGTCGCTGATGGGGTCGCGCGCGGGCGAGTACGGCGCGTCCTGCAGCGCGTCGCCGAGCAGCCAGCCGGCGGTGAAGACCACCTGGGCCGCGATCGCGCCCCGGGCCAGCCAGCGCCAGCGAGCCGTCATGCCCGGCGCCGCGCCCCGCGCTACGGGGCCAGGCCCGTGAGCCGGTCGGACAGCTCGCGCAGCCGGCGCCGCGCGCCCGCGTCGTACGCCTGCTCGTTGGCGCGGGCCTCGTTCAGCCCGTTGAAGAACCGGCCGCCGGCGCCGTCCAGCCCGGGGTCGGCGACCAGCCGCGCCGTCGCCTCCACGCCCTCGGCGATCGAGCTCACGGGCGAGGCGACGATCTTGGTCGGCATGTACGTGGCCGGATGCAGCGACTCCACGGTGACGCCGTCGCCGCCCAGCTCGGCGTCCATGTCGATCGTCATCATGACCTGGGCCAGCTTGCTCTGGCAGTACGCCTGGACGCCGCTGTAGTCCCGCTCCAGCATCACGTCGTCGAAGTCGATCGGGGCCTGGCCGAGGCTGCTGACGTTGACGATCCGGGAGGGAGCGGACGCGACCAGCAGCGGCTGGAGGAGGCGCGCCAGCAGGTAGCCGGCGAGGTAGTTCACGGCGAACCGGAGCTCGTGGCCGTCGGCGCTCTCCTGGCGGACGCCGCCGCCCGGGACCCGCGTGCCGATCCCGGCGTTGTTGACGAGGCAGTGGAGCTCCTGGTGATCGCGCCGCACGGCCGCGGCCAGCTCGCGGACCTGGTCGAGCGAGGAGAGGTCGGCGCGGTACCAGCCGAGGCGGTCGTTCCCGGTCGTCCGCTGGACCTCCTCGAGGGCGGCCCGGCCGCGCTCGTCGTCGCGGCCGTGGAGCAGCACGGTCGCGCCGCGACCGGCCAGGTCGGCGGCCAGCGCCCGGCCCAGGCCGTCGGTGGCGCCGGTCACGAGGATGGTCTGTCGCTCGATCTCACGCATGCCGCTGAGGGTACCGACGGCACCGGGAATGTCCGGACCGGAGCCGCCCGTTGCACGAAGCATCGTGAAGGTGGAGATCTGGTCCGACGTCGTGTGCCCCTGGTGCTACATCGGCAAACGCCGGTTCGAGCGCGGCCTGGCGGGGTTCGCGCACCGGGACGAGGTCGAGGTGGTGTGGCGCAGCTTCGAGCTGGACCCGCGGGCGCCGCGCGAGAGCGACGAGGATCCCGTCGAGCGGCTGGCGCGCAAGTACGGGATGACGCGCGACGCGGCGCTCGAGGCCCACGCCCGGGTCACCGGGCTGGCGGCGCAGGAGGGCCTGACGTACCGCCTCGACGCGGCCCGGCCGGCGAACACGTTCGACGCCCACCGCGTGCTGCACCTGGCCGCCGAGCGCGGCGTGCAGGCCGAGGCCGAGGAACGCATGTTCGCGGCGTACTTCACCGAGGGCCGGAGGCTGGGCGACCCGGAGACGCTGGTCGCGGTGGCGGCGGAGGCCGGCGTTGACGAGGCCGCGGCGCGGGACGTGGTCCAGGGCGACGCGTACGCGGAGGCGGTCGCGGGCGACGAGCGTGAGGCCGGCGAGCTGGGCATCACGGGCGTGCCGTTCTTCGTGATCGACCGGCGCTACGGCATCTCCGGCGCGCAGCCGGCCGAGCTGATCCAGCGGGCGCTGGAGCAGGCCTGGGCCGACGCCCACCCGGCGGACGCCTAGCCCGACGGCGGGTCGGCGTCGAGCGCCTCGAGGGCGCGGCGGGCGGCCGTCGTGTCCGGGTGCTCCTCGCCGAGCACGCGCCGGCGGGCGGCGAGCGTCTCCCGGAACAGGCTCCCGGCCTCCTCCAGCCGGTCCTGGCCGACCAGCGCGTTGGCCAGCTCGTACAGCGTGCTCAGCGTGTCGGGGTGGTCGTCGCCGAGGATCAGGCCCTGGGTGCGCAGCACCTCGCGCAGCTGGTCCTCGGCCTCCTGCCAGCGCGCCTGCCCGGCGAGCGTCCGGGCCAGCTCGTGGCGGGTCACCAGCGTGGACGGGTAGTCGTAGCCGAGCAGGCGCTGGCGGACGTCGAGGACCTCGCGGAACCCCGCCTCGGCCTCGGTCCACCGGCCCTGGCTGGCGATCGTCCACGCCAGCTCGTGGCGCGTGGTGAGCGTGAACGGGCTCTCCTCGCCGAGGACGCGCCGGAGCGCGGACAGCACCTCGCGGTACTCCGCCTCGGCCTCCTGCCACCGGCCCTGCATGGCGATCGTGCGCGCGATGTCGTTCCGGGTGACGAGCGTCCGCAGGTCGTCGGGCCCCAGCACCGCCGACTTGGCGTCGGCGACCTCGCGGTACACGTCCTCGGCCTCGGCCCACCGGCCCTGCTGGCCGGTCTGGTACGCGAGCAGGTGACGCAGGTCGAGGATGCCCGGGTGGTCCTCGCCGAGCCGGCCCGCGACCGCAAGCGCCTTGCGCGTCAGGTGGCGCGCGGCGGCCATCGCGCCGCTCCAGTGCTCGGCGACGACCACCCGGTGCACGGCGTCGATCAGCGCGGCGAGGCCCGCGTCCTCCGTATGGGCGGCGACGGTGTCCAGCAGCGCCAGCAGGTGCGGCGTGAGCCGGCGCAGCCGCGGCCAGTCCGGCGGGTGCGCGTCGTTGAGCGTCCCGACGGCGGCGGTCACGAGCTGGATCGCGATCTGCCGGACCACGTCGGGGGACGGCTCGTCGCCGGCGGGGAGGAGGAGGTGGGCCTGGCTGCTGGCGGCGATCACCGGGTGGACGATCACGGCGTGGCGGCCCGTGATCACGTCCACGAGGCCCACCCGGCCGAGGCCGCGCAGCCCCTGCTCCAACCGCGTCGCCGCGCCCGCGTGCGCGTCGTCGGGGATGGGGAAGAGGAGGCGGTGCATCCGGGCCGGGTCGAGCAGGTCGAGCGGGATCGGGACCGCCGCGGCGAAGCAGGAGAGGAGGCGCAGCAGCGGCCGGGCGTGCGGCAGCCGGTGGTTGGCGAGGTCGTCGAGCGACAGCTCCCAGGTGTCCATGATGCTGGCCCGGGGGTCGTCGGCCCGGTGGCTGTCGGGATCGGGCCGGAGCAGCCGCGCGCTGGCCGGGTCCTGGTCGAGCGCCCGCTGGTAGCCGCTGAACGACGACCAGCGCGTCACGCCGGAGCTGAGGTAGCTGCCGGCCAGATGGAGGGCGAGGGGGAGGCCGCCCAGCCGGCGGGCCAGCCCGGCCGCCTGGTCGCGGCCGCCGGCGTGCGGCGCCAGGTCGAGCAGCACCTCCGCGGCGGAGTGGTCCGTGAGCGGCGCCAGGCGGACGATGCGCGCCTGCCGGCCCCAGGTCTGCTGGTCGGCCTGCCGGCTGGTCACCAGCACCAGGCCGCGCCGGCTGTGGCGGACCCAGCCCGTCCCGGACGCGACGGAGCCCGCCTCGGACGAGAGCAGGACCGGCTCGTCCGCGTTGTCGATCACGAGCAGCCAGCCGTCGGGCGTCCGGTCGAGCAGCGCCCAGAGCCGATCGGGGGCGTCGCGCGCCTGCGCCGCCAGCGCCTGCAGGTCCGACACGCCGGCGCCGAGCAGCCGGGCCACCGTCACCATGCCCGCGGCCAGGCTGGACGCGTCCACGGCGGAGACCCACCAGACCCAGCGCTCCGGCTGGACCAGGCGGGCGACCTCGGCGGCCACCGTGGACTTGCCGACGCCGCCCATGCCGGCGAGGACGATCACGCCGCGCTCGTCGCGCAGGGATGCCAGCAGGTCGTCGCGGCCGCGGACCTCGACCGGCAGCTGGCCGACCGGCACCGCGACCGACGCGCCCACGACCTGCGAGCGGCGCGCCGCGTCGGGCCCGGCCGACGGCGGGGCGAGCTCGACCAGCGCCTGGTACAGCCGCGCCTCGAGCTCCAGCGGCGACGCCACGCGGATCACGGTCATGCCGGCCTGCTCCAGGAGGCGGCGCCGGAACGCCGCCTGCCGGCCGCCGTGCACCAGGTCGAGGATCTGTTCGGCCGGCAGCGGGATCTGCTGGTGCTCGTCGAGGAGGAAGATCAGCCTCGGCAGCTGCAGCGCCGTGGCGGTGTCGAACTCCAGCTCTGTGTACGACAGGTCCGCGCGGTCACGTACGAGCGACCCATAGCGGAACCCGATGATGCCGATGTACACATCCGCCTGCTCCAGGATCTCCCGACAGCGATCGGCTGGCTGCTGATCTCGGGCGGCGAAGTACGCCATGTCCGTTACGAGACACTGGGCGCGAATTACCGCCGACTCGGCCGCGGCCACGAACGACTGCTGCGCTGGGAACTGGCGGAGCTCGGATGTGTGACTCAGGAACACACGTCGATACCCGCTGCCCACAGTGGGAGACGCTACCCGATGCAGGCGCCGGTTGGCGGTCCTTCGACAGTCCGAAATGGGCCTCGCGTGCGAGCGGCACGGCGCTAACGATAATGACTGTTAACGATAGCGCGAGGTGGCGTCACGGGTGGGGCCGGCGGCGGATCGAGACCAGGCCGGCGGCCTGGGCGGGCGCCGGGTCGAACAGCTCCGGCGGCAGCCGGCGCAGCAGCAGGAACTCGAACCGCGGCAGCCACGGCCGCGCCTTGTGCGCCGGGCCGAACACGCCGGTCAGCGCCAGCGCGGCGCCCCAGCCGAGCACCAGGTCGGCCCGGACCAGCGGCACGGCCGGGTCGTCCAGCAGCCGGTGCAGCAGCGGCGACGTGATGTGGAACGGCGGGTTGCTCACGACCTTGAACGGCCGCCGCGGCAGCGCCACGGCCAGCGCGTCGCCGCGCACGACCGTCACGTTGGATCGCTCCCGGTACCGGCCGGCCAGCCGCCCGGCGAGCGCCGGGTCGATCTCGACGGCCACGACCTGGCCGGCCCGCTGCGCGAGCTGCTCCGTCAGGCGGCCGTAGCCCGCGCCGAACTCGAAGACGAGGTCCGAGGCGGACAGGCCCGCGCTCTCGACGACCGCCGCCGCCAGGGCGGCGCCGCCGAGGAAGTGCTGGCCTCTAGACGGCCCTCCCGGACGCTGCCATCGGCGCCCGGACACGGAGGACGAGTGCTCCCATGGGTCTGGCCCGAGAGTCTACCCCGGCGCTCGCTAGCGGAACGCCGCCAGGACCCGGTCGGCGCCGCGCCGCCAGACGACGTCCGTGGCCGCGAACCCGACGTCGCGCAGCACCCGGCGGTGGTCCTCGTCGCTGAGCTCGTGGCGGCCGTGGCGCTCCCCGTGGTCGAGCCGGTCCCGGGCCGCCACCTGCGCCGCCAGCCCCGGCTCGGCGCGGACCGCCCGCCACCACTCGTCCCACGACTCGGCGGCCGGCGCCGCCGCGGCCGGACGCCGGGCCAGCTCCAGGTCGGTCATCCGCCGGGCCACGGCGGCCGCGGTGGCGTCGGCCGGGCCCAGCCGGACGTGGTCGGCGTCCAGGAACACGCCGCCGGGCCGGACCAGGCGGGCCAGGTCGGCGTACAGGCGCCCGACCGCCTCGGGGCCCAGCCAGTGCAGGGCCGTGCTCGACGTCGCGGCATCCACCTGGTCCACGCCCAGCCGCTCGAGCCAGCCCGGGTCGCGCAGGTCCGCCGTCACGAACGTCAGCCGCTCCCGGTCGCCGTACGCGCCCCGGCCCAGCGTCAGCAGCACCGGGTCCACGTCCACGCCGATGACGCGGGCGGCGCCGAACCGGTCCAGCAGCCGGACGCCGAGCGACCCCGGTCCGCAGCCCAGGTCCACCACGGTCGCCGGCGGCCCGCCGAGCGCCGCCTCCAGGGCGTCGAACAGCACCTCGAACCGGCCCTCGCGGTCCGCGATGTACGTCGCCTGCTGGGCGTCCCAGCGCGACAGCCACGATCCGTAGTCGAGCTCGGCCGTACCTGGCGTTATCATTCTCACCAGGTATGATAGACGAGCCGGCCGTACCCGGTCAAGTGAGTTTCGGTAGTCACGCGGACCGCGTGGTGGTGGCCGCGGTCGGCCTCGTCAACGAGCTGACCCCCGGTCACGCCGGCGGCCGCCCCGTGGGCCGGCTCGGCCCCGCCGAGCGGCTGGAGCGGGCCCGCGCGCTGCTCTCCCTCCCCCTCTCCCCCTCCGAGGCCGACGACCTGGGCCGCCTCGCCGGCCGCCTTCGGCCGGTGTTCGCGGCGGCCGAGGAGGCGGACCTGGAGCGGGCGGTCGGCGAGGTCAACCGCCTGCTCGACGCGTACCGGCCCCGGCCCTACCTGGCCCGCCGGGACGGCGAGGCGTGGGAGCTCCACTTCCACTCGGCGGACGCCGGCACGGAGGCCGGCTGGGGCGCCGGCTGCGCGATGGCGCTCGCCGCGATCCTGGCGGGCGAGACGTGGCGGCGTCTCGGCGTCTGCTCGGCGCCGGCGTGCGACCGGGTCTTCGTGGACCAGTCACGGAACGGCTCGCGCCGCTTCTGCTCGGCCGCCTGCCAGAACCGCACGAAGGCCGCCGCGCTGCGGGCGCGGCGGCGGGCGGCAGGTCAGCCGGCTCAGCCGGCGCCGTAGAGCTGCAGCTCCTTCATGATCGGGTCGACCGGCTGGGGCGGGCTCAGGAACACGATCTGCGAGCTGGGACCGGTCCACGCCACGTGGCGAGCGTCCGTCTGGAACGGGCCGACGTAGTTCATCTCCCAGACCGTGTAGCCGGTGAGCGCACCGCTGGCGTCGTGGTCCACCGACGCCACGTACGCGACGTGGCCGAACGCGCTCATCAGCGGGCGCTCCCACGAGACCAGCGAGCCGGGCTGCGGTTCCATCTCGATCGGCCGCCCCATGGCTCGGGCCAGGTTGGGCACGACGTCGCCGCCGTTGCCGGTCAGCGTGGGCGACGACGGGTCCGAGTACGTCAGCCACGCCTGCTCGCCGTACCACGTGCACTGGCCGTCGGCGCCGGTCGTCTGGGGCAGCCGGTTCCCGGGCACCTTGCCGGCGGCCGCCCCGGCCAGCACCTGGCCCGCGGCGGCGACGGCGGCGGCCAGGCCGCTCAGCTTCGACTCCAGGTCACGCAGCTGCGCGAGCGCCCGCTCGCGCTGCTTCCCGAGGTCGTCGCGGGCCGACTGGGCCTGGTCCCGGATCGCCTCGTCGGCGTGGCGGAGCTGGGTGATCTGGTCGAGCAGCGATCGCTGCCGCTCGCTGATCACGCGCGCCTCGGCCAGGACGTCCCAGACCTCGGCGATGCTCTGCGCCTGGAGGACCTGCGTGAGCTGGGAGCCCTCCGTCTGGTATGCGCTGCGGGCGTACTCGCCGACCTTCTGGCGCAGCGCGTCCTCGCGCGACTTGTCGCCCGCCACCTTCTGCCGGGCGGCCACGATCTGCAGGTCCGCCTGGGTGATCTGCTGGTCGAACTGGACGACCGAGCCCTGGATCGACCGCATCTGCTGCTGGGTCTGCTGGTACGCGGCCGCGGCGGCCGCCATCTGCGCGGCGGGGCTCGTCGCGGCCTCGCCCACAGTGGCCGCGAGGGGGTTCAGGAGGGCGCCGGCCGCGACCGCGCTCGCGACCAGGACGCCACCGAGTGTGCGTCTCAGCGTGGAAGCCTCACCAGCAGCGCGCAGGGGACCAGGGCGGCGCAGCTGGCGGCCACCGTGCCCACGGCGAGCGTGCCGAACGCGTCCCGGGGATCGCCGAGACGCAGGAACGGGAGCGACTGGTCGATCGCCGGCACGACGTGCTGGCCGATGTACAGCAGGCTCAGGACCGCGAGGGCGCTGCCGGCCACGGCGACCGAGAGCACCTGGAGGACGAGCGGGACCCGGATGATCAGACGGGGCACCCCGACGAGCGTCAGGATGCGCAGCTCCTCTTTGCGCGCCCGCACCTCGCCGCGCAGCAGCGCCAGGGCGACCACCGCGCCCACGCCGAGCGCGACCACGTCCAGCACCACGGCGATGACGCGCATCGCCCCCAACGCCGAGCTCAGCTGGTGCGCCTGGGCGGCGGTGTAGCTGGCAGGGATCTTGGGGTCCACGGCCGGGTCGCCGGAGACGGTGTGGAGGACCCGCTGGGCGACGCCGGGGTCGCGCATCTCGAGCACGAAGCTGGCCGGGAACGGGTTGCCCTCGCTGGCCCCGGCCAGGGGCGCGAGCTGCGGGTCGCGGGCGGCCCGCGCCGCCGCCTGCGCCTTGCTCCGGAACGTGACGCCCGACACCCCGGACACGTTCGTCAGCTTCGCCTGCAGGGCGGTCTGCTGGTCGGCGGTCGCGGCGTCGGCCACGAAGACCTGCATCTCCGAGGCCGACTGCAGCTGGCCGGCCAGGCTGCGCTCGCCGAGCCAGACCACGAGCTGCACGGCGACGGCGACGGACAGGACCACGCCGAGCACGACGGCCGTCACCAGCCACGAGCTCATGCGCCGGCGCTGCCAGCGCCAGGAGTACGCGCCGAGGGTCCCGATGTACCGGATCGGCCAGAGCGACATCAAGCGGCCCTTCCGCGCGGCGCGATGCGAATGACGCGCTGGGCGTAGGAGTCACGCAGCGACTCGTCGTGCGTGGCCATGATGACCGTGCCGCCCTCCTGGTGGAACGCCAGGAAGGCGCGCATCACGTCGGCGGTGCTGACCGCGTCCAGGTTGCCCGTCGGCTCGTCGGCGAGCAGGATGCTGGGCTCGTGGGCGATCGCACGGGCGATCGCGACCCGCTGCTGCTGGCCGCCGGACAGCTCCGGCGGCACGGTGCCGGCCTTGTCCGCGAGGCCGACCATCTCCAGGGCCTGGTCGGCGCGCTCTTCGGGCTCGTCGATCGCCATCTGCGCCAGCTGGAGCGGCAGCAGCACGTTCTGGCGCGCGGTCAGGTGCGGCAGCAGCTCGTAGCTCTGGAACACGCACCCGAGCCGGCGCCGGAACCGCGACACGTGCCGCGGCCGGAGGCTGCCCAGGTCCACGCCGTCCACCAGGGCTACCCCGGCCCGTGGCAGCAGGCTGCCGTAGAGCAGCCGCAGCAGCGTCGTCTTGCCGGCGCCCGACGGCCCCTCGACGCAGAGGAAGTCCCCGCGTTCGACCTGGAGGGACAGGTCCTCCAGCACCGTCTCGTCGCCGTAGCCCACCGAAACGTCGCTGAGCTCGATCTTGCCGCGCCCGACCTCGTCGTCGGCGCGCTCGTCTTGCCAGGCGGATCCACCGTTCGGCGGATCGCCGTGGGCCCCTGAGGGCACGATCATGCGTCCACCGCCTTCTGGTCAATCAGGACGAACGTGTGTCGCCCATCCTGGTCACCATCCCCTCCTCCCCGAAGGGTGGGCTGCGTGCCCCGAGGTGACTATGAATACCTGCTACAAACCTGGGCCACTATACACAGTTCCCGGCCCGATGTGGGCAACCGGCAGCGCAAACCGTTCAGTCCGTCAGTTGCTAGAGCCGGTTACTTTCGGGTCGAGACGAGATGCGGATAGTGCTTGTCATGCAGGTCAGCCGGGGGGTCGCCCGCGCCCTGCTCACCCGCCGGTGCCTGGGCCCGGGCCGCCGGTCCGAACTTGACAGTGACCACTCTGAGGCCCCGTGAGAGGTCCAGACGGACGCCCGCGGCGGCCATGAGAGGATCCAGTGAGTCGAACGGAAGCGGCGCCGGCCGCATGTAGCCGGGGGGCCTCATGCCGACCGGGGCAGGGCCGCTGGCCGGCCGGCCAGCTCGGCCAGGACGGGCGCCTCGGAGTCGTCCACGCCGCGCAGGAAGAACACCAGCGGCACCCCGATGTCGCGCAGGTCGGCGCCCAGGCGTGCCACGTCGGCGCCGGGCTGGGCCAGGGCGGCGGCCGCCGCCTCCATCGCGGCGAGGGAGCGCTGCACGTGCGTGCGCAGGCCGGCCAGGTCCACGCCCTGCGACTCGCGGGCCCACGTGGTCCGCACGTCGCGCAGGAGCTGCAGCAGCCGCGCGGACGCAGCGGCGGCCAGCGGCCCGACCGGCCCCTCGGTCAGGAGCCGCTGCTGGTACTCGGCCTGAGCCCGAAGGAGCCGGCGAAGGCGCATCTGCGTGGCAAGCGTACGCATGTTCGTCGTCCATAAGTGTAGCGAACGGGCGTTCGCGATGCAAGCGTGGCTGGACGGCCGACACCACGTCGTGCAGCCCCGCGGCGGTCAGACCCCGAACGCTTTGCAGAGCTGGTCCGCCAGCTCGCTCGGGTCGCCCTCCGCGCCCGACTCCAGGAACCAGCTCGTCGCCTCGTTCACCGCGCCGACCACCGCGCGGCCGTACACGGCGGGATCCACGCCCGTCAGCGCCTCGTCGCCGTGCTCCTGCGCGTACCGGACCTCGGACTCCGTGAGGCTGGCGAACTCGGCGTGCAGCGCGTGCCGCACCTCCTCGATCGAGGGCGACAGGCCCACCGACTCGACCAGCAGCAGCCGCGCCACCCGCGAGGAGCGCGCGCACGCCTCCACGAACGCCACGATGCCCAGCCGGGTCCGCTCCCGGTGGTCCGCGCCGAGGCTGGCCGCCGTCCGCACCCTGCCGATCAGCGCGCCCCCCTCCTGCTGGAGCAGGACGCGGAAGCAGTCCTCCTTCGACTCGAAGTGCTCGTAGAACGCCGACTTCGAGGTCCGCGCCTGGGCCACCACCTCGTCCACCGACGTGTCGTGGAACCCCAGCTCCGCGAACAGCTGGAGGGCCGCCTCGAGCAGGCGGTGGCGCCTCGCCTCCCGCCGATCGACCGCCGCCGCCGCGTTCGTCACCACGGTCAGGCCGAGATGGCCCGGGAGATGACCAGCCGCTGGATCTCTGACGTGCCCTCGAACAGGGTGTAGATCTTGGCGTCCCGGTGCCACTTCTCGACGGGGAAGTCGCGGATGTACCCGTAGCCGCCGCAGATCTGGATCGCCTCTTCGGTGACCTTGACCGCCACCTCGCCCGCCTTCAGCTTCGCCATCGACCCCTCGGCCTTCTTGAACTCGCCGCCGTTCCGGCTCTCCCACAGCGCGCGCCAGATCAGGCCGCGGGCGGCCTCGATCTCGACCGCCATGTCGGCGAGCTTGAACGCGATGGCCTGGTTCTCGATGATCGGGCGGCCGAACTGCTTGCGCTCCTTCGCGTACTGGAGGGCGAACTCGAACGCCGCCCGCGCGATGCCCAGCGCCTGCGCGCCCACGACCGGCCGGGTGGACTCGAACGTCTTCAGCGCCACCGACGAGCGGCTGCTCTGGCCGGACCGCGCCCGGGCCAGCTTCGCCTCCAGCTTCTCCTCCCCGCCCAGCAGGTAGTCGGCCGGGACCCGCACGTCCTCCATCAGCACCTCGGAGGTGTCCGACGCGCGGATGCCCATCTTCTTCTCCTTCTTGCCGGCCTTGATTCCCGGCGTGCCCTTCGGCACCACGAAGGAGGCCTGGCCGCGGGTGCCCAGCTCGGGCTCCACCGCGGCGACGACGACGTACACGTCGGCGACGCCGCCGTTCGTGATGAACACCTTGCGGCCGTTCAGCACCCAGTCGCCGTTGTTCCGGACCGCCCGCGTCTTCATCGAGCTCACGTCCGACCCGGCGTCGGGCTCCGTCACGCAGAACGCGCCCACCACCGGCGCCTCCGCCGTGCCGTAGCACGCCGGCACCCACGTGGCCACCTGCTCCGGCGTGCCCTGGTTGAAGATCGCGGCGACCGGCAGGCCGGTGCCCTGGATGGCCAGCGCGATGCCCGCGCAGCCCCAGCAGAGCTCCTCCGCCACCAGCGCGGGCATGATGCCGGTGCTGTCGGCGAACGTCTGGCCCAGGAACTCGTGCGAGTACAGGCCGATCTCGGCGGCCTTCTTGACCACCGGCCAGGGGAACTCCTCGGTCTCGTCATAGTGTGCGGCGACCGGCCGGATCTCGCGCTCGGCGAAGTCGTGCACCCAGTCCCGGATCTCGCGCTGGTCTTCCGACAGTTCGAACGAAACCATCTTCCTTTGGCCTCTACTAACAGTAGCTGAGCATCTGGATCAATCAGTACTGGTACGTACTGTTACCTCCCAACCATACCGGATGGACAGTACCGGCAGCCGGTGATGCGCGCAACTCACGAACCGCGCAGCGCCCGGTCGAGCTGGCGCGTGAGCCGGTACACGACCTCCAGCGACGGCACCGCGACGCCCACCTGGCCGG
>Ga0070717_10002465_pt1 | contig 13059 bp, 9 predicted proteins | sample LARL113metaG_FD_71366 | JGI IMG/M metagenome (GOLD analysis project Ga0070717, IMG submission 71366) | Corn, switchgrass and miscanthus rhizosphere microbial communities from Kellogg Biological Station, Michigan, USA - LAR L11-3 metaG | ecosystem: Host-associated > Plants > Roots > Rhizosphere ... | reverse complement strand
ACCACCCTGATTGAAAACAACTACGGCGCGGCCAGTGTACGCCTGATGAAAGTCCGGCGTCTTCAAGACCGCCACGACCTCAAGGAGCTTTCCGTCGGCATCCAGTTCGAAGGCGAGTTCGAGAGCAGCTACACCAGCGGCGACAACCGCAGCATCCTGCCGGCCGACACTATCAAGAACACGGTCTACGCGCTCGCCAAACTTTACACCATCGAGCAAATCGAAGAGTTCGCCCAGCAGCTCATCAATCATTTCCTCACGGACAACGCCCAGGTGAAACGGGTACGCGTGGAGATCGCCGAACATTTCTGGACCCGTATCCCCTTCGGCGGCAAGCAGCATCCCTGGTCCTTTACTCCCTCGGGACCCGAGCGCCGCACCACCATGGTCACCGGCACGCGCGACACCGTGTTCATCGAGTCCGGGATCGAAAACCTCCAAATCGTGAAGACTACCGGCTCCGCTTTCGAAGGCTATGTGCACGATCCGTTCACGACGCTCAAGGAAACCTCGGACCGTATCCTCGCCACCGCCGTCAAAGCGAGCTGGCTCTATTCCGACAACGACATTCCATTCGGCGTTTACTGGCACGGGGTGCGGGAGGCGATCCTCGACACCTTCGTCGAGCACGAAAGCCGGTCCATGCAATACACCCTGCACGCCATCGCCGAGGCCGTGCTCGAACGCTACGCCGATATCGCCGAGATCCGCCTCTGGCTACCCGCGAAAGACTGCCGCCTGGTAGATCTCGGCCTCTTCGGCCTGGAAAACAACAACGAAGTCTTCGCCCCCGCCGAAGAACCTCTCGAATTGATCGAGGCCCGCCTGCGCCGGGAGTAAGCCTGCCAAAACTATTCTCGCTTTCTTTGTTATTCAGGGAAGAAACTCATCTTGAGAATCGTTTCTATAGCGAGTGGAGAAGACAGCACGATGTGCGGCCCGCAGGTAGCCGCACTCAATCACGCGCATCACGATGTTCTCTTCCGCTTTGCCCGGCTCTTCCTTGGCAACCCGGCGGATGCGGAGGAGGTAGTGCAGGATATCTATGTCAAATTGCTGGAACAACGCGCCGCGATGCCCCAGTCGGTCAGCCGGCCGTGGCTTTATCGCGTGGTGCTTAACGCTTGTCGCGACTATCGCAACAGTTGGTGGCAGCGCCGCGGAAAAGGCTCGGTGGAGATGAGCGCGTTAGCCATCTTGGTGGATGCCGGCCCGACGCCGGAAGTCGTCCTGCTGGAACAAGAGAGAGCCGCGGAATTGCGCCGAGCCCTGCAGCAACTGCCACCGCGCCTTCGCGCCCCCGTGATTCTGCGCGATGTCGAGGGCCTCTCCTATGAAGACATCGCTTTGACGCTCGACTGCAGCATAGGCACGGTCAGTTCAAGACTCAACCGTGGCCGCAGGATGTTGGCTCGTACCTTCGGCGAAGAAAAGCCATGAAGAGAACACTCGATCACCTTACAATGCAGCGCTGGTTGTCCGCGTATCTCGATGCCGAACTAAGCGGAGAAAGGCTGGAACAAATGCAAGCGCACCTGGAAGTTTGCCCCTCGTGCCAACAACAGATGGGAGAGATCCGCGCCGGCCGCGAGCTGTTGATGAATTGGAACATGCGCCCGGAGCCTTTGGCGAAACAAATCTCATCGTCAGCCCGATGGCTCCCGTTCCCGCGGTGGGGTTGGATTGCAGCGGCAGGGATCGCCATCGTTGCCGCTTTAGCGCTCCGCTGGTGGCCGCTGCCCTCCGTGCAAGCAATGGACGTGAACTTCTACGCGGCGCAATTTCGACACGCCGGCTACTGCGTTTACCCGTGTACTTCCTTAGCCGACACCAGTCTCGACTCGTTACGCGTGTCGTCGCCGCTTCCCTTGCAATACCCGGAAAAACTACCACCCGGCATGGCCATCCATCGCGTGATCCGCTATAAGACGCCGCGCTACGAAGGTGTGGGACTGCTCTTCGCCGGCGCCGGAAAAGACTTCTGGCTCTTTGAGCAGCCTCAGACAGCCCCTCTCGCCACCAACGGACAGCCCGCCGAGGAAGTTCGGATTTGCGGCCGCCGTTGCACCAGCATTGACTGCGTTCAGGTCCACCTGGTGAACTGGACGAAAGATGGACTTCGGTTCGTGATCGCCACCGATCTCGAAAAAAGCGATGTCGAGTCCATCATCGCCTCCCTGCGCCGTTGGAAGCAGTAGCCACATTTTCACATCACAAAGGAGAAAAACCCATGACGAAACACGCACTACAAGTGTGCCTGGCGATGTCGCTATCGGCGGCCTTCGCCTCCGCACAGGAATACAAACTGGGATCGCATGCCGGCGATTTCACAGTGCAGGACCTCAAGGGACACCCGGTATCTTCCGCGGCGCTCCGAGGCGAGCTCACCGTCGTCACGTTCATCGCCACAAAGTGCCCGGTATCGAACGCCTACAACGAACGCATGAATGCGCTCTACAAAGAATACAGCCCAAAAGGTGTGCACTTCATTTTCATAAACTCCAACAGCTCTGAACCGGCCGAGGAAGTGGCCGAACACGCTCGTGCCCAGTCGTTCGCATTCACTGTTTACAAGGACGCGGGCAACGTTGTAGCCGACCGTTTTGGCGCACAGGTAACTCCCGAATCGTTCGTCATCGACGGCGCCGGCACGCTACGCTACCACGGTTACATCGACGATTCGCAGAAGCCTGAAAAGATTCAGAATCAAGGATTGCGCATCGCTCTTGATGCGTTAATCTCCCACTCGGCAGTGGAGACTCCGGAAACAAAGTCGTTCGGGTGCACCATCCAGCGCGTGAAGAGAACATCGGCAGATGCCTTGAAACCGATCGATGAAACAGGATTCGCTCGCATGCTGGCAGCTTACAAAGGTAAGATCGTGCTCGTCGATTTTTGGGCAAGCTGGTGCGGTGGATGCCGCGAGGAAATGCCTGGACTCATCCAGCTCCATCGCAAGTTGCGGAATCGCGGGTTTGTTCTGGTAACCGTCTCCGTAGACGAGCCTGACGACGAGCCGGCCGCCATCGCATTTCTCAAGCAGAACGCCGCCCCGTACCCGGCCTACCGCAAAGCCGCCAAGAACGATGAAGCGTTTATGAATATGATCGACAAAAAATGGAGCGGCGCGCTCCCGGCTACCTTCTTATTCGGTCCGGATGGGCGGCGCGCGGCATCCTTCTTTGGCGAAACGGGAATGGCTCAGATCGAAGCCGCAGTGAATCAGCTGCGCCCGAATCGCGCATCCCGGTAGCCCGCCGCGGCGGGTTGTCTGTGGTTTGGTATCGTTTGGTTGCGGACTCCAATCGATGCGCCACCCTCTCACCCGCCGCCACATGCTGGGCCTGTTCGGCGGACTCGCAGCATGCTCCCGTTCGCAAAGCCAACAGCCGCTCATCGATCATCCGGTGACCGATGTCTTGTCGGCCATCCCGTTGAGCAGCGTTCACCTCGCCGGATACCTGGGCAAAAGATTGAATCTGTGCATCGCCAACCGGATTCTTGCGCAAGACCCCGCCAAGCTGGTCGAGCCATTTCGGAATCGAGCCGAGCGCAGTTGCTGGCAAAGTGAGTTTTGGGGCAAGTGGTTTCTTTCCGCGGCCGCGGCCTGTCAATACATCAATAAACCGGACGCGCGGCAGTGGCTGGGCGATTCCGTGCATCAGTTGCTGGCCACGCAAAGCTCCGACGGCTACATCGGCAACTACGCCCCTAACAGTCATCTGAAGTCCTGGGATGTCTGGGGGCGGAAATACACGCTGCTCGGCTTGCTCGCATGGGTGGACATGACTCAGGCCTCCCCCGCGCTCGACGGGGCGCGCAGTTTGGCCGATCATCTGTTGACCGAAGTCGGGCCCGGCAAAGCGGACATCGTTACCTGCGGCCTGTATCGAGGCATGGCCAGCAGTTCCGTTCTCGAACCCATCGTGCGGCTATTTCACCGCAACCGCGACGAGCGCTATTTAGCGTTTGCACGTTATGTTGTTTCGCAGTGGTCCTCATCCAAGGGTCCGCAGTTAATCGAGAAGGCGCTGAACGGAACAGCAGTGGGCCAGCGGTTTCCGCGCCCCGCGAAATGGTGGTCGTGGGAAAACGGCGAGAAGGCTTACGAGATGATGTCCTGCTATGCGGGGCTTCTGGAGCTGTATCGCGAAACCGGCAATCCGTCCTACCGCAACGCGGCGATTCAAACCTACGAGAGCATCCGCAATACCGAGATCAACATCGCCGGCTCCGGTACATCCCAGGAATGCTGGTACGGCGGAACGGCGCGCCAGACCCAGACTGCGCCCGACACCATGGAAACCTGTGTCGCCGTCAGTTGGATGCAGCTCTGCGCTCACTTACTGCGCATCACAGGCGATCCCCGCTACGCCGATGAGATCGAACGAACGGCCTACAACGCTCTGCTCGGCGCGATGCCCCCCGACGGCGCCGCCTTCGCCAAGTACAGTTCGCTCGAAGGAACTCGCCAACTCGGGACACCACAATGTGGCATGGATTTGAACTGCTGCACGGCGAACGGCCCGCGAGGCATGATGCTGCTGCCCGAATTGGCGATCATGATGCATGCCGAAGGCCCAGTAGTGAATCTATATTCGGCCGGTAACTGGAATCTCAAGGCCTGCCGGATCGAGGTGAATACGGGCTACCCGTTCGGCGGCCAAGTGGATCTTCGCGTGCTCCCCGGACAATCGGAGAACTTCGCGCTGCGCCTGCGCATTCCCGCGTGGAGCACCGAGACGTCCTTGAGCGTCAATCGGACGCCAGTGCCAGGAATCCAACCAGGAGCCTACGCTACCATCCGGAGGAACTGGAAACACGGCGACATGGTACGGCTCCGCCTCGACCTTCGCGCACGGACCGTACGCGCTTCCGGCGCCAATGGCCGCTTTGTCGCGGTGGAACGAGGCCCGCTAGTTCTGGCACGGGACACGCGCCTGGATACGAGCAGCATCGATCAGAGCGTTTCCGCGATCTCTGAGCTCCGGCAAATAACAACTCGCGAAGGAATAGATTTCGCTGCTGTTGCCGGCCCGGAAGGCTCCGGAAATGAGGTGCGCTTGTGCGATTACGCGTCCGCAGGAAATACCTGGGACTTGCGTTCGAGATTCCGCGTATGGATGCCGGATTCCGGCAGTTAGTGCAACTGGAGCTCTTGAAAACCTGGGCAAGAACGAATCCTGTCGAGCCGCGGCTCGACACCGAGCCAAACCAGCCAAACGTCGCGATCCTGGTGCGCCTTGCGCAGCCATTCCATGGCGCGCGCGTCCTCACCGAGACCAACGGCCAGAATACTCAACCAATACGGCGACACGAATCGGTCTTTCGACGAGCGTTCGAGTTCCACCAGGATCTCCGCGGCCTCGCGCTGCAGGCCTGCCGTTGCATATGCGTGTCCCAGCGCCGCTCGGGCCGCCGGGTGATCGCCAGAACACACGCTCGCGTTTTGGAATTCCACGATGGCTTCTTCCATCATCCCCAGTTGCTCATAGGCGAGCCCTAGCGTATTTTGCGCGGGCGCGAACCTGGGGTCCATGGCCAGAGTTTTCCAGGACTGCTCCACGGCGCCCTGGAAATCGCGCGCCATGTAGAGTATCCAGGCTGCTTCCACGCTAGCCACTAGCGAAGTCGGGTCCAACTCCAGCGACAAGCGGAGGGCGCGCCTCGCCTCCTCCCGACGGTCCATGGCCGAAAGAAACGAAGCATACAACTGATGCGCCCGCGCACGGTTGGGATTCAGTTCGATGGCCCTTCGATAGGAGGCCTCGGCGCCGGGCCAATCCCATTCATGGAGTTTCTTCACGACGGCCATCGACAAATGCGCGTCGACCAAGCGCCGGTCGATCCGCAGCGCGGCCTCGGTAAATTCCTTCGTTCGGTGGTACGCCTCGGCGCTCGGAAGCAGGCCGAGCAACGCAAACAGGCTGTAGGAATCGGCCAAACCCGCGTAAGCCGGCGCGTACTCCGCATCGGAAGCGAGTGCAGACTGGAAATACGCCACACTCTTGCGAAGGTCTCCCTCGGTCATTTTGTTTTGGAAATAGCGCCCCTTCCGATAGTCCTGGTACGCATCGGAACTTGCATTTCCATTTGCGTCCACTCTCTGCACGGGAGCGATAAAGCGATAGCCGATCCCCGGGCGAGTCTCGATGAAGCGCGGGTTGCGCCAGGGATCGTTCAGAGCTCGACGCAGAGCGTTGACGGCGGTGTTTAAGCTGCCGGCCAAGACAACATGCAGTTCGGGCCACAGAAGTTGTGAGAGTTCAACTCTGGTCACCAGCTTGCCAGGAGTTTCCAGCAGACGGTATAGGATTTGAAACGGCTTTTGCTGCAGCTTAACTTTCACTCCGCGACGCCAGAGCTCCCGGTTGCGCGGATCGATTTCAAAAATGCCGAAGCGGAGCTTGTGCGACTCCACAACATTATGTTGCGAGAATGTAACGGCCGTACTTAATCCACTGGATTGATGCTGCTTAGACTCCGGCAAAGAATTGATCTCCTGCTGATGTTTCCAAGTGCTTCCCCACTCGTCTGTGCCATTGGACGAACGATACGTCTCAAAGGTTCAAAAAAGAGGGAAAAGGAGATTCGTAGCAATGTTTCGAATTCAATACGCGTTGGGGACGATGCTTTTGGCCGCGGCATGCGGCGTAACGGCAAATGCCGCTCAGGCTTACAGAGGGACATTCCATCTGCCCTTCCAAACATACTGGGGCGGTTCTGTGTTGGAGCCGGGCGAATACACTGTGTCGATTGAGGCGGGCGGAACAGAAGGACCGGGCGTACTGCACGTCAAGGGATCGCACGGAACGGCCACCATTCTGGCCGGGCCCGTGGAACTGCGCGGCGGAGTTGGTCCGGGTCGTCTGGTGTTGGCCAATGTCAATGGTGTTTATGCCATCCAGCAGTTCGATGCCGGCGCCATCGGCAAGTCGTTTTCATTCCGCGTGCCGAAAGCTGTTCAGGGCGTCTCGGTCCATGGTGGTGGCGGGAGCGGAACTTCGGCGATCACTGTACACTGATCGCTCGTGGTTGTCGAGTCAACAGGCCTGGCCGGTGAATCGCGTTCGATTCCGTGCCAGGCCTTCCGTCAGTGATGCTGGGACGAGCCTACTGCGCCTGAGTGATGTGAGCGCGCCGGTTCTTCTGCCAGCACGCCTCATCGTGCTCGGTGCACACCGGCTTGTCCTTGCCATAGCTGATGGTGCGCAATTGGTCCCCGGGGAGGCCCATGCTCGCCAGGTAATCTTTCGCCTGCTTGGCGCGGGCATCTCCCAGGGCCAGGTTGTACTCCTCCGAACCGCGCTCATCGCAATAACCTTGAACGGTAAGCTTGAAATCGGGATACTGCTTGATAATGTCCGCTAGAGTCTGCGCATCTTTTTGCAGCGCGGCTTGCGCGTCAGGGCGAATAGTGTGCTTGTCGTAGTCGAAGTAGGCATCCTGAATACGGTCGAGCAACTCCTGTATCCGCGCCCGGGTGGCGGCATCCGGCATATTGGATCGTGGAGCGCTGGCTGTTTCGGTGGATCGTGCGGGAGCCGATGGCGTCACTGACCTCGGGGTGGTCCCGCTGGATTGCGTGTTCACCGGAGCAGATGGCGTCGTTTTGGCGACGTCAACCTTGTGCTTGCACCCCGCAATTGTGGCGCACAGCGCAGTTACAGCCAGTCCGGCTAAGAATCGCGACTTCATTGAATACACCTCCATCTTCCAACATACCGAAAACTGACGAACCCGAGCATCCCGTCGACAGGGTATTTTGCACCGTAGGGCCGCGCGTTTGTATTACCATGCCCTCATGCGCACCGCATTGGCAACTCTGTTCTGCGCGGCTGTCGCGCTGGCCGGCGACAAGGAGAATCTGCTGAAGCAGATGGATGCCCGCGCGGCCCACTACGGCGACATATCGCGCCAGATCTGGGAGTTCGCCGAAGTCGGGTACAAGGAATACAAGAGCGCCGACCTGCTGAAGTCCGAATTGCGCCAGGCCGGCTTCACCGTGGAGGAGAATGTCGCCGGAATCCCCACGGCATTCACCGCCACCTGGGGCCAAGGCAAGCCGGTGATCGCCGTGCTCGGCGAATACGACGCGCTCCCAGGGCTTTCGCAAACCGCGAGCCCCAATCGGAAGCCGCTCGTCGATGGCGGCCCGGGTCACGGCTGCGGCCACAATCTGCTGGGAACAGCATCGCTATTTGCGGCTGTGTCGGTAAAGAATTGGATGGCGGCGAACAAGATTCGCGGCACCATTCGCTTCTACGGGACGCCAGCCGAAGAAGGCGGCGGCGGTAAGCTCTACATGGCGCGCGCGGGCGTGTTCAAAGATGTGGATACGGTAATCAGTTGGCATCCGGCCGATTCCAACGGCGCTTCCAAGCAAAGCTCGTTGGCTATCATCTCGGCGAAGTTCAAGTTCTATGGCAAGCCCGCACATGCCGCCGCCGCACCCGAAGTGGGACGTTCGGCCCTGGATGGCGTGATGGTGATGGCGAACGCTGTCGAATTCCTGCGCGAGCACGTCCCCGAATCAACGCGGATTCACTACGTGGTCTCCAATGGCGGATCGGCGCCCAATGTGGTGCCGGAGTATGCCGAGCTCTTCTTATACGCCCGACATCCCAGCATGCCGATTCTGGATGGCATCTGGAACCGGATCGTGAAGTGCGCGCAAGCCGGAGCCCTAGCCACAGAGACGCGCATGGAGATGGAACTCATCGATAGCAGTTATAACGTTCTGCCAAACGATGCTTTGGCTGACCTAGTGGACAGGAATCTCCACATGGTCGGTGGTGTCACCTACACGAAAGAGGAGCAGACCTTCGCCGAGGCTCTGCGCAAGACCCTCCCTCCCGATCGCGGGCGTCCGCTGGGCAGCCAGGAAGGCATTCAGCCGCCGAGCGAAGGATATTTCTCCGCATCGAGCGACGTCGGTGACGTGAGCTGGATTGTTCCCACGGCCGCGCTGGGCACAGCGACCTTCGTACCCGGCGTTCCCGCCCACAGTTGGCAGTCCACAGCCTGCGCCGGAATGAGCATCGGACGCAAAGGAATGGTGGTAGCGGCAAAAACCATGGCCCTGACGGCGCTCGACCTTTTCACCAATCCCGACCACATCAAAGCCGCCCGTGCCAGTTTCGACCAGAGGCGTGCGGGATATGAGTACCGATCACGCATCCCGGCCGAGCATAAACCGCCGTTGAACTATCGGGAGGGGAAGGAATAGAAGGAAGGAAGTAGGAAGACAAGGAAGACAAGGAACACAAAGAAGACTGACACTTTCGGACAGCCGACCTCTCCACTAAACGCCGACCTTCCTGGTCTTCCTCGTGTTCCTTGTATTCTGTCTCGCGAGGCGGCCAGTACCCCCAGCCGCCCCCAAAATTACGTTGTCTAGAACGTGAACCTCCCGGTCAATACCAGGACACGTCCGGACACCGCCGAACCTTGGAACGAGCCATATGGACTGGTCGGCGCGCTCACCGTGCCCGAGATAACGCCCAAACCGCCCGCTGCAACGTTAAAACCGGGGCTGGAGAAGTTGGGGTGATTCAGCGTATTGTAGGCGCTGGCCCCAAAAGTGAACTTGATCCGCTCGCGGATGCTGACGGTTTTCAACAACGACGAATCGATGTCAAAGTAGCCGGGCGCGCGGAAGCTGTTCCGCGGCAGGTTGCCGAAACTATTCTGCGTGGCCGCCGTCGCGAACTGCGAGGCGCTGAAGCAAGTCTGGTCGACGTTGGTGCAGGAAGTCTGCACGCCGGGATCCAGAACCGTTGCCAGGGTGCTGCCGCCCATCGAGGCCGATTGGCGTCCGGCGATGCGGCTGTTAATTACGCTGAATGGCGTGCCGGTGCGTGCGAAGAACTTACCGGCGATAGTCCATCCACCCAGCACCGAGTTCATCACGTGATTTTGGAACTTCACCGGCATTTCCCAGAAGAAATCGGCCGTAACGTTGTGGCGGATGTCATAATCCGCGCTGCTGTAGTTGAGCGACTTCAGGCTAAGCGGATTGAGCTGGCTGGCCACCGAGTCGCCGCTGAAGGGCAAGAAGCCCCCGTTGGAGATAATATCCAGGGCATGGGACCAGGTATAGCTGATGCGTCCCTGGAATCCGTGGCCGAAAGCGCGCCGGAACTCCAGGCTCAGCCCATTGGAGTTAGAAATTCCGTTATTCGTGAGCTGAGTGATGATGTTGAAGCGTGGATCGGGAGCGACGTTCGGCAGGCCGGCGAATCCGTTGGGATAATTCGTCGCGCTAGCAGCTCCGTTCAACTTGGCGTTAAGCAGGAAAAGGTCGTATCCTTTGTTGCCAACGTAGCTGGCCGTGAGAACGTTCTTGGCTCCGAATTGCTGCTGGATCTCGAAGCTCCACTCCAGATATTTCGGATCTAAAGCATCATTGGGGATTCCGTAATACGCCGGAGCCGTGAAGCCCACGGGGATTGCTGCCTTGAGTTGTGCCAGCGTAGCTCCGTTGGCGAATCCCGATTGGAATGCCTGGCCGCTGGCGATGGCGATGGCGGGCGACGATCCCGCTCCGCCAAAGTTCACCGAGCCGGCACGAACCGAGGGCGTATAGACGTTCGGAGCGTTGACAAAAATGTTCCCCGATACCAACGCCGGGCCAGTATCCGAAAAGAGACCGACGCCGCCGCGGATCACCGTATTCTTCGACCAGCTCGGGTTATAAACGACGCCCAGGCGTGGCTGCGGAACAATGGATTCCACCTGGTAGAAGGCATGTGAGTTTCCGGTGGTGATGGACTGGTTGTAGGGAATATTCACACCCTTGGTCAGGGTATCGAACGAGGAGTTAAGCAGCGCGAAGCAGTTGTCCAGACAGGTCGGGTTGGCAGTCCGGTCCAACCGCAGCGCCGCCGTGATTTTCAAGTTCCGCTTCACGGACCATTCGTCCTGCAGGTAGAAGCCGGCCTCGTAGTCGCGAATGTGCGCGGTGAGCAGCGGCGTGAAGCGCTGCGCGTAATTGCTGCCGCTGCTGGGGTTGATCTGGCCACTGGAGAATTCGTCCAGGCCGACGAAGGTGTAGCGGCCTCCAACGGTCAGCCGTTGCAGACCAGTGTCCGCAACTCGATCGTAGCGATAGTTCACACCGAACTTCAGCGCGTGCGAACCGTGAGTCCAGGAAAAATCGTCCACAATCTGGGCTTGTCCCACTCGACGGCCTTGCGGGAAGGCGCCCGTGTTGACACCCAGCGGATCCATCCCGCCGGTGCCGTTGGCGCCGCCGTCATTCAGGACCAGGTACACGGGAAACGCCGCCAGGCTGGCGCTTAAATTGGCCGGGCCGAAGATGGCGCTGTAGTAGCTAGACGAGCCGATGAAATTGTTCACCATGTGAGAGTTTAGAACCCAGGTGTGTGTCACCTGGCCCTCATAGGCAGGCTGATTGCTGACCGCATTGAACAGCGGGTTGACAGGAGAGGTGGAAGTCGGCTGTAGGCCGTGGTCGGTCTTGAAGCGGAAGAAGATGTTCTGCGTGTCGTTGATCTTATAGTCCACCCGCGTGGCCAGAAGCCACTCGGTGTTCTGGTTCGACAAGTTTATGCCATAAGCATTGGCGCAAGAGGTGTTGACGCCGAAGATACCGTTGCCGACGCCGGTCTTTACATTGGCCAGTGCACCGCATCCCATGGCTCCGTTGCTGTCCTGCAGGAGGCCGTCGCCGTTGGTCACCGGAACCGCCCGGTTGCTGCCCGGAGCTCCGTTATACAGTGCGAATGCTTGTTGGTAGAACGGCCGCTGCGCCGCCGTAACATTGGCCAGAGTGTAATTTTCCAGCGCTTGCGACGGCAAGGACGACACGCCGGCGCTCGGAAGGACGTAGCGGAGGCCTTCCGTGTCGGCGAAGAAGAACAGTTTGTCCTTGATCACACGCCCGCCGATGGAGGCGCTGTACTGGTTGGAGAGCGAGCGCGAGCGAGGGGTTCCCGTCGCATTGTTGAAGAAATCGTTGGCGTTCATCACCGAGCCGTTGTAGGTGTACAGCAGGGCCCCATGATAGTCGTTTGTTCCCGATTTCGTGGTGAAGCTCACCGTTGCTCCGGCTTGACGCCCATATTGCCCTGTATATCCGTTTTGCACCACGGATGCCTGATCTACCTCGTTCGCACCCAGCGTCAGATTGCTGGCGCCGGAATTGTTCAAATTGAGGTACGGGTCCATGTTGTCGTTGCCGTTGGTGATAAACAGGTTGGAGGTGCCCGGCAGACCGTGCGCGCTGAAGTTGCCATAGCCGCCGCCGGTGCTGACTGCGATACCCGGAACCGTGAAGGCGATAGTAGTGATGTCGCCGCCCGGCGCCGGAAGCAGTTCCATTTGCTTGGTGGAATATGTGGACGCGAGGTTGGCGTTTTCAGTCTGGAGCAGCGGGGCGGTATCGGTGACGATGACCGTTTCCTTCGCTTCTTGCGGCCTCAGAATCAGATCGGCGTTTTGCACTTGGCCTACTCCAACAGTAATGCGTCCGATGTCGGACTTGAGCCCCGGCATACTGGAGGAAATCTGATATTCACCCGGCTTGAGGAACGTGAACCGGTACGCGCCGCTGCCGTTGGATTGCACGACACGTGTTTCGCCGGTGTTGATGTCCTTGATACTGACGGGCGCATTGGGAATCACAGCGCCAGAGGAGTCGGTTACCATCCCGGCCAGATCGCCGGTGGTTGTAGTCTGCGCTGGTGCGAGCGTCGTGCAAAACAGCACAAGCGCGATCAGCATAGTAGCAAGCGAGAACTTCCTGAGCATAATCTCCCTTTGTGAGCCGGGAGTGAAGCAGAGCAGCTACCATGACTAACCATGGTCGGCCCCGAAAACCCGGCCCCCCTATTCAAATTCCGGATTAGTCCCCGCAAACGACTTCTGCTTGTAGCGACACTCACTCTGAAGAGAGCCGTGTTTGGAACACTAACCCAGTGGGCGTATTGTGGGGGTCTCGGAGGCGCCTCTGCAATGGACGCCCGATGGATTCTTGCTTGCATGCTATCTTGTTGCTAAAAAACAAGTTATGTTAAGGAATCCCCATGATCGTTA
>Ga0070717_10002464_pt1 | contig 13059 bp, 12 predicted proteins | sample LARL113metaG_FD_71366 | JGI IMG/M metagenome (GOLD analysis project Ga0070717, IMG submission 71366) | Corn, switchgrass and miscanthus rhizosphere microbial communities from Kellogg Biological Station, Michigan, USA - LAR L11-3 metaG | ecosystem: Host-associated > Plants > Roots > Rhizosphere ... | reverse complement strand
GCCACGGCGGTGCTCACCGAGGCGCTGCGCGAGGACGCCGAGGACATCGACCGGGCCACCCGCTCGACGGCCTACCGCGCCCTCTCGCGGCTGTACGCGCTCACCGGCCAGACGCCGCTCGCCCTCGAGTACGCCGGGCGGGGCCTGGAGGCGGCGCTCGAGACGCGCAACGAGTGGGAGCACGCGAACGCGCACCTGTTGCTCGCGCACATCCTGCTCGACGACGGCCAGGCCGACGCCGCCGGCCGCGAGCTCGAGGCGGCCAGGCGCGCCTACGGCGACCGCATGAGCGGCATGGACGAGGGCTTCGTCGCCGTCGAGGAGGCGCGCCGCTCGCTGCAGCAGGGCGATCCCGAAGGGGCGGCGGGCCTGGCCCGGCAGGCGATCGAGCTGCTCGGGAACCTGTCGGTGCCGGGCGAGCTCGGCGAGGCGTACCTCGTCCTCGCCCGCAGCTACGACGAGACCGGCAAGAGCGACCGCGCCGAGGCGGCCTACACGACAGCGATCGACGCGTTGCGGCGCCAGAACGGCTGGCACTGCGAGCTCGGGCGGGCCTACCGCTGGTACGGCAAGTTCCTGCGCCAGGCGGGCCGCACCGAGGCGGCGATGGAGGCGTTCGAGCAGGCCTCCGACCTGGCCCCGTCAAACCACGACCGGCCCGATCGCGTCTGACCGTGGCCGCGGGGCTATTCGCCGGCCGCGGGCACCGGCGCGTCGGCCTCGTCGGCCGGCTCGATCTCGACCTCGACCGGGATCGGCCCCCCCTCGCGCCAGGGCTCCAGGCTGATCCGCTCGAGCAGGAACGCGGCCACCTCCCGCCCGATCGCGACCAGGGGCATCGCCAGGAGCACGCCCGCAAGGCCATAGAGCTCGCCCGCAGCGAGCAGGGCGAAGATCACCACCAGCGGGTGCACCTTGACCGCACCGCCCATGAGCTTCGGCACGATGATGTGGCCCTCGACCTGGTGGATGAAGAGGAACAGGAGCGCGACGGCGATGACCGCAGTGGGCGACTCCGTCGCAGCGACGGCGATCGGCGCGAGCGCCCCCAGCCACGGCCCCAGATAGGGGATGATCTCGACCACGGCGGCCCATGCGCCGAACACGAGCGCGTACTGCGATCCGGCCGGGAACACCCCCGTGACGCCCAGGATCTCCAGGCCGACGCCGGCCGTGATGCCGACCGCGAGCGACACCATCGTCTGGCCGCGGATGTACGCCAGCAGGGCGCGCTCGACCCGTGTCACCAGGTCGTCCTCCGGCCCGGTGCCGGGGAACACCCGGCGCAGGAAGCGCGACAGCCGTGGCGTGTCGAGCAGCATGTACACCGAGATGACGATCACCAGCACGAGGTTGAACAGGCTCTCGAACACCGTGATCACAAGCGTCTGGACGACGGACACCGCCCGCCCGGAGTACTTCTGCAGGTGGGACACGTCGACGTGGTGCACCAGCCGCTCGCCGGGGCCGATCACGTTCGCCTTCACCGGGCTCGAGCGGTTGATCCAGCGCTGCAGCTCGTGCAGCTTGCGGTCGGCGGGCGTAACACCGTGGGCGTCGGCGCGGAACTGGTCGTTCACCTGGTTTGCGACCGACTGCACCTCGCGCGCGATCACGGTGCCGGCGATCACGCTGATGCCGACGATCGCGACGGCGAAGCAGAAGTAGACGAGGAACACCGCGATCCCGCGAGGGATGCGCAGGGCACAGAACGCGCGCACGATCGGGTTCAGCAGGATCGCGATCAGCGCCGCGACCACGAACACGAACACCGCGCCGTTCACGGCGGATACGAGCAGCCAGGTGCCCACCACGACCAGCGGCAGGCCCACGAGCTGAATCCACCGCGGGATCAGGATCTTCCCCGGGCCGTCTGCCGGCATCGCGGCCATCGTAGCAGCCGTCCCCGAGGGGCATCCTGCGCGGCTCCCGGCGCCGCCGCGCGCGGCCCCTACGCGCTCGTTCCGCCCCGCTATCCGCTACCCTGGCACCCGTGACTTCGAGGCACCGTCGCAGGTATCCGCGCCGTCGCCCCGACCACCGCCGCACCCGGCGCCGCATCGCGCTCGCGGTGGTGCTGCTGGTCGTGGTGACCGTGGTCGCGACGGCGCTGCGGTCGGGATCGTCGGCGAGCACGCCGGCGCTTGCGACCACACCGGCCACCCAGCTCGCCCCCAACGCCCCGCCGGCGCCGCTCGGGCTGGCGACCGCACCCGGCAACCTGGTGCTCGACGTGCCGATCACGCGCCGCCGCATCACGGCGATCGTCTACCACGGCGTCGGCACCTCGCAGGTCGTGCCGCTCGCGCCGCTCGGGAGCCAGCGCAACGCCGGCCTTCTGAACACGATCGCCAAGATGCTGACGGGCGCTCCCGATGGCGGCGGCGGGCCCTCGTACTACGTCGACGGCTCCGGTGAGGGCGCGAGCACAGGCTCGGTCGACGTCGGCGCGGTGGTCGGCACCGCCGTCTACTCGCCGGTCGACGGCAAGGTCGCGAGCATCCGGCCGTACATGATCGACGGCACCGCGCACGGCAGCGTGATCGAGATCCAGCCGACGGCGACGCCGGCAGACGTCGTCACACTGACGAACCTGAGCGCCGACCCAGCGATCGCAGTCGGCTCGACCGTGACCGCAGCGAAGACCAAGCTCGGGACGGTCGTCGACATGTCCAAGGTGCTGTCGCAGGCGATGGCCAAGTACACCTCGGACGCCGGCAACCACGTGCACATCGAGGTGGGCCCCGCCCCCGCCAACAACGTGTTTCTCTAGACAGAAACCCGTGCGGATCCTCTTCATCGCCGACGCGTTCGCGACTCCCGGGCGGCGGATCATCGAGCAGCAGGTGCCGCGCCTGCGGGCCGAGCGCGATATCGGGTTCGTGGTCGCAAACGGCGAGAACCTGGCCGACGGCACCGGCATCACGAGCCGGCTCGCCCGCCGCCTGCACGGCGCCGGGGTCGACGTGATCACGCTCGGGAACCACGCCTTCCGCCAGCGGGAGGTGTACGAGCATCTGGGCATGGACGGGCGGATCGTGCGGCCCGCCAACTACCCGGCCACCGCGCCGGGCAAGGGCTGGTGCGTCGCCGTCGCCGCCGACGGCACGCCGGTGGCGGTGATCAACCTGATGGGCAAGCTGTTCCTGGACCCGGCCGTGAGCCCGTTCGCGATCGCCGAGGAGCTCGTCGCGAAGGCCCGGGAGCGGGCCGCGATCGTGCTCGTCGACTTCCACGCCGAGGCCACCAGCGAGAAGGTGGCGATGGGCCGGTTCCTGGACGGCCGGGTCACGGCCGTCCTCGGCACCCACACGCACATCCAGACGAACGACGCCCACGTCCTCGCCGGCGGCACGGCCTACATCACGGACGCGGGCATGACGGGCCCGCACGACTCGGTGATCGGCGTGCGCACCGACCTGATCCTGCGCCGCTTCACCACCCAGATGCCGGTGCGGTTCGAGCCGGCCGACGGCGGCGTCCGCCTCGAGGGCGTGCTCCTCGAGTGCGACGGCGACGGCCGGGCGACGTCGATCGAGCCCGTGCGGATCGAGGAGTAGGGGCCGCGGCTACGCGGGCGTGGCCGCGGTGCGCGGGACGAGCAGCGCGATCATCACGGCGGGCAGCCACCAGCAGATGTAGGGGTAGAACCAGTAGCTCGCCCCGACCTGGGCGGCGATCAGGACCGCCCCCGCGAACGCCGCCACCGCGGCCGCGTCCTTGCGCCGCCTGGGGAACACCACGAGGGCGACGATCCCCACGGCCGCGACGATCTGGAAGACGTGCTGGGGAAAGCGCAGGTCCCACCAGCCCGGGTGGTAGAGGCCGAGCGTCCAGATCGACATCGGGGTCACCCGGCCGAACTGGTAGTCGATCGTGCGGTGCCAGAAGAGCGAGAGCCCGTGTGCGTCGAGCGCGAGCATCGCGAGCAGCAGGAGCGCGGCGACGGCGAACCCGATCAGCGTGGCCAGGCGGCTGCGCAGCGACGCGAAGAGCGGCACCATGGCGAACGGGGCGAACTTGGTCAGGGCGGCCGCCGCCAGGAGCGCCCCGCGCGCCGCCGGGAACGACAGCACCGCGAGCGTCCACGCCACGAGCGCGCCGACGAGGGCGTCGTTCGAGTTCATGTTCAGCGAGTAGAGCGTGAAGGGGTTGGCCGCCCATGCGAAGGCGAGCGCCACCCCCAGCCGGCGCGACCCCAGCCGCCAGCCGGCCACGAAGAGCCCGGCGACCGCCAGGATGTCGAACGCCGAGGCGGCGACGTGGGCGGCCGGCAGCCGGTCCCAGATCCCGCTCCAGCCCATCGCCGCCACGGCCGGGACGTACGCCACGTACACCATCGGCCCGTACGTGTCGCCGCTCTCGATCGGCGACTCGCAGCGGCCGTCGGTCTGGATGTAGCCGACCGGATCGCCGTTGAGATAGCGGCCGTGGCAGGGGTGGCCGTCGCGGTTGGGCATGTGGCCGTACGGCAGCACGCCGTCCATCAGCCGCGACGCGCCCGCCACGCCGGCGTAGCCCACGTCGATCACGTTCGAGTCCTGGTTGTTCAGTCCGAGCCGGAAGCCCATGAGCGCGAAGACGAGGCCGATCATGAGCAGCAGCTGGCGGTCGCCGATGTGGAACTCGCGCGGGGTCCGCCGCCAGCCGATCCACACCATGCGCGCGATCAGGTAGATCATCGGCGGGTAGATCAGCGGCGTCGACCAGAAGACGTCGCCCCGGTTGAACGCGTACAGCGAGCCCACGAACGACAGCACCACCGCCAGGTCGAGCGTGCGCATCGAGAGCGGCCGCCGCCAGTCGATCAGGCCGGCCAGGAAGAGCGCGCACATCGGCCAGAGCACGTAGGCGGCGTTGGCCTTGCGGCCGTAGGCCTGGGGCTGGCCGCGGGCCAGCTGCCACGCCACCTGCGGGCCGGTCCAGACCTCGTACGGCTTCTCGGTGTAGTCGGCGATGTGCACCTCGGCCACCTGATCGCCCCCGGCGTAGTAGTTGACCGTCCAGATGCGGTGGTCGCCGAGCGTCGAGGTGTGGCTCACGTTCTTGTACTGCCCGATCCAGGCCCGGATCCGGCGCTGGCGCGACGCGATCACGAACGCCTGCACCGAGTCGAGCCGGGGCTTGCCGAGGCCGGAGGTCACGTCGACGTGGGTGACGGCGCCGTTGTGATCGTCGACGGTGAACGCGGCCAGCACGTTGTGCGCGCCGCCCGGCTCGAGCAGCACGATCCAGCTCTGCGCCTTGCGGTCGTAGGAGGCCTCCCAGTGGGAGCCGGGATGGCGCAGGCGCAGCGTCGATGCCTGCGGCTGGGCCTCGGCGATCACGATCGCCTGGCGCCGGGTCAGGTGGGCGGCGGCGTGCGCGGAGCCGGGGGCCGCCAGGGCGGCGACCACCGCCGCCGCCAGCGCGGCGCTACTGAAACGTCCAGAGCTTATTGCCAAGGAAGCTGACCGGCGTCGCGACCAGGATGGCGAGCGCCGCGGCGGACACCTTCGCCATTCCCCCCGCCTCCACCAGGGCGCGCAGCACCGCGAGGTCGAGGCAGAGCGCCATCGCGCTGACGGTGAGGAAGCGCACGTACTGATGGTGGGGCACGCCGTGTCTGACCCGGAACGTCCACGTCCGGTTCCAGACGAAGTTGCTGGTGGCGGCCAGCACGAACGCGAGCGAGAACGCAAGCGTGTAGGTCATCCAGCGGTCGGCGACCAGGAACGCCAGCAGGTTCACCACGTAGCCCGTGCCCCCGACCGCGCAGTAGCGCAGCACCTGCATCCAGTTGTCCGGACGGCGGACGGCGAGATGGAATCTGCGGGCGTGTCCTCGGGCGCGAACCGCGGCGGACTCGAGTCGGGCCTGCTCCATACCGGCGGGATGCTATCCGACGTGGGCCAATGCGGACGCCGCCTGCCTCACCGGCACCGGCAGACCGAAGTGCCGGCGGGCGAGCGGAGCCAGATCGGTGATCGACGGCTGGCCGCCCAGCTGGGGCCGCTGCTCGAACCCCGCGGTGATCACCGGGACGATCGAATCCTCCGCCCGCAGCGAGCCGTGGCTGCCGCCCCCGGCGTGGTGGGCGCCGCCCGAGTCGGCGTACTCCCAGCCCGGCGCGGCCGACACGATCACGTCGCCGGCGGTCGGGCACCGCAGCGCTCCCTCGATCCGCTCCAGGGCGTTCGGGTGCAGCTGCGGATGCAGCAGGTCGGCGTCGCCCTCGACCGTGAAGGCGTTGCCGCGGGCGTCCACCGTTCCCGGCCCGCGCCGGAAGCGCAGCTCGCCCTCGCCGCGGCGCACGACCATCCAGCCGTCTCGCACGAACATCGCGAGCTCCGCCTCCGGCCCCTCGAGCATGCGCTCGGCGATGCGCGCCGCCGGCTCCCTGGCCCGGTCGAGCCGGTACACCATCGCGAGCCGGTTGGAGGCGGTCACCGCCAGCTCGCAGCGCTCGGGGTCGGAGCGGCGGCTCGAGTGGAAGAGGGTCGAGCCCGCGAGCGGCGCCGCCGCGTCGGCGGCCTGGAGCACGGCGCTCTGGGAGTGGTCGGCGACGACGATCACGGCGTAGCGGTCGAGGAAGCGCTCGAGGCCGCCCGCCGCCTCGACCAGCAGCCCCAGGCCGCGGTCGGCCCCCTCGACCGCTCCCAGCACGTCGCCGGCGGGCCGGTGCTGGGCGGCGTCGGTCTCGTACAGATAGAAGAACAGGAAGTCGAACCCGTCCCGGGTGACGAGCCAGCGGCCGACGGCGCCGCCGTGCCGGTCGATGCCGCCGCCGAAATTGCGCGGGGCGCCGGTGAGGTCGGTGAAGAACAGGTCGCCGAGGAAGTACCGGCGGGGGCCGTACACCGCATCGACGATGCCGACGCGGCGGGCGAACCGGCGGGCCATCGGCCGCGTGATCGGGTGGCGCACGCGGCCGCGGCACACGTAGGTGTTCACTCCCGCCGTGACGAGGCCGGCGTCCTCCAGCGCCTCGAAGATCGTCGTCGCCCGCGGCGAGAGGTGCACCAGGTTCAGGTTCACGAGGATGTCGTCGACCATCTGCCGGGTGCCCTCGGCGAGCGTGGCGGCAAACGACGAGCCGTATTCGACCATTCGGCGTTCGCCGCGGTGATACCAGCTCATCCCGGGGATGTGCGATCCGGCCGGGTGCTCTCCGGTGAGGAGCGCCGAGAGGCAGACGGGCGTGAGCGACGGGAACGTCGAGACGCAGTCGTCCCGGCGCTCGCCGGCGGCCGCGAGCTCGGCGATCGTGGGGGCGCGGCCGGCGGCGATGGCGCGGTCGAGCAGGTCGGGGCCGAGGCCGTCGACGACGGCCAGGATCATCTTCTTCGCGTCTGCGGGGCCGCTCGCGGCGCTCATCGCAGGACGCGCAGGCCGCGGAACTTCTGGTCGTCGCGCCGGCGCAGGCGCAGGAGCAGCCACGCCGCTGCGGCCGCCAGCACGTAGCCGGCGAAGGGGATGACCGCGACGGCGGAGGACGCGAGGCCGCCGCCGTCCTCGATCAGCGCGGTGCCGCGCACGTCGCCGCCGGCCTTGACGGCGCCCGCCCGGACGCGCCGCATCGCCAGTCCGACGCCGGCGGCAGCGATGGCGCCGACGACCAGCCCGATGTAGGGCACGGAACCCCCGGCCGCGAGCTCGAACACGAGCCCGCCGGCGACGACCCGCCGGCCCAGGCGCACACCCGCCTGCGCGCCCGGCCACACGCTGTCGGCGATCAGCTCGACCGCGACCAGCACCCATGTGACCGCGACCACGATCGCGTCTCCGGCGAAATGCAGCGGGCTCTCGAGCCAGCCCTGCGTGGCCGCGGTCGAGGCGACGGCCAGCGGCGCAGCCGCCAGCAGGCCGGCTGCCGCCGCCAGGCCGAGGCCCTGACTGATCGCGATGACGAGGTCCATTGGCCGGCGAATGATAAACCCCGCGCGGGCGGGTGCTCACCGAGGCGGGACGAGCACCTCGATCTCGTCAGGCCGGTAGGAGAACTCGACGCGGTCGCGGTGCCCGACGTACTCGCCGTCGAGCTGGAAGGCGGTCGGCTCGTCGCACTCGATCGTGAAGCGGTGCAGATCGTGCAGGTACCCGATGCGGCGGCTGCCGTGGCGGGCGTGGCGTGGCCAGATGAGGCCGTACACCGGCAGCCGCCACAGGTCGCGGGCGCGCAGCTCGCGGGTGAAGACGACGTCGAGGCCGTGCTCGAAGTCGGCCCGGGGCGCGGCCCGCACCGGGATCGGCCCCAGGAACGTGTACGGATGCTGGTTCGCCACCGCCACATACGAGCAGCGGTGGGACTCGCCGTCCGTGCGCAGGGTCATGCGCTCGTGCAGCGCGAAGCCCTCCTTGCGCAGCACCCCGAGGGCCGTCGTCAGCACGCGCAGATCGCCCGGCCGCTCGTTGCCCGGCCGCTCGTGCCGCACCCGGTCGACGATCGCGGTCGCCTCGGCGTCGAGGCCGAGCCCGGCGGCGAACGTGAACATGCGCTCCCCGGCGACGCCGAGGCCGATCCGGCGGGTCGACCTGGCCCGGAGCGCGGCGGCCAGCTCGCCTGCGGCGGCGATCGGATCGGTCGAGAACCCCATGTGACGGGCGAACACCGAGGACGCCCCGGCCGGCAGGACGCCCATGAGCGTGCCCGGGCGGATCCCGTTTGCGATCTCGTTGTAGGTGCCGTCGCCGCCGAGGCCGACGACCGCCCCGCCGGCCACCTCGGCCGCCAGCTCCGTCGCGTGGCCGGCGTGCTTCGTCGTCACCACGTCGAGCTCGGAGACGGCCTCGAGCGAGGCGACGACGGCGGTGAGGACACGGTCGTGGACGCCCGTGGCGACCGCATTGACGATCAGGCGCACCCGCATGGCGCCGCTACCATAACGGCCGATGCGATCCGCGACCGTCCGCACCTGCACCGCAGCGGCCGCCGTCCCCGCCGCGCTCGTCGTCATCGCCCATCTGGCCTACGTGTGGCGGCTGCATCCGGCGAGCGCCGACCGCCAGTCGGCCGCGTTCGCCCACGGCGTCGGCCTGGCCGCGATCCTCGCGGCGGTGCTGGCCGCGGGCCGCCTCGCCCAGTGGCTCGACGGCGAATCCGGGCGGGTGTGGCCGGGTGTGATCGGCATCGTCGCGACCATCGCCGTCCTGACGCACCTGGCCGACGACTGGAGCGCCGGCACCGACGCCGTTCGCAGCGTCCGCATCCTGCTGGAGCACGCCGCCCTGCTCGTGGCGATCGCCGCCGCGGCCTGGATCGCCGGGCGGCTCGAGCCCCGCAGGCCCGCTCGAGAGTAAATCCCGGGCCAATCCCCCCGGCGTACAACTTGCCTCATGATGGCGTATGTCCGGCAGGGGGTGCTCGTCGCCACGGCCGCAGCCGTAGGCGGCGCGAGCGCCGTCGCGCTCGGCCGCGCGAGCGTCACCGACCGCACCGTCACCACCATCCGCCAGGTCGGGGTGCGGGCGCCCGAGAACGTGGCCTCGACCTCGACCGGCCTGAACGCCGCCGAGATCTACCGCCGCGACGCGGCCGGCGTGGTCGTGGTGACCGCGACCAGCGTGCGCCGGGTGAGCAACCCGTTCGACCCCGGCGCCCCCGGCCAGAAGGAGCGGGCGCGGGCGCTCGGATCCGGATTCGTCATCGACCGCCGCGGCCACATCCTCACGAACGCGCACGTCGTGGCCGGCGCGCGGTCGGTCACGGTCGGGTTCCGCAAGGGCGGCACCTACCGCGCGGACGTGCTCGGCGTCGATCGCATCGACGACGTGGCGGTGCTCGACGCACCGACCGTGCCGCCCTCGCGGCTCGACCCGCTGCCGCTCGGCTCGGTGCGCTCGGTGCAGGTGGGCGACCCGGTGGTCGCGATCGGGAACCCGCTCGGCGAGTACCGCAGCATCACCGAGGGGATCGTCTCGGCCAAGCGCCGCCAGATCAACTCGCTGAAGGCGGGCTACAAGATCTACAACGCGATCCAGACCGACGCCGCGATCAACCACGGCAACTCCGGCGGCCCGCTGATCGACCGGTTCGGGAGCGTCGTCGGGATCACCAACCAGATCCTGACCGGGACGAACAACCCCACGAGCGGCAACATCGGCATCGGCTTCGCCGTCCCCATCGACGCTGCCCACGCCGTCGCCCGCCAGATCATCGCCACCGGCCGGGCCGTGCACACGTATCTGGGCATCGCCGGCGCCGAGGTCACCGCGAGCCTCGCCCGCGCGATCAAGCTGCCCGTCGACCGCGGCGTCCTGGTCGGCCTCGTCCGCCCGGGCTCGCCGGCGGCGCATGCCGGCCTGCGCGGCGGATCCTCGACCGCGACGATCGACGGCCAGACCCTGACGGTCGGGGGCGACATCATCGTCTCCATCGACGGCCGCGCCGTCGTCCACTTCTCTGACCTCGCCGAGACCATTGCCGGCCTGCAGCCGGGCACCCGCGTCACCCTCGGGATCATCCGCGGCGGCGCCCACCTGCAGGTGCCCGTGACGCTGGGAGCGCAATCGGGTTAGGCACAAGGTTCGCGCCTTCGGGCGCGATTCGCCGGGGCCCCACCCCACCTGCCATGGGGCCCCGGCGGCCCTCTTTCCGCGGCCGCCCGGCGGCTCAGTGCACCTCGACGATGACGTCGTCGACGGCGTCGAGCGCGTCGCGGACCGCGTCCTCGACCCGGCTCGCCAGCGCGTGCGCGTCGCGGACGGACGTGCCGGGATCGGCCGGCAGCGACGTCACGACCAGCAGCCGCCCGCCCTGCCGGTAGACCACCACCTCGCCCGCCGTGCCGGCCACCGAGCGCACGGCGGCCTGCGCCCGTCCGCGCACGTCGGGCTCGGTGGCGCTGACGTCGTGCGCCGGCTGAGCGTCGGGCGCCGACGGCTCGACGTGGGCGTACACCCGGGCGATGCCGACCTCGGCCAGGATCTCCCGCTTGAGCCGCTCGACCGCCTGCGCCACCTGGCGCAGGGTGGCGTCCTCGGGCAGGCGCACGTGCAGCGTGACCGCGCGGCCGCCGGCATCCTCGAGCACGGTGATGTTGTGCGCCTCGACCACTCCGGGCACGCGCATCGCCGCCGCCGCGACCCGCTCGTTGGGGCGCTCCTCGGCGAGCGCCGCGGGCTCGACGTGCACCTGCACCTGGGCCCGTCCCAGCGTGTCGCGCACCGCCTGCTCGACCCGGTCGGAGGTCTCGTGCATCTTCTCGATCCCGTCGAGGCGCGAGACGCCGATGACGATGTCGGCGAAGCTCTCGCCCCCGGCCTCGCGCACCCGCACCGAGCGCACCTCGGCCACGCCGGCGACGCTGCGCACGACCCGCTCCACCAGGCCGGTCAGGCCCGACGGCGCCCGGTCCATGAGCGCGTCGACGTTGCCGCGGCCCAGCCGCACGGCGGCGACCAGCACGATGACGGCGACGAAGATCGCGGCGACCGAGTCGCCGCCGGGAACGCCCGCCGCGGCCAGGGCGACGCCGACGAGCACGGCCACGGTGCCGGCGAAGTCCGATCCGAAGTGCCACGCGTTGGCGATGAGCGCGGCGTTTCGCTGCCGCCGGCCCGTGCGCAGCGACACCGTCGTGCGGGTCGCGTCGACGACGAGCACGAACAGGAGCACGACGAACACGTACGGGCGGGGGTTGATCGGAGAGCTGCCGGACTGCAGGCGCAGGACGGCCTCGACCGCGATCCAGACCGCCGCCCCCGAGAGGAAGACCGCCTCGCCGAGCGCCGCCAGATGCTGCGCCTTGCCGTGGCCGTAGGGGTGCTCGCGATCGGCCGGGCGCTCGGCCACGCCGACGGCGTACAGGGTCAGGACGGCGGACACGGCATCGATGCCGGAGTGGGCCGCCTCCGCCAGGACGCCGAGGCTGCCGCTGGCGAGCCCGACCACCAGCTTGACCACCACCAGGACGACCGCGGCCGCCAGGGAGACCAGCGCCGTGCGCCGCGCGATCGACATGCGCGGGAGTCTATTGCGCCGCAGTTTCCCTTTTTCATCCGGAAGTGCAATGATTCCCGAGGTCATGGGCGCAAGTGACACCGGCAACGGGCCGTCCGCCGATCGCAGCCAAGTGCGCTGTCTGGTCGTGGATGACCATGCGGCCGTACGCGAGGGGGTCAAGATGATCCTCACCCGCGACCGCGAGATCTCGGTGATCGGCGAGAGCGGATCCGGCGACGGCGCCATCGACATGGCCGACAAGCGCCGCCCCGACGTCGTCGTCATGGACGTGCGCATGGACGGCATGGACGGGTTCGAGGCCACCCGCAAGATCCTGGCCGCGCACCCCGAGATCGCGGTCATCCTCTACACCGCCCACGGCGAGCGTGGCCTTCTGGCAGAGGGACTCGACTGCGGCGCGCGCGGGTACGTCCTCAAGGACGCCCCGCCCGACGACATCGTCCGTGCCGTCAAGCGGGTGGCGGAGGGCGGCGCCTACGTCGACCCGACGCTGGCCTCGGAGCTGGTCGCCCCCAAGGCGACCGAGCGGCTGCCGGCGCTGTCGGGCCGCGAGCGCGAGATCCTCGGCCTCCTGGCGAACGGGTACTCGAACCCCGAGATCGCGCAACGGCTGTTCATCAGCCCCGAGACCGTGCGCACACACGTCCGCAACGCGATGACGAAGCTCGAGGCGGACACGCGTACGCAGGCGGTGGCGCTCGCGCTCCGCTATGAGTTCATCGACTGACCGCCTGCTGGCGGCGGTGGTCGCGCTCGCGGCGGCCGCGGTGGCCGTCGCGCTCGTGGTGCTCACGAGCTCGGGCTGGCTGCACGCGGCCCTGATCGTGCTCGCGGTCGGGACGGCCTGGTTCGCGATCGACCGCGCACTGCGAACCACCCACGCGCTGGCCGAGCGCGGGCGCGAGCAGGGCGAGCTGTTCGATCACATGCTGCGCACGATCGACGAGGAGCGCGCGGCCCTGGCCGTACGGCTGCACGACGGGCCGCAGCAGACGATGACGGCCGTGCGGCTGATGTGCGACGTCATCGCCGACGCCGTGCGCAACGGCGACGTGGCCCGCGCGACCGAGGTGCTCGACCGGCTCGAGCACGTCGCCTCGGCCGCCGCTGACGAC
>Ga0070717_10002463_pt1 | contig 13065 bp, 9 predicted proteins | sample LARL113metaG_FD_71366 | JGI IMG/M metagenome (GOLD analysis project Ga0070717, IMG submission 71366) | Corn, switchgrass and miscanthus rhizosphere microbial communities from Kellogg Biological Station, Michigan, USA - LAR L11-3 metaG | ecosystem: Host-associated > Plants > Roots > Rhizosphere ... | reverse complement strand
TTGCTTGCCGCTGGTAGTGGCATGTTTGGGCGCGGTGCTGGTGGCGCCGCCGCCAGCGGGACCAGGCCGTCCGGTGCCAGGCGTCTCGGGCCGGGTGGATGATCAGGTTGGCGAAGAGGTGGGCGATCCGGTCTCGTCCACGACCAGCATTGCGTCCGCGCCGCCAGGTCTACGCTGGCATCAGTGGCCACCAGAAGATCATCGTTAGTTGTCACAAACCGGGATGATCAGACGGTGGCCGTCCCACATCCAGCACCGGTACACCGTGATGTTCACGGTTGCTGGGCGACTCGCCGCCGGGAGTGCCAGGACGCAGGATGCGATAGCTGCACGGCCCACCCGAAAGGAGGCCCGGCATGAGCGGCGAAGCAAGGGCGACAGAGCCTGAGGCTGTGACACGGCTGGTCGCCGAACGGCTCAACGCTGGCGACGCGGCGGGCGTCGCGGCACTATATGAACCCAGGCAGTGCTGGCCTACCCAGCCGACCGGCCGACGACCGGGCGTGAGACCATCCGGGCCATCTACCAGCAGATGGCCGACGCAGGGGTGAAGTTCGCTACCGAGACCCTGCTGCCCACCGTCAGGTTCGAGGACCTCGCGCTGACCTCGACCCCCTCGGCCGACAACACCGGTGTCAGGGTACAGGTCCTGCGCCGCCAGCCCGATGGCTCCTGGCTACGGATCATCGACCGGCCCGAGGTCCCGCAGCCATAGCCCCCGCCTGCCGGATCGCTATCGGATCCAGCATGCCACGAGATCACAATCTACGGCTGGAGTCCCAGTGAGGCTCCGCCTCCACGAGCCAGCTGAACGAGGGCCAGCGCGCCTGAGGCAGCATAATCGGCGGCGTGCAGCCCGACTGCCCCACAACTGCGTTCATTAGCCGCAGGTTCCCTGTACCGCTTTAGAACTCGACGCAGGTCCGTGACCCGCGGTTTGGCCGGATGAGCAGGCTGCGCCAGGATCGTGTGCCGCTCGAATAGTCGATTGAGTGGCTGACCTGCGCCGTCGCCAGCAGCCTGGACGCGGCGACGGTTGGCTGGCCGGATGCTGCTCAAGATCGTCTACCTGCTAATTCGCCGGATACTCGGCCTCGCTGCACTGATATCCGCAGGGACCTGGCGATGGATGCTGAGTTGCTCGTGCTCCGCCACGAGAACGCGGTGCTACGCCGCGCGACTTGCCGTACTGGTGACCTGCGCCGGAACCAGCCGGTCGGCGGGTGCCGGTGCGGCCTATCCCTCGCGGAACGACTTCGGCAGGTCACATCTCGACAGGCAGGGGCGAGAACGGCAAGAATCCCAACAAGGGGCAAGAGGGACGAGCTGGCGTAGGGCGGTCAGCGCATCCCCTGGAGGTCAGTGTGGGTTCGATTTCGCATACGGCGTTGTCGCCGCTGTCGTTCCTGGAACGGTCAGCTCGCGTATGGCCTGACAAGATCGCCGTGGTCTACGGCAGGCGGCGGCTCACGTACTCGGAGCTGGCGGCCGAGTCCATGCGCGTGGCGCTGGCGCTGCAGGCGAGCGGTGTAGAGCCAGGCGACCGGGTCGCCTACCTGATGCCTAACCTGCCCGAGATGCTTATTGCCCATTACGCGGTCCCGCTGGCAGGCGGGATCCTTGTCGCGGTGAATACCCGGCTTACGGCTGAGGAAGTGGCGTACATGCTGCAGCACTCGGGCGCGAAGATCGTGGTTGTCGACGCGGCGTTGCTCGCCACGGCCGCGGCTGCCGCGAACGACGTTGAGGCAGTGGCTCAGCTGGTGGTCGCCAAGGACGCTGAGCTGGCGCCGGCCGGTGCGGAGCCGACCGCCGAGCCGGGGTTGGTGAGCTACTCCGAGTTCCTCGCCCGGGGCACGCAGGAGCCGCTGCCCTGGTCGGTCTCGGATGAGCTTGCTCCGATCGCGATCAACTACACGTCCGGCACCACGGGGCGTCCGAGGGGGGTGATCTACACCCACCGGGGTGCTTACCTGAACTCGTTCGGCGAGATCATCCACTCCCGGCACGACGAGAACAGCGTTTATCTGTGGACTTTGCCGATGTTCCACTGCAACGGCTGGTGCACCCCATGGTCGCTGACCGCGATCGGCGGCACGCACGTGTGCCTGCGCGAGGTGCGTGGCGACGCGATCTGGGAACAGCTGCGCGAGCACGACGTCACCCACCTCAACGCGGCACCGACTGTCGTGAGCACCATCCTGAACGCGCCGGAGGCCGGGCCGCTGACGCGGCCAGTCCTGATCACCACGGCCGGCGCGCCGCCGAGTCCCACGACCATAGTGCACATGGAAAAGATGGGCTTCCAGATCGTGCACGTCTACGGGCTGACCGAGACTTACGGCCCGATCACTGTCTGCCAGCCCCAGCCGCAGTGGGCCGGTCTGTCAGCCGACGAGCGTGCCGTGCTGCAGGCGCGCCAGGGCGTAAGCATGATCCAAGCCGAAGGCGTGCGCGTCGTGGACGCGGAGATGGCCGACGTCCCGGCCGACGGCAGCACAATGGGCGAGATCGTCATGCGCGGCAACAACGTCATGGCCGGCTACTTCCTTGACCCTGACGCCACGGCCGAGGCGTTCCGCGGCGGTTGGTTCCACAGCGGGGACCTCGGCGTCATGCATCCCGACGGGTACATCGAGCTGCGCGACCGCTCCAAGGACGTCGTCATCTCCGGCGGAGAGAACATCTCCACCATCGAGGTGGAGCAAGCGCTGATGAGCCACCCTGCCGTACTCGAGGCGGCGGTCATTGGGGTGCCCGACGACAAGTGGGGCGAGCGCCCGAAAGCGTTCGTCCTGCTCCGCGCCGGCAAGAGCGCGACCCCGCAAGAACTGATCGCCCACGTACGGACCAAGATTGCGCGCTACAAGGCACCCCGCGACATCGACATCGTGCCCGACCTGCCGAAAACATCCACCGGAAAGATCCAGAAATTCGTGCTGCGCGACAATGAGTGGGCCGGACGCACCCACCGCGTATAAGGACTCACCGGTCAGGGTGCACGGCCGGTCAGGGTGCAAGGCCGTCAGCCTCCCAGCCGCGACCGCCAGGCCCGCTGTATGTGATGGTGACGGCCGGGACTGTGCAGCACTGAAGATGGAGACTGCCGGGCCGGGGGGCAAATGAGGCTGCAGCTGCTGGCTGCTGCCGGTTCCATCAGCCCCTGATCTCCCTGCTAGCCCTCGCGGACGGAAGCCACCTGCGGGTTACGGGCTGCGGGTCTCCGAGCCAACCGGCGCCCAAATACGAGCCAACCGGCGCCAAAATAGAGGCCCTGGCGCTCGAGCGCGGGCCATCGCCCGAGGTTGGTTTCTTATCCGCCAGGCTTCCGCAGGGTGAATGACCCGCCAAGCGCTAGGTGGGGAACGCGACCCGCGCCCCTGCCGCGGCTACCCGAGGGTCGCCATGCTGAGATCGACCTGGAAGAGCGGTCCGGCGCCGGCGGTGACTGCGGGGAGCAGACCGGCGGCTTGGGGGAGCAGCTGCTCGGTGTAGAAACGGGCGGTGCCGATCTTGTCTTGGAGGAAGACCGTGTCGGAGCCGCCCGCGTTGTGCAGCAGCCGGGACGCGGCGAGCGCCGACCGGGCCAGCAGCCAGCCGCCGATGACCAGGCCAAACAGGCGTAGGTAGGGCGTCGCCCCGGCCAGGATGTCGTTGGGCTCGGCCGGGCCGTGGGACATGATCCAGCCGGTCGCTTCCCGCAGTGCGCTCATCCCGCTGGCCAGCGCGACCCGCACGCCGGCCTGCTCCGGGCCGGCAGCGGCCAGCTCCGCGTCGAGCGCTTCCATCTGGGCCAGGAGGTCTGTTACCACTGCGCCGCCACGCATCGGCACCTTGCGGATGACCAGGTCGATGGCCTGGATGCCGTTGGTGCCCTCGTAGATCGGGGCGATCCGGCTGTCACGCAGATACTGGGCCACGCCGGTCTCCTCGACATAGCCCATGCCGCCGTGGACCTGCAGGCCGATCGAGGTCAGCTCGACGCCGAGGTCGGTGCACCACGCGTTGGAGATGGGCGTGAGCAGGTCGGCCAGCTCGCGCCGGGCCTCACGCTCCGCCGGGTCGTGGTGGTGCCGGGCCAGGTCAATCGACACCGCGTTGGTGTAGAGCAGGGCGCGCATGGCCTCGATGTAGGCCTTCATGGTCAGCAGCATGCGCCGCACATCAGGGTGGTCGACGATGGGCGACGGCACGCCCGCCGGGGCGCCGACGGCCCGGCCCTGCCGACGCTGCTGGGCGTAGCGCAGGGCGTCCTGGTAGGCACGCTCGGCAATGGCGAGGCCCTGGACGCCGACCGAAAGCCGGGCGTTGTTCATCATGGTGAACATGTAACGCATGCCCTGGTTGACCTCGCCGATCAGATAGCCGACCGCCCCACCAGCATCTCCGTACGACATGACGCACGTCGGGCTGGCGTGAATCCCCAGCTTGTGCTCGATCGACACGCACCGAAGATCGTTGCGCGCGGCCAGCGACCCGTCCTCATTGACCAGGTACTTGGGAACGATGAAGCAGGAGATGCCCTTCGTACCCGGCGGCGCGCCGGGAACCCTGGCCAGGACAAGATGGATGATGTTGTCGGTCAGGTCGTGCTCACCGAAGGTGATGAAGATCTTCTGGCCGGTGATGCGCCAGCTGCCATCGCCGGCCAGGACCGCCTTGGTGCGCAGCGCGCCAAGGTCGGAACCGGCTTCGGGCTCGGTCAGGTTCATGGTGCCGGTCCACTCGCCGCTCACCATCTTGTCCAGGAATGTGGCCTGCTGCCTGGGGCTGCCGTGCTGGGTCAGCATGTCGATGGCGCCCTGGGTCAGCAGCGGGCAAAGGGAGAATGCCATGTTGGCCGAGGCCAGCATCTCCTGCATCACGACTGTGACCAGCCACGGGAATCCGCCGCCGCCAAACTCGGGCGAGAACGGCACCGCGCCCCAGCCGGCATCGGCGTACAGCTGGTACGCCTCGTTGAACCCTGGCGGGGTGGTGACCTTGCCATCGCGGTCAAGGGTGCAGCCGACGGTATCGCCAACCTGGTTGAGCGGGCCCAGGACGCCGGCCATGAACCGGCCGCTCTCCTCGATCACCCCGAACACGGTGCCAGGGTCGGCGTGGTCGAAGGCCTCGAGCTTGGACAAGCCGGGAAGGTCGACGAGTTGCTCAAGAATGAACCTGATGTCACGAAGCGGGGGGACATAGTCAGCCATGGCCTCAGGGTAAGCCCGGCAACGCGGGAAGCGCGGCTCGCGCCCACCAGGCAACAAAGGGTGCCAGGCCAGGCTCGCCGGCGGGCATGTTCGGACGCGATGTCCTCGCGGCATTAGCCCGCGAGGGTATGGATCTAGCGGCGTCCAGCCGCGCGAGAATGTCGCGACTACGGTCTGTCTCTGTTTGTCAGCGACGAAGGCGACTCCTCCATCGTCTGCCACATCGAAGACGATGTTGCCGTCACGCCAGAGACCGTGCACGCCGCTGCCACGGCCGTGACGCTCGAGGATCGGGTTGTGTCATCCATGCCGTTGACGTGACCCGCCGGTATCGAGCTAAAGGGACACAGGCCGTCGATACCACCGGTGCCGACGACGCCTTCACGGCCGCCTTCGCCGCTGGTGCCCCGAAGTCGATGCGATCCAAGCTGCCCAGACCGCAGCTTTCTGAGCTATCCGTCACCCCGGTGGCCACGAGTCCATGCCTTCGTCGAGTCTGAGGGCCCCAGATCCGCATCGTGCAGTCGTCACCGGCGCTGGCCAGCAGTTCGCGGTCGGCCACGGTGACCGGGCACACGCCGTGGACCCAGTCCTGGTGGCCTCCCAGGGTGGGGTGCTGCTCGCCGGTCTGGCGGTCCCAGATCCGCACCGTGCCGTCGCTGCCGGCGCTGGCCCGGCGAACGGTGCTCTGCGGGCGGCCCTTTCGAGGTGACAAACGGCAAGGGAGTAGGCGACGCACGCCCTCGCTGCTGCCGCAGGCTGATCGACGGCCTGTGCGTATAGGCCCGGGTGAGCAGCCCTCGGTCTCGCTGAGACGGTCGGCGTAGACCAACGCCCGCGAGCTGCTCGGCGGCAATGGCAGCCGGGCCGTGAACTAGGTGGGCTGGTCCGTCGCGACGCCGACGCGATCTACTCCTACGAGGGCACCGGGGAGATCAACACGCTGATCGTCGGCGGAGCTATCACGGGCACCAGCGCATTTGCCTGAAACCCGCGGCTGTCTGAACCGCAGGGAATACGGCCCGCCGCTGTCCGCTCGCCCCTTTTGAGTCCGGCCGGCCCCTTTTGAGCCGCGCCGGCTTTGCCGCTAGCCGCCCTGATGGCCAGCGCTGCGCGCGCGCTCTCTGCACGCCTCGATCTCGCTATAGGCGGCCGCCTGGTCCACCCAGGTAGCCGTCTCCACTTGCTTGCCGGGCTCCAGCGCCTTGTAAACCTCAAAGAAGTGGTGGATCTCCAAGCGGTCGAACTCCGAGACGTCCTCGATGTCGCGCAGATGGGCCATCCGTGGATCCGTCGCCGCCACGCACAGGACCTTGTCGTCGAGGCCCATCTCGTCCCGCATCCGGAACATCCCGATCGCCCGGCAGGAGATCAGGCAGCCGGGGAAGGTGGGCTCATCGAGAATCACCAGCGCATCGAGCGGGTCGCCGTCGTCGGCAAGCGTGTGCTCGACGAAGCCATAGTCGGCCGGATACCGGGTAGAGGTGAACAGCATCCGGTCCAGCCGGATCCGCCCCGTCTCATGGTCCATCTCGTACTTGTTGCGCTGGCCCTTCGGGATCTCGATGACTACGTCGAACTCCACAATTTCACTCCTTCGGCGCTCAGATCACTGGCTGCGCTGCCTGGATGTGTACCCGGCTGGCGTGCCTCGCCTCGTGCAAGGGATCCAGCATCTCGCGAAGGGAGACGTATCGGTGAGCAGGCTCTCGAGTAGCGCTGCTGCCGCTCGCCCTGCTCTGCATGTTCACCATTGGTGCGGGGACGCCGGCGCCGCCGGGTTGATCCGGGGGCCAGCGCTCCTGATCGCCGCCACGGCACCGGATCAGCGGTCACACGGACGGGGCGGTCTCGGGCCATGGCGGCGGATGCCGCCCGGCTGTAGATTGGATTCACTCCCGGCGCCTGGGAGGCGGCCTGACATGGGCGGCAGCGGTGTGTGCCGGGTGGGATATGGGCCGGTGCGCGCCACATCCGCGGGGTGTGGCGGACAGGCCGGCGGGCTGGCGATGGGAATGACGCGGCAGTATCTGGCCGGTGAGTTGTCGGTGCTCCTCGGGCATTTGCAGGCGGTGGCCACGACCGAGGCGGCCGGGCGTGACGCGTGGTCCCTGCGGCACGCGGCCGAGACCGAGCCGATCCCGGCGCTGCGCTCGGTGACCGTGCGCGCGCTGACGCTGGCCGAGGGCCTGTGCTGGGATTCGCTGAGCCGGGGCGATACAGCGGCGTTCACCCGCCAGGCGGTGGTGTGCGCCGAGCTGCACGAGTTCGGCGTGTGCGCCTGCTTGCTCAAGGAGGCTTAGGCAGGCCTGAGCTTCGTTCTCCGATAGTCATCGTCGGCAAGGGGCACGAGAGGCAAGACAATGGCAGAAAGCCAGAAGTCGCAGGATTCTGGGGCGCAGGTCTCTGAGGCGCAGATCGCGGTGCACTGGCGTGAGGAGGAGTACTATCCGCCGCCGCCGACGTTCGTCGAGCAGGCCAACGCCAAGGACCCGGCCATCCTCGAGCGTTTCTCCGAGGACAAATTCCCCGGCTGTTTCAAGGAGTATGCGGACCTGCTGACCTGGGATGCCCCGTGGGAGACAACCCTGGACACCAGCAACCCGCCATTCTGGAAGTGGTTTGTCGGCGGCAGGCTGAACGCGTCGTATAACTGCGTGGACCGGCATGCAATGGCGAGCCCGGACAAGACCGCGATCATCTTCATGCCGGAGCTGGAATCCGACACCCACGTCGAGATCAGCTACTCGCAGCTGCATCGCCATGTCAACGAGTTCGCGGCGGTGCTGCGCGACTCGCTGGGGCTGAAGGCCGGCGACCGGGTGACGCTGCATATGCCGATGGTGCCTGAGCTGGCTGTCACCATGCTGGCCTGCGCCCGGCTGGGCGTCATCCACTCGCAGGTGTTCGGCGGGTTCAGCGGCACCGCTTGCGGGCACAGGATCGCCGACTCCGGCAGCCGCATCCTGATCACCATGGACGGCTACTACCGCGCCGGCCAGCTGACGGACCACAAGGTCAAGGCCGACGAGGCGCTCGCGGCAGCCAGCCAGGAGGGCCAGGAGGTCGACAAGGTTCTCGTCTGGCGGCGCCACGCCGGCCAGTACGCCTCGCAGACCCCAATGGCCGAGGGCCGCGACGTCTTCGTCGACGAGTTGCTCGGCGGCTACCGTGGCCACGTGGTGGAGCCGGTGTCGATGCCGGCTGAGGCGCCGCTGTTCCTGATGTATACCAGCGGCACCACCGGGCGCCCGAAGGGCTGCGTGCACAGCACCGGCGGCTACCTGGCGTATGTGGCCGGGACGTCGAAGTACTACCAGGACATCCACCCCGGCGACGTGTACTGGTGCATGGCCGACATCGGGTGGATCACCGGCCATTCCTACATCGTCTACGGGCCGCTGGCGCTCGGCACGACGACGGTCATCTACGAGGGCGTGCCGAACTATCCCGACGGAGGGCGGCCCTGGCGGATCGCGAAGAAGCTGGGGGTGAACATCTTCCACACCTCGCCCACGGCGATCCGGATGCTGCGCAAGGTCGGCCCGGAGGAGCCGAAGAAGTACGACTACCACTTCAAGCACATGACCACGGTGGGCGAGCCGATCGAGCCGGAGGTCTGGCGCTGGTACCACTCCGAGGTAGGCAAGGGCGAGGCGGCCATCGTGGACACCTGGTGGCAGACCGAGAACGGCGGATTCCTCGGCAGCACGCTGCCGGCCCTGCAGCCGATGAAGCCCGGCAGCTGCGGCCCGGGCGTGCTCGGCGTCTACCCGGTGATCTACGACGAGGACGGCAACGAGATCCCGGCGGGCAGCGGCAAGGCAGGCAACATCTGCATCCGCAACCCGTGGCCGGGCATCTTCCAGACCATCTGGGGCCAGCCGGAGCGGTTCGTGGATACCTACTACGCGAAGTACAACAAGGACCCGGACAGCACGGACTGGCGCGACTGGCCGTATTTCGCCGGCGACGGAGCCGTGCAGGCCGCCGACGGTTACTTCCGGATCCTCGGCCGGGTCGATGACGTGATCAACGTGGCCGGGCACCGGCTCGGCACCAAGGAGATCGAGTCGGCGGCGCTCACCGTTCCGGAGGTCGCCGAGGCGGCCGCGGTGCCGGTGATCGACGACATCCGGGGCCGTGTCGTGGAGGTGTATGTCTCGCTCAAGCCGGGATTCGACCCGGGAAAGGAGATGGAGGGCAAGGTCACCAAGGCGATCGAGACCGAAATCGGCAAGATCGCCCGGCCGAAGAACGTGTGGATCGTCCCGGACATGCCGAAGACCAGATCGGGCAAGATCATGCGCCGGGTGATCGCGTCGATCTCCAACTTCGCCGACGTCGGCGACGTCACCACCCTGGCCAACCCCGAGATCGTCGAGGACATCCGGCATCACGTGCAGAGCGCCAAGGTCGCCAAGGACGACGTGCCGCGGGATCTGACCGAAGCCGAGTTCGAGGAGATCAAGAAGTTCGGCGGCGAGTAGCCGGCAGCGTGAATCCCCACGACCTCTGGGTCACCCGCCTGTAACGGCGGGCACCGCCGACGAGAAAGCTATAACGCCACCAGGCGCTATGACGATCAACGGATCAGTCGTAGATGCGCTCCTGACCTGCACGTTCCGGGCGCCTGGCATGCTGGGGCGAAGAAACCGCCCAGTCGTCGTACGCCTTGTGCATGACTTGCGGCGGGTTGGGGGGCATTAGTCAGAACCGGCCGTGCTGCCTGGGTGAGCGCCCGCGGGCTCGCCGGGGCCTCTCACCGGCTTGTCGGGGTCGGGTTCCCGTCCGCGCCAGATGAGGCGGTGGACCGGGATCCAGCGCGGGATGTCGCGCAGGCCGGGGATAAAGGGGATCAGCAGCAGCAGGATGGTGGCCAGGCCGGTCAGGTAGACCGCGATCATGTCCACGTTGGCTGAGGCGGAGAAGCCGGGCACGTAGTACCACAGCGTGTACAGCCAGAGCCAGGGCTGGCCGGGGTAGCTGCCCGTCTCGTTCATGACACCCCACTGGTCGCCGGACAGGTTCATGGAGGTGGCCTTGTCCTCGAAGTAGGTGCCATCACCCATGAACAGCAGCGGCTTGGTGAAGTTGGTGCCGTAGAAGGACCGGTTCGCCAGCAGGTCGGCGTCGAGCGCGCCGCTGCGCGCCATGGTGAGCTCGTTGGCGAGCATGACCGGCACCGGGCCGTCCGCGGCGGCCGGCACGACGGGCGTCCCGCCGGTGAACTTCACGTGGGCGATGGCCTTGAGGTAGGCGTTGGCCCACGCCAGCCGCTGCGCGGGCGTGGCCGCATTGTAGGTGGCCAGGGCCGTAGCGAGCTGCGGGCTGGTGGGTGCCAGCTTGCCGAGCGGCCCTGTCACGAAGTCCTGCGCCGCGTTGATCGGCTGGGTGACGCCGGTGATCTTCGCGGGCGCGAACAGCAGGCTCTGCACGCCGTCAGTGCCGTTGTTGTAGGGCGGTCCGTAGTTGGCGCTGCCGCTGGTGCCGTTGAGTTCGGTCGCCGCGGTGGTGAGGAAGTCGGCCGGGGCGGTCTTGGCCCAGCTCGCCACCGTGGCCGACGGTACGTCAGGGGAGGCCAGGAGCGCCGCCAGCAGCACCGTCAGGCCCAGCACCACCGCCGTGGCGATGGTACCTTCCTTGATGATGTCGTAGCGCCGGGTGGGGCCGCGCCACGGCGCGGCGTCGGCCTTGGCCCGCGCCCGCCTGCGCTTCTTGCCCGTGCCCGGGCCGCCCAGATGCGCGGGCAGCGGGTGCGCGACGCCACGCACCCGCACCAGCAGGACGTGCGCCCCGACAATGGCGACCAGCACGATGGGCACCAGCACCACGTGCCAGAGCAGCATCTGGCCGAAGTTCAGGACGTTAAAGAATGCGCCGACGCCGACCGGGTTGAAGGCATCCTTGCCACTGGCGGAGATCCATTGCGAGTCGAAGTTCTGCTGCGTCAGGTAACCCGTGAAGCACTCCACGACCGAGGCCACGAAGGCGACCACCCCGGTGATCCAGGTCATCGCCCGCCGTCCCCGCCAGGCAGCCATCCAGAACTTCCCCCACAGGTGAATGACCAGGAAGGCCATGAAAAGCTCGACGCTCCACAGGTGAAGGCTGTTGAAAAAATGGCCAACCGGGTTCGTGTGCCACCAGTCCGCCCCGCCGACGGCGATGGCGAAGCCGGACACGATCGCCACCCCGAGTGCGGCGAGGCTGGCCACGCCGAACACATATATCCAGGAGGCGACGTAGGCGGGCTGGCGGTCGGGGAGCAGCTTGCCCGGCGGCAGCAGGCGCAGTGCCCAGCGTCGCAGCCGGTACGTCCACATTTTCCGGTCCTCGTCTTCACCCAGGTCGGCCCTGGCCGGCCCGGGAGAGCCCGCGAGCGTGCCGGGATCGGCTCCCGCAGGCAGATCTGCCTCCGCCGGGTAGGTACGGCCCTTGGGGAACGGCAACACCAGCGCCGCACCGAAAATGACCACCATAACGGCGATAAGCACGAGGTTTGCCACCGAAACGGTGAAAATTGACCAATGCAGATAGGTACCCGGCTGATCGAGGTTGATCACCCCAGAGCCGGTGCTCGCCAAGACGGAAGTACTCATGTCTGCTCCTGTGGCAGCCCGTTCGACCGCAGTCGAGGAAATAATATCGTCGGCAATACCATGGCGCTCAAGACGCAGCCGAGCCTAGGGATGTTAGTCATGTCGCCGTGATCCCGTGACCAGAATGATGAGCCGGAGGATCATGATCACGACGGACTCCGAGGCTTCAAGTCGCAGGCCAACAATGAAAGATACGCGGTGGTCGGTCATGCGGGAGAGATCGCGGTGGGAGAAGATTCTCCCGTGAGTTCACCGTCCTTTAGCCGCAGCGTCTTGCCGGCACCGGTCCGTGTACGAATAAAACCCCCGGGCCCTGCCGGTGCACGCGCAATGTTGGCGGGCAGCTGCCTGGGTCCGGGGCGTTGCCTTATGCTACTCTTCCCTGGCTCGTGCGCATAGGCATTCGCCAGCCAATAACGTGCTCAGCCGCGGACGTAGTCGCCCGGTGCCGCGCCGAGGGCGGGATAGCGGTCGCTGCCCGTCGGCGGCGGCGGGATGAGGCGGCCGGCCCGCGCATCGGCCCAGCCTGCCCAGTCCTGCCACCAGGAGCCCTCGTGCCTCTCCGCGGCTTCCCGCCACCGGGCCGGGTCTGCGGGTTGTGCACGCCCGCCTCATACCAGGCCTTCGGGCCCAGCGGGTTGGCCGGTCACATCCGTTCGGTCAGCCAGGCGTGCCGCACCGCCCGCCAGCAACTGCTGGGCCAGCAGATGCCCCAGCCCCCCGGCGCCTTCGATCGCCCAGGTCCGTTCCGGCCACTCCTGCGCCCACGCCAGCAGCCGCTGCGCCTGGGCCACCGAGGCCCGTACCCGCAGCTCACCCAGCCGTTCCTCGGCCACGCTGATCGCCACCGCCGTGTGCGAAGCCTTGTCCGGATCGATCCCGATCATCACTGCCGCCATGCCACCGCTCCTCCCGCTGGTGCCCGGTGAAGGCCGCGGCGGGCATGCCTAATTCCAGGACCAGCTGGCGTTCGCGCCTCTTTTGAGCCACGCCACGGCGAGGCCCCGGCAGGGTGACACGTCGTTCGAAAGCCAAGCCACACCGGCCGGCAGGCGGTTAAGGAGCCAGCCCGCCGGGGACCCTCTCAACGCTACAACCTGACGCACTGCCATCCCGGCCAAGCCGCACCGCCTACCAACAGTCTTAATTAGATGACATGCATCGGCGGGCTGGCCGTCAGTGGCTGAGTTGCCGGCGCTGGTGCTGCAAGGAACCTCCCCAGCTCAGACGCGTCACGATTGGCTCGTTAGCTATTCGCGTGCGGG
>Ga0070717_10002462_pt1 | contig 13073 bp, 12 predicted proteins | sample LARL113metaG_FD_71366 | JGI IMG/M metagenome (GOLD analysis project Ga0070717, IMG submission 71366) | Corn, switchgrass and miscanthus rhizosphere microbial communities from Kellogg Biological Station, Michigan, USA - LAR L11-3 metaG | ecosystem: Host-associated > Plants > Roots > Rhizosphere ... | reverse complement strand
AACCACAGACGGTCTGGTCGTTGTCGGAGGCCGGAGCTGCTTGGGCAGACTTCCGGCGAGGTTCACTTCCGGACGGGCTGACCGCAGTTCAATGTTTCGCGCAATCAAAGATCACGAGGTGGCACCGCGACCGAGCACGATACGTGGCTTGCCCGGTCAGTCGACTGCTGCCAGTCGCCGAGGCTCCTCGTACTACGAGCCAGCTTCGCGATGCTTTGGACCTCATTCGCCAACGGAGGGGCGCGTCAGAGCTTTGCGAGCGCCTATTGCTTGGCGCGGTCGCCCGGCTTGAAGGGCTTGTCCCGATAGCTCCTTCGTCGAACTGATCGGGGCATCAGGTTAAGCCCTCTCGCGGACTCGAACCGCGGACCCCCTCCTTACCATGGAGGTGCTCTACCAACTGAGCTAAGAGGGCTGGTTGGCACCGCGCATCGTATCGGCGCCTCGGCAAACGCGCCCTTTTGGGGCATAGGCAATCGCGCCCTTTCGGGGCACACTGGGTGCCGTGGGTCGGAGGGGGATCTTTCTCGCAGGCTGTCTCGGTGCGCTCGCATTTGCGTCCTCGGCGCAGGCGAAGCCGTTGCTCGGCGTGCTCGGCAGCCAGTCGAACTTCCAGGCCGCGTCCGGTCAGAGCTCGACGGTGCACCTCGCCTTCCTCGGCTGGGGTCAGGGGCTCTCGTACGGATCGCCCTTCGTCAGCCTGTTCGGGACGCTCGGCCCGATTCCGATGATCCACCTGAACACTGGTGGACCGAGCGGCAAGGAGCAGATCACGCCGCAGCAGATCGCCGCCGGCACCGGCGACGCATATCTCATCGGGCTCAACCAGGCGATCGCGCAATGGGGCAAGGGGATCTACATCCGCCCGATGGCGGAGATGAACAACGCCGGCAACCTCTGGTCGGCCTTCACCGCGAGCGGCGCGCCGAAGCCCGGCCATTCGACCTCCGATTACAAGAAGGCGTTCGCGCGCATCTACCTCATCCTCCACGGCGGCTCCGCCGCCTCCGTGAGCGCCAAGCTGAAGGCGCTCGGGATGCCCGGCGTCTCGCAGGATCTCGCGTCGAATCCCTTCCCGCGCTTGCGGATCATCTGGAACCCGCTCGCAGGCGGGAGCCCGCGCATCGCCGCGAACTCCGCGCTGAGCTACTACCCCGGCCGCGCGTACGTCGACGTCGAAGGCGTCGACATCTACGAGGAGGGCCTGGGCGACACCGCGCCGTGGACGGCCACCGAGGCTGCCTACAAGGCCGCGGTCTCGCACGGCCGGCCGTTCTCGATCCCCGAGTTCGGCCTGTTCGGGGTGGACGACTCCTCCTTCGTCTCGCACGTGTGCACGTTCCTCAAGACGCATCCCCGCACGGAGGAGGCGAGCTTCTACGAAGGGAAGCCGGGCGGCGTCTTCCAGCTCGGCGCGAAGCCGAGGGCCAAGGCCGTCTATCGCAGCTGCATCACGCCGCTCGGCGCGAAGCTGCCGGCCTGGGCCGGCGCGACGTCGCAGCCGGGCGTGTCGACGAGCGCGACCATCACGTTCACGAACGCCGGCGAGACGGTGGGCTCCGTCTCGGCGCCGATCGGCGCCGACGAGCTCGAGCTCGACATGGTCCCGGCCACCGGCGTCATCGCCAAGGGGTACTGGATACGCGGCGGGAAGTCGCTCGGGCCGATGGCCGTTCCGGCCGGAGCCACCGGCGCGCTCTTCGAGACGAAGTCGGGCGCGTCGCCGACGGCGCTCATCCGTCCGCGCGTCGGAACGGAGTTCCACGTCAAGTTCACGTCGTCGGGAACGATCACGTCGGCCTGGTGGACGCGAGTCGGGAAGCTGCTCGCGCAGATCCCGGTCGCTACCGGCCAGACGGCGATCGCGATGATCCAGCAGCCCTAGCCGCCGGACGCCGAACAACAAACATGCATGGGGGCGGGAGGATTCGAACCTCCGTAGGCTGAGCCGACGGGTTTACAGCCCGTTCCCTTTGGCCGCTCGGGCACACCCCCGGGGCGCCGATTGTAGCCTCCGTCCATGGCCGGTTACGACGTGGCGGTGATCGGAGCGGGGCCGGCCGGCTCGACCGCGGCGTACCGCCTCGCGCGCGCGGGCGCGCGCGTGCTCCTGCTCGACAAGTCGCGCTTTCCGCGCGACAAGCCGTGCGGCGGCGGCGTCACGCTGCGCGCTGCCCGCCTCCTTCCGTTCTCGATCGAGCCCGTCGTCGAGGACGTGATCGAGCGCCTCGAGTGCCGCCTCGACTACGGCCCGCGGTTCGAGCGGCGGGCGCGGGCGCCGCTCGCGTACATGACGCAACGCCGGCGGCTCGACCACTTCCTCCTCGAACGCGCGGCTGACGCCGGTGCGGAGGTGCGCGAAGGCGTCAAGGTGGCCGACGCGCGCGAGCTCGATGCCGACATCGTCATCGGCGCCGACGGCTGCAACGGAACGAGCGCGAAGCAGCTCGGCCTCGGCGCGGACATCGTGCACGGGGTCGCGCTCGAGGCGAACTTCCCCCACGACGCGCGCTACGCGCACACGATGGTGCTCGAGATCGCGTCCGTCCCCGGCGGCTACGGCTGGATCTTCCCCAAGGGCGACCACGTCAACGTCGGCGTCGGCGGATGGGGGAGCGAAGGCCCGCGGCTGCGAACGCACCTGCGTCGCATGTGCGACGCGTACGGGATCGATCCCGAGAGCGCGACCGACACCCGCGGCTACCGGCTCCCGATGCGGCGGGGGGTCGCCGGGCTCGTGCGTGGGAACGCGGCCGTGATCGGCGACGCCGCAGGGCTCGTCGACCCGTTCTCGGGCGACGGCATGTACGAGGCGTTCCTGTCGGCGAAGCTCGTCGCGGACGCCGTGCTCGCCGGCGATCTGGGCTCGTATGCCGCGGCCGTCGAGCGACGCATCACGCCGCTCACGAACGCCGGCTGGGGCGCCAAGCGGGCCTTCGACCGCTTCCCGCGCACGACGTTCGCCCTCGCACGCCTCCCGTTCACGTGGCACGCGGTGGAGAAGATCCTCCGCGGCGAGCTGAGCCATCCGGGGGCGGCCCGCGGCCTCGAGAAGGGCGCGATCCGCCTCATCGACGCGGTTTCTCGCGTCGCGGCCTAAAGCAGACGCGCCCCGGAGCCGATCCCTGAGCCGTGGACCTGAACGGCCTGCTCAGGCACGCGGTCGAGCTGGGGGCGAGCGACATCCACCTCAAGCTCGGGCGGCCACCCGTCCTTCGCCGGGACGGCGGCCTCGTCGCGCTCGAGACCGCCCCGCTCGGCGAGGCGGACCTCGCCTCCATCCTCGACATCGTCGGCGCCCGCTCCCCCGAGCGGCGTGCGGCCTTCGAGACGAGCGGCGACCTCGACATCGCCTACCAGGACGAGGACCTCCCGCGCTTCCGCGTCAACGCCTATCGCCAGCGCGGGGCCACGAGCTTCGCCTTCCGCGTCATCCCGAAGAACGTTCCCACGCTCGAGCAGCTCGGCATCCCGGCCGTCGTCCAGACGCTCGCCGACGAGCACCGCGGCCTCATCCTCGTCACGGGCGCCACGGGCTCGGGAAAGACGACGACCCTCGCCGCGATGATCGACCACATGAACAAGACCCGGACGCAGCACATCATCACGATCGAGGACCCGATCGAGATCCTCCATCCCGACCAGGGCTGCATCGTCAACCAGCGCGAGATCGGGCTGGATACGACCGATTTCGCCCAGGCGCTGCGCCGGGCCCTCCGCCAGGACCCGGACGTCATCCTCATCGGCGAGCTGCGCGACGCCGAGACCGCCCAGACCGCGCTCCAGGCGGCCGAATCCGGCCACCTCGTCCTTTCGACCCTGCACACGATCGACGCCGCGGAGACCGTCGGCCGCATGGTCGAGTTCTTCCCGCCCGAGAAGCAGCAGGTGATCCGCGCGATCCTCGCCGGCGTGCTCCGCGGCGTGGTCAGCCAGCGGCTCCTCCCCCGCGAGGGCGGAGGCCGCGTCGCGGCGATCGAGGCCATGGTCATGAACGCGCGCATCGCCGACCTGATCCGGGAAGGCCGCGCCGACGAGGTCACCGACGCGGTCGCCGAGGGCGAGTACTTCGGCATGCAGACCTTCACGCAGGCGCTCATCCAGCATGTGCTCTCGGGCTCGGTCGACCGCGAGGTCGCCGCCAACGCCGCCACCCACCGCCACGACTTCCTCGTCGCGCTCGAGCGCGCCGAGAAGGTCCAGCGGGCGGCCAACGCAGCGGCGGCACCGCCCGCCCCGGAGCCCGAGCCGCAGCAGGTGCAGCAGCACCAGCCGGAGCAGCTCGAAACCGGCCTTCGCATCGTCCCAGCGGGGTAGCCGTGAAGCGCGCCGCGCTCCTCGTCGTCGTCCTCGCCGCCGCCCTCCTCGCCGGCGCCGCCGCGCGCGCGGACACCTTCACGGTCGTCCCGACGCCGCTCGTCACGTCGCTCGCCCCGGACGCGGCCGCCACTCAGGCGCCGCTCCCGTACGCCGAGCTGCTCTCGCTCTGGCAGCAGGCCGGCGCCCAGTACGGCGTGCCCTGGCAGGTGCTGGCCGCCATCAACAAGATCGAGTCGAACTTCGGCCGGAACATGGGCCCGAGCTCGGCGGGCGCCATCGGCTGGATGCAGTTCATGCCTTCGACCTGGATGCGCTGGGGCGTGGACGCGAACGGAGACGGCATCGCCGACCCCTGGAACGCAAGCGACGCCATCTTCTCCGCAGCCCGCTACCTCGCCGCCGCAGGCGCGCCGGCAGACCTGTACCGGGCCGTCTTCGCCTACAACCACGCCGACTGGTACGTCCGCGAGGTGCTCTCGCTCGCCGACCTCTACCAGACGGACGGCTCGGTGGCCTTCTCCCTCGACCGGATGCAGCAGAACCTCGACGCGGCGCGCAAGGCCGTCGTCGCCGCGGCGACGCGACTGCGTGCCGCGCAGACACGCGAGTCCCGCGCGACCCTCCTCTCCGACCGGCTGGTGCTCGAGCCCGCGGTGGCAAAGGCGAGGGCCGTGCTGGCCGACGCCCGCCACGCACTCGGCGCCGCCCAGCGGGCTGCAGCCCCATCGTCCTTCGCGCCCGCGGCCTCCAACCTCCTCGCCGGCCCGACCTACGACTCCGGCTGGGTGTTCCCGGTCGGCGGCGGCCCCGGCACCGTCAGCGCCTCGCACACCCATCACGACTACCCGGCGGTCGACATCGCCGCCCCGGCCGGCTCCCCCGTCTACGCGATCAACGACGCCACCGTCCTGCGGGCCTGGTCGACCCCCGATCCGCGCTGCGGCATCGGCCTCACCTTCCAGACGAGGGACGGCCAGACCTGGACGTACTGCCACCTCGCGGTCCTCGACTCGCACGTCGTGGCGGGCGCGAGCCTCACGGCCGGCCAGCAGGTCGGGCTCGTCGGCTCGACCGGCGAGGCCACCGGGCCGCACCTGCACCTCCAGCTCCAGCCGGCAACCGCCTGGCCCCAGCAGGAGCCGTGGTTCCAGGCCTTCGCCGGCACCGCCTTCACCTGGCAGGACGAGCCGGCCACGGGCATCCGGACGCCCGCGCTCGTCATGGCCGCCGAGCAGGCCCCCGCGCCGGTCACCGGGCGGGTTTTCGCGGTCGTCCCCCAGACTCCCGTCGTCCTCTTCAGCCGGGGCTGATTTCTGCCGAAAAGAAGGGCATGCGCCGGCTCATGTTCCTTGCCGCCGTCTTCGTCGCGCTGGCGATGACGGCCATCAGCGTCGCCGCCGGCCGCCAGCTGGCGGTCGCGCCGACGAGCGCCTCGCAGCTGCCGTCCACCCCGCTGACGCTCGTGGTGCCCGACATCAGGCGCGAAGCATTCGTCTTCGCCAAGGGCCAGCTCCAGGACGGGGGGTTCGCCTGGAAGGTCGTGGGCGGCGCTCCCGGCTACCCGGCGAACGTCGTCGTCTCGCAGTCGCCCGCCCCCGGCACGAGGCTCATCGACACGGGCGCCCCCCTGATCACGGTCACGCTCCAGCGCAACAAGCAGTCCGGCGGCCCGCAAGGGGAGCCGGAGAACACGTCGCCGTACGCGCCGACGCCCGTTCGCCTGGCGGGCACGAGCTGACGTGACGCTCGCCGCCCTCGCGCTCGCCCCGGGCTTCGCCCTCGGCTCCTTCCTCAACGTCGTCGCCGCCCGCGTGCCCTTGCGCCGGTCGATCGTCAGTCCGGGCTCGGCGTGCATGTCGTGCGGTCACGAGTTGTCGTGGTACGAGAACGTACCCCTGCTTTCGTACGCGGCTCTCCGGGGCCGCTGCCGATCGTGCGGCGACCGGATCGCCCTGCGCTACCCGGCCGTCGAGCTCGTCGCCGGCATGCTCGTGGCCGGAAGCGTCTGGAAGTTCGGGTTCCACCTCGAGGCGCTCGTCGCGTCCTTCTTCTGCCTTGCGCTCGTGGCCGTCTCGGCCACCGACCTCGAGCACCGGATCATCCCGAACCGGATCGTCGTGCCTGCCGCGGCGATCGTGCTCGTCGCGCAGACCGCTCTCGATCCGAGCCCGGAGTGGGCGATCGCGGCGTTCGGCGCGTGCGGCTTCCTCCTCCTCGCGGCCCTTGTCTACCCGGCCGGCATGGGCATGGGCGACGTGAAGCTCGCCCTTCTGCTCGGCGCGATGCTCGGCCGCACGGTGCCCGTCGCGGTCCTCCTCGGAATGCTCGCCGCGCTCCTCCCGGCGATCGTCCTCGTCGTCCGGCACGGCTCGGCGGCCCGGAAGATGGGCATCCCGCTCGGGCCGTTTCTCGCGCTCGGCGCCGTGGTGGCGCTCTTCGCCGGCCATCCGCTGCTCCACCTCTACCTCCAGCGCTAGAGCGATGCGGACGATGCTGACGCGGCTGCGCGACGAGCGGGGGATGGGCCTCATCGAGCTGGTGGCGGCGATGGTCGTGATCACGATCGCGCTGCTCGCGCTCATGGCCTCCTACGACCAGGCGTTCTTCTCGCTCCACGCGGCGGCGCGCAAGACGGCCGCGGCGAGCCTCGCGGAGACCCAGCTCGAGCTGTACGGCTCGCTCTACGTCCCGGCCAAGGTCACGACCACGGTCAGCGGCACGACGACGACCACGAGCACGACGCCCAGCACGTTCTCCTCGGTCGGGCTCAGCTCGTCGCTCGTGACGACGGCGAAGGCGAGTGACTCGTTCTACGCGACAGACGAGGCGTCGCTCGTTCCGGCCGGCACCACCGAGGTCACGAACGCGAGCTGCACCACGACGGACGCGCAGTGCATGCCGGTGCAGTCGTCGGTGAAGGGCAGCGACGGGAAGAACTACCGGCTCGAGACGTTCATCCGCGACATCAGCCAGTCGCTCACCTGCCAGGGGCAGACGACGACGTGCGGCACGACGACCGAGCGGGAAGTGACCGTCATCGTGCGCGATCCGAACGTCAGCGGGACACCCGTCGTGTATCAGGCCAGCGCCGCGTTCGACAGCGGCCCGCGCTCCTAGCGGGCGATCGGCGATCATCCCGGCGATGCGCGTCGTCGCCTCCCCGGAAGCCGCCGGCCTGATCCGGGCAACGGGCGGCAGGATCTACGTGTGGCCCCATCGGGCTCGCTGCTGTGGCGCCGTCACGATGCTGCGCGCGTCGAGCCGGCCGCCACACGGGATCGCGTTCCGACCGGTGGCCGAGGATGGATACGAGCTGAACCTGCCTGCCGGCCTGGGCCGCCTCCCGGAGGAGCTCCATCTCGAGCTGCGGCGCTTCCCGCGACGCGTCGAGGCGTACTGGAACGGCTGCGCCTGGGTGGTCTAGCCGTAGTTCCTGAGCAGGTTGGTGTGGCCGGTGGCCGTGGGCCGAGTGTCGGCGTCGATCGTGCCGAGAAGCTCGAGCGAGACGAGCGAGTGCCGCGCTGCGCGAGCCGGCGCTAGCCGGACCAGTTTGTCGGCGGCTGCGCCGGCACCGTGATGAAGCGGGTGCTCAGCGGCGTGCCGGGCGGCATGTAGTGGAAGGGGATGAGCGAGGCCGTGCTTCCGCCGAGGTTGAGCGTGTTGGCGAGCACTGGGCCCATGTTCGACGAGCCGCCGGCGGTCAAGTAGTCCGTCGTGCAGTAGACGCCGATCTGGACGGTCGCACCGCCGCCGAGGCTGACGCAGCCGGACGTGATGAGGGTGGTTCCCGTCGAGTTCGACCAGCAGCCGGCGATGAAGATGAGCCCGTTCACGTCCGGGTTCCACGAGCTCGTGCAGTTGGCGATGCCGCAGAAGGACGTGTTGTTGCCCGCGGAGACGCCGCCGGTGAAGTACAGGGATGCCTGCCCGGAATACACGATCGTGCCGCTGATCGTGAGGCTGCCGTCGAAGTAGAAGGTGCCGCTGACGAGCAGCGCCTTCGTCGTGTGGTTCCACTTGATCTCGTTCGTGCCGGCCTTGCAGTCGTAGTCGGTGTTCCCGAACATCACCGAGCTGATCGACGAGTCGCTGTTGTTCAGCGTCGTGTCGTTGTCGAGGAGGTTCGTCGGGCAGCCGGTCTTCGTGAGCGCAGCCTGCGCGTCGTAGTACGTGTGCAGCTTCGCCCACGTGCCGTCGTTCGCGCCGGTGCACTGGGAGTCCCAGCTCGACGGCTGGCCGATGCAGGGCATCTGCGGGGTCACCGAGAGGCCCTTGGTGACCGAGGTGGCGTAGATCGGCGACGTGTTTCCGTTGCAGGCGCCGGTCCCCGGCGTGACCGACTGGCAGGTGCTCGTGGAGCTCGAGTCGATTCCGACCTGGAGGCTCGTGATCTTCGTCGTGGACGAGCCGATCTTCGCGCTACCGGTGACGCTGAGGTTCCCGCCCACCTGGAGCTGCGATCCGGTGAAGTTCAAGCTGCCGCTCAGGCACAGGTCGCCGCGCACCATGATCGGCACGCTGATGGTGACGGAGCCGTTCATCGAGGTCGCGCACGCCGTGCCGGCCGCGTCGGCATACACGTAGTTCCACACGCCGCTGTCGGTGACCGTCGTGCTCGACGGGTCGGTCGCCTGGGCATGGACCTGGCGGGTGACGCCGTCGACCTTGCCCGTCCCGTAGATCGTCCAGGTGATCCCGTCGGCGCCGGGGGCGGCCGACCACGTGCCGGTGCCGCCTCCGGGTTGTGCCCCGATGTCGTGGTCTCCCACCACCGGCGACTTCCCGGTCTGCCCGGCCGCGTACACGGCGCCCTCGCCGTAGGCGAGCGCCGTCTCGGCCAGGGCGAACGCCTGCCGCGCATCGGCGGAGTTGAGAGAGCTGCGCTGGTTGACCTGGCCGGGGACGACGATCGCGGCTGTGGTCCCGGCCAGGACGAGCATGATGATGAGGGCCATCACGAGCGCGATACCGCGCTCGTCCCGGCGGACGCGATGCAGGAGGCGGCGCGTCACGCGCATCCGCTCGAGCTCGCGTTCCGCATCGTGATGTAGTCGGTGGCGGTGGTCTGGTCGGACGTCCGCGTCGCCGGGTTGATCGTGAGGACCACCTTCAGCTGCGGCGTCGCCCCGCTGACGGGCGAATAGCACGAGAACGGCGTCGCGGACGTCACGTTCGTGACGTACGTCTGCGCACTCCCGCTGCACGTCGTGCCGGAGAGACGGACGAGCGAACCGCTGCTGACGCACCACGAGACGTCGCCGGTCGCGTGGTCGCACCACGATCCGAGATTCAGGTGCACGCCGGCGCCGCTCGAGAGGATCCCCGCCGTCGAGGCGCAGCGGGCGTCGTATTCGAGGCGGTCGAACGCGACCCGGACGCCCTGCTGGCTCTGCATCCGGGCGGTGGCGTCGGCGCTCGCCCGCTCGCCGGACGTGAAGATGTTGACGAGGCCTGTCATGACGATCCCCATCACGACCATCGTGATGATCAGCTCGACGAGGGAGAACCCCGATTCGGCCTGGAGCCGGGCGCGCAGCGGGAGGAACGATTGCATCGCTGGTATCGATTTCGGTACGCGCAGGCTCCGTCTTTAGGCTCTGCAGGCCGGATCACCCTCGATCGGGGGGTCTTCTTCACCGGCCGAACCCCCTAATGGCCTCACCGCCTGCTGCCGATACCTCGTTCGAGGGATCGGATGAGCGACAAGAGCCAGGAACCCCCCGTCCTCCGAACCGTCCTGCCGACGGGCGGCAGCCTGCGCGCGCCGCTCGGCGGCGAGTACGGCATCAACGAGCTCGCCGAGCTGGTCGCAGATCTGCTCTCCGCGACGCAGCTCGTGCCTGCCGACGAGCTCGCCGTCGTGCGCGGGCGCGCCCGCCAGACCGGCTCCTTCGCGCAGGCGCTCGTCGAGGAGGGCATCGCCTCGAGCGACGGCATCGCCCGGATCCTGGCCGCGCGCCACCAGCTCCCGCTCGTCGACCTCGCCCTCGCGGAAGTGGACGAACAGGCGGCGCGCCTCATCCCCTTGCACGTGCTCGAGCGCGTCATCGCCATGCCGTACGCGCTCCGCGGCGACACCCTGCTCGTCGCCGTCGCCGAGCCCGCGAACCTGCACGGCATCGACGAGCTGCGGCTCGCCACCCGGCACCCGGTCGAGCTCGGCGTCGCCTCGCGCGAGGACATCCTCACCGCCGTTCGCAAGCTCGTCCGCAACTCCGAGGCCTTCGGCGCCCGGGTCGCGCTGGCCGAGGACGAGGACGACGTCGACGTCTCCCTCGCCGAGAACACCGACCTCGAGGCCGACGACGGGGTCTCCGACGTCCCGCTCGTCCGCCTCGTCAACTCCGTCCTGTTCCAGGCCGCCGAGGACGGCGCGTCCGACGTCCACTTCGAGCCCCAGGAGGACGCGCTCGTCGTGCGGTTCCGCATCGACGGCGTCCTGCAGGAGATGCAGCGCATCCCGAAGCGCCTCATCCCGGGTGTCACCACCCGTCTGAAGGTGCTCGCGAAGATGGACATCGCCGAGCGGCGCAAGCCGCAGGACGGCCGGATCTCGCTCAACGCCTCCGCCGCCGGCCGCATGCTGGACATCCGCGTGGCGACGCTGCCGACGGTCGAGGGCGAGAAGATGGTCATGCGCCTTCTCGACAAGTCGCGGCGGCCCCCGACGCTGACCGAGCTCGGGCTCTCCGAGGACATGCGCGACAAGCTCTCCAGGCTCATCACCCGCCCGACCGGCGCGCTGCTCGTCACCGGCCCGACCGGCTCCGGTAAGTCGACGACGCTCTTCGCCTGCCTGAACCAGATCAACCGGCCGGAGATCAACATCATCACGGTCGAGGACCCGGTCGAGTACCGCATGGGCGGCGTCAACCAGGTCCAGATCAACAACCGCGCCGGCATGACCTTCGCCGCAGCGCTCCGGTCGATCCTCCGCTCCGACCCCGACGTGGTGATGGTGGGCGAGATTCGCGACGGCGAGACCGCCAAGATCTCGATCGAGGCGGCGCTCACCGGTCACCTCGTGCTTTCGTCGCTGCACACGAACGACGCCCCCGGCGCGCTCACCCGCCTGAACGAGATGGGGGTGGAGCCGTTCCTCACCGGTGCTGCTGTGAGCGGCGTTCTCGCCCAGCGGCTCGCCCGCAAGCTCTGCACGCACTGCTGCGAGATGTACAACCCGTCGGTGGACGAGCTGCTCGCGGCACGCGTCTCGCCCGACGTCGCCGCCTCGGTCGACGGGATGGCCTTCTACCGCAAGCGCGGGTGCCCGCGCTGCAACCAGACCGGCTACCGCGGCCGGACCGGCATCTACCAGCTGCTCGAGATGACGGAGGACCTGGCCTCCCTCGCTGCGGCGAAGGCGTCCCGCGAGGACATCGAGCGCGCGGCGCTCGCGACCGGCATGCGGACGATCTGGGATGACGGGCTCGCCAAGGTCGCCGCCGGGCTGACCTCGGTCGAAGAGCTCGCCCGCGTCTCCGTCTGACGCTCCGACAGGACGAGGCCGAGCCGGCGCTCTCCGCCTCGTCGACGAGCGTCGGATCGTTCTCTAGGCCGGCTGGCCGAGCGCGTACGGCGCCTGGCCGACGGCGTTGCGGCCGTCGACCGACGTGGCGCGCCGGAGCGCGACGCCGAGGACGGCGGCCAGCGCCACGGTCCACACGAGGTAGAACGCGCTCGCCGCGGTCCCGGCGAGGAAGCTGTTCGTGACGATCAGGCAGAGCGTCGCGGCGAGCGTCGCAGAAGGAAGATGGCGCCGCATCTTCACGTCCCAGGCGAGGAGCGCCAGCAGCAGCGGCAGGTGGTAGTAGTAGTTGTCCACCGGGTCGAGGACGCAGCGGACGAGGAACAGCAAGGCGAGGAGGGGCAATGCGTCGTCGGCCCGGAGCCCGCGCCGATAGGCGAGGACCGTGAGCGGGAAGGCCGCCAGCACGATCGCCGGATGCGTCGAACGGGCGAGCCAGCCCGGGAGCGTCTGCCCGACGAGATACCACCAGCTCTGCACGAAGGTGTCGTTCGTCGCCGTGGCCGCGTGCTGCGACACCGACGCGAACCCGCTCGGATCGGCGAGCACCTGCGGCAAGGTGAGGAGCGTCGCGAGGCCGGTCGCGGCGGCCGCGACGCGCCATCTGTACGGCCGCCCGACCGCGAGGACCGCGGGAGGAACGGCGATGATCGCCCATTGCTTCGTCGCGAGCGCGAGCCCGAGCAGCACCGCGGTGGCGACGGCGCGGCCGCGCATCGCCGCGACGACCGCGAGCACGCTCAACGCCGCACAGAGAACTTCCTCCGGATGTCCGAGCTCGACGGCGCTCGTGGCCGCGGGAGAGGCAACGGCGAGGAGGACGACGACGATCGAGACCGCCCCTCGCCTCGAGGCCGGAGCAAATGTCCGCAACAGGACGACGCCGAGCAGGCCGGCCGCGACGAGACAGGGAATCGCGCCGAGCCGGTAGCTCGCGAGGCTGCCGGCGCCGAAGGCGTGGGCCGCCGCGACGAACGGCGCCCGGGCGAGGATCGCGATCGGCCCCATCAGCGGCTGCGGGTGCACCGTCAGCGCGCGCAGGACGTGGCCTCCGGCAAGCGCGTCGACCGCGCCGGCCGCGTCGTGGGGGTAGTCGCCGAGGCCGCCGCGGTACCAGCTCACGCCGATCGCGGTCAGCACGGCAAGGGCGGTCAGGCCGACGACACCGCGTGGACGAGCGCGACCGGCCATGTCCCTACTCGGCGTAGACGTCGCAGCCGAGATA
>Ga0070717_10002461_pt1 | contig 13073 bp, 10 predicted proteins | sample LARL113metaG_FD_71366 | JGI IMG/M metagenome (GOLD analysis project Ga0070717, IMG submission 71366) | Corn, switchgrass and miscanthus rhizosphere microbial communities from Kellogg Biological Station, Michigan, USA - LAR L11-3 metaG | ecosystem: Host-associated > Plants > Roots > Rhizosphere ... | reverse complement strand
CCGAACACCACCGCCTCCAGCAGCGAGTTGCTGGCCAGGCGGTTCGCGCCGTGCACGCCGGTCCGCGCGCACTCGCCGGCCGCCAGCAGCCCGGGCACGCCGGTCCGACCCGCGGCGTCCGTGACGATGCCGCCCATCGTGTAGTGCGCGGCCGGCGCCACCGGGACCACCTCGCGCGCCGGGTCCAGGCCCACCGCGCCGCACCGGGCGACGAAGCCCGGGAACCGGCTCCGCAGCAGGTCGGGGCCGAGGTGGCGGGCGTCCAGGAACACCGACGGCTCCCCGGTGGCCAGCAGGCGCTCCGCGATGGCCCGCGAGACCACGGCCCGGGGCGCCAGCTCGGCCCGCTCGTCCACGTCGCGCAGGAACCGGCGGCCCGATGCGTCCACCAGCCACGCGCCCGCCCCGCGCAGCGCCTCGGTGAGCAGGAACGTCCGGCCCGGGCCCGCGTACGCGGTCGGGTGGAACTGGACCATCTCGAGGTCCGCCAGCTTGGCCCCGGCGGCCAGCGCCGCCAGCAGGCCGGAGCCGTCCACCAGCTCCGCGGTGGTCGTCCGAGGCCACCGGCCGGCGTACCCGCCGGTCGCCAGCACGACCGCGCCGGCCCGCACGTCGAACACCTCGCCCCGCCTGGACAGGCGGGCGCCGCGCACGGCGCCGCCGCCCAGCAGCAGCGACTCCAGCCGCGCCTCCCGCGCCGTCACTCGAACAGCCAGGCGCCCGCGCAGCGCCGCGACCAGGGCCGCGCCGCTGGCGTCGCCGCCGGCGTGGAGCACCCGGGCCCGGGTGTGCGCGGCCTCCAGGCCGAGGGCGGGGCCGCCGCCCGCGTCGCGGTCGAACGCCACCCCGCTCGCCTCCAGCCAGGCGACGGTCGCCGGCGCCTCGCCGGTCAGCAGGCGGGCGGCGGCGGGGTCGGTCAGGCCGGCGCCGGCGGCCAGCGTGTCGCGCGCGTGCAGCTCCGGCGAGTCGTCGGGCGCCACCGCCGCGGCGATGCCGCCCTGGGCCAGCTCGGACGAGCCGCCGCCGGCCGCGACCAGCAGGACGTCCGCGCCCGCCGCGGCGGCCTCCAGCGCCGCCGACATCGCGGCCATGCCCGCGCCCACCACGAGGACTACTCCCCCCCTCGAATGCCGGGGGGTCAGGGGGGGCAAGTCGTCTCCCTTGTTCATCCGAGGCTCACCATCCGCTCCAGCGCGCGGCGGGCCCGGGCGGCCACCGGCTCGGCGACCGTCACCTGGTGGACGTCCTCGCGCAGGGCGCGCAGCACCTTGGGCAGCGTGATCAGCTTCATGTACCGGCAGATCGCCCGCTCGCTGACGGCGTGGAACCGCTTGTCGGCGTCGGGCACCTCCTTGCGCAGCCGGTGCAGGATGCCCGTCTCCGTGGCGATGACGAACTCGCGCCGGGCCGACGTCCGGGCGTGCGCGATCATGCCCTCGGTCGAGAGCACGTGCGCCCGCGCGGCGTCCACGTCCCCCGTGGCCGCCCAGTACATGCACGAGCTGGCGCAGCCGCACTCGGGATGGACCAGGAGGTCGGCGTCGCCGTGCTCGCGGCGGGCCCGCTCCAGGTCGGCGGGCCGGATGCCGGCGTGCACGTGGCACTCGCCCGGCCAGACCTGCATCGACCGGCCGGTGATCCGCTCCAGGTAGCTGCCGAGGAACATGTCGGGCGCGAACAGGATCGTGCGGTCGGCCGGGATCGCCTCGATCACGGCCCGCGCGTTGCCGGAGGTGCAGCAGTAGTCGCTCTCGGCCTTCACCTCGGCGGTCGTGTTGACGTACGTGACCACCACGGCGCCCGGGTGCTTGGCCTTCCAGGCCCGGAGCTGGTCGGCGTCGATCGTGTCCGCCAGCGAGCAGCCGGCCTCCAGGTCGGGCAGGAGCACGCGCCTGGCCGGGTTCAGGATCGCGGCCGTCTCGGCCATGAAGTGGACGCCGCAGAACACGATCACGCCGGCGTCCGTGCGCGCGGCCTCGCGGGAGAGGCCGAGCGAGTCGCCGACGAAGTCCGCCACGTCCTGCACCTCGGGCACCTGGTAGTTGTGCGCGAGGATCACGGCGTTCCGCTCCCGGGCCAGCCGCCGGATCTCGTCCTGCATCGCGGCGGTCCCGGTCGTCATCGCAGTCGTCTCGGTGATCGTGGTCATCCCGCGTTCAATGCCTCCGTGTCGTGCCAGGGAAGCTCGCGCTCCCAGGTCCCCATCACCGGGCCGGTGAATCGGTACAGGTCGCCGGGCCGCCCCACCCGTCCGCCGGCGGCCCGGCGGCCGACCGGCACCAGCACGCCCGACGCGAACAGCGGGCTGAACGCCTTCTTGAAGTTCCCCGTGTTGAGGCGCAGCAGCGCCGGGTCCAGGATCGCGGCGTACACGGACCGCAGCTCGGGCAGCGTCACCGTCTCGGGCAGCAGCTGGAACGCCAGCCACGAGTAGCGCAGCTTCGACTGCGTGCGGTTCATGGCCACCCGGAGCATGTCGGCGTGGTCGAACGCCAGCGACTCCGCGGGCAGGCCGCGCACGGGCACCCACTCGGCGCGCATGATCCCGCCGCCGGGGACCAGGCTCAGCCCGTCGCTGCGCTCGAGCGCGAGGTGGGCGACGGAGACGACGCGGCCGCGCGAGTCGCGGTCGGGCGCGCCGAACGTGCCCAGCTGCTCCAGGTGCCAGCCGGCCGGGTCGAGGCCGGCCTTGGTCTGCAGGGCCCGGCGCGCGGCGCGGTCGAACGTCTCGCTGCCCCGCACCAGGACGCCGGGGAACGACCACTTGCCGGCGAACGCGGCGTCCTCGCGCTTGACGAGCAGGACCTGCCAGGCCCGCTCGATCGGCTCCTCCAGCTTGACGGTGAAGAGCACCACGTCCACGGCGACGACCGCGTTGAGCTCCAGCCCGTGGCGTCGCTCCCTGCTTTCCACGGTTTCGACTGTACCAGATTCGAATCTGCCGGACGCGAACCGTCCGGTGCCCGAGATGCGAAGATGGCAGCCGTGACAGCGATCACGGTGCGGAACGTCCCGGAGGCGGTGCGCGACGAGCTGACCGCCCGAGCGGCCCGGTCCGGCCGCTCACTCCAGGAGTACCTGCTCGAACACCTCATCGAGATGGCGTTCCGGCCCTCCTGCGACGAGGTGATCGTCCGGGCCCGTGCGCGTGTCGCGGCGACCCTGACTCGTCAGGGCGCGTCGGACATCGTCGCGGCGCGCGACGAGGATCGCCGTTGACCCTCGCGTTCCGGCCTGACTGACCCGGGGGTCAGGCCTCCGGGAGCATCGCCTCGCGGCGTTCGGCCGGCGTCAGCTCCCGCGCCGCGCGGCCGCGGGCTCGGGCCAGGACGTCGGCCACGCCCCAGTCCGGGCTCCAGATCCGCACCGTGCCGTCGCGGGAGCCCGACGCCAGCCGGCGGCCCTCCGGGGACCACGCCACCGTCTCCACGATCTCCGGGTGCAGGCCGACGATCGCGAGCTCGATGCCCCGCTCCGCGTCCCACGTCCGCACCGTGCGGTCGGCCGAGGCGGTCGCCAGCCGGCGGCCGTCCGGCGACCAGACGACCGACCGGACCCAGCTCTCGTGGCCGCGCAGCACCGCCAGCGGGCGGCCGCTCTCCGCCTCCCAGACCCGGATCGTGTCGTCGTCCGCGACCGTCGCCAGCCGGTGCCCGTCCGGGGACCAGGCGACGCCGCGCACGGTCGCCTCGTGGCCGAGCAGCTCGGCCACCACCGAGCCGCCGTCGAGGTCCCACACCCGCCCGGTGCGGTCGCGCGAGACGGTCACGACGCGCCGGCCCTCGGCGGACCAGGCCACCGCCCGCACCTGGTCCCGGTGGCCGCGCAGCACGGCCAGCTCGAGGCCGGACCCGGCGTCCCAGATCCGCGCCGTCCGGTCCTCCGCCGCCGTCGCCACCCGGTGGCCCTCCGGCGCCCAGGCCACGCCGCGTACCGCGTCGTCGTGGCCGCTGAGCACCGCCAGCTCGAGGCCGGACCCGGCGTCCCAGATCCGCGCCGTCCGGTCCTCCGCCGCGGTCGCCACCCGGCGGCCATCCGGCGCCCAGGCGGCGGCCCGGACCGTCCCCTCGTGGCCCACCAGCCGGGCCGTCTCGGCCTCCGCCTCGACGTCCCAGACGCGGGCCGTGCGGTCGCGCGACGCGGTCGCCAGCCGCCGGCCCTCGGGCGACCACGCCACCGCCTGCACGGTGCTGAGATGGCCGCGCAGCACCCGCGGCTCACCCCGGTCGTCCACCTCCCAGAGCCGCACGGTGCGGTCCTCCGAGAGGCTGGCCAGCCGCGGCCCGACCGGCGACCAGGCGGCCATGCGGACCGAGCTCTCGTGGCCGCGGAGCACCAACAGGCAGGCGCCGCCGTCCGGGTCCCAGATGCGCGCGGTGCGGTCGTCCGAGCACGTCACCAGCCGGTCGCCGGCGGCCGACCAGGCCACGCCGCGGACCGCGTCCTCGTGGCCCTCGAGGACGCGGCGCTGCGCCGCCGCGGCCACGTCCCACAACCGGGCCGTGCCGTCGTGCCCCGCAGTGGCCAGCCAGCCGCCGTCCGGCGACCAGGCCACGCGCAGCACGGCGTCCCGGTGCCCCCGCAGCACGGCCAGCCCGGCGCCGGTGGCCGCGTCCCAGACCCGTACGGTGCGGTCCCGCGACACCGTGGCGATCCGGTCGCCGCCGGGCGACCAGGCGACGTCGCGCACCCAGTCGCCGTGCCCGCGCATCGCCACCAGCGGCCGCCGCTCGCGGGCGTCCCACACGCACGTGGTGCCGTTCTCCAGCGGCACTGCCAGCCGGCCGCCGTCGGGCGACCAGACCACCCCGCGCGGCCGGGCGTCCTGCGCCAGCTCGGCGAGCTGGACGCCCCGGCGGGCGTCCCAGACCCGCACCGTGCGGTCGCGGGAGCACGTGGCCAGGCGGGCGCCGTCGGGCGACCAGTTGACGCCCAGCACGCCGTCGTCGTGGCCGCTCAGGACCAGCAGCGGCCGGCCGGTGGCGGCCTCCCAGACCCGCACCGTCCGGTCCTCCGAGCTGGTCGCCAGGCGCTGGCCGTCCGGCGACCAGGAGAGGTCCCACAGCCCGTCGCCGTGGCCCCGGATCACGCGCAGGCACGGGTTGACGGCCGCCGCCAGCAGCACGCGGGAGGCGAGCGGCGTCACCCCGCACTCCTCGACGGCCGCGATGGCCAGCAGCAGGGCCAGCTCGGGGTCGCGATCCAGGCTGGCCTCGGCCCGCAGCGCGACGGCCTGGCCGAGCCGCTCCATCGCGGCGCGGTCCAGGCGGGCCGAGTGCTCCAGGAACTCCTCGACGGGCGGGGCGGCGCGACCGTCGTGCCAGCGCCGCGCCAGCTCCAGCCGCTCGCCGGTCAGCAGGTACGAGTCGCGGCGCCCCGAGCGCACCCAATCCTGCGCCCAGCGCTCGAGCTGCGCCTGCTGGCGAAGCGTCTCGGCCCCCGCGTCCACGGCCTGCCGGAGCGGCGGCCAGCGCCGGAACAGCTCCTCGTGCGCGACCTGCACGGCGCCGGCGTCGCTGGTGAGCAGGCGCGCGCCGATGAACGCGTCCACGACGCGGCGCTCGGCGTCGGTCAGGGCCTCGCGGGGCACGGCCCGCCCGACGGGTCCCCGCTCGCCCATGGCCACGAAGCGCATGAGGGTCGTGATGACCGCGTCCATGTCCCCGAGCCCCACCGCCACCCGGTCCGCCTGGTCCGAGAGCGCGCCCGCCACCCCGCCCAGCAGCCGGTAGTCCTGGGCGGTGACGGTGCGGCCCGGGCCGGCCCGCAGGTACAGCTCCTGCAGGGTGTACGCGAGCAGGGGCAGGGCGTCGCCACCGCCGGTGTCGTCCACCATCCGGTTGACCAGGCCGGGCTCGAAGCGGATCCCGGCCTGGGCGGCGGGCCGCTCGATCATGTCGAACAGGGCGGCCCGGCCCGGCGCCCCGATCACGACGGGCTGCCGGAACAGGTCGGTGAAGCCGGCCGACAGGAACCCGCTCAGGAACTCGGAGCGCACCACGGCGACGACCCACAGCCAGCGCTGGCGCTCCAGGGCGCGGCGAAGCATCTCCAGGAACGCGTCGCGCTCGGCGGCCGGCGCCAGGGTCAGGAGGTCCTCCGCCTCGTCCACGACCAGCAGCACGGAGGCCAGGCGGCCGCCGCGAGCCGCCCGCAGCTCCTCCAGCCAGAGCTGCAGCGCGTCGGGGTCGGCGGCCAGCTGCGCCGCCAGCGCGTCCACCTGCACGCCCGGCAGCGACGGCGCCAGGCTGCGGGAGAGGTTCCGGACCGGCTCGTCCTCGGGCGTCATCGTGGGCAGGACGACCCAGCGGCGGCGGCGCTGCGTCAGCGCGGGGACGAGGCCGGCGTGCACGAGCGACGACTTGCCGCTGCCCGAGGGGCCGACGACGGCCACGAACCGCTGGGCGTCGTGGGCCACGGCGGGCGAGAAACGGGCCACGAGCTCGGCGGTCTCGGCATCGCGGCCGAAGAACACGCCGGCGTCCTCCTCGGAGAACGCCTCCAGGCCCGGGTACGGCGGCCGCCGCGCCGTCCACCGCCGCTGGGCGGGCCGCTCCAGGAAGAACAGGAGGCCCTGGCCGAACAGCAGGACGACGATGAGGACCGCGAGCGCGGGCAGTGCCAGCTGCTGGAGCAGGCGGAGCACGGGCAGGCTGCTCGGCGACGCGGTGGAGAGCACGTTGATGAACAGCTCGAGCAGCGTCGGCACCAGCGCCAGCAGCAGCAGCAGCGCCAGCGACGACCACGACCGTCTCCTCATGAACCCGGATAGGATGCGGCATCTGCCACACGGATCCTCCCCCTCGCGGGGGAGGAGGCGAGGAACGAGCCGGAGGGGGGCCGCTCAGGAGGAAGCGGGCTGTCTGTTCTTGGCGGCCCCCCTCCTACCTCCCCCGCAGGGGGGAAGGGGCTTCAGGTTCGCCAGCTGTGGGCCGGGACCGCGTACAGCGTCATGTCCACCCGCCGGTCCGAGAAGATCTGGGCGGCCCGGTGCGTGGTCTCGTGTACGAAGCCCAGGCGCTCGGCGAGCGCGCGGCTGCGCACGTTGTCCACTGCGGTACGGAGCTCGACCCGGACCAGGTCCCGCTCCCGGAAGCCCTCCGTCACGAGCGCCCGCGCCGCCCGCGTGGCGATGCCGCGGCCCTCGTGGCCCTGGTCCAGCCAGTAGCCGACCTCGCCGGTGCGGGTGCCGACGCTGATGCGCAGCCCGCACGAGCCGACCAGCTCCCCGGCCACCCGGATGTACGTCTGCACCTGCGTCCCGGCGGCGAATCCCTCGAGGCAGCCGCGGATGAAGCTGCGCAGCGCGCCGGAGGTGGCCGGCCGCTCGGCCCAGGGCTCCCAGCGCGCCAGGCGGCGCTGGTTGCGGACGATCAGCCGTGCGACGGCGTCGGCATGTCGCTCCTCGGCCAGCACCAGGTCGATCTCGCCGTCCACCGGCAGCACGAACATGACAGAGCAGGCTACAGCGGCAGGGCCCGGTGGCTCCTCGTCCCCAGCGTCGCGATCAGCTTCACCAACAGTCCCAATGTAAGTATTCAACTTTTGTATGCGGAAGCTTTTGCTGAAGCTGTGCTACAACGAGCACGGCGGCGCTCCAGCGCGCGCGCCTGATGATCAGGACTCCACTACTCACACCGGAGAGGGGGGACGGCGTGATCGTCCCCCCTCCTTGCATCTTCAATCGAAGAGGAGCGCGTAGCCTTGCAGCCGGCGCGTCACCAGCTCGCCCGGGACCTCCAGCTCGGCGAGCTTGCGGCGCAGGCGCCCGACGTATGTCCGCACCTGCTCCTCGCTGAGGTAGGAGGCGTGCCAGGCGCGGGCCAGCAGGGCGCGGGCCGGGTAGAACGTCCCCGGCCGCTCCATCAGGAACCGCAGGAGCTGCTGCTCGCGGTGGGTCATCACCACGCTGCGGCCCAGGTAGTGGACCTGGCCCGTCGCCTCCTCGATCTCGATGCCCATCTGGTCGCGGTGCAGCCGCGACCAGCGGTCCCGGCGCGCGCGCAGGTGCGCCAGCCGCGCCTCCAGCGGCCGCACCTCCGCCTCCATCAGGTGCTCGCGCGCCACCCGGGACAGGGCCTTCGCCCGCTCGGCGGCGTCCTCCAGCAGCGCCTCGGTCACCGAGGTGAGCTCCTCGTAGATGCTCAGCCAGCGACGCGACAGCGCGGCGTCGCCCTCGGCGGCGGTCTCGGGCTCCAGGATCGGCCGCAGGAGGTCCGACAGCGTCCAGTGCGTCTCCGGACGTTGGTTCCTGGGATCGGTTCGCCGCCGGTAGCGCACGTGGACCAGGCGGGCCTCCGGGCGGCTGGCCATGAGCAGGACCACCTCGCCGGTATGCCCGGCGTTCGCCGCCCGGATGCGGCGGAGGGCCTCGGCGCGGCTGCCAGCGGCGATCAGGTCGACCAGCCGGCAGCCGAGCAGCGACTCGGCGGGCTGGCCCAACAGCTCACCTGCGGCCTGGTTGGCCTCGACCACGGCATTCCCGGAATCGGTCACGATGTAGCCATCGGCCGCCAGGTCGAAGAGGTCGCGATAGCGCCGCCGCTCGTCGTCGAGGTCGGTCAGCGCCAGGAGGAGCTCCTCGTTCTTGACCTGCAGCTCCTCCGACGCCACCTGCAGCTCCTCTACCGAGCGCTCGAGGCTGCCAAGCGCCTCGTCCAGCATCGGATTACGGATGCCGGCCCGGCCGGCCGACCGCTGCAGCCGGGCGACTTCGGCAAGGAGAGGCCCCAGTGGAAGCTCGTCACTCATCTCGGTGTACTCCCCGCAGTCAGGTGACGCGGACGTATGACTGGAGTATGCGGCGTTGACCCCGATCGCGGTCGATAAGGACGCCCCGCGGCGCGACATCGTGGTCGTCGGCGGCTCCGCCGGCTGCCTGGACGCGCTGTGCGACATCGTCAGCAAGCTCCCGGTGGACGCCCCTCTGGCGATGTTCGTGGTGGTGCACATTCTGCCCACCGGCCAGAGCCGGCTGCCCCAGATCCTGAGCCGCGCCGGCCGCCTGCCCGCGCGCCACGCCCGCGAGGGCGATCGGATCGAGCCGGGCCGGATCCTGGTCGCGCCACCCGACCGGCACCTCGTGCTCGACCCCGGCAGCGTCCACATGAACCGCGGACCCCGTGAGAACTCGACCCGGCCGGCCCTGGACCCGCTGTTCCGCAGCGCTGCGGCCGCCTTCGGACCGCGGGTCTGCGGCGTGGTCCTCTCCGGCCACCTGGACGACGGCAGCGAGGGACTGCGGCTCGTGGCCGCCGCCGGAGGGCTGACGATCGTCCAGGACCCCGACGAGGCGCCGCACCCGGAGATGCCGCTCAACGCCCGGCGGCGGGTGCCTCAGGCCGAGGTCCTTCCCGCCGGCGGAATCGGCCACCGGCTGGCCGGCCTGCGGAAGCGGGCGGCAGGTGCTGCCGTCCGGTCCGACCCGCCGCCGGGTATCAGGATGCCCGCCGCCGATGCGGAGGACGTGCCGACGGGGTTGACCTGCCCCGAATGCGGCGGCGTGCTCTGGGCGGAGCCGGCCGGCGAGAACCTGCACTGCCGCGTCGGCCATCGCTACAGCCTGGCGTCGCTGTGGGACCACAAGAGGCTGGTCGTCGAGCAGGCCGTGTGGGCGGCCGTGCGCGCTCTCCAGGAGGACGCCAGCCTGGCCGCCCACCTGGCGAGCGAGGCGCAGGCGGCCGGCAGCACGCACACGGCCGCACGCATGGAGCGCCGCCATCGCCAGGCGACCCGGAACGCGGAGGTCCTCCGGCGCCTCCTGGTCGAGCGCGAGCCGCCCGACTGACACTAACCCCGCTTCATCTCCTCCATGAGGAGCACGACGTTGGGCGACCCGTTCTCGGACACGCCGGAGGCGCTGGCCACCACCCGGCAGCGGATGGTGCGGCCCCGCCGGTTGGTGGCGTCGAGGACGATGTCCTGGCTGCTGCCCTCGGAGAGCGTCCGCCGAACGAGCGCCCGGATCTCGTTGAGGGGCAGGCCGAAGTCCAACCCCATCAGCGGCTGGTCGTAGACCTCGCTCGGCCGCAGGCCCCAGAGCTCCTCCGAGCGGCCGTACCACATCTTGACGCGGAGCTCGGAGTCCACCACCACGACGCCGAGCTGCAGGCCGCCCAGCACCGACTCCATGAACACGTTGACCTGCTCCACCTCGCCGGTGCGCTGGCGCACCTCCCCGTTGATCGCCTGGAGCTCGCTGTTCGTGGACTCGAGCTCCTCGTTCATCGTCTCCAGCTCCTCGTTGCTGGACTGGAGCTCCTCGTTGGTGGTCTCCAGCTCCTCGACGGTGGACTGGAGCTCCTCGATCGTCGTCTCGAGCTCCTCGTTCGTGGACTGGAGCTCCTCGTACGCGGTCTCCAGCTCCTGGCGCGAGCGCTCGAGCTCTTCCTGGAGACGGTGGAAGCGCGTGACGTCCGTGAAGATGATGCTGGCGCCCAGCACATCGTGGTCGTTCTCCAGCAGCGGTGTGACGCACAGGTCCAGGAACTGCACCTCCGCATCCCCACTATGCCGCTCGATGTTGGACACGACGATCTGGCGCCCCTCCGTGTACGCCTGGTCGATGATCGATCGCATCTCCAGGGGCCGGTACGAGACCTCGAGGTCCTGGAGCGGGCGACCGACGTCCCGCGGATTGAGACGGAACAACGAGCGGGCCCGTTCGTTGGTCAGCACGACCGTGCCGGACGCGTCGATCACGATCTCCGCGGCCGGCATCGCGTCGTTCACCAGCTCGAACATCCGGATCTGCCGGCCCAGGTGGTTGCCGACCTCCGGGTGCGCGGCCTGGCTGACGACCAGCAGCCGGTCGCGCAGGCTGACCTTCGGCACCTTGGCGAACATCCGGTGCCTGAGGTCCACCGGGCTGAACAGGTTCGTGTGCGTGAGCAGCATCTCGGCCTTGCCCAGGAAGAGGAAGCCGGTGTCGTTGAGCGCGTAGTGCAGCCGGGCCAGGACGCGTGTCTGCGTCTCGGCGGTGAAGTACATCAGCGTGTTGCGGCAGACCAGCAGGTCCAGGCGTGAGATGGGCGCGTCCTGGACGAGGTCGTGGCGGCCGAAGATCAGCGACCGCCGCAGCTCGCCGCGGAACACGTAGCGCGCGCCCATCAGCTCGAAGTAGCGGTCGATGTACTCCTGCGGCACCGCCTCGAGGTCGCGCGCCGGGTACCCGGCGAGGCGCGCCTGCGACAGCGCCTCCTCGTCGATGTCGGTGGCGTAGATCTTGACCCGCTGCCGGAGCTGGTCCACGCCCAGCGCCTCCGTGAGCAGGATCGCCAGCGAGTACGCCTCCTCGCCCGAGGCGACGCCGGCGCACCAGCAGCGGATCGGCTCGTCCGCCTCCTTCCTGTCGAGGATGCGTGGCAGCACCTCCTGGGCCAGGAACGCCCAGGCGTCCGGGTCCCGGAGGAAGCTGGTCACGTTGATCAGGATGGTGTTGAACAGCTGGGCAAACTCGTCCGGATGCACCTGCAGGTAGTCCATGTACTCGGCGAAGTCATGGATTGCCACGGTGCCCATGCGTTTCTGCACCCGCCGCATCAGCGTCGAGCGCTTGTAGCCGGTGAAGTCGAAGCCGCGCGACTGCCGCAGGTACTCCAGCAGCGACTCGAAATCCGCGTTCTGTTCAGTTGGGCTCATGACAGGCCTCGACGGTCAGCGCCACCAGGGCTCCAGGGATCTCGTGGATGGGAAGGACCATGTCCGCGGCGCCCGTCCTGATCGCCGCGTCCGGCATGCCGGTGAACTGTGCCGTCGTCCGGTCCTCGACGATGACCGTGCCGCCCGCCGACTTGATCGCGCGAACGCCCACGGCGCCGTCGCTGCCCGAGCCGCTGAGGACCACCGCGACGGTCTGGCTGCCGCACGTCCCCGCGAGCGACTCGAAGAGGCGATCGGCCGATGGCCGCACGAAGTGTAGCGGTCCCTCACGCGACAGCCACAGCCGGGGCCCGTGACGGACGGAGATGTGCGCCCCGCTCGGGCAGACGAGCACCACCCCCGGCAGGACGGCCTCGTCGTCCACGGCCGCGCGCACCGGGATCGCGCACCGGCGCGCGAGCACGCTCGCCAGGTGGCTGGAGGGCGACGGCCCCAGGTGCTGGGCGACCACGATCGCGGCCGGGAACGCGGTGGGGAGCGCGGCCGTCAGCACCAGGAGCGAGTCGATCCCGCCGGCTGATGAGGCCACGCCGATCACGACGAACTCTGGGGATCGCTCCGCTGCGAGCTCCGCCGGCTCCGTCATCAGCTCAGCCTACGCCGTGATCCAGATCACAACAGCCACAACTCCTCATGGCAGTATGGGAGTAAGGAGCAGAACTATTGGCGCGGGAAACCCCGTCCTCGAAGAGCAGGTGGCTCCGGGCTTTCGACGCGTTCCTGAGCGCCACGCTGGCACGGGCGAAGTACCTGCGAGCCTCCGGCCGGCTGGCGGACCCCGAGAGCGCGACGGACATCGCGGCGCTGGAGGCGGAGCACCTGTGGATCCGGAGGCGCCTGGACCGGCTGCGCTCGGAGCAGCCGCCGGCCGCTGTGCTGGTGCGGCTGCCGGATGACGCGGCGGGTCAGCTGTCGCTGGCCACGCGGCGCCAGCTGCGGCGGTACCGTGACGCGGTCTGCGAGGACGCCCGGCAGCTGCGCGCCCGCAGCGCCGCGCTGCGCCTCCGGTCGGGCGCCGCGCGGCACCTGCGCCTGCTGAACGGGGGCGCGTCCTCGTCGCGTCCCCGGGCCGGTTAGCCTGTGCCCACGATGAGCACCCTCACGATCGACGAACTCCGGCAGCGCGTGGGACAGGAGCTCGGCACCAGCGAGCCCTTCGAGATCACGCAGGACCGTGTGAACCTCTTCGCGGACGCGACCGAGGACCACCAGTGGATCCACGTTGACCCCGAGCGCGCCCGCAGTGGCCCCTTTGGCGGACCGATCGCCCACGGCTACCTGACCCTGTCCCTGCTCCCCCACCTCCTGGGCGGGACGTTCCAGGTCGACGGCGTGCGGATGGGCGTGAACTACGGGCTGAACCGTCTCCGCTTCCCCGCGCCAGTGCCGGTCCCGGGCACGGTCCGGGCCAC
>Ga0070717_10002460_pt1 | contig 13076 bp, 16 predicted proteins | sample LARL113metaG_FD_71366 | JGI IMG/M metagenome (GOLD analysis project Ga0070717, IMG submission 71366) | Corn, switchgrass and miscanthus rhizosphere microbial communities from Kellogg Biological Station, Michigan, USA - LAR L11-3 metaG | ecosystem: Host-associated > Plants > Roots > Rhizosphere ... | reverse complement strand
GGCAAGCTGTTGTCCCCTTTCCCTTTCGGAATCAGGTCAGCCGGTGTTCCTAGAATATCCCTCAAATTCTAGCCGATTGCATCGGCGATCTCATCGTGCGTGACACGGCGCACGTAGCCATCACACGTATTGTAGACTTGGGAGCACTCGCTCCACAGGAGTTGGACCTTCTTGCTTTTGAATTTTTACGGGTAATGAATAATCCTGAGATCAAGAAGTACCTTGCGTGACTTGTTAGTCAATATACAGGTCGAACTGCTTCTCCTCTTCGTGATGCACAGAAACTTGCCGAACACTTGAGGAAGCGTATACAATAGTACAAATTAAGTAGGTTTTCATATATTATGATTCTTTCCTCTCTAAAAGCATGAAGAAACCGCTGGCACAACCATGTGATGAAGCTTATCATCGCGCTCAATTTGCGACAAAGTCTTGCGTTAATTCTGGCAAGTCACAGTTGCTTAAGGTTATCGAGCGGTTGATTCAGCAACTGCTTGATACTATTGCGACTCACGGCTAACCCATTCAGTCGGCACTAAAGCATGACCGCCCCGCCAATTTTCTCGTACATACGACTGATAACGTGCATCATCTAAATTCGCGTGTTCAGTGATAATGACCTGGAAGTGCGGAGCAAGGTCCACAACGACACCGAAAATTAAATTGAACATCCTGAGTACTGCTTGGCGCTCTTCATCATTCGTGGTATCCATAGTGGGATCGAGTTCGATATCTTGGGGATAATAGACTTGAGAAGGCTGGTCAAGAAACAGAAAACGGGGAACAGGACGATGCTGCTGGACAAAATGCTTATGGAACGAGAGCAGGGTCGCCAAATGATAAGCGAGCCAATTTTGCGCACTGCCTATTCTAATCAATGGAATTGACTTCGTTCCAGCATCAACGACAATTGTCAGATTCTTTAAATCGAAATGAACAGGATCATCTCTGTACTCAATATCTAACTGCTTAACTAACTCACTCATAGAAATATTTATCCTATTGAGGATTGAAGCCATCCGTTCAGTCTTATCATCCGCGTAGAGCCTTTCATCAAGCTGGTCTATTTCCCTTTGCAGTTTATTGATGCTTTCTCGTAATTGAGAAGTTTTATCGGTCTGGTTGGTACTTTCCAACCAAAGACTAATTCTTCCGATAACTCTTCCTCGTCTGATATTTAAATCCCGCAACTTTGACGCAGCGCTCTCTTCCCTTAGCAGAGCGTCAATTGCCTGATTTTTTTCATGTATCTGTTGCCTTATATTGCTGTGCTCGGTTTCGAGTTGGTCAATATACGCTCTTAATCGTGGTCGCTCACGGGATGTCGATGCCAAATTTGACTTCAGGTAATCTAATGTACGATTAATAGCAGCAGCGCTCGGTACAGGTGCATCGAGTGTTTGAGAACAGATAGGGCATACATCTGCATTCTGATTTTCGGTTACGAAAAGCTGGATGGATTCAAGCCTCAATTCTTGCTGAGATACTTCTGTTGTGAATCCTTCTGCCTCGTCAGCAAAAATTTTTGCCTCCCTGATTGTATGGTATTTTTCGTTTAATTGATGGCGTAATTCGGTGATATCAGCCTGCAATTTCCCCAGCGTATCAGAATTTGCAAAGGTTTTTTCCTCGCTTGGCAACCAGGAAGTGATCTGTTGTAAATAGGCGACTATAGCCTCTTGTTCTGAGGGAATAGAATCTGATGCGATCAGACCTACTTCACTAGCTTCAGCAAGAAGCGCCAAAGCTCTCCCCAGGTCATGACCCTCTATCGCTTCTGCATCTTCCAGCGCGCGAGTCAATTTTCGCATTTCTTTCCGCTTCCGTGACAACTGTTGCTCTAGCGCTAATTGGTCCTCTTGAATAGCGCCTAAGAAATAGGGAAGCGTATCTTTAATAACTTGAGGAATTTGGGGTTCATCTTGTCCGTGAAACAGTTTATTATTGACATTGATCTCTTTTTGATCTTGGTAACAGTAGTACAGTGCATGCCTGATATTTGCTGCCAGCGGAGCACGAGTTTGGTCAAGTAAAGGAATATTTGAATTTGGTGAAATACCAATTTTATTTGTGAGCAGCTCTTTGAGTGCTTCGGTTGTCGTATTGGGTTCAACTATAAGCTCAGGGCTACCAACGACATCCCCTTGAAGCAAGTAAGCCCTATTGGTTGTTTTTGCGCCTCTGGGTGGATTCTCTCTTGCTACAAACATTTGGCTATCGGCAAATTGCAGCAACAGCCCAAACCATGCAACTTTGTCCGTTATCACACTATCTGGGATCATGCAGGAACTTTGGCAAAGGCAGTAATCGACAATGGGAATGATTGACGTTTTTCCTGTCGAAGATGCGCCTGTAATAATATTGGTCGTCCCGGTCTCCAGTGAAAGAATGCGTTTTCGCCCATCGTAGCTAAAGAGAACGATCTCTCGTATCTGCATCATGGTCTAATTCCCCACAGCGCATAAATTGTTGTAACACTCCCTGCTCGCGCAAACCAACGACCAATAACATCAGCCGCTTTGTAGCAACTGTTTATTTCACCCACTTTATGGGACGCTGGAATATGCCTTTGGTAATGAATGGTATTCAATCGTGCTTGCTCATCGAGCGCGACGGCATTCACTTGCAGAAGAAATAAGAGTGCTTCTTTCGTGATTGGCAGAAGCTGTCTCGTGCGGTCAGCAAATCCAATTTTTACATCCTCGTGGGATTGTAGCCAGACATGTAATTGCCTTTGGGAAGCAATTGTTTCCCTGGTCTTTTTATGCAAAACAATCGGTAAAATTAAATAAAGCAGTGGGAAAGGAAACGGTTGGGAGGCTACCTTCTCGTACTCCTCAATACATCGTCGTAATACTTCCCCACAAAATGCTGGATTTAACAGACTTGCGACCTCAATGGGTCGTCTCTCCCAAACTATCATGATGCTTCCTCATCCTTGCAATCTTGTAACTGACTCAGAAGAACCTTATCAGAAGAACCTTATAATGAAGATGCCAACCCAGCCGGAGCTGATTCGCGAGCATATGATAACTTCCTCGCGTGATAAATTCTTCTGTACAACGAGTGCGAATATGGAAATTCAGTTTCATAACCACCTCGTAAAACTCTCGTCCTTTTTTTGAGTGTATCTCTTCGCCCGTTTCATCTGCCAGATCTTCCTCCATGATGGCGAAAATTCTATCCCATTCACAATAGAGCTTGTCATCATACACTTCTAATTCCGTTATCGGTATTGACAAGTCCCTTATCCATTTCGAACGTTGACTTGACGCTCTATAAAAATCACTGATTGCATGCTTAACGCGCCTGCCTCCAATTCGGACTAACTTTAACTGCTCGATGAATATTCTCTGATCATCTTCTAAATCTGTTACATCTATATTCGTTGGAGGAGGCACATTGATTGGGAGCGATTCCTTATAGTACTGTTCTCGAATATCGTCGATCATATTGGTTAACAGTGTGTGGCTAAGGTAACTGGCCGACTTCTCGTAAAGATGTTTGATGACTAACTCATCCCACCATCCCACAAGATGCTCATACACTGCATTAATATTCTCTTTTCGTGCGCTATACTGCAAAATGTGAATAATCTTTTGGCGTAGATCAATGATGGTACAAGCATTATCCAGTACTTCAATGCGTCCAACAAGTACGATTTGCTCTTCTCTGCTGAGGGATTTGAATATATCATAAGCCAACCGGTTTGTCTTATTCTCTGATGTTTGTGCAACCTTGTTAAGCTGGTCTACAGCCGTTCCTATATCCCTTTTCGCATAAGCAGTAGGCCTGAGCATGCTTGCAATTGATCCATCGGGGGCTGTCCCAGTAGTTACAATAGCCAAGATGGTATTTTCTGCTTGAAACTTTTTGCTTTTAAAATTTGCACACCAAATTCTGAGAGTTTTCCAGAAATCGGGGCAGGCATTCGTGAGGAAATCCGGGCTGATGTGGTGTTTTGTTTGAACTAGCCGTAATTTATCATTATCCTTCTTGATATCAATATCATCAAGCTTCTCGATAGCGATCTCAATTTCTTGACCATCTTTTCCCGCTTCTAAGAGTAGCCAGAGCGCGTATCGTATTTGATAAAGATACCCAAGCGCTGGATCCTGGGCGGAAAACTGATCAGCCATTACAGCCACCTTCATCACTTACCAAACTTTGGAATACTGCTGTAAATCCTTCTATCAAGAAATGAGTGGTAATTTCAATTGAAATTGCCGCCATTATAGCAGAAATAGTAATCAATAGACTACTACTCAGCACAAATTATTTATCACAACAGGAGAAAGGTACTGCTGGCGAACCCTCAATAGCAAGCGGCTGCCTTTCCGGGAGCAACAAACGGTGGGGTACGAGTCCGAGCGAGAGGAATCTCCGCCAGCCAGGCTGCTATCCTCACCACATTGAGCGCGGTAGCAATCAGCAGATGAAGAAGTCGTGTCTTGGGCAGGCCAATGTAGCGCGTGCGCCGCAGATCCCCGATCCGAACGCCCTGTGAAAGAGTTCCCTCAATTCCCGCTCGCTTGGCATAGGACTGCTTGAACGCTTCAGTGGTCTGGCGCTGACGAGCAGAAACGGCGGCTTCGTACGCCGGGCACTCCCGAAGAGTGAGGGCTCGCGAGTGGGAAGAACTGACACATTGAGAGCGCTGTTGGCAAGCAACACAGTCGGTGTGGGCAAAGCGGATATTGATGACGCGAATCTCCCGGTTATCCGTAGTGGGTTTCCAAATGGCGCTGGTTTTTCCCATGGGACAGGTAGCGTGCTCGGCCTCCCAATCAATGGCAAAACAGGCCACTCCAAAGCCCGCTGCCGCACGCGTCTGCCAACTAGTGTCCTCACGCATCGACCCCAGCAAATCAACCTTTTGCTCCTGGCTGGTCACTACATGGTCGGAGGTCAAATGCCCGGTATCGACGATGTGCTCACTGGGGAGCAGATCCTGCTCGGCTAAATGGGTATGAATAACGCTGGTCATCATGTGATCAGCCACAGGTGCCCGGGTGGTTTCTACATTCGTCACCAGGTGCGGGGAGTCGTCATCACAGGTTTCTGTGAGGTGAACTTTGTACCCGGTCCAGGTCGTTTCCCGCTTCTTGCTCCAGCGTGCATCAGGATCATACGGAGAACTGATCAACAGCGGGACCGGGGGAGATCTTCCGCCACACGCCAGTGTACAGGAGAGCCAGGATTGGAGGCATAAAATTGCTGTATCCAGAATCGCCGAAGGATCTGAACCGCAGGAATCTCGCGCAGCCACGCCCACTCTTTCTCGCCATCAATCAGTTGGAGAAGCTGGTGCTGCCATGAGATATGGTGGATAATTCGATCAGCCTCTGCGAAAGCATTACCAGACTGGTTTTTCCCGCACTCGCTTAAATAAATAGGGCGCATCCTCCAGGCCTTTCTGTGCATGTAGCTGCTTTCAGCTTCGTGATGCATCCTCCTGCTCTTTCATACAGCACTTCCTTCCTTCATTTCCCTCAACATGTGACGAGTGGAACCGGCGGTAAGGGATGGCAGAGCACATCCCGTACAGTCCACCGTCGGGTGGTTCTCCCCGCTGCCATAGCTGGGGTACGCTGCCTGTAGCGTTGCGCCACCAGCTTGCCCCCTCGCTCTCGCGGCTGCACGAGCGCTACTCGTAGGGATGCGTGAGGACGCACAAAATGATAGTACGCACGCCACCATTCGAGGTGAGCTAAAAGGTGTGGGGACTGCTGAGCCGTAGCCCAGGTTCGACGAGCCAGCGCGGCTATTCCGTGTCGGATGGTCAAATTCACCCACTCGATAAAAGCGGTGTTCAGCCGCCCTGAGAGGCCCATCCCCTGTAAGGCGACCGAGAGATCAGCCTGTGTCCCTAGACGCATCACGTGCGTGACGCGTACCAGCCTGCGCCGCCGGTAGCATTTTTTTACCTGGCCGTAGATCAGGCTTGGCTCCACCTGCCACCAGCGCACGTTCCGCCCTCGACGGCACAAGGCGAGCCATTGACCAAAGTGAGCCGTGAGAGCATAGAAGTAGAGATTTAATCCGTCACTCGTAAAGAGCGGGAGACAGCCAGGGGCCAGGATCTGTCGGAGAGAGTGGATGAGCAGATGGGCCATGGTTTGTGTTCGGGGGCCGAGCTGAAGCACAGGAAGAATCTTGGTGAGGGGATCAATGGCCAGCCAGAGCACCTGTTTGGAGTTGCGCAGTCTGGTGCGCAGTTCGTCCAACTGGAGGTGAGGGAGCCAGAGATGACAGAAGGAGCGCTGGTGCAAGGACTGAGCGTGCTCGCCAGCGCGAGACAACCAGATGGTGATAGTGGCCTGACGGGAGCCGAAGACGCGCTCGGCGGCGGAAGCATCCAGCCCTTCGGCCAGCGCGGACAGCACTATGGCAATGTGGTGAGAAGGGGTTTTAAGACGATACAAGGTGGTGTGGCAGGCCTGACAGCGAAAGGTCTGGATGCGCTCGACATGGCCATGCTTGCCATCCCCGACCAGCGCATGAATGTGTGCATCGGTGATGCCATAGTAGAGGCACTTTCGGTTGGGACAGGCGTAGCCCTCAGTGTCCACTCGCTTGGGTGCGCCCCGGCGGCTTTTGACCTCGCACCAGGGACGCACAGGCGCTGGCCCTCCACCCGACGAGGGAGTGGAGTCCAGACGACAGGCGGGGCAATCGTCTGGGAAGCGGGGCTTCAGGAGACGTTGGAGCGTGCTGCGCTTGGCCCGTCCTCGTGAGGAGGAAGACCGAAGATGGAACCAGTCAAGACGCCAAAGCAGCGCCAGAGAGAGAAGGAGGCAGACCACGAGCAGGAACACAAACACATGAAGGGCCATAACGATCCTCGCTGCTTGAAATGGGGAGCATGGAGAGCTCCTGTAGAAGCAAGATTAAGGAGAGTCTATAGTACTGTCAAGCGATTGGGAGAGATGTCCGAATTATCCACCACCGAGAGGGGGAGTACCAACCTGGATCATGAAGAGCGATCTTTGGTGCTCGCGAAAGGCAGGGTCGCAACGATGACTACCACTCGCTTTACTCAACAAGCGCGACGCGCGCTTGCTCCGATACGCGAGGCCACGCTGGATGCATTCCTCTTGACGCTCTTAACCGGTGTATGCCTCGCTTTCCTTGATGTCCCTGTCATTTACCCTTTCTTGTCCGTACTCGTGATCGTACTCGTCTTTGCGCTTGTTTATGACATCGCGGTAGTACTCAGGCTGCGCCGAGCTGCCACGCATTCTCCCGCAGCACAGAGCGAGTGGCAAGTCCCTGTGAGTTGTCTCAATTCCCGTCCTCTCGGCTGACCACACTTTACTTCCCCTTGCCGAGATCAGTAAGAGGCTGTACGAAAAGGCCAGGGGAGACGCTTGAAGAGGATCAGGCTGGATGAGGAAATGTGGTACAATAGAAGCAAATTGAGACAAAAGAGGTGGAAAGTGAGGTGGACCTTCTCCATGAAACCGTATGCCAGTGATCTCTCTGATGCCCAATGGGCTATTCTTGAACCATTGATCCCCCCGGCCAAGCCAGGAGGCCGCCCCAGGAGTGTGAATATGCGCCTGGTTCTCAATGGGATCTTTTACGTGCTGCGTAGCGGCGGGGCCTGGCGTCTGTTGCCGCATGACTACCCGGCCTGGTCGACGGTCTATGACTACTTTCGCAAGTGGCGCAACGCAGGTGTCTGGGAACAGATCGTGAAAATGCTGCGGGAGCGCCTGCGCGTGCAAGCGGGACGCCAGGCGACGCCGAGTGCAGGCATCATTGACAGTCAATCGGTCAAAACGACCGAGCGAGGAGGTCCGCATGGCTATGATGGCGGCAAGAAAATCAATGGGCGCAAACGTCACCTGCTCGTGGACACGATGGGACTGCTGCTCAGGGTCGTGGTCCATGGAGCCAATCTGCAGGATCGTGAAAGCGTCAATCTCCTGCTGGAGCCAGTCAAGGGCCAGTTCCCGCGCATGGAGAAAGTATGGGTTGACCAGGGCTATTCTGGAAAGGGCAAAACGTGGATTGAGACACACATGGGCTGGACCGTCGAAGTCGTGGAGCGTTCCCCGCGTCGCGGTTGGATCATGACCGAAGACCAGGGGCTGGTATGGGTGACACTGCCCAAGACCTTCGAACACCTGCCGCGCCGCTGGGTAGTGGAGCGTACAATCTCCTGGATTGGGCGCTCCCGCCGCATGAGCAAGGATTATGAGTATCTGACGAGCAGTAGTGAGGCCATGGTGTATGTCGCGATGCTCCGACTCATGCTGACCCGCCTGGCCAAACAAAACGAACAGCAATTTGTGAAATACAAGCAGACACACGCTGCCTGACTTTTCGTACAGCCTCTAATACTACAGTCCCACTTAAGGGATCAAGCTGAGGAGAAGAACATCTCCTCAGACGGAAGCAAGACCTGTAAGATGCGTGTCCACAGGCCCTCTTTGACCCAGCGTTGATAGCGGCTGGCTACCGTGGTCCAAGGTCCGAAGCGCTCGGGCAGTTCGCGCCAGGACGAACCCGAGCTGGCTACCCAGAGCATCGCTTCCACGATCAGCCGATGATCGCTGGACGGACGACCTGTCTGTGGTTTCTGCGGTGGGAGAAGTCGACGCAGTTGCTGCCAGTGCTCCCGGCTTCGGGCAGGCAGTCCAGGCACAGCAAGAGGAGCGGGCACCTGGCTGGCAGTAGGGGGAGCTTGCCGCGCTCGTCGGAGGACATGAAAGCGCTTCGCCTGGGCCTGATGCTGACGCCGCACATGCGACCAGTGGAAGCGGTGGGCCTGCTGTTGGGGCGTCTCTCCCACGGCCTGCAACACACGACGCACCTCCGGCAGCGTCAGTGCGAGTTCGTCATCGGCACTTTTTTTTCCTGCTCGCCAGCTTGCCCTTGCATCACCACCAGCGCGGCATGCGCCAGCAAGCTGAGGGTGATGTAGCGGTACCAGGCGCGAAAAGCTCGCACTTCATACTGATCGAGCCCCACTTCTCCTTTGGCCTGCTCAAAGCCTTCCTCGATTTTCCAGCGACTGCCTGCCACCCTGACCAATGCGGGAAGCGTCGTCTGCGCCGGACCGGCGGCCCGATAGTACGCCCGTTTGCTCGGATCGGAGAGGCTGCGTCGGATGAGCACCCAGCGCGCTCGTCCGTCCGGGCGCTCTGCCTGCTCGGGCAGCTGCAGCCACGCCCACTCGTAGAGCCGCGCCCCTTTGCTCCCCTCTCCCGCTGAGAGCACCACCCAGGCCTCTTGCGGCAAGAGGGCTGCCAAGAGTCCCACTGGCTGCTGCCGCCCAGCCACCCACACCGGATGCGTCTCGGGCACCGCCACCACGTAATTTTTCTGCTGCTCCTCCAAAAAGAGGCGCAACTCATCGTAGCCGTAGACCGTATCGCCCACCACCCACTGCACTGGCACCCCTGCGGCAAAGGCGCGCGCGAGCATCTGCTGGGCCAGTTCCCCTTTGGTGGCAAAGGCGACCGCATCAGGAATACCCGCTTCCCGACAGCGCACCCGATCCTGTGTCCAGTCCTCCGGCAGGTAGAGTGCCCGGTCGATAAAGGCGGCCCCCTTGGAGCTGGCATACAGCAGGAAGACCCCCACCTGGCAGTTTTCGCGCCGTCCAGCTGTCCCACAGTATTGCCGCGCCACTCCTGCCGATTTCTTGCCTTTCTTGAGGAAGCCCGTTTCGTCGACCACCAGGATCCCGTCGGCTTCCCCCAAGTGCTGGCTCACATACGTGCGCAGTTCGTCACGCATCCCTTGCTCATCCCAGTCGGCTTCTTCCAACAGCCGCTGGACCCCATGGGCGTTGGCTTCTCCTAATTGCTCGGCCATCTGCCAGCCATTCTTGCGCTCCACGCTGGCGAGCAACCCCTGCAGGTAGCGGCCCACACGCCTTCTCACCTCCGCACGCCGGAAGTACGCCCCGATCCGGCCTGTCAGCTCGGCGAGGATCTGCTCCCCCTGGCTGATCAGGTGCAGCTCTCTCTCTTGTTGATTCGTTGCTGGTTCTCTTTGTTCTTCTGTGGTCATCTATTTCCTCTCTCGGAGACAGTTTACCACATTTTCTCCTTAAGTGGGACTGTAGTACTAATACTACAGTGACACTTTCAACGTAAACTGGCTTCAGCAGCGCATTGACGTCACGCATCTGCTTTTTGGTGATTTGGCTTAGGAGGCCCTTTCATCAGAGTTTTCATACACAAATGTCACTGTAGTACTAATATCAAGTAGACGCGCTGATAGCGCTCTATGGGATTGTGTAGGCTTTCAATAAACATTTTTCAGGTACTATGCTAAGAGAGTATTGTGATGATCCAGGTGGCCCTCGATTGGAACTGCATTATTGAACTCGAAGAGAAGCGCCAGGAGGCGCCCTTTATTCGCCAAATACAGGCGTGGTACAACCAGGGGAAGGTAGTGCTATGCATTTCTGCACCAAGTCGTCTAGAGAATCCGCAGGATCGTGGTGCAGTAGTGATCGATGAGGTGGAGTGGAATAGAAAGCTAAACGCTGTGGGATTAGGAGGTATAGAGCTTCGTTCATCGAGAACGAACCGTGATTTTCATGGGGCAGATGGCAGCTATCTTTTTGTTAATTATAATTTGGAGCTCTTGATTCTCCAAGAAATACATACCATCCTCTTCCCAAATATTGACTTTGCATATAGTGATTACTGTCGTAGATGCCATGTTGAGCCCATATCCCCCTTTGGATTTCTAAACTTGAGCGCCGCTCATCATGCTGCGAGTGAGGAACAGCAACGCGTCGCGCAAAAGTGGAATCATGCGAAGTGTGATGCGCTCAGCCTACATGCTTACAGTACCTGGGCCGAACCCGATGATCTCTTTGTGACGACGGACAAGAACTTTCACCGGAAAAAAGAGCAGCTCTTTCAACCATTTCGCCTTTCACCGACAGTATTGGTGCCACCGCCAGGGAGCACCAGACCATACCCGATTGGAACTGTACTCACGGAACAGGTACACCCCATTGTGCTCTCGAAGGTCATTCGAGGACATATTATGATGCCGCAAGAGGCTGTGGAGTATCTACAGATGCAGTTAGGGTGAGTGACCTGAAGATGAAGAAAGCGAGGAAGCCATGAGCACTGATTCACACGATGACGATATCTCCCGAGCGCTCCTCGGGATCCGCAGCCGGCTCGACACACTGGCCAGCATCAACGTGGATGATATTCTACCAGGCGGTCCCCAGCAAGGCTACCATCAGATTGTTGAGGAAGCCTATGCTGCGCTGAGACTCATTGAAACGCAGATCGACGGGCTAAGAACCGAGTTGGAGTATCAGCATAAGCGGCTCGACGAAGCACGAGATGCAGTGCTGGCACAAGCGACACAGGAACAGGAGTAGCACGCAATGCCCTGGGCGGGTCTGAACCAATGTCAGCAGATACATCTGCAAGCGGTCTAGAGCAACCTCATCCTAGTAGGATTAGAGTTGATCGTGATGGCATGTTAATCCTGATGGTAAGATTGCGTTTTTGCATGAGTAGACCTGATCGAGTTGTTGTTGTGTAAGATTCTGGACACTGCTGAGGTTGGCTGCGCTGAGGTTGGCTGTGCTGAGGTCGTCTCCGCTGAGGCCAGCTCCGTTGGGGTTGGCTGCGCTGAGGTTGGCTGCGCTGAGGTTGGCACCGCTGAGGTCTGCACCGTTGAGGTTGGCTGCGCTGAGGTTGGCACCGCTGAGGACGTCTCTGCTAAGGTTGGCACGGTAGAGGGTGACTCCGCTGAGGTCGGCGTTGCTGAGGTCGGCGTTGCTGAGGTCGGCACCGACGAGTTTAATGATTGGATCGTGTGTTTTTCCGTTGCTATCATCAAAGCCGATTAACTCGGCTTCATGGAGGAATATCAGTAAGCGACCTTTACGCCCTGAATCCAACCTTTGTAGTGCTGTTAGCGTTCGCGCGCGTGCGAGTATTGCAACATCATCGCCTGGCTTGGATTTCAGCAGGTTATGATTAAGCAGCAAGTCTTGTATGTTATCTATGTAGGTTTGTAGTATTGTTGCTTGTTGTTGATCGGTTGCTCATTTCTGGTCGGCATCATGTTGCTGATTAGCAATCTTTTGATCAGTGGTGTGTTGCTGTGTGGCGAGATCCTGGTCATGTTGATGTTGCGAGTCAGCCAGATGAACCTGCCACCAACCGAACCCAATCGTTGCGCCGACTACTACGACCGGAATAGCAAGCTTCGCAATCAAATCCAGCCAATCCCAAATCGATTTACCACCACGTCTTGGTTGATTGAAAAAACCTGTCTCCTTTTGGTCTTCGTCTTTGTGTGATGGCGAGGATGCTTTGGATTTGTTTGTGGCGGCCATGATACTTGCTCCTTTATCTATCGCTCTGCTGCTGTGTGCTCTCCTCATCTCACGCGATGCGCAACGAGGTTGACTGGCGAGCCAAGTGACCTGGTATGCTTGTGGGGAAGGGCTGTTGTGGCGGTTGCCGATAGGGGTTCTCCGGTAATTGGTTCGGGGGTTGTTGCATGATTCCTCTCCTACCTACCATAAAGTGCGTATGGCGACTAGTGCGCTATACATCGAGCACTATACCAGAAATAGAGCGATAGAGCAATCATAGAGCGTTTGCTCTATAACACACATACGCCGCTCTCTGTTGGAGGCAAAGAGCGGCGTATGTTAAAGACATTCTAGGCGCTTCCATCTCACTCAGGAGATAGCGCACGTCAATGCAGTTCAATCATAACCTGGAGGAAGAGTTTCAGATATCTATCACAGATGAGGAAGCTGTTGAACAGATACTGACGGTTAGAGATGTGCTGGAATATTTGCGCGGCAAAGGGATTGTGTAAGGGAGGAACCGCTATGCCCATCTGGGCAGATTTGAACGAGCGTCAGCAACACTATATGCAGGCGATCTATGAGACGGACCAGGAGCAAGAAGCCGATGAGCCATTCGGTGAGCGGTTCTATCGCGAGAACTGGCAAAGTTACCGTGAGTTGTACCCCGAGGTGGATGCGCCTGCGCCAGGGGTAGAGTAGAAGCCTGGGTTGTACCAGTATTGTGGCGTATGTTCAAAATCCTGATGCTAGCGAA
>Ga0070717_10002458_pt1 | contig 13077 bp, 16 predicted proteins | sample LARL113metaG_FD_71366 | JGI IMG/M metagenome (GOLD analysis project Ga0070717, IMG submission 71366) | Corn, switchgrass and miscanthus rhizosphere microbial communities from Kellogg Biological Station, Michigan, USA - LAR L11-3 metaG | ecosystem: Host-associated > Plants > Roots > Rhizosphere ... | reverse complement strand
CGTCAGCTACAAATGGGCCAGTGATACCATCGGCACCGCTGTAACAGTAAATATTTCCTGGGTTATTAACTCCAAGACGAGCATCTGTAGATCCAGTTACACCGCCCCATGCCAAAAATTGTCCGCCAGCAAACGGATTGCATTTAACCCAAGCACCATAGGAACGTGCTGCTAATCCAGACGGCAACCCAGTATCCGTTGAATACAGGTTATTATTGGGACCAAACTGATATGCGTTTCCGGCCGAACCATCTGCACCAGATACGCTTGCAGGAAGAGGAGATCCAGCCGCAGTTAGTACTTGATTATTAGAACCTTCATCTCCAAGTGAAGCAGCCGAGAAATTATGCAGTCGCAAAGGCTGTGTCGGAAAATCAGCAGCAACCAACGCAGCGCCTCGACGACGTCGGCGAACGTTAGTAGTAAATCGAGCAGGGACAGCTGCCAGAGTATGCGAGATCTTGGAACAATATAGATTGCGAATTTCCTCTTCACTGAGAACATCCGAAGTAACAAATGCCTCATCTATACGACCAAAGAATGGACTTGACCCAGCCGTGCTTGCATCGGCAGCTTGTGTACCGATATTCAGAGGCCCAGAACCAGAGAAAAGTGTACCACTAAAACTGAACTGTTGTTCTAATATACTGTCAACATATATACGAAGAGCCGTAGAGTCAATAGTCATAACTGCAAAATGCCATTTATCATCAACTACATTCGTATTGCTTATCCCAGTTAAAACAGTTGAACCATCGCTCGATATATTATACGCTACATTACTGCCCGCTCCAGCTATGCCCAACCACCAACAATAGTTTCCAGCAGCAGCGCTCCACTTAGAAATCAATACCTGTGTAGCACTAAGTTTAGCAACACGAAACCAGCAACCAATTGTACCATTCTTGATACGAAACGGATCTGCAGCTCCAGTATCAGGAATATAAAGTGATTGCGCTGTCGAACCTATAAATTGAGCAGCAGTATTCGCACCACCATTGATACCCGATGCAAAAGTAACAGCACCTTTGTTGTTGAGAGCTCGACCGTTACCACTGGCATCGCTCAGATCGGAAAGATTCCACAAGCCGAGAGGTGCAGCCAAACCCATGTTTCCGAAATCAGCTGGGCCAAGCTGTCGACCAGCACGAATCTGATTGATTATTCCGACATCCAACACGGGCTGTGCTGTAAGAACTGAAAGCATAGATCCAACAGGGCCTTGAGGACCCGGAGGACCTATGACACTTCCCGCATTGATCTGAGTCCCACCTTTCTGGGTGAGAATCAGATTGCCACTGGCATCGACATCGCCGTCAACAACTGAGGCAGCTTCGATCGCCAGCATTCGGTCAGCAGTAAGACTTGTAACTGTGGCCACATTTCACCTCCTCAGTCGTCTGGGTTAGTATTCCAAATCTGGTATGTGGTTGTGTCCAGATACTTGGTATTGGCGTTATCGATCCTGAATGTCGTCGGATCAGTCATCGTGATATAGGTATCGGACTCATCAATAGCGGACCACGTACCGTCACCATGATCAACAATAATAAGTGAACCCAGATAGCCGAAGAGTTCAGCAATCTCATCTATCGTAGGGAGATGCGGATCACTGTCAGCTGTACCATAGAGAATATCCTCCAACGATTGGAGAAGATCAGGAGGAGTGTCGATCGAATCGATCGAAATATGAACAGTGGGCCTGAACTTCTCGAGCTTTGGAGGAGTTCCGGTCAAAGCCCATGAGAATTCAATCGGCTGATTGGAACCAGCGGTTAGAGAAGCGAATACATACGTATCGGGATTGGCGATCAGATTGTACAGAAGATGGATCTTGTATCCATGCTCTACGCCATCCAGATCGTTGCCAATTCTGGTTCTGTACGAAAGATCAAAGCTCTTAGCAGGCTGATCGTAATAGGCCAATCCAGGAGAGACATTGGCTATTCCGTTTACCTGATCAAATTCCTCAGGATAGGTGAAAGCTTTGAGTTTACCGGTAAAATCCCCCGGAGCTAAACTGTCCAGATACTTTACTCCATCGAGATAATAAGATGTCAGCGTTGAGACATCCGTATCCTCTACGGAAGTAAGACCATTCCAAGCCACAGTCGTGCCATCATGGAGATAGAGAACTCCGCGATCGACACCGGTTTGGTAGATACGTTCACCAGTCTTGTCCCAAACAAGGGTCGCCATGTCACCCCCTTTCAACCAGTAGTGTTGTACTGGGCTCGGCGTTGAGCATTGAGTTCTCTGTTCTGAGCAGCGATTTGCGACCGACTCATCTTCTCTGGCTTAGCCTGCTTGATGTTGCAGACTCTGATCAAGGTGAACAAACGATTGAGATGCCATCTTTCACATTCGAATGGGATGTTGAAAGCAACCATCCAATAGTAGATGACCTCCGAAGTGATCACCTCTCGACTCGTAGAAGGTCTTGGCACCTCGCGGAACCAAGTAGCAGTCATCTTCGCATCGATATATCTATTGATCGCCTTGACGTTCTCTTCGGAGAGTCTACGGAAAATTTCCTCTGGAACTTCGGGAGTCAACGTCATACATTTGATGTACTCAACGACTTCGTCAATCGTCTTCTCCGAGTTGTTCAAGAAAGGCTTCTCGAACTTTGACTCCCATTTTGACAGTGAGACCAAAGAATGCTCTAGCTCCAGCACAACATCACCTTGAGTGGTGAATTCTTGGTTCGTGTCGTCGAACAATTCGATGCCTGGAACTACAATAGTGAGCATCCTCTGGCCTCCTGTCTGACCCCTATCACCTCCTCCTAATAATCGAACGTCCAGTCGTCATCACCTTCGATGACATACGTGGCTTGTGGTTCAGCCGTGACGTACGAAGAATCTCCAGGTGACATTGCGGGCTGAGCCCCTGAAGCCGCATCGACGTCGTTGACCTTCCAGTCCACGCCAGCCACTGCAGGAAGAGTGACAACATGAGTGGCCGAGTCGTAGGTCGGAGCATTGGCTCCCGTCAAACGCACAACGGTAGGAGCGGTGCCGCCGAACAGTGAAATGATTTCGTCCGGAAGAGGAAGCCTTGCCTCGACTCCACCCGTCCCGTACAGAATGCCTTCCAGATCAGCCAACGTAGCTGCGTCAACCTTTGTCGAATCGACAGTGACCACTGCCGTCGGCTTCAGATTGGTGACAGGCACCGGTGAGGTAGTGATTGTCCAGCTGAATGAAATCGCCGCAGGCTGATCGTTGATCGTGCCGTAGGCCCTGTCCGACGGAGCCGCCTGAGCTCCGTAGATCATGTGGAGCTTGTAACCGTGATCCGTACCATCGATGTCGTTACCCACACGAGAACGGAAACTCAGCCCAAAGACCTTGCGGCTCTGCTGACCGACAGTCACACCAGCTTCAGCAATAGCCGTACCATCGCACTGAGCGAATTCGTCTGGGTAGGTAAACGCATCGATCGTTCCGCCAAACTCCTCAGCGGCGATCAGGTTCAGATACTTGATGTTGTCCGCGTACTGCGGGTTTGCTGCAGCGCCAGAGGGAGACTCTGTAACAGTGACGAGACCATTCCAGGCAACTCCGAGGCTGTAATCCCCAGTGTCGTCCGGAATATAAAGGACTCCGTGGTCTACACCTGTTTCGTACAGACGCTCACCAACCTGATCCCATGTCAGGGGTGCCATTTGTTTCCTTTCCCTTTAGAAGAACAATCTATAAACATCGTGGTTCAGGTTATCAGCTGTAAAAAACCGATTGTATAGACACATCGGCATCGAAGCCACTTTACCTGGGATATCACTATCAGGGTCTCGATCAATTACTGTAACCACATACCTCAGACAGTGATTATATGGAATATCGTCTGCGAATTTCGTCTCCGCATAATCACGCTGATAGATAATGCATGGATACTCCAGAGTTATGTTCTCTGGAGGCTGAAAATATACATTATCGGTAAACGACTTTAAAATATCATGGAGCTGCAGGCGTGGGGCCATTATACACCTTCCCTAGACGCAGCAGCAGGCGGGGAGCCTGGACTTCAACACTGTCAATTGTCCAGAGAGTCCCCGCCCAGTCCACGTAACGAATAGCAAAGAAATGTTCATTGGCATACGCATCAGCCACAATACTGATCGAGTTCTGAACGCTGAGATCATTATTGAGATACTGTCCTTCACGTAGTTCTCTCGAATTACGAACAACATCCCCGTAATATGGATACTCAACAATTTCATCAACCCACACGCCAGGCGCGGTTTCTACTGTTTCGCCATAACCAACGTTGCCAAAGAACCGCATCGAGAACCTACTCTTTTATTAGTTCTGGTTCGTGAAAGACCACTCGTCTTCGACGTTGTTCGCGAAATATGAACCAGCGGATGCAGGCTCAGCCTGAACGTTGAGCGTCTCACCAGAGGCCAGCGTAACCGGTGAGCCAGTGGTCAGCGTCTGACCAGTATCCTTGTTCGTGTACGTAACGCCTGCCGTGGTCTTCACGGTAACAGTCGTACCGTCGAAGTCCGGAGCTTGCGGAGTAACGAGCACAGCTGACCCAGCAACGGACATGATGACCAGAGCGGAACGGATCTTCGTAAGGGCACCAGAGACACGGGTCTCCAGCAGGTACTTGTACTGGTTGTAGTCGATGTCGAAGAAGTCAAAGAAGTTGACCTCTCCACCGGCGTCAGTGCCGATCGTGTAATCCGTCAGGTTGACGATGATGCCGAGAACATCCGGCTCATCTTCCAGAGCCTGACACGCGACGATGCTCGAGACGCCCATCTCTGCAGCGACGTCGGACACCGAGGTGTAGAGACGACGACCCAGCGTGTCACGAACAAGCAGCAAGCTCGTGATGACGGGAAGCGTCGTGTAGAACGACGGAGAACCGGATCCCTTGTAGAACCGCATGGCCGAGACGATCGCGTCGACTGTCTCGGTTGGCGTCGAGTTGGCGTCGCCGAGATTGACGTTGATCGTTGCGGCGTAGAGATCATCGTCGTTCAGGATCGAGCGAATGCCAGCGCCCTGAGGAGCGCCCACCGGATCCAGAATGTGATCCTCGTCAGCGGGATCACGGCCGTCACCGATGAGAATGGCACGAGCAAGCTCCTCGTCCAGCATGAGACGCATCTCACCTTGGAGCCAGGTCACGACATTGAAGTCGGTGATGTCGAGAATGTCATCACGATCGAGCTTCTGCTTCTTGTAGATCGTGGTGGGAGTAGTGATTCGCTTCGAGGCACTGATGAACTCTTCCTTCTTCAGGTTACCCTTGATGTAACCCTTGGCCCGAGCTTCCTCGAAGGTCAAATCGGCGACCAGCGACTTGATCCGGGTGAACGGTGACTTCCTTGTACCACCGAGGACACCCTTGACCCACTCAACCCGTCGACTATCGAACTCCGGCGTGTCGGTGATAGTGCGAACTTCCGGGAAGAGAACATCGATGTTCTCAATGCCATGCTTGAGGGCGTATTCCTCTACAGCTTGCTTCAACGAACCAATCCGCTGTGCATCTGCAAAGATACCCTTCATAGCGTCATGAGTAAGGGTGTGGTTCTCCTCCTTCTTCCCACCCTGCTGCTCAAAGACGTTGCGGGTCATGCGGCGTCCTTCCTTTTCATTATCGTCGTGGACCAGTTCCTTCTTCCCCGACTCATCGTCGGAAGAATGCGATGCGTCATCGCCACTTTCACCTTCGAGTGCTGCGCCAACCATATAGTGGACGACGGCCTGCTGTTCAGGCGTCATCGAATCGTAGACAGATTGAACAGTCTTGCTGTTCTCGACATCATCCTCGACATCCCCAGTATCTGCCGGATCTGTCGTTGAAGTTGACGACTCGCCATCAGCGTGATTGAGTTCCAGACCGGTGTAGATGATGGCCTCATCTTCCAACGTGACCACATCGCCGTCTGCGTGCGCAATCGAAATGTTGTCGATAAGCGCCCCAGGATTGGCACCCGATAGAACCAGGCTCACTTCACGGATGAAACCATGAAGAACCGACTTCGCCTTCTCGGTCAGCTGATTTGCATAGATGGATAGTGACGTGATGTCCTTGTGACTCACAAGAGTCCGGGCGTTCTTCGCAGCATCCGTGTCGTTGAAGTAACCGTAAGCGTAAACACCGTCGTCACGGTTCTCGAGCTCCGCGTGACCCAGGACATTCCCGGGTTCGTTGTGAGTGTGTTGCCAGACCAGCGGAACAGTCGTCTTGTCTTGATGCGCAAAGGCATCTTTCATGATCGTCCGGCCGTCTGAACACTTGAGACCAGCCTTCGTGGCATAGCCGCTGAAGTCAGGCTTGGCCTTCTCTCCCATTTTGAATGCTCTCTTTCAGTTTTGGTGTCGGCCTGTCAGCCGTTCTTAGGAGCTGCCACTTCCATTACTAGAACCATTACTCGAGCCAACGCTGGCTAGATCACCGCTACCATTAGTCGCTTTGTCGGGTGCAGCTGGTGCACTTGACACTTGCGAGAAGCCGGAAGGTGTCTGACCACGGATGTTACTGTTGATCAACTTGTCTGCCTTCGGATCCTTGGCTGGCCTGATTCCAATAATCTGTCGGATTTCGTTAGCCGACAAGATTTCATTACGGCTAAACACATCCGCAATCTTGGCAATGTTCTCAATCGGGATCAACCTGAACGGATCACGGAAGTACATAACTGTTTGCTTCTGCGTCCGAGCAGTCTTGGTAAGGAATGAACGAGACATCGCTTCGGTAATGGCTTTGAGCGTCGGCTCGATTGTCCGATTCCAATAATTCAGCATCGTCTTCTCGTCGGCTGTACCATTCATGACCGCGTCGGTCAAACCAAGCTGACTGTAAAGAAGATTGGTCAGATACTCGATTTGGGTCATGAGATTATTCTCTGCCGGACGATTCAGCTGAGTGATTCGCTCGGTACCATCCGTATAAGCGATACCGTACTGGCTACCTTTGAGCTGAAACTCGATGTCCTTCCTTCGCTGCTCTGCCTGCTGGCGACGAGCTTCAGACTTGATTACGTATGGGAGCTGAATGATGAGATCAAGTTTCCCAGAAGCAGATTGATCATCAACAGCGTCCAATAGATTCAACTTGTAAAGCAAACGTTGAAGAGTCGAATTCGGCTCGTTCATAACTGAGTACAGTGGATTCTCTACGATGGCCACTGAAGATTTAGGGAGAGTGATTTGCTGTCTGATCCCAAGAGCTTCGTTATACAGCCAAACTTGTACATGCTGAGGATACCATTGCGTGATCTCGCCAACACGCATAGTCATGATGTCGTATCCGCCAGGACTTGATCCAGGATTGACCGATGTATCGACAGGAACGATCGCTACGACACCTTTGTCAAATATAGTCAACGCAACATCCAAACGAAAAGCTTGAGCCGCTTGATCTATGTTGGCTTCAACCGTCAGACAGTTGTTCAGCCCACTATCCATGTCATCGACATAACGATCCTGATCATCTAGGCGAACATGTCGCATATCGATGGACGCGCAGTCAATACCGAGACGCGTATAGATCGACGAAATAATCGAGCGCTCATTTGGGATTCGGAGTCTTGTCCGATCAGGCCTGTATGCATAGCCCGAACCATAATCTCCGCCGCCATTATTATTGACACCAAAATTCTTGCCTTCAAGATTTCGATTTGTGAAAACATTCCAGGCGTGCTTTAAAGTTGCTCCAAATTTCAACAAATTTCACCTCCTTTCCCAAATATCACTCGAACGCCTCCTTGTTTGCTTTGTATGCTACGTACGCGTCCATAAGTGCGGCGACATTGTCGATCTTCTCGTCTTGTCTCTTCTTCAAGAGTTTACGGTTTCCGTTAGTATCTTCCAACGTAATCGCATTGCCCATCGCAAAGGACATGAGAGCCTGATCGAAGATGAGCATCCGATCTTCGCTTAGTTTCTTGAGTTCGCCTAGAGGAACCGATTCGGTCTTGGCACCTTGAATGACTTTCTCGATACCGAACGGTCCATTCTCCGCCTCCCAGCGAGTGACGAATTCCTTGGCGTTGTAAGGATCGAATCCTAATGTGCGAACATCGTATTCAGAGCTTTGAATAAATTGGTCTAGATCCTCGTAGATCTCCATCATGTCGAGGACAGTGCCTTCCATCACATGAAGCCCACCTTCGTTGATGAACTCCTCGTACTTCTGACGCATGGCCGCGGGTAGTAACATCAACGTACGAGTTGTGATGTAACTCCGAGTTTTGACCCCAAACTTCTCGGCTCCAAGAGGAAAGAGAAAAGTGAACGCGCAGAAGTCGTCGCCTTGGGACATGTCGGCTCCGAGCGAACATGGCAAACCCCAGAATTCTCTTTGACGATGTGGAAGAGTCTCTTCGTACGTGAAGAAGTAGGTGTAACCCTCCATTGGGATTCCGAAACGCTTGGCAAGGATGTCATTGCGTGACGCTGGAGCTTTTTCAGCTCTTTCGACGTCCAGTTGATAAGTCTCATACGAGATCGTCGCGCCGAGATTTGGATTGGCCTTCAACCAAGTCGATGGATCGCCGACTTCTTCAAGTTCGTCGAGTTTGTAATGCCAGATCGAAACATGCGGAGCAAGGTACTCGCCCTTGAGTATGTCAGCAAGTTCCATTTTGATTGTGTCGCCTGAACCTGCTCGAACAGTTCCTTCCGAACTAATAGCTACAATTAAATAGTCGTCTAGTTTGGACGCTCCCTGTTCAACTGCGCCGACAACGTCCTCTCGGAGGTCTCCCGATAACCACTCGTCGATTGTAGAGATCTTAGGGCGGAGACCTTGTAATTTATTAATCGCCATCGGACGGATCTCAAGCAATGAGCCCGTGAGGAAGTTCTCAATTCCCTTCTTGGTTGCAGCAAGCTTGACACGATTAGCTCTCGATCCCGTCGTATTCTGCAAAGATCCTTCGGTCAAGAACTTGAACAAAGGTCCCCGCGCGCGTGTGATAGCCGTACGAATAGGCGACACAACTTCGTCCGCCTGTTTCATCGTAGGCGCAGTCGTGATCTGATGCGTTGTCGATGTGTCAACATTCAGAAAGAAATTTTGAATCATCGACGCATACATAGACTTAGCTGCGCCTCTTGCAACTATCAGATACTGCTTTAAGATCAGCCGTTTCTTGATCGTTCTGTGTTCGTAGTGCCCCCCGTGGTGATCTTTGGTAGGAACATAGACACTCCGTTCGACGAAGTAGTACCAACCAAAAATCTGCTCCGACCAGAGCTTGAACGAGTCCAAAAGATGTAGATCCGAACCATCTGTTAGAGTCAATTCTCCTTCGCAGAAACGAATGAACCCTTCTACTGCTTTGTCATCATAGTAAATATTGGGGTTAGCGATGAGCGCATCAATTCGATTCATCTCCATGGAGATTTCACGATTTACTGGAATTTCTCCTCGGAGAACCGCCTCGCGAAACTGACCATAGTAGATCGGTGTCGCAGTATTGGACAGGCTCAACGCTAACCCTCCCTTCTCATTATCTTGACCGAAGTAATTTCGATATCAGAAACAAAAGCCGGTTCTGCACAACCTTCCTCGGCAGCTTTGTTTATCCACCAGGCAAGAGTTAGCAAATCTTCCTTTGTTCCAGTAATCTCAACGCCGCCCGATTGTTTGATCTCGAGCGACAACATTCGGTTAAACTCTTTTTAAGCTAGTACAGCAGCTAGACGAACACCCTTGGCCAAATGTTTGACCAACTTCTTTCCACTTTCAGATGTTTGCGCCTTAACTGCTTCATTCACAACTGTTTGGCCCTCTGGAGATTTGACAAAATTCGATACATTCTTTAAACCCTTTTGAATAGTACCTTGTCCAACCCCAGATCTGTGAATCTGTTGCTCAAGATTCGTACGGTTAGCCAATTTCTGCAACTCATCGTTGGAAAGCGTGTGCATTCCGCTCTTCTTGAGCTTCTGAGTCACCACTTTGGCCGCAATTGCGTCAGGATGAGCAGGAAGTTCTTTCCCACCCTTGGTCTTGATAGACGTATGAGCGTGCGGATAAGTTTTGGTCTTAACCGTTACTTCAGACGAACTCGAACCGCCCGAACCGCCACCAGAGCGACTCCGAATGACACCCCACTTCATACCCTTGACGCCGTGATGGGCGAGAATATGATTCACTACCTCTTTACTGGCTAGCGTATCCATTTATCACCCCCTCACATGAAAGTGTATGAAAGCGGATTAGAAAAACCGTTCACATCTTCAACAGTGACCATTACTTGCCCTGCCGGATGGGCAGGACTTACACAGGTCAGTTGAGTATCATCTATAATTGTAAAACTCGCAGCATTAATGTCACCGAAATATACATTGATGACACCACTGAGACCTAGCCCAGTCAGTGTACTAGTAACCCCGCCGTTGGGAGTACCATTAGCAGGAGAAAGTGAATTGATAACTGCTGTTGGAGAATCTGGAGGTATTTCAACAGGTGGTCCTGGAGGATCAGGATCGGTCCACCCAGTTTCCTCACGATGAACATTCAACCGCCACTCGATCTCTTTGATTTGATCGTTGAATGCTGCGATCAAATAAGATGTCGTCGGTGGATCGAACAACTGGCGAGTCTTAAGATAAATATAGGATTTTACTGCATTGTATTGAAGATCGCCATCTGTAATAAAATCCGACCAGGTTGGAGTTTCATCTTCAATCATGAAACCAGCAGCCGGGCCTACACCCAACTGGGTGAGCGTAGAGAAAGCGCTGTTTATATGGGTGATAATATCCAGGTCAAAGACCGTATACGTTTGATCGATTCCCAGAATCTTCTTGGTACTGGTAAGAATACTTGTTTCCAACTACTCACCCCCTTTCATGAGTGGTTTAAGGTGGACCTCGTCGCCCTCTGTAAGAACTGTAACCGTAAGGTACTCCAGGTACGAACAAAAGGATGATTCCCACGACGATGCAGATGATTCCGATCAGATAATTAACAAATAGCGCAAGAACAATCCCAATGACAATGAGAAGTAGGCCCATATCATTTAGGAAGATTGGAGAAAGCGGCGATAGCTTTGCCCGGGGCTCCTCCCGACCACTGAGTCGACCCCTTCTTCTGCCATGTGTGCGCGGGATTGCCATCCTCATACCTCACGAACACTTCGAGCGTTCCCGTAGCATTGAGCGTGGCAGAAATACCCGCTATCTTCTTCGGATCTGTATTGGCGAACTTACCGCCATCCTGCCAATCGGTCTCTCCCTTTCTTTGATACCTGTACCAAACCGACTTCTTGTCTTCACCGACCCACCATACGTGTAATGTTCCACCATCAGACACAGCCGAGGTAATCAAGTCTGTCTCCTCTTCTTGTGTAGGGCTAGTTGATCCACCAACAGCCATGGTGAGCACATAGTTCATGGGAAACCCTGAACCACAATCGTGATGCCCACCGCCAGCGGATCCAAGATCTACGTGTTGACAAACACCTCGGCCAGATCCCTGCGCTTGAGACGCATTCAGTCTGGTGATAGGAATCCCATAGTAGGCTGCTTCTTCAGCAATCCACTTGGCACAGTTTTCCAACATGTTTGGATGACGATGCCATTCGTCAGTACTCCACGAAGCGAATGCACATAGTTCGATAGAAACTGCTACAGGGTTGAACGATGACTGAGTCCACGACTTGTTACTACGCTTGACATACTCACCAATCGTATTGGACTTATCATCAGCGCCGACATGACTGGAAGCTCCGACATCACCTTGAAAGAAACTGCCAAGCGATTCGATCGTGCGAGCTCCCTCAGCGGTATGAAGAACAATGAGGCGAACGCCACTGCTGCCTCGACTGGAATAGTTGGGTGAAGGAATCCATACTCGCTTGAGAGCCATTAGGCAACCTCAGGTCTACGAGCAAGCCTTTCTTCTGCCGCTAGACGCCTTGAGTCATCAGGTGGAAGATAGGCCGCATCGTCATCGTCGTCGAGCGGAGGAGTATGAGGATCGCTCGGCTCTTCCTTTGGCTCAGGACGAGGCTGAACGTCGGTTTTGTCGTCCTCTTCTTCAGGAGGAACCGCCGGAGCTGGTTCGGTCGGAGGAGCGGGTACCTGCTGTTCCTCATTCACCTGAATCATCCTCTTCGGATGGGCCAGTTTCTGAATAGCCCGATCGAGTCAGAGGCTCAGGCGGAATATCCGCTGGACGAAGCGGGTTCGACGGAACTCGCACGTCACCCATCTCTGCACGCCGCTCAGCAGTAGGATCGTTCTGCTCTGCGGACTGTGCTTGTGCCTGCTCTTCGTTCTTCTTCTTGTTCTTATCTACCATAACTTGGTATCTCCTGGTTGTCTTTTTACAGGACCTCTAGGAAGAAGATTCTCATCTCCGAAATGAATTGCATTATGAGTCTGTAGAGACGTAGTGATAAGATAATTAGGATCGAGAATCCACAACTCACCATGCTTGATATCATCTGGCGACATGGGATTCATATGATGAACTACCAGATCCGTATAAATATCGTATCCTTCAACACCCAGATCACACCCGTTATCCCGAACGATCACTGCGCTACGAGCTCGTTTCCACATGTGTGATCTATAAAAATGCTGATTGAGCCATCTGTCAAACCCAAAAGTGCTGTATCCAACTTCCCCAGCCAATCGAAGATATTCAAAGCGTTCTTCAAACGTTTCCAACCTGCGAAGTTCAGAGTATGTCAGATTCTTCGGCATCACCCTCCGAAGCTGGCACATCTCCCGCATATGACCGCATTGCTTTGATAGCGTCGACGTATAGCTCTTCAATACGCTGTTGAGACTCGATCTGCTCTTTCTTGACTTCAAGAAGAGCGTTCTCATGCTCAAGTCGCTCTTGTTCGAGCCGTTCCCTGGTAGAACCAAGCTTAAGGAAGTGACTAATCACCTGAGATGAAGCCGTACCCGCTCGAATCTGCTCTTCAGCAAGATCGGTGGCCAAAGAAATCATCTCATTTTCCCGGGCCTCCGGAGTTGTCGCGGGTTTGCGGCGAGTTTCTTTAGTTTCTGACCTCCTTCGCCTCGCTGCCACGCGACATCCTTTCACTTTTGTTTGTGGAAAAGTCCCTCCGGGGGTATTTTTAGG
>Ga0070717_10002457_pt1 | contig 13077 bp, 10 predicted proteins | sample LARL113metaG_FD_71366 | JGI IMG/M metagenome (GOLD analysis project Ga0070717, IMG submission 71366) | Corn, switchgrass and miscanthus rhizosphere microbial communities from Kellogg Biological Station, Michigan, USA - LAR L11-3 metaG | ecosystem: Host-associated > Plants > Roots > Rhizosphere ... | reverse complement strand
AAGTTCTCATATGGCCGATGTTCGTCGTGGTCTGATCATCGTGAATACTGGGCCTGGCAAGGGCAAGACAACTGCCGCCATGGGTACGGCTTTGCGCGCCGTGGGGAACGGGATGCGTGTGCTGATGCTGCAGTTCATCAAAGGTTCGTGGCACTACGGGGAACTGGACGCGGCCAAAGCTTTCGGTGACAAATTCATCATGAAGCAGATGGGACGTGGCTTCGTGAAAGTTGGCGCGGAGCAGCCTGATCCTGAAGACGTCCGCATGGTGGAGGAAGCGTGGGCCGAAGGTGCTCGTGCGATCCAGTCTGGCGAATGGGACCTGGTGATACTCGACGAGATCAATTATGCGATCAGCTACGGTATGCTTGATCCCGTGAAGGTGGTCGAAACCCTGAAGCAGAAGCCGGAAATGGTGCATGTGATCTTGACGGGACGGAACGCGCATCCGACAATTGTCGAGCTTGCCGATACTGTGACCGAAATGCGCCAGGTGAAGCACGCGTATGAGAAAGGCGTGCTGGCGCAGAGAGGGATCGAATACTGATCAGGTGATCGGGCCATCGGGTGAAGTTAGATCGCCCGATCATCCGATGGCTAGATGACCCGATTCTTATGGCTTGGTTCAAACGACAATCCGGTGACCTTGACGCTTCGGGCGAAAAGAAGATGCGCACCGAAGGGTTGTGGGTGAAATGTGAAAGTTGCCGCCAGATCATCTGGAAGAAAGATCTGGAAGAGAACCAGAATGTGTGCCCAAAATGCGGCAAGCACTTCCGCATTGACGCGCGCACGCGGCTCGCAAATCTGTTCGATGATGGCGAGTATGAGACTTTCAGCGACAATCTTGCCTCGACCGATCCACTGAATTTTGTGGACCTGAAGCCATACTCGGAACGGCTGAAAAAGGCACAAGAAGAGACCGGACTTACAGACGCTGTCATCAATGCTCGTGGCAAATTGAATGGCCGGGAAGTCATCATCAGCGCGATGGAGTACAGCTTCATTGGCGGAAGTATGGGCGCTGTGGTCGGCGAAGTCATCACCCGCGCTATCGAAGAAGCTCTGGAGAAAAAGAAGCCGATCATTATTATTTCCGCATCCGGTGGCGCAAGGATGATGGAAGGTGTGCTGAGCCTGATGCAGCTAGCAAAGATTTCCGCTGCTCTGGCGCGGTTGGACGAAGCGCGCGTGCCCTACGTCTCTGTGCTCACCGATCCGACGACTGGGGGCGTGACTGCATCGTTTGCTATGCTTGGCGACATCAATATCGCTGAGCCCGGAGCGCTGATCGGGTTCGCCGGCCCGCGCGTGATTGAGCAGACGATCCGTCAGAAACTTCCGCCTGGGTTCCAGCGGAGCGAATTCCTCCTCGAACATGGAATGCTCGACGCCGTAGTGCATCGCAAGGAGATGAAAGCGTACATCTCGCGGGCGTTGGAGTTTATGAGCCCCGGCGTGAGCCACCATCCGTCAGTCGCGAGTTAAATCCTTTATATTTGAGTTAACGTTCAGGTGGGCGAGGGCGCCCGCCCCACACTACCCTATGTCTGCTTCCTACCAAACCGCTGTGGCACGCATGTATGCGCTCGGACACGAACTTGCGCAGACGCCTTCGCACAAGTTTGATTTGGCGCACATGCGGGTGCTGCTGACGGCGCTGGAAAATCCTGAACGGCGTTTTCCTGCGGTGCTGATTGCGGGTACGAACGGCAAAGGCTCGACCGCTGCCACGTTATGCTCGATCTTGCGTGCATCGGGATTTCGGACGGGACTTTATACCTCGCCGCACTTAATCCGAATCAACGAACGTATTCAGATCAATGGTGAGCAGATCGCGGACGATAAGTTCGCATTGCTGCACGATTTGGTGGAACGCACGGCTGAACGCTTGGTCGAGGATGGTGAGCTGCCGTGGCATCCCAGTTTTTTTGAGATGCTGACGGCAATCGCATTTGAATATTTCTCGACCAGCAAAGTGGAGATCGCTGTGCTCGAAGTGGGAATGGGCGGACGCCTGGATGCAACCAATGTGGTTGAGCCGCGGGTCAGCGTAATCACCGATATTTCGCTCGATCATGAGAAGTTTTTGGGCAGCACGATTGCGGAAATCGCGCGCGAGAAGGTGGGAATCATCCGGCCACGCGGAGTTGTGGTTACACTTCCGCAGAGCCCGCAGGCGAATGACGTGATTGGGAACGCGGTTTTGGAGCAAGATGCATGCGCCATAAGCGCGGTGCCTTATGTGCCGCCGGTTTCGCCAAAGGCGGAAACTTACGCGCAAAAGCGCTTAACCGCAGAAAACGCCGCAGGCAACGCAAAGAACAGCGATAACGGAATGGTGGCGCGATATCCATTGCAGGTTATGGGGAAGCAGATCCGAGTTGAAACGGCGCTCGTCGGACGGCATCAGTTACGGAATGTTGCCCTTGCGATAGCGACGGCGGAGGAACTCGCGACGCAAGGATTTGCGATCACTGCAGAATCGATCGAGCGGGGCATTCGTGAAACTCAGTGGCCCGGGCGGTTCCAGGTGATTTCGCCATCGGGAGGAGAGCCAGAATTCGTTCTCGATGTGGCGCACAATCCCGCTGGGGCCTGGGCGCTTCGCTCGACCCTCTCGAACTGTTACGAAGAACGAAGGCTCATTCTGGTGTTTGGTGCGATGCGCGATAAGGCAATCGGCGAGATTGCCGAAATCTTGTTTCCGCTGGCGGAGCGCGTGATCGTCACCAGCGCTGACAACCCACGATCGGCGACACCTGAGGAAATTCGGGAAGCTGCGGTCCGCACTCAGTCCGACATTGAATTGGCCGGCAACGTAACAGCGGCTGTCGAGCGAGCGCGGATTCTGGCGGTGTCGGACAAGGGTGTCCGACCTACAGGCTCAGGACGATCCGACGCAGTTGTTGTGATTACCGGCTCGATTTATGTCGTGGGCGAGGCGATGCGCACTCTGGGAGTTGGCTCCGATGGAAAATAGTACGGCAACGGAGACGCCACAGGAGCAGAAACCCAGCATCGCCCCAGTTGAAACCAGAAAGTATGGGCTTCTCAGCCGGCTGCGTTCTTACTTATTTTTCGATCTGCTGATCTGGGCCTATACCGTCATTTTTGGCATTGCTTCCATTCCATTCGGCTTCTTCGACAAAGATGGACGCAAGCTTCATGCATTTGCTCGCGCCTGGGCGAAGATGATCATGAAGACGGTTTTTTCTCCGATGCGAGTTGTTGGGCTGGAAAAAATCGATACAAGCAAGCCTCACGTATATGCCGTGAACCACGGCTCGGCGTTCGATATCCCCGTGTTGTATGCGTATCTGCCATTTCAGTTTCGCATCGTGTTCAAGAAAGAGTTGCTGTCATATCCGATTGTTGGTTGGCACTTGAAGCGCTCCGGGCAGGTGTGCGTAGACCAGCAGCATCCGGCGCGCTCTGTGGCGAGCATACGATCAGCACTTAAGACGTTGAAAGGCGGAATGCCGCTGGTCATTTTCCCGGAAGGCGGGCGAACCTCAGACGGTCGCATTCAGCCGTTTCTACCCGGTGCATTTTTCCTCGCGATCAAGGCGCAAGTGGATGTGGTGCCGGTGGCGCTGATCGGGACCTATGAGCTGCTGCCGATGGATACGTATCACATCAAGCCGCGCCCGCTGGAAATGAGAGTCGGCGAGTCTATTCCGACGGCGGGGATGACGTTGAGGGAGATGGACAAGTTGTCGGCGAAGGTGCAGCGGGAGCTAGAGAAGATGTATTACGCAGGCGTTATCCAGCGCTAGTGCCCGCCGTTGCGATCGCTTTGATCGAGTGCCACTCCCAAGCGGTTGATATCGAGCAACATTCGCTCACTCCCCTATAATGTTGCTTCCGAATTGGAATCTCATGCTTCGTCCCGACTACAAAGAGTTTTCTCGTCTCGCGCGTGACTCAACGCTGGTCCCCGTGGTCAAGTCGGTTATGGCCGACTTGCTTACGCCGGTTTCGGCTTTTCTCGCGATCTCGCGAGGCGAGCGGGACGCTTTTCTGCTTGAGTCGGTCGAACGCGGCGAGCAAATTGGCCGCTACACATTTCTCGGTGCGCGTCCCTACATGAAACTGCAGACCCAGGGTCCGCAGACTATCGTTCAGGAAGGCAAGAAGCGCCAGGAGCACGATGGCAGTGTGTTCCAGCTTGCGAAACAATTGCTTACTAAACATAAACTGGCTGCCGTTCCCGGACTGCCTCCTTTCAGTGCCGGTGCGGTGGGGTTTTGTTCTTACGATATTGTTCGCCAGCTCGAGAACATCGGCAACGAAACGAAAGACGATCTTCACCTTCCTGACTGTGTCCTGATGTTCTTCAACCGGCTGCTGGCGTTCGATCACGTTCGACATCAAATTCACATTATCGCCGTGGCCGACGTCGCAGCCGAGAATCCACGGCGGGCTTACGATCGCGCGGTTCGTGACATTGCCGCTCTGGAAAAGAAACTGGCGAGTGGGCTCCGGCCCGGCGAGTGGCATAAGTCTCGAGGCAAGCGTCGCGGACGACTTAACTTGCGGCCCAAAACAACACGAAAGGAATTTGAGCAGTCAGTTCGGAACGCAAAGGAGTACATCGCGGCGGGAGATATTTTTCAAGTTGTGCTTTCGCAGCGGCTGGATTTCATACCCGAGGTTCCGCCATTTGATATTTATCGCGCGCTGCGCGCCGTGAATCCTTCGCCGTATATGTATTTTCTGAAAATGGGTGACACGCATGTGCTGGGATCGTCGCCGGAGATGCTGGTGCGCGTGACTGGTCGCAAGCTGGAATATCGTCCCATTGCTGGAACGCACCCGCGCGGCAAAGACGAACTGGAAGACGCCCGTCTCGAAGAAAAGATGTTGACCGACGAAAAAGAGCGCGCCGAGCACGTGATGCTGGTTGACCTGGGACGCAACGATTTGGGCCGGGTCAGCGAATATGGATCGGTGAAGGTGAAGGACCTGATGTATGTGGAACGCTACTCGCATGTCATGCATTTAGTGTCGGCTCTTGAGGGCAAACTGCGGCCCGAACTGCACGCGCTGGATGCGTTTGCGGCTTGTTTCCCGGCTGGAACTTTGAGCGGCGCGCCGAAAGTTCGAGCCATGCAGATCGTCGAAGAGTTGGAGCCAACCCGGCGTGGAGTTTATGGCGGTTCGGTTTTGTATGCGGATTTCGCGGGGAACCTGGATTCGTGCATTGCGATTCGCACCATGCTGATGAAAGGCAAGAAGGCGTATTTGCAGGCGGGCGCAGGCATTGTGGCGGATTCAGATCCCGCAACCGAATATGAGGAGAGCATGAACAAAGCGCAGGCGGTGCTACGAGCGGTGCAGACGGCGAGAGGAACGGAAGCATGATGAAGAATGAGATGGGAAGGGCGGTGGTTTTCATTCTGGCATCTATGCTGGCGAGTTCTGCCGCGGCGCAGCAAAACGGGCTCGTTCTTAGCCGCGACAACAGCACAGTCGTGCTTGAGCCTTACGCGCCGAACATCATTCGAGTAACGCTTAGTCTGCAGAAAGATCAGGCTGTGGCAGCGCCGGGCTTCGGCTTTGTCGCGCATGCAGCCGCCGAGGGTTGGAATTCAGTACATTCCGACGCCGGCGATGTTTATCGGTCGTCGCGGATGGTCGTCACAGTTGAAGCAAATCGCCCCGCGAACCCCGCACGCACTGAGCGCGACATCGCGAAATTCTTCAACGGATCGGCGCCTCCCGCGCACATCACCATCAGCACGCCAGATGGAAAGAAACTGCTGGAAATGACCGGCTGGTCGCAGTCGGTCCCTAATTACAAAGACGGAAATGCGCAAATCGAGAACGATCGGCGGCCAAGTGATGAGAAGTTTTATCAGGTGGGCGCGACCTTCGTCTCTCCGGATGACGAGCATTATTACGGACTTGGTCAAAACCAGGAAGGTTTTCTCGATCATCGCGGACACACGGTTGAGTGCTGGCACAATTACACCGCGACCGGCGCGCCTAGCATCTGCGTGCCGTTTGTGGTGACTAATAAGGGTTATGGAATGGTCTGGGACAATCCGTCAAAAACCACGATTGAGCCCGGATTCAACGAGCAGACGAACTGGATTTCACAAGTCGGCAACCGCGTTTCTTTTTTCGTGATTGCCGGCAACGACACCGACGAAATTTATTCCGGATATCGGTTGCTGACCGGAGCGACTCCGATGTTGCCCAAAGCTGCGTATGGTTTCGTGCAATGCAAGCAGCGCTACATTACACAGGAAGAGATGTTGAACGTTGCCAAGGGATATCGTGAGCGGCATTTGCCTGCCGATGTGCTGGTACTCGACTGGTTTTATTACAACACCATGGGCCAGCTCGATTTCGCTCCCGACAGATTTCCCGATCCAGCGGCTATGAACAAGCAGTTGCACGACATGGGGTTTCAAACCATGATCAGCGTCTGGCCGCGGTTTACAAAGGAGTCGCGCTATTACGATCTCATTCTGAAGCACGGCTGGTTCGAGCACCTGGCGGATGGGACTCCAACGAACGGTTTGCCATACGATCGCGCCGGCTCCGATATTGATACGTCGAATCCCGAAGCAGCGCGCTGGTATTGGGGGGTGATTCGCGACGATATTCTCAGCAAGGGTTTCGATTCTCTGTGGATGGACGAGACTGAACCCGACCTGCCGCCTAATGGCAGTTATCTTTCTGTTGGGCCGGGGACGCGATATTTCAATATTTATCCGCTGGTGCATACCAGTGCAATGTACGACGGGTTCCGGCGTGACGTGAAGCATCGTGCCCTGATTCTGTCTCGCGATGCGTATCTCGGATCGCAGCGAAATGGGACCATGGTCTGGTCGTCGGATATTTATCCAACGTGGGACGCATTCAGGCGGCAGATTCCAACCGGCCTCGACTTCACCGCGTCAGGCATGGCGTATTGGACGAACGATGTTGGCGGATGGCAGTATTTGCCGCCAGTGCATCATCCCGCGCACGCGCCATTGCTCGATCCTTCCGATGCTCGGGAGAATGTCGGCGGATACGATGACTATCCCGAACTTTATGCGCGGTGGTTTGAGTACGGAACGTTTCTGCCGATCATGCGCACGCACGGCAGCCGCAAATATAACGAGGTTTGGTCGTATGGCAAACAGGCCGAGCCGATTTTGGAGAAGTATTTGAAGCTGCGATATCAGCTGATGCCGTACATTTATTCGCTCGGGTACAAGACCTATCAGACAGGTGCGCCGTTTATGCGAGCGCTGTTTATGGATTTTCCGAATGATCCCAAGATCGCGGACCTGCGTGACGAATATATGTTCGGTCCGGCATTTTTGGTGGCGCCTGTGACTGAGCAGGGCGCGACCAGCCGCGAAATTTACCTTCCTGCGGGAACGGATTGGTACAACTACTGGACTAACGAGCGCGTACATGGTGGTCAGACGATCAAAGTTGATGCACCTGTCGACATCCTGCCCTTGTTCGTGCGAGCGGGCTCGGTGGTGCCATTAGGCTCGGTAATCGAGAGCACGAGCCAGGAACAGAAGATTGAGCACGTGCGGGTTTATCCAGGCGCGGATGGAGAGTTCACAATTTACTCCGATGACGGAAACACTTATGGCTATGAAAACGGCGATTTGAAAACGACGCGCTTGCACTGGGATGATGCGGCACAGAAGTTGACGCACGAAGGCACGTCGGCATGGACCGAGCCGGACTCGCAGATTCTTGAGCGCGTGACGCCATAATTAACAAGGAGTCTGAATTTCACCTGCCGGAGAAAACGCGACAAGAGTAGGGTACCCATCTTTTAAATTTGATTCTTGAATCAAATGTCTTCTGAAACTTCTCGTATTGAGGCTTTCTCGGATGGCGTATTCGCCATCGCTATCACTCTTCTCATCCTCGACGTGCATGTCCCGACCATCTCCCAGGGACCACTTGGCGCGGCGTTGAGACGACAATGGCCCACTTATATCGCATACCTGATCAGCTTTGCTTTCATCGGGATCATGTGGGTGAATCATCACCGACTGTTTAACCACATACGCCGGTCAGACAATGGATTGATGTTTCTGAATCTGTTGCTCCTGCTGGGGGTGAGTGCAGTTCCTTTTCCCACAGCGCTGCTTGCCGCCCACTATTACACAGGCGGCAAAACGATATCGGCGGCGATCTTCAATGGCACCTACGTTCTGATCGCAGTTTTCTTCAATGTCCTTTGGCATCATGTAGTTAGAAGGGGACTCTTGGATTCAGCTACACATCATTCAGCCGATGCAATCTCAAAGCAGTACGCGGTTGGTCCAACCTCGTACCTGATTTGTTTTGGCCTGACGTGGGTCAGCGTTCCCGCAAGCTTGCTGCTGAATATCGCCTTAGCGGTGTTTTTTGCCGTGCCGCCGCGCACTGACACACCAAAAAACGCCGAGAAGATGCAAGGTGCAACGAAATAGTTGCATTCTTTGATTACCCGGAGGTAAGATGATCCTGGATGCAGCAGCCTTAAGCATCCGGTTCTGTGTTAAAACCGCCCATTCTTCCCGGGTTCGAAACTAACGAGTTGTCTCAAAACCGAGGCAGTATGTTCGCCTCGACCAGCTTTTTGGAGAGACTCTATGTCTTGGTACGCGTACTGCCTGACTGAGCAGCGGCACCTGCCTAACGCAACACGGACGCGAAGACCATTCGTACTAGAAGGTATCCAGGGCGTGAATGGCGCCACAATCCTAAGTTATCCCAGCGGTGAATTCGCGGTGATCGTGAGTGAGTTCGATCGCGCGACCTCGACCCTGGAAGAAAAACATGTTTTAGAACACGCGCGTGTGGTGAGCGTGTGCTTCCGCCAGGGGACGGTACTGCCGTTTCGGTTTGGCACGATTTTTGACAGTGATGATTGCCTGCGTCAAGCAGTTCGCGGCAATCGGCGCGCGTTCGGTGCAAGTGTGGCGCGGCTGAAGGGCAAGGCCGAAATGCATGTTAAGTTGCTGGTGCGGGATGGGTCTCTGCGGCAACTTCAGGACGTCATTATTCCCGACTCGGTTGGCGGTGAGTATCTATCCAAGCTCCGCGAAAAAGCCATGGCTGACCGGGAGCGCCAGACCAAAGCTAAAGCGCTTTCGGTCCAGGTGCACAGGCTCTTCAACCCGATCGAGGAAGAAATCACTTGCAAGCGGGTCGCTACCGACGGAATGCTCATTGATATTGCTCACCTGATTGATTCCAAGTCCATCGAGAAATATCAGAATCGCTACGCCAGCGCTGCCAAGCAGCTGAAAAATTGCGAAATGTCGGTCAGCGGGCCTTGGCCTCCGTATCACTTCATGCCTGGGAAGCTTCGGACCGTAGCGTAAGCTTCAGTTCAAATTGAAAGCAGATTCATCTTTACACCTCACGCCTTCGACTCGGTCGGAGGCGTTTTCGCGTGGCCGCAGCGATGCGCCATCCCCTGCCGGAAGCGTTCGCGTTCTTCTGGAGTCATGGATTCCCACCGTGCCCTCATCCGATGCTGCCAGTAATGACGGTGCCCTCCTCCGAACCAGGTTCGCGGACCTCCAAAGAGCAGCCAGCTAAGTCCCAGAAGTCCCAGGGCCTGCCAGTACGTGATCGGATGCAGGCCGAATGTTGCCGGCATTAACCAGTTCCACAGGTGCAACACCGCCGTTGCGAATCCGGCGCCAACGATGATCAGAACAACCAGCACAAATATCAACATTCGGACCACTCGGTTAGCTCTCATTTCATTTCTCCTCATTAAGCGGTAGATCTCGAAATTCCTGGTAGATCTCGCGCAGATGCCGCCTCAGGTACAAGACTGCGTATCGTTTGCGCGAGAGCAATGTGTTGATGCTTATCCCAGTCTCGGCCGCAAGCTCTGCAAATGTTTTGCCTTCGATTTCATTGGCGATGAATACTTCCCGCTGCTCAGGCGGAAGTTCTTCGAGCGCGTCCTCAATCTCCTCTATCAGAACGCCTCGCGCGAACGAAACGTCTGGGCCGGCATCGAGTGAAGGCAGCAGCTCTTCGAGAGAGAGTGCGTCTTCGTCTCCGGTATCAGTATTGGCGCGAACTGGTTCCCGTTGCTGTCGCCGAAAGCGATCGATGATGCGGTTGCGCGCCACCTGAAAGAGCCAGGCTGTGGCTTGCTCCACCGGCTTCATCAAACGGTATGCGACGACCAGTTCGTAGAAGACGTCTTGCAGAATGTCTTCGGCATCGTTGGGATCGGGGACGCGGCTGCGGATAAAATTTCGCAGGCGCCCACGCTGCTGCTCGACTGCCTCCGAGATTTGCCGGTCTTGCTCGCCGGTCATCGCTTCAGTATGGCCCTCCAGGGCCCCGATGCTCAGCTCCGCGTCCATCTACTGTGAAGACGTTCGTAGGGAAGAAATATTGTAAGGAAGGAACAGTAAGTGACGTGAGAATGCCTGTGGTGTCAGGCGTTGCGATTGGGACGCACTACAGTCGCAGCCGTCAGCCAGGAGATCGCTAGCCCGGCAAGAAGGGCCAGACCGCCGCCCAAAAATAAAATGCGCCGGGCATGCCCGATTGCGATATCGACATCATTGAGCGGATACGCCAGCCGCACTGCGCCTCCCGAAACCGGCACAGATGCGTAGAGCACCGCGACGCCATAATCATTTCTCTTGCGGGTCACGACGCTGGTTTCTCCACGCAGAGCGGCCACAAACTCGGGCCGCCGACCTTCATTTTCGAGCGCTGAAAGCTGCACTTCAGAGTCCGCGACGACTCTCCCGTTTGTGTCAATTACGGTCGCGCGCGCACCAGCCGAAAGCCCTTCCTGCGCGGCGATATCTTCGATCTTGTGCTCGTGGTCGGTGTTGACTCGGGCAGCAAACATCTGTGTCTTCTGCGTGAGATTGCGCGCGATTTCCACCCGCAGCTCATCTTCCCAGAAACGATGAACGCCATAGCCTACGCTGACTGCGACGACCGCGATCATCGCAATAAAAGAGCCAAGCAGAATAAGAAAGATGCGCTTGCGAGTCGAGTTTGCAGGCACTGCTCCCGGTTCAATGGCCATTGGCGGTCAGGGCCAGCGAGAGAATGGTTTTCTGTTCAACATCGTGCGCTTTCGCGGAACCGGTGGCGGGGCTGGGGCTCGCCGAACGCTTCACAGAAAGAATGGGGCGGTCTCCGGCCAAGCGTCGCAGCCGCGGAAGAATGTAGTTGAGCGCGCCCATGTTAGAGGGTTCTTCCTGCACCCAGACGATTTCGGCGTCCGGGTATCGCGAGAGTTCGGCTGCGACTTCGGTCTCTGGAAATGGGTAGAGCTGCTCGACAAATGCGATCGCGACATCCGAGATTTTCTTCTTCTTGCGTTCCATACGAAGCTCGTGCCCAATCTTGCCAGTGCAGAGCAGAATGCGGCGAGCTTCATGGACTTCCGCATCGGGACGCACCCGCTGGAAATTGCCGCTAGAGAATTGATCGATCGCAGACGATGCCTCGGGATGGCGCAGCATGCTCTTAGGCGTAAATACTACCAGCGGCTTTCGCCACGGACGCAGCGCCTGCCTGCGAAGCAGATGGAAGTATTGTGCAGCGGTTGAGGGCTGCGCGATCTGGAAATTATCGAAAGCTGCGAGTTGCAGAAATCGTTCAATGCGGGCGCTAGAGTGCTCGGGCCCCTGACCTTCATATCCGTGAGGGAGCAGAAGGACAAGTCCCGAGAGTAGGTCCCATTTGGCTTCGCCGGAAACAATGAACTGATCAATCACTGCCTGCGCCACATTGGCGAAGTCGCCGAATTGCGCCTCCCATAAAACCAGCGTCTCGGGGTAATCCCGGCTGTAGCCGTATTCAAAACCCAACACGCCGGCTTCAGAGAGCGTCGAGTTATAAATTTGGCAGCGAGCTTGACCCTCTGAGACGTGCTCCAGCGGAACATATTCCTGCTCATTCTCGATATCCAGCAGAACCGAGTGGCGCTGATTGAACGTGCCGCGCCGGCTGTCCTGCCCGCTGAGCCTGATCGGGGTCCCGGATTTGAGCAAGCTGCCAAACGCCAGAGCTTCAGCCATGCCGTAATCAACAGGGCGTTTGCCAGTTCCCATCTCGGCGCGCTGTTCCAGCAGTTTGCCGACTTTGGGATGAATGTGGAAGCTGGCCGGGAAACTTGTGAGCCGCTGGGTCAGCTGCGCCAATTCTTCTGAAGAGACAGACGTCTCAACTTCATATTGCGGTTTGTGGCGCAGTCCTTTGTACTTGTCCCAGTAATCCGGAAGCTGACGCAGGCTGGGCTTTTTTCGGATAGATCCCGCGCGCTTTTGTGCAGCTTCTAATTCAGCTTTGATGGTGTCGGCACGGCTCCGCGCGTCTTCCAGACCGTTGTCGTCTGCGTAGATTTCCCAGAGCGGCGGATGTTCTTTAATCGCTTTGTAGATCAGGGGCTGAGTAATGGTTGGATCGTCCACTTCGCTGTGGCCATGGCGGCGATAGCCGATCAGATCAACCACGACATCGCTGCCGAATGTGTAGCGATAATCGAGCGCCAGCCGCGCAATGCGGATCACTGCATCCACGTCTTCGGCATTGACATGGAAAATAGGAACGTCCTGGCGGCGCGCAAGCTGCGCCGCAAACAACGAAGAATGCAGCTCGCGTGAAGTCGTCGTGAATCCAATCAGGTTGTTGACGATCACATGCACGGTTCCGCCGACGGTATAACCCCGAATGTCCGCAAGATTCAGAGTCTCAGCGAATACGCCTTGTCCTGCGAACGCGCCGTCGCCGTGCACCAGCAATGGCAAGAACTGCTTGACCCCGCCGTCGCCTGCGCGATCTTGCTTGGCGCGAGTTCGGCCGACGGTCACCGGGTCAACCGCTTCCAGATGGCTCGGATTCGAAACCAGATGAATATGCAGTTTAGCGCCGCTGCGCGTTGTGTATTCGCCGGTCGCGCCCATGTGATATTTCACGTCACCGCCGCCCAGCACGCTGCGGGGATCCACATCTTCAAAACCAGCGAAAACTTCTTCCGGCGCGCGCTTGGCAATGTGCGCCACCACGTTCAGGCGTCCGCGATGGCTCATCCCCATGACCAGTTCAACTGCGCCGTACTGTCCC
>Ga0070717_10002455_pt1 | contig 13083 bp, 10 predicted proteins | sample LARL113metaG_FD_71366 | JGI IMG/M metagenome (GOLD analysis project Ga0070717, IMG submission 71366) | Corn, switchgrass and miscanthus rhizosphere microbial communities from Kellogg Biological Station, Michigan, USA - LAR L11-3 metaG | ecosystem: Host-associated > Plants > Roots > Rhizosphere ... | reverse complement strand
GACCCTCAAGCAGACTTCATGCTGCCTGGCGGCAAATTGTATGTGCCCGGAGCCGAGAAGCTGCTGCCAAACATACGCCGGCTAACGGCCGTAGCAGGCAAAGGAAAAGTATTTCTCGTATCACACGGATGCTTTCACACCGACGACGATCCCGAATTCAAAATGTTCCCCCCGCATTGTGTACAGGGCACGCCGGGAGCAAATTTCGTTCCTGAAGCATTAACGGAACGGATATTCCGAGTTCCGAACACCGCGGACACAAGCCTGCCGCAGCAACTTGAAAAGTTCCAGCAGATTCTTCTTGAGAAGCAGACGCTCGACATTTTCGAGAGTCGCCATGCCGCCGCTCTTGTCGAGCGATTGGGAACTAAGCCGGAGTTCGTGGTTTTCGGCGTGGTTACGGAATACTGCGTTCGTCTGGCGGCCAAGGGTTTGTTACAGCGCGGGCGGCGTGTTTCAGTCGTTGAGGACGCGATCGAAACGCTAAAGCCCGAGGACGGTGCCCGCGCTATTTCTGAGCTACGCGCTTTAGGGGCAAAAATGATTACAACCGATCAGGCGCTGGCGAGCCTGGACCACTAGCCTCCATCGCCATACCTGGCTCGTCGATTTAGTTGAGTTTTCCGAGCCTCTTATAGAGACGGTCGGCTTCCTCTTGTTCGGCAGTTGCTTGCGCTGGACGGCCGGTAAGCCTGTATATTTCAGCCATGCCACGATGCGGTTCCGGCTCTTGGGGCCGCAGTTTCGCTGCTTCTTCGAAATAACGAAACGAATCGGAATACCGTCGTCCGCCCCGGCTCTTGCGCGCAAGATCGAGGGTGGCGGAGTAGAGCAAGTCCGCCGTTCCGGAGTCCTCAGCGTTGAGCTGATGCGCGTGGCGGAGCGTTTGATAAGCCGCCAAATCCTCGCCCAGCTTTGAGAGAACGGCCCCATAGAGGGCGTTCAATTGAAATAAATCCGGCCAGCGCTGGATGGCATTGACAAGCGGGGCGCGCGCCTCCTCAAACCGACTGAGCTGAAAATAGGCCAGTGCGAGGTTATATTGCATTTGCGGCGATTGCGGGGCCAGGTCCGCGGCCCGGCGCAAAGGCTTCAGCGCCGCTTCTGAGTCTCCATGCTGGCCGTAAATCGTGCCTAGCTCGGTTAATTTTTCTGCGTCATCAGGATCGTATAGTTGCTCGCAAATCGCGCGTGCCTCGTCTCTCAGACCTTGATCCAGCTTCTGCGCGCACTCCATTCTGAGCCTGCTTTCCTTGTCTTCGCGTTGCCGTAGTTCGTCCGAAAGCGCCAGCGATTTCTTCGCTTCTTCCTCGTGCCCTTGTTTGCGATACACCAGTCCGAGCTGATAAGGAATACGAGCATCTCTCGGACTTGTCACGGCGGCTTCCTTCAACCACTTTTCAGCGGCAGCTAGATCTCCCTGCTTAAAATGGGCGTAGCCGAGAAAATAAGCGGTATCGGGGAAAGGCGGTTTGTTGGCAGCCTCAGTCAAAGTTCTGATTGCTTCCTGGAAATTGCGCTGCTCTAAGTCCAACCTTCCCAGGTAATACAACACATTTGGATGATCTCCAACTTCACGATGAACCGCCTCAAATTCCTGGCGCGCTTCATCGAATTTCTTCATCTCGAACAGCGCGACTGCCAAAGGAAAGCGCGCCCGCAGAGTCAACGTCGGGTCCAGTTTCAGGGCGGCACGAAATTCGCTCGCGGCCTCGTCGTATCTGTCCTGTTTCAAGGAATCGTAGGCCTTACCCAGGTGTGCTTCCGGAGTGTTCGTTGCGGTCGGGGCGGGAGCCGCCTGACCTCCAGCGCTGAATTCCGCAAAGCTGAGCAACGCCAGCGTGGCGAGTAAAACCATGCTTTGTGGTCTGAAATGGTGGGGCGTCATGGTATGCCCGTGCGGTCTCCGCGAGGACTCGGACCATTATAGATGCGAGTGCGCGGTGATCCGTGATCACCTCTCAAGGTTGCCACGCAGACGTTGTGGGCGAGACTCGTGTGGCGCTCCGGCATATATACCGCTTGGAACTAACCACTTACGTCGAGGTGCTATGTATGTACAACTGATGTACACTATGGGCAGTGAGAGAAGCCCATGAGTTCGACTAGGACGAGCACAATGAACAGCATCTTGCAAAGCATGGTATCAGCCGCTCCGACGCGGAAGACGTGTTGTCCGGAAATCACATCCTTCTGGAATATCAAATGGAAGGGAACGAACAACGCTGGGTTGCCGTCGGTGCGACTCGCACCGGTCGCATATTGGACATCGTGTTTGCCGTCCGGGGTGAGGCGATGCGTCCAATAACAGGCTGGGCTGCGGACAAAGAGACAGCGGATCTATACCTCAAACAGTGGGGACTGTGATAAACATGGCAAAAGCAAAAATGAAACAAGTGGTGATTCCGAAGTTTTCCAGCGAGGCCGAAGAAGCGGCGTGGTGGGACCGGCACCGCTCGGAAATCGAGGTCGAAATCCGGCGGCGGATGAGGGAGAAGAAACCGCTCACGTTAGGCAGCTTGCTACAAGGAGGAAGGCCCTCTCAACCTGTTACCTTGCGCGTCCCGAAGGAGGACCTGGAAACGGCTCGCCGATTGGCGGCCCGCAAGGGCGTGAGGTACCAGACTTATATCAAGATGCTGCTCCGGGAGGCTCTGGCAAAGGCTGCATCAAAGGACAGGGTGGCGCATGCTGGCGGGGCCTCGTTTTCTAAAGCCGTGGCTAAGAATGGCAGCAGACCAAGTAACTCCGGTAAACACGGGGACTAGGGGTTTTTTCTCGGCGCAGGGGTCTCTCGATTTGCCGGCTATCCTCTAAGCTTGTCTGCGGCAACCTCTGCGACAATGTTTCGACCCTTTTCCGCATCGGGCCCGATGTCACGCTCACGGCCTTCGGCCAGCTTTCTCGATCAGCCCGTGGGCAACTTTTTTAATCTCGGCCACATCTTCGGCTGTTGCAGTGCTCACGTAATCCCTGACCAGTTTTTCACAGCGTTTCCGGACTTGATCGTAAGCCGTAGGATCCTGGCCCCGCGCGGCGAGTAGTTCTTTAAGCCAGTGTTTGCCGTATCCCGCGTGCATGGTTTCGTCGGCCCAATCGAAGTCCATGTCGTGCTCGCTTAAGGAATCGCCGTAAGAATGGAACAGTTGCGCGCGAGCCGGTTTGTTCCGGATATTCTTGGTCTCAAAGAAATAAAGCATTCCCAAAAGATAGATCGGATCTTCTCCCGCAGCGCTCTCGTAAATGTATGTGCCCAAAGGAATTTCTGCCGGATCGAGACCCCACGCGATCAAGCGCTCATGGCCCATCCGGCAGTGGCGCGATTCGTCGTAGGTCCAGCGGGCTGAGTCGTGAATCAATTCCCAAGGCAGTACGTCCGCAAAGGCGCTTAGAATCACGCCGCCAGCTTCGATCGCCCAAACTTCGTTGAGGTGGCTGATGGCGGAGCGGAGTTGAAGTTGCATGCCTTCGCCGTAGGGATAATTTGGATCGATTATGTCAGGCCAGTAAAAGCGGCATGGCCAAAAACGCGGATCTCTGGCGGGGCGTGCGGGAATGACGTAAGTTTTCGATCCCGACAAAGGCCCGGCGGAGGACGCCGATGCTGACGGCGCGACGCCTACTCCGCCCATATCTGAAAGCCGGTTCCCAACCGCTTGAGTCCAGGCGAGCGCGTCTTCGCGCAACTCGGGATTCCCGGAAAGCGCAGATTCCTCCCAGTACTCGAAGACCCTAATCTGCTCCACCTTTTCAGAAAGCGCTAGAGACAAGAACCGATGCGTGGGTCCGTCGGCTATCGAATCTGATGCCTCAAGGTATGCCTGGTAGGAATCGCGCAGCGCTGGCAGAAGAATCTCGCCTACGCTCATTAGGAAGGCCGTCGCCGAGGGCGAATCCTTAACAGCGCTGAAGAGTTCAATGAGCCCCTCGTCTGCTCCTTCTTCTTCCAGCAAGCGGCTGGGAAAACGGAGCTCAAACACGCGATTGCGCAAGGCATGGGCCGTTTCGGCATTTTGCCAGATGAAATGCGCGAAACCACACTTCATTTCAAGAGACGCGACCGAGGGAATCCATGCCGCAATGCTCACAAGAAGGGACCGTTCGCAAAAGAAGAAGCGCTTCAGCAGTTGAGCGGTGTCGAACCGCATCCAGCGCGCCCTCGCCTGGGGAGTCAGCAAAAATGTGGAAGCCTGTGCCATTAGTTCTGTTTTTCGTCCACTAGACATCCTTCGGCTCTCTTATTTTAAGCGTCAAGCCTACGCGATGTCCGGAGTAATCCAACATCAAAGTACGCGTGTGAAAATCCTTGCGCAAGCCAAGCTGCTCGCCCAGTTTGGGGCGACGGGTGTATACTCCGAGGCCGAAAGAAAAGTCAAGTTCCCAGGAGATCCCCGATGCACACAACGCGCCTGCCGCGAGTTAACATCCTTCCAGCCTTGCTGTTTTTCGGTTTTGCCTTCGTCACTGCGCCTCCTGTTCGCGCGCAAGACAGTCGTTCCACTCTCAAAAATTTTCAGCACGTCTTCGTCATCATGATGGAGAACACCGGCTTCAACACTCTGATCGGCAACTCGAATGCTCCTTTCATTAACGCAGCAGCCTCCAACTACGGCTTGGCAACTAACTACTTTGGCGTGACGCATCCCAGCCAGCCGAACTACATTGGCGCGACCTCTGGCTCAACGAACGGCGTGGCCGATGACAGCGATACGACGATCGATGTTGCCAATATCGTCGATCAGCTCGAGACTCGTGGTAAAACGTGGAAAGCGTACATGCAGTCCTATTCGCTTTGCACCACTCCCCTGGATCACTCCTGCGGCAATCAGCTCTAAGAACGCCAGCACAATCCTTTCATTTCCTACCATTTACATGCGACACGGCGACCGTGGTCCCGATGACTGATCTCGTTGGTCCGCAGAAGTAGCGGGTAGGACGGCCATTCCTGTGATTGGGTTTTCCCCAAAGGGGCACGGAACACTGTGCCCCTTCGCGTTTTGAAGGCTGATTGATGGCGGGTAATGTGCCTCTTGGAACCTCCGACGCACTTCAGTGCAGAACTGGCGTGGCGTTAGTAGCGACACACACCCATTTCCCAGCGTTGAATAGCCAAGTGTCAACGAAGCGCTCGCGCCGCACGTAACGTTTGCCTCCCTCGACTCCTTTGGCCCGAAAAACCCCGGTCGCGATGGCAGTGTTTCCGAATACACGCACGCTCATCGATTCGGGCGCAACCTGCTGCTCTTGAGAATTAGTCGCTTTTACACTGGCCAAGAATTGTGTCTTGGTCTGTACAGAACCATCATCATTGATCAGCACAATCTGATTGTCCAGGAGTGTGTCCAACGCCTTCCGGTCCCCGAGCTTATACGCCTGGTTCCAAGCCTTCTCCAGAGCAATAATTTTAGATTGCGTTCCGGCATCATCGTTGTTTTGTGCCGGAACGAGCAAAGCCGTGGCACCCAGCAGGCTCACCAACAGACCGGCGAATTTCATCATCCACCCCCGTCTTATGCAGGAAGTATATGGCAGCCCCTCCAGTTTCCAGCAGCCACTGAACCGTTAGGGTTATTAGGGCCAAATTGCGCTTCTCCGCGATGTCCGCGGCGTTCCTCCGAACTCAACCGTTGGCTGCCATATCGGCCGATAACCAATCCGGAGGCGCCACTCCCTGTCGGCCGTAGAAGTGAACGACCTCTTCACGATGGGGCAGGGAAGGAATGACGCCCTCCTTGGTAACTGCCAATCCGCCAGTGACTACGGCGAACTGCACGGCCGCCTCGAGACTCGCACCGCTGGCAAGTGCAGTTGCGAGGCCGGCGTTGAAGGCGTCTCCGGCGCCGGTTGTATCTACGGCCTGTACCTTTATTGACGGAACATGGCTGCAAGAAGAGGCCGACACAATTAGCGCGCCGTTTTCGCCCAACGTCATGACGACCTGCTTCACGCCGCCGGCAATGAGTTCCTTTGCGACATCTTCGGGTGGAATTGACTCGTCGGGGCTGCGTCCGGCGAGCACCTTGGCTTCAGCTTCGTTTGGCGTGAGAACATCGATCATTTGCAAGACGGAACCTGAGAGCGGCCGGACGGGAGCGGGGTTGAGAATTGTCACTGCGCCGTGGGCGCGTCCACAAGCCAGCGCCGCTTCGGCGGCGGTGACGGGAATTTCAAGCTGCGTGAGCACCACCGCCGAGTCGAACGCCGCTTCGCACTGAGCCACGTCAGCAGCCATCAGAAGCTCATTCGCTCCCGGGTCAATCGTGATGCAATTGCGGCCGCTCGATGCCTCGACGATAATGAATCCTACTCCGGTGGGCGCGTCGGAGGTTTCCTTTACGTAAGCCTTGTCAATGCCCTCGTCGCGATAAAGTCCCAGTGCCATCTCGCCGAAAGCATCTTTTCCAATCTTGGCGACGAAGCTGACTTGCGCTCCCAGCCTGGCGCAGGCCACCGCCTGATTGGAACCTTTACCGCCGTAGTCCACGCGATAACCTGTTCCAAGAAGTGTCTCGCCGGTGCTCGGCAGGCGCTGGGCCTTCATGGTCAGGCCTGTGGCGTAACTGCCCACGACTGTGATGCGAGGAGCGGTCAAGGGCGGCGTCTCCGGAACGCGGATTTGATTTAAGCGCCGTAAGGGTAACACAGCGAGTTACAAGGTCGGTCCGCTGGCAAAGGACGCGCCCGATACGGCTTGGACCTGCGCCTCGACAAAATGATCTTTGATCGTCTTTATTTTTCGCTTGACTGACCGAGCACACGCTCTCTGCCCGGCCTTGACCGGCTCCGGCTCGGCTGATAACTTTGATCCCCTACGTGAATACCTGGGGGCGAACTCTCTGAGTCTGCGGGAGAAATCTGTCTGGCCAAGCCTGACCCGGCGCAACTTTCTCATCCGCTGCTGCCAGGGAGCTTGGGTAGGGCTGTTTCCGGCGGGCCTGCGCGGTCTCGGCTTCACTTCCGCGAATGCTTTCGATTTCCAAGCACCATCCGTCCCCGAGTTCCATCTGCATCCTCACTATCGAGCGAAGCTGCCGCTCGAAGCCACCCTGCTAAAGACGCAAGCGGGCCTTGATGTTTTCATCACGGAAAAATACGCAGATGAGATCGCAGCGATTCTCGCGCAGTGGAGCGCGGGATTGCTGCAGTCTCCTCAGGACATCCAGGCGGTCGGGCAAGTGCTTGCGCCGGATTTTTCGGGGACGTCTCTTCAGCCTGCTGAATCACGGCTAGTGCGTTCTGGTCCGGCGTTGGAAGCCCGTCAGAATAAATTTGCCCGCCATACTGCCCTCGGACGGGACGCTTTCTTACAGGGCTTGCGGTCTGCGTTAAGTGGGTTTTCTGAGATCGTGACCGCGGAATTCCAGGTGACGAGTATCGATGCGTTCTCCGGCAGCCTGCGCACTCGCGTGCGCTACGAGTTAGTCGGCTCCGGTAAAGACTTTTACCGCGAGCAACGTGTCGGGCAATGGGAACTTGCGTGGCAGCGGTTATCGTCTGGTGAATTTCGGCTCAGAAACTGGGAAGCCTTAGATGAGACCCACAGCAGATCAGCCAGACCGGTTTTCGTTGATATCACTGCGCAAGCATTCGGCAACAATTCCTCCTACTCTTCCCAATTGCTTCGCGGAACTGACTATTGGCGCACGGTCCTCGACGCCGCCTCTGGCATTGATATTTACGGCCACAACGGAGTTTCCGTCGCCGACATTGATGACGACGGCTTCGATGATGTGTACGTCTGCCAGCCAGCCGGTCTGCCTAACCGTCTTTTTCGCAATCGGGGAGACGGAACCTTCGAGGACATCACCGAATCATCTGGCGTCGGCGTTCTGGAGAATACAGCGTGCGCACTGTTTGCTGATTTCGACAACGACGGTCGCCAGGACTTGATCGTTGTGCGCACAAATGGGCCGCTGTTGTTTCTAAACCGGGGCGGCGAGTTTCGCCAAAAGCCGGATGCATTCAAGTTTGCTAATCCGCCGCAAGGAACTTTCACCGGGGCGGCCATCGCGGACTACGATTGCGACGGCTGGTTGGATATTTATTTCTGCCTCTACGTCTACTACCAGGGCACGGACCAATACAAATATCCCTCGCCTTATTACGACGCTGAGAATGGTCCACCCAACTTCCTGATGCGCAACAATCGCGACGGAACTTTCAGTGACGTCACGGCGCGAACGGGTCTCGACAAGAACAACAACCGCTACAGTTTTTGCTGCGGCTGGAACGATTACAACCGTGACGGCTGGCCCGATCTTTATGTAATGAACGACTTCGGCCGCAAGAATCTCTACCGCAATAATGGTGATGGAAGCTTTACCGATATCGCTGGGCAGGCGGGAGTGGAAGACGTTGGCGCGGGAATGGGCGCCTGCTGGCTCGATTACGACAATGATGGAGCTGAGGACCTCTATGTCGCCGACATGTGGACCGCGCCAGGCGAACGCATTTCTGCGCAAGAAATCTTTCAGAAGGATGCGCCGGAACAAGTACGCGCGCTGTACCGGAAGCACGCGAGAGGGAACTCACTCTTTCGCAATATCGGCGAGTCTTTTGAAGACAAGAGCGCTTTGGCTGGAGTTGAAATGGGCCGCTGGTCATGGTCGAGCGACGCTTGGGATTTTGATCACGACGGCTTCCAGGATCTTTACATCGCGAACGGCATGGTCTCTGGTCCTTTGCCCGAAGACCTGAACAGTTTCTTTTGGCGGCAGGTGGTTGCGAATTCCCCCAACGAATCCAAGCCTTCCCACGACTACGAACAAGGATGGAACGCCATCAACGAACTCATCCGTGCCGACTGCACGTGGAGTGGCTATGAGCGGAATGTCTTCTTTGCCAACAACCGCGACGGCACGTTTGCTGACGTTTCCGGCGCGGTTGGCCTCGACTTCCCTGAAGACGGAAGGGCGTTCGCTCTCGCCGATTTCGATCACGATGGCCGGTTAGAAGTCTTGTTGAAAAATCGCAACGGTCCGCAGTTGCGGTTGCTGAAAAACGTGATAAATGAACTGCCTGCGTCGATTGCGTTTCGTCTGCGCGGCCTGAAGAGCAATCGTGACGCCATCGGCGTCGCGATCACGATTGAAACCGAAAAAGGCCGACAAACACGTATGGTGCAGGCTGGATCGGGATTCCTTTCCCAGCATGCTAAAGAAATATTCTTCGGCTTGGGAGCAGCGAAAGGTCCCGTACACGCGACAATTCGTTGGCCGAGCGGGTTGATTCAGGAGCTCCATGATCTTCCACTCAACCACAGGATTTGGGTGGAAGAGGGAACCGAACCATCTAGAGTTGAGCCTTTCAAAAAGGTGACCGGCGAATTTTCAGCTTCGAAGCCACAAGAAACCGAGCCGCTTCCCACCGCAGTTGAAACTTGGCTGCTCACGCCCCTTCCCGCGCCAGATTTCTCTCTTCCGAATTTAACTGGACAGACTCAGACTCTTTCATCACTTCGCGGCAAGCCAGCGCTTCTCAATTTCTGGAGCACGCAATCGGCGAATTACCAGGAGGAATTGCGAGTTTTTAACCAGCGCCATAGGCGATGGGCCGCTCAAGGGCTTCAACTGCTCAGCGTAATCGTTGACGATCGCACCAGCGCTGAAGACTTGGGCGCGCGCGAGCGCAATCTTTCATTCCCCATTCTTCTCGGATCAGAAGACGTGGTTGGCATCTACAACGTGCTTTATCGATATTTGTTTGACCGGCATCGCGATCTGGGCCTTCCGACATCATTCTTGATTAACGGCCAAGGGGAAATAGTCAAGGTTTATCAGGGGCCGATCAACGCGGAGCACCTTGAAGGAGATTTCCAGAATATCCCTCGAACGGATGGTGAACGGATCACAAAGGCGCTTCCATTTCCCGGCGTAATCGAAACTTCGCAGTTTCGCCGCAACTATCTTTCCTATGGTTCCGTCTTTTTTCAGCGGGAATATTTTGATCAGGCCGAAGCGTCGTTCCGGTCTGCGCTGCGCGACGATCCGGCGAGCGCCGAGGCACTCTATGGTTTAGGGAGCGTCTACCTGAAGCAAGAGAAGACTGCTGACGCCCGCCAGGCCTTCGAGCAGGCGATCAAACTTCAGGCGAGCTATCCCGATACTCTGCCCAATGCCTGGAACAATCTCGGACTCTTGGCGACACGGGAAGGGCGGACAGCGGAAGCGATCCCGTACTTTCAGCAAGCGCTCAAGCTAAGTCCCGATCATTTGGTGGCGTTGGAAAATCTGGGAAATGCTTATCGTGCGCAGAAGCAGTGGGATGAAGCGCGCAAAATGCTGGAGCATGCGGTTGCAGTAGGGCCTGAAGATCCTGAGGCGAGCTACAGCCTGGGCATGGTGTTTGCCCAACTTAATGACACTCAACGTGCGTACGAATATCTGCAAAGAGCCTTGAAGCTTCGCCCTGGCTATCCTGAGGCGCTGAACAATATGGGCGTGCTCTATCTGCGCACGCAGCGTCGAGATGAGGCGGTGGCAAGTTTTCAAGAATGCATTCGGGTTGCGCCGGGCTTCGACCAGCCGTATTTGAATCTCGCCAGAGTTCATGTCCTGGAGAATCATCCAGACGGGGCCCGGGCTGTTCTGCTCGATCTCCTCAAACACCATCCTGGTCACGATCAGGCCCAGGAGATGTTGAAGCAACTTCCGAAATAAGACTGGAAAATAGAATAAGACTGGGGCCGAGACAAGCATTCAGGTTCCGGCGACTCGGGAGGGTAAAACGTACCGATTCCATATTAAAAAGCGCAAGCTGTCCGTCTGGAAGCTCGTCACCCGTTCGCTCGTGCCACCAGTAGAATCGCCAGGCCATAAAAGACGAACATGAGAAACAGGTAAATTTTCGTCTTGCTGCCTGCGCCTTTGAATTCCTTCCAGGCGAGGACACCCCAGAGGGCGGCGACCATCGGCGCAGACTGTCCGATGGCGTAGGAAATCGCTACGCCTGTGAAATTGGCGGCGACAAGATTGAACACCATTCCCGTGCCCCAGATTACGCCTCCCAGAAGTCCGAGCGCGTGATCGGAAAGGGGGCCCCGGAAGTACTCCGCGAAGTTTACCGGCTCTCCGACCAAAGGTTTCTTCATAAAGTACACATTCCAGATGAGGCAGGAGAGCAGTGCCCCGAGGGTCAAGAAAACGGCAACGCTGTAGGGCCCGAGGGTGTTGCCTTTAGTCATCGCGTGCGCAACGAAGGGAGCCCATAGACCCATCAGAACGCCAGAAACGATGCAGGTCACAATGCTTTTTCTCGAGACTGTTCGGCCTGTGCTGGCGAGGCTTCCATACGCCTTGCCATCCAAAACAACGGCGATGAGGGCGCAAATAACACCCGCGGCCAGCAGTCCGGCGTTTCCTTTGGGCTGAAGCGCGAAGCTAAGAATGACTCCCACCACTAATGCAATTCCGATCGAAACCGGAAAGGCAATGGCCAGGCCTGCCATGTCAATGGCGGCCACCAGCAGCAGGTTGGCAAGGTTGAAGATGGCGCCGCCGACCAGCGTGGAAATGATGTTAGAACTGTCGGCCGAGTGCACATTGTTCAGGAAGCTGGATGCGTCCTGCCCGGTGCTCCCCATGGTCAGTGCCAAAACAAGAGAAATCAGGAAGATCCCAACGGCATAGTCCCAATAAAACAGCTCGAAACGATAGTTTTTTACGCCTTTGTAGGTATTGGCCCAGGAACCCCAGCAGATGGCGCTGGTAATCATCATCAACAGCGCGATACTCAAGCTATGCGGTGTGAACATGGATTCTCCTTGAACAGCTTCTTCTCGAGCTGACTGGTGAAACGGGTTGCCCCAAATTCCTGCAACACACGGTTGTGTAGAAATGGACCGTTTGCTCGCCGCGAATTCTAGATGGAAAGCTGCTGCGCTTGCTAATTCTTTTTGGGCGTAGCCGCGGTCACCAGATCTACGAACATCTTGTAGAACTTCTCGACATCCAGATCTATTTGTATCTCGACGGGCCGGAGCGCGAGTTTAGGCTTGTCCCGGTCCGTCCAGGTGAGCGTGTTCCCGTAGCCGGCACCGCGGTCCAGATCCATATCCATGAAGCGCGTTTCCTTCTTCGTGATGAGACTCGGATCAAGCCATGCGGCTGCAGCCAACTCATCCCACAGGTAGTTGTATTCGCCATGCAGGCGGGCATATTGGCCGACATAGCGCGCAGCGGGCGAGTCGCCAGCTTTGATCCGGTTAAGCAATTCAGAAGTCATTCTGCTCTTCACCGAAACATCCACCGGCGTGCAAACGATTTTTTCCCACGGTGCCCGCAGCACAATGTGCGCTGCTTCGGGATCGAACCAGAGATTGAATTCGCGGCGCGGAGTGTTGATGAATTCGGGATCGTCGGTAACCGGATTCAGGCTGGCACCCATGAACACCAGCTCTTTGGCCAGCTTCGGAAATTCGGGATCGATGGAAATGGCGAGGGCGAGATTGGTCATCGGTCCGCCTGCGTAAATCGTAATTTCGTTCGGAAATTTGTGGATCATGCGGATGAGGAAGTGTGCGGCGTCTTCATCTGAAGGCCTAGTGCTGGGCTTGCCTTCCGGCATCTCTCCTAACTCATCCGGCGGGTGATAAAACCGCGGAGTCCAGGCGCCCAGCCACGCGAACGTGCCGTATCTTTCTTCAGCGAGTTCGGTTTCCTCTTTTCGCCGAACCAACGGATACTCCGCTCCCGGTACGACGGGAATATCGGTTCGTCCTATCAGTTCGAGCATACGCAAGGTGTGGGCGACCTCGGCCTTGAGCCACTGATCGCCTGTGACCACGGTGATGCCCAGGACTTCCGTTTGCGGAGACTGGATCAGCAGCAGAATCGATTGCTGGTCGGTTCCCGCGGGGCCAGCTGCGTCTTGGTCAATGATGATTTTGCGCTTCTGGGCCGTGGACGGAAGGCACGTGATTAGTAGGATTGCCGTCGTCAAAACCCAGAGTCGGTCGAGTTTCATCTGCACCTCAGGATTTGTAGTTCTTCAAAACTTAAAACGATGTCATTCCGTCTCTAACGACGATGAGGGTGTCAAGCAAGTTTTGCGGACACCTGTGCGTCGACGCGAAACCATGCGCCA
>Ga0070717_10002453_pt1 | contig 13094 bp, 12 predicted proteins | sample LARL113metaG_FD_71366 | JGI IMG/M metagenome (GOLD analysis project Ga0070717, IMG submission 71366) | Corn, switchgrass and miscanthus rhizosphere microbial communities from Kellogg Biological Station, Michigan, USA - LAR L11-3 metaG | ecosystem: Host-associated > Plants > Roots > Rhizosphere ... | reverse complement strand
CGGCAGGGGGGGCTCCAATGGCGGCGCCGCACGGCCCGGTCGATGACGTCATCCTCGAGACGCGGGGGCTCACCAAGCAGTTCAAGGGCTTCGTCGCCGTGAGCAACGTCGATCTGCGGGTGCGTCGCGGCGAAGTCCACGCACTCATCGGTCCGAATGGCGCCGGCAAGACCACCTTCTTCAACCTGCTCACCAAGTTTCTGATTCCCGACCGCGGACAGATTCTGTATCGCGGCGAGGACATCACCCTGGCCAAGCCGGCCGAGCTCGCGCGCCGCGGCATCGTGCGCTCCTTCCAGCTGTCCGCGGTGTTTGCACATCTCACGGTGCTGGAGAACGTGCGCATTGCGCTGCAACGCACGCTCGCAACCACGTTCCATTTCTGGAAGTCGGCAGCGAGCCTGGCGGTGCTCGATGGACAGGTGCACGAGCTGCTGGCGCAGGTCGACCTCGCCGGCTTCGCCCATGTGCGGGCGGTGGAGCTTCCCTACGGGCGCAAACGCGCCCTCGAGCTGGCCACGACGCTCGCGATGGCGCCGCAGCTCATGCTGCTCGATGAGCCGACCCAGGGAATGGCGCATGAGGACGTCGACCGGGTCACCGCCCTCATCCGGCAGGCCGCGTCCCAGCGCACCGTGTTGATGGTGGAGCACAACATGCACGTGGTCGCGCGCATCGCCGACACCATCACGGTGCTGCAGCGAGGCAAGGTCATCGCCAGCGGCCAGTACACCGAGGTCTCGCGCAACCCGCTGGTGATGGAAGCGTACATGGGCGCGGAGGATCCAGCGCCCGCCGGCACGTCCGCATGAGCGCGACCCCGCTGCGCGTCACCGATCTGCATGCCTACTACGGCGAGTCGCACGTGCTGCACGGTGTCACCTGCCACGTCGAGGAGGGAGAGGTCGTGACGCTTCTCGGCCGCAACGGCGCCGGCCGCACCACGACGCTGCGTGCCCTGCTCGGCCTCGTTGGCAGCCGCTCGGGCTCGGTGACCATTAATGGACAGGAAGCGATCGCTCTTGCCGCGCACCGCATCGCACGTCTCGGGGTGGGCTATTGCCCGGAGGACCGTGGCATCTACGCGAGCCTCTCGACGGAAGAGAACCTGCTTTTGCCTCCGCCGCTGGCACCGGGCGGTCTGCCGCTCGAGGAGATCTACGAGATGTTTCCCAACCTGCGCGAGCGGCGCCACAGCCAAGGGACGCACCTCTCGGGCGGTGAGCAGCAGATGCTGGCGCTCGCGCGCATCCTGCGCACGGGTGCACGGCTGTTGCTGCTCGATGAGATCTCCGAAGGGCTCGCGCCGGTCATCGTGCGCGCGCTGTCGCATACCATATGCCGCTTGCGCGAGCGCGGCTACACCATCGTCATGGTGGAGCAGAACTTTCGTTTCGCCGCGCCACTCGCCGACCGCTTCTACGTAATGGAGCGTGGGCGCATCGTAGCGGGCTTCGCGGCGTGCGAGCTTCAGGCCAAAATGCCGTTGTTGCACCAGTTTCTCGGCGTTTGACCGACCCATTCCTACTCAGGAGAAGACCAATGACAGTGAGCAGGTGGATGAGTGTGCTCGGCACCGTCTTCATCGCAGCGGGTCCCTGCGTGGCGCATGCGGCGGGCGAGCCGGTGGTGATCGGCGACATCGACGATATGTCCGGAGTGTACGCGGACGTCGAGGGTGCCGGCGGGGTCGAGGCCATCAACATGGCAATCGCCGACTTCGGTGGCACGGTGCTCGGCAGGAAGATCACGGTGCTCAGCGCCGATCACCAGAACAAGCCCGACATCGGCGCCTCGAAGTTCCGTGAATGGGCCGATCAGCAGGGCCTCAACCTTCTGCTCGGGGGTTCCAACACCGGCGTCAACATCGCCATGTCGAAGGTCGCGGCCGCCAAGAAGGTGCCTTTCATCGTGATCGGTGCGGGAGGCGCCTCACTCACCAACGAGGACTGCACGGCTTATTCGGTGCACTACGTGTACGACACTACCGCGCTCGCCAACGGCACGGCGACCGCCATAATCAGCGCCGGCGGCAAAACCTGGTTCTACCTGACTGCGGACTATGCCTTCGGCACACAGCTGCAGAGCGCGGCCTCGAAGGTAGTGGAGACTCATGGTGGCAAGAACCTCGGAGCCGTGCGGGTACCGCTCGGTGCAGCGGACTTCTCCTCTTTCCTGCTCCAGGCTCAGTCCTCCGGCGCACAGGTGCTCGGGCTCGCCAATGCGGGGACGGATTTCAGCAACTCGCTCAAGGCCGCCAACGAATTCGGAATCACCCGCACCATGAAGCCGGCGGCGCTGCTCGCCTTCTTGACCGACATCCACAGCCTCGGGCTGAAGACCGCCCAGGGCCTGTATCTCACTACCGGCTTCTACTGGGACCTGAACGGTGAGACGCGCGCCTTTGCCAAGCGTTTCTTCGCCAAGATGAACCGCGAGCCCACCATGGACCACGCGGGCGCCTACTCGGCCACTCTCACCTATCTGAAGGCGGTGAAGGCCGCCGGCACCACGGATTCCGACAAGGTCATGGCGCAGCTGAAGAAGGACAAGATCAACGACATGTTCGCCAAGGGCGGCTACATCCGCGCCGATGGCGCCATGATCCACGAGATGTATGTGATGCAGGTCAAGGCGCCGCAGGAATCGAAATATCCCTGGGATTACTACAAGCTGATCCGGAAAATGAGCGGCGAGGACGCGTTCGGCCCGATTACCGGTCTGTGTCCGCTCGCGCCCAAATAACTCCGCGGACGCACGCGGCCGCGCCGTGAGCACGGTCTTTGGCATCCCGGTCCCGGTGATACTCGGGCAGCTGACGCTCGGCCTGGTGAACGGCTCGTTTTATGCCCTGCTGAGTCTCGGGCTGGCGGTGATCTTCGGGCTGATGGGCGTCGTGAACTTCGCGCACGGCGCCTTCTACACGCTCGGCGCTTTTGCGGCGTTGCTCGGCTTGCAGTACCTCGGCATCAACTACTGGCTGGCGCTGCTGCTCGCGCCGCTCGCCGTCGGGCTGCTCGGTGTGCTGGTGGAGCGGCTGCTGCTGCGGCACCTCTATGGTCTCGATGCGCTATACGGACTGTTGCTCACCTTCGGGCTCGCGCTGATCGTCGAGGGGTCGCTCCACCAGGTGTTCGGTGCGAGCGGCCAGTCCTATCCGGTGCCGGACGCGCTCGCCGGCGCGCTCAACCTGCATTTCATGTTTCTGCCGTTGTATCGCGCCTGGGTGATTCTCGCCTCGGTGCTGGTCTGCTTCGGCACCTGGTTCGTCATCGAGCGCACACGCCTCGGTGCGACACTGCGTGCCGCCACCGAGAACGCTCCGTTGCTGCAGGCCTTCGGTGTCAACGTTCCGCTGCTCGTCGCCGCCACCTATGGCGGGGGTGTGGCGCTCGCGGCGCTCGCGGGCGTGCTCGCCTCGCCGGTGGTGCTGGTGAACTCGCACATGGGGAATGAGCTCGTCATCGTGGTGTTCGCGGTGGTGGTGATCGGTGGAATGGGCTCAATCCTGGGCTCGATCGTCAGCGGCCTGGTGCTCGGTCTGATCGAAGGGCTCACCAAGGTCATCTATCCGGAAGCCTCCAACATCGTCGTGTTCGTCATCATGGCGCTGGTGCTCATTTTGCGGCCGGCGGGACTCTTCGGCCGGGAGTAGCGCGATGCGCCTGTTCTATGTGCTCATGGGTCTACTCGCGCTGGCGCTCCCGTGGATCGGGTTGTATCCGGTATTCCTGATGAAGCTGCTGTGCTTCGCCATGTTCGCCTGCGCCTACAACCTGCTGCTCGGGTTTGGCCGCATGCTCTCCTTCGGCCATGCTGCGTTCTTTGGCCTGGCCGCCTATGTGGCTTCATGGCTGGTCACTGCGCACGGCGCAGGTCCCGCCGGCGCGGTGCTGAGTGGTATGGCGGTGGCCGCAGTGCTCGGAACGATCTTCGGCGGTCTTGCCATCCGGCGCCACGGTATCTACTTCGCCATGATTACCCTCGCGCTCGGCCAGCTCGTGTATTTCGTGTGCCTCGAGGCGCCCTTCACCGGCGGCGAGAATGGTCTCCAGGGGGTTTCCCGCGGAACGCTTCTCGGCATGGTGCCGCTCAGGTCCGACCGGGTCATGTACTACCTCGTACTCGCGATCTTCGCGGCGGTGTTTTTCTTCATCCGCCGGGTCGTGCACTCCCCGTTCGGGCACGTGCTGCGTGCCATCCGCGAGAACGAAGCGCGCGCGATCTCACTCGGCTATGACATCGACCGCTACAAGCTGCTCGCCTTCGTGCTCTCCGCCGCGCTGGCCGGGCTCGCCGGATCGCTCAATTCCCTGGTGCTCGGGTTTGCGACGCTCTCGGATGTACAGCAGTCGACCTCGGGCGAAGTGATCCTCATGACCCTGCTCGGGGGCACCGGCACCTTCTTCGGTCCGGTCGTCGGAGCCGCGATAGTCGTTACGCTGCAGGAGTATCTCTCGGATGTGGTCGGCGGCTGGGTGACCGCCATCATCGGGGTCATCTTCGTCGCCTGCGTGCTTTCCTTCCGGCGCGGCATCGTGGGCGAGGTCGTGGCACTGCGCCAACGCCGCAGCCAACCTCGAGCCGCGGGACCCGCCGAGCCGGCCTGATGTCAGGATGAGTGCAGCGCGGGCGCGGTTATCTGCGTCTGACCTGATCTGGCGGCTGGTACAGGCCGCCCGACCATTCGATGAGCTCATCGATGCTATGCGCTGCAAGGAGCGAGTGGCGTGCCTCGGCGCGGGCGATGCCGAGATCCTCGGGGTAAGCGACGATGCCTCGGGCGCGCAAACTCGCACTGCGCTGCGGGTCGGCCTGCCGCCCGATGGGTGTAGCGCCGGCGATGGCGGCAAGCGCCGCGCGCCGCTCCTCTCCCGTTTGCGCCCGGTAGAGATAGGCGATGCCCTGTTCAGTCACCACGTGGCTCACGTCATCGCCGTAGATCATCACCGGTGCAATCGGCATCCCGCTGCGCCGCCCGACCGCCACGGCATCGAGCGACTCGACGATCGCCGGCACTCCGTTGCGGCTGGTCTCAACGAGCTGCACCACGAGCTTCCGCCCGCGTGCAACCGGCGTATCGGCCGCGATGAGACTGAGCCACGCCGGGCTGGCATGGCGCCGTCCGCGGGGATCGTGACCCATGTTGGGCGCTCCCCCGAAGCCTGCGAGCCGCCCGAGAGTCACGGTCGAGGAGTTGGCGTCCGCGTCCATCTGTAATGTGGATCCAATGAACAGATCCACCCCGTACTGGCCGGCGAGCTGGGCCAGTGTGCGATTGGATCGCAGGCTGCCATCGGCGCCGACGAAGAACACATCCGAGCGCGCCTGCACGTATGGCTCCATGCCCGCTTCGCTGCCGAAGCAGTACACGCTCTCGACCCAGCCGCTCTCGATTGCGGGAATGATGGTCGGATGCGGGTTCAGCACCCAGTTGCGGCAGATGCGTCCCTTCAGGCCCAGGGATTCGGCATAGGTCGGCAGCAGCAGCTCTATGGCCGCCGTGGCGAAGCCGATGCCGTGATTGAGCGAGGTGACGCCATGGCGCTCGTAGATGCCGCGGATGACGAGCATCGCCATCAGCACCTGCTGCTCGCTGATGCGTGCCGGGTCGCGCGTGAACAACGCTTCGAGCGCGAACGGACGATCGGCAGTCACGACCAGATCGACCCACGAGCCCGGGATGTCGACCCGCGGCAGCTCATCGACCAGCTCGTTCACCTGTGCCAGCACGACGCCCTGACCGAACGCCGCGGCTTCGACGATGGTCGGGCTGTCCTCCGTATTGGCGCCGGTATAAAGGTTACCCGCCCGGTCACCCTGCCCTGCACACACCAGTGCCACCTGCGGTGTCAGCTCAACCAGCATGCGTGCGTACAGCTCGATGTAGGTGTCGATCGAGCCGATCTCGAGCTTGCCTTCCTCGAGCAGCTGCGCAACGCGCACGCTCTGCGGCCCGGCGAAGGAAAAGTCCACGCGCCGGGCGATGCCGCGCTCGAACAGTGTCAGGTGCTCCGGGCGAGTGATGCAGGGTATCAGCAGGCGTATGTCGTGCACGCGCGCGGGATCGACCTGCGCGAGCGCACGCGACAGGAAGTCCGCCTGCTTCTGATTGTCGCCCTCGAGCACGACCCGGTCGCCGGGGGTGAGGAGTGCCTCGAGCGCGGCCACGATCGCATCGCGCCGCACGAGCTTGCCCTCCACGTACGGGGCGACCCGTTCGAGCCGCCGCCGCTTGTGCTCGCGACGGCTGCTCCAGTCGGTGCGCGCCGTGCGCGTGATGGGCGGTTGGGTCATGCGTCCTTCGGCAGCCGGCGATCGTGCCGCGCAATGAGTGCGCCAGTTGGTGTTGGGCACGGATAGTACAGGCTTTGCCCTGACCCGCACGACCAGCGGCTGGCACGCTCAGGTTGTGATTGCGCTTCTGCGCCCGCGCCGAGCCACTTTGGCCGGGGAATGCACCGTCAGGCACGCAGCGCCGTATATACTGGCTATCTCTCGCCCAGGCGAGCCAGGAGATCGTAAACGGACGATGGCTTGCGTCCGCATTCTCATTGCCGACGATCACGAGCTGGTGCGCCAGGGACTGCGCACGCTGCTTGCCTCGCAACCCGCGTGGGAAGTCTGCGGCGAAGCCGCTGACGGCGTGGAAGCGATCGAGAAGGCAGCCCAGCTGCAGCCGGATATCGTGCTGCTCGATGTCAGCATGCCGCGCATGAGCGGGCTCGAAGCCGCTACCGCGATCCGGCGCGAGTCGCCGTGCTCCGAGATCGTGATCGTCAGTCAGCACGATCCCGCGGAGATGCTGCCGAGCGCGCTCAAGGCCGGAGCCCGTGGGTTCGTCTCCAAGTCCGACATCGGCAGCAACCTGCTCTCGACCATCGAATCGATCCTGGATCCGACCCACCGCGCGGGCGACGGCCATGGAGGGAAGCCCCGCTCTGCAGCCGCCGGCGCGCCCGAGCGAGCAGCGCGGCTCGGCTCGCTTCATCCGGAGCGACATCGTGCCGAGAGCCTGTTGCTCGAGCAGAACTACCTGCTCGAGCTCATTGCGCGGGGTCGCCCGCTCGATGACTGCCTGCGCGCCATTACCGAGTCGGTGACGCTCCTGCAGCCGGGTGCGTCCGCTGCCGTCGTCCTGGCCAGCTCGGGGCGGGGGCTCATCGAGCGCATCGTTTCATCGCGACTCCCGGCACAGTTGGTAAGCGAGCTCGGCAAGCTGCCCTTTGGTGATGAGGCCACGCCGATGCCACGCGACATGCCACGCGACACGGTAGTGCTGCACGGAAAGCCGGTCACCGTGGCAGACATCGGCCGCGATGCACGCTGGGCACCGGCCTGGCGCGAGCTGTGCACTGCGCACGGCGTGCAGGCACTGCACGCGACGCCGGTGCGCAGTGCAGACGGTGCGGTCACGGCCGCCTTCCTCGTGTGCCTGGGGGAGGCGCGTCGGCCGAACGCCTGGGAGCGCGATCTCGGCCAGTTCGGCGCGCACCTGGCGAGTCTCGCTATCGAGCGATGGCGTGCCGAGGGCGCGCTGCGCGAGTCGGAGCAGAAATTCCGCACGCTGTTCGAATCCATTGACGAGGGCTTCTGTGTTCTCGAGCGTGTGCCGGCCGGGCGCGGCGTGCCCGCGGATTTCCGCTTCCTGCAGGCGAATCCAGGCTTCATCGCGCACACCGCCGCAAGCGATGTCGCCGGCCGCACGCTGCGCGAGGTTTTCCCTGCCGAACCCGAGGATTCGTTCCGCGACTACGAGCACATTCTCGCAAGCGGCGAGTCGCGCAGATTCGAGCGCGGACAACTCGATCGTGGCCGGGTGCTCGAGCTCTATGCGTTTCGCGTCGAGGACGGCTCGCAGACACGCCTGGCCGTCATCGTGAAGGACATCACCGAGCGCAAAGAGGTCGAGGAGGTGCTGCGCCAGCGCTCGGCGCAGTTCGAGATCCTGGTCGATCGGGCACCCATCGGGGTGTTTCTTCTCGATGGCAAGCTGCGCGTGCGTCAGGTGAACCCCACCGCGCGTCCGGCCTTCGGGCCAACTCCCGAGCTCGTCGGCCGCCACTACAGCGAAGTGCTGCGCGAGCTGCGCGATCCGGAATATGCCGCCGGGGTCCTGCGCATCTTCCGCCATACCCTCGCCACCGGCGAGTCGCACCACGCCGTCGAGCAGGCCATCGCACGGCGCGATCGCCCGCAGACCGAGCACTACGACTGGCGCGTGGATCGCATACCGCTGCCGGAGGGCGGCTATGGAGTCGTGTGCTACTTCCGCGAGGTGTCAGCGGAAGTGCAGGCCCGCGCGGCGTTGCAGGAGGCCCGCGATCACCTCGAGTCGCGCGTGCGCGAACGCACCGAGGAGCTCGAGAGGGCGTACCGGAGCTTGCGGGTGCTGTCGATGCGCATGATGCAGATGCAGGATGAGGACCGGCGTCGCATCGCCCGCGACCTGCACGACAGCGCAGGCCAGCTGCTCGCGGCGCTCGGCATGGAGCTGGCGAGCCTCAACCGGCGCGCCTCGACGCTCTCCCCGGAGCTGGCCGAGGATATCGGTGGCAGTCTCCAGCTGGTGCAGCAGCTCACCCAGGACATCCGCACCGCCTCCTATCTGCTGCATCCGCCGCTGCTCGATGATGCGGGGCTGACGGGTGCGCTGCGCTGGTACGTCACTGGCCTCTCCAAACGCAGCGGCATCGCCATCAGGCTCGAGCTCGATGAGCGTCTCGGCCGGTTGCCGCGCGAGCTGGAGGCCGCGGTGTTCCACATCGTGCAGGAGAGCCTGACCAATATTCACCGCCACTCCGGCAGCAAGACGGCGATCCTGCGCATCGAGCTCGACGGCGGGCGGCTGCTGCTGGAAATCGAGGACGAGGGCAGCGGTATTCCTGCCGAGAAGCTGCGCGAGATCCAGATGCAGGGCTCGGGTGTGGGTATAGCCGGCATGCGCGAACGCGTGCTGCACTTCAATGGCGACATGCGCATCACATCACTGAGCACCGGCACGCGTATTGCGGTGAGCTTTCCGGTCGAGCCCGGCATCCCTCGGCCCGGACCGCTGACGCTCAATTCCTGAGGCCGCGATTGACGGTAGAATCGGGGCATGACGCGGCACATCGGCATCGTCGCCTGCTCGGCGGAAGGCGCGGCGCTCTGTTATCGCACGGTGTGCCTGGAGGGTCCGCAGTGGCTCGGGCCGCTGGCGCATCCCGAAGTGTCCATGCACACGCACTCGTTCGCCGCCTACATGCGCTCCATCGAGCGCGGCGACTGGCCCGGGGTGGCCGAGCTGATGTTGGCTGCAGCGCACAAACTGGCGCGGGCCGGGGCGGATTTCCTCATCTGCCCGGATAACACCATCCATCAGGCGATGCCGTGGGTGCTGCGCCGCTCGCCCCTTCCGTGGCTGCACATCGCCGAGGTCGTAGCCGCGCACGCTTCCGAGCGCGGCTTCCGTCGACTCGGACTCACCGGCACGCGCTATCTCGTCGACAGCGAGGTCTACCCGGATAAGCTCGCCGAGCGCAGACTCGAGTACCTGCGCCCCACCCCGGTGGAGCGCTCCGAGATCAACCGCATCATCTTCGAGGAGCTGGTCGCTGGAGTATTCAAGCCCGAGGCGATCAGCTTCTTCCAGCGGGTAATGAGCCGCATGAAGGACGAGGGCTGCGATGCCATCGTGCTCGGCTGCACCGAGATCCCATTGATCATGAACGACGACAACTCGCCGCTGCCGACGCTCGACTCCACGCGGCTCCTCGCCCGCGCTGCCCTGCAGCGCGCCACGGCCCAGTGAACGAGCCGCGCGCGGCACACGCCGCGGCCGGGGCTACTCGCGCTCGAACTTGAAGGAAACCTTCACCTTGGCACGATAGGCCGAGATCTTGCCGTCCTGCATGTGCATGTCGAGCTGCACCACCTCCGCGATGCGCAGATCGCGCAGCGATTTCGAAGCCTGGTTCACCGCGGCAGCCGCGGCCTTCTCCCAGGACTCGGTGCTCGTTCCAACCAACTCGATGACTTTGTAGACGCTCTCAACCATGGCTTGCTCACCTTGCGGCCCCGTTGTGTGAGGGTCGCGCTGCGTTCTGGGGAATGACGGATGATGCGGCGACCTATTCGCGATTGCAACGCGGGGCCGGCACAGTGCGCGCGTCAGTCGCAGCTCACGCCGCGCTGAGCGACTTCGGCGACTTGGCCGGACCTTCCCACACCGGGCGGCGCACGAGTGTGCTCTTGCCAAACAGCGACTCGATGAGATCGACGGCCAGTGTCGCGGTGCGGTTCTGCACGTCGAACGCGGGATTCAGCTCGACCACATCGAGCGACGCCAGGCGGCGCGTATCGGCGATCATCTCCATGCACAGCTGTGCCTCGCGGTAGGTCGGCCCGCCCGGTACGCGGGTACCGACTCCCGGGGCGATCTCCGGATCGAGGAAGTCCACATCGAAGCTGACGTGCAGGTGCGTGTCGCTATCCAGGCCGCTCAGCGCCTGCTCCATGGTCGCACGCATGCCGAGCTCATCGACGTGGCGCATATCGAAGACGTCGAGGCCCTGCTCGTGCACGAAACGCCTCTCTCCGGCGTCGACGCTGCGCACACCAATCTGCCGCACGCACGCAGGATCGATCGCGGGCATGCGACCGCCGATGCCCGTGAGCTCCGGCGGTCCGAACCCACAGAGACAGGCGAGCGGCATGCCGTGCACGTTCCCGCTCGGGGACAGCTCGCTGGTGTTGAAGTCTGCGTGAGCATCGAGCCACAGCACGCGCAGCTTGCGGCCCTGCTCGCGGCAATGGCGCGCAACCGCGCTGATCGAGCCGATACCGAGGCAATGATCGCCGCCGAGCAGAATCGGTAGCCGATCCTCGCGCAGCTCGCGCAAGACGGTTTCGTGCACCAGCTGGTTCCAGCGCACCACCTCCGGCAGGTGCCGGTAGCCGTTGTGCGGCGGTTGCCACGGATTACCCGGACCGCTCAGATTGCCGAAGTCTTCCACCTCGAGATCACGTGCACGCAGCGCGGCCAGCAGTCCCGCGACGCGCAGTGCTTCAGGCCCCATGGAAGCGCCACGGTCGGCTGCGCCCACATCTGTCGGTGCACCAATGAGAGTTGCGCGCGTCATGTCAGGCCGCCTCGTCTTCGCACACGATGAGCCGCTGTGGCTGCGCCGACAGCAGGCCGAAGAGGTTCTTCGGATCCTCGAGCTGCGGCAGCAGGTCGATCTGCGCGTGTGCGCCACGTTCCTCGTGATGGATTCGCCGCAGATAGCGCAGGGCGGAGAAATCCTCCAGCGCAAATCCAACCGAATCGAACACCGTGACCTCATCCGCGTGCCTGCGTCCGCGTGCACGCCCGGCGAGTACTGCTGCAAGCTCGAGGACTGCGTAGCTCGCGTCCATCTGCTGGATCTCGCCCTCGATGCGCGACTGCGGCTCGTACTCCACCACCACGCGCACGTCGGGACGCAGCAGGATGTCGCGGTGCAGCTCGGTCTTACCCGGACAATCGCCCCCCACCGCGTTCAGATGCACGCCCGGAACGATGAGCTCGGGTGTCAGGATGGTCGCGTTGCGCTTGTCGGCCGTCGCAGTGGTGATGATGTCAGCGCCAGCGACTGCGGCAGCCGTTGAGCCGCACCGGGTGACCTTCAACCCCGGCAGATGCATCCGCGCGAGATTGCGCTCGAGCTTGTCGGTCGCGGCCGGGTCGGTGTCGTAGAGGCGCACCTCGCGTATGCCGAGCAGCTGATGAAAGGCGATGGTCTGGAATTCAGCCTGGGCGCCATTGCCGATGAGTGCCATCACCCGGCTGCCCTCGGGCGCCATACGCTGCGCCGCCAGCGCGGAGGTCGCGGCAGTGCGCAGTGCGGTCGTGAGTGTCAGCTCGGATAACAGCAGTGGATAGCCGGTCTCCACATCCGCGAGTACGCCAAATGCCGTAACGGTAAGCAGCCCGGCGTGCGTGTTCTTCGGGTGGCCATTGACGTACTTGAACGCGTAGAGCCGTCCATCGGAGGCGGGCATCAGCTCTATGACGCCGACGCACGAATGCGTCGCGTGGCGGGGCGATTTCTCGAAAGTCTCCCAGCGCAGAAAATCCGCCTCGATCTCCGCGGCCAGCTCCTCGATGAAGCGCGCAGTACCCCGGCGGGCAAGAAGCTCCCGTACCCGGGATACCCCAATGAAATCGACCATATGCGTGGCTCCGGTAGCCGCCGGCGGCGGGACACCGCGGGGCTTGGAGCTATCCTGGGCTCTGTCTCAACCAAAATATAGATAGAAAGTTGCCACAATAGCGCATCCTGGTGAGCATTCTGCCAGTCAAAAGTGGCAGAATGATCACCATGGATGACATCGACCGCCAGTTGATCGGCCTCTTACGTAACGATGCCCGCGCCTCGGTGGCCTCGCTCGCAAAGACGCTCGGGGTCTCGCGCGGGACCGTGCAGAACCGCATGGCGCGCCTTGCCGCCAATGGAACGGTCGTCGGCTACACGGTGCGCCTGAAACCGGACGTCGAGGAGCAGCGTATCCGCGCCTTCATGACGGGCGCGGTCGAAGGCAACCAGCTGGATGCAGTCATCAAGGCGCTGCGGGGGGAGCCGGCGGTGACGGCGCTCTACAGCACCAACGGCCGTTGGGACATCGTGGCGGAGCTGCGGGCCGACACCCTGGAGAGCTTCGATCGGGTCCTGGCACGCATCCGGCTCATCGAGGGGATCTCGCAGACGGAGACGAGCCTGCTGCTCTCGACCTTCAAATTCTGAGAGTTTGGCGGCGCGCGCATGCCGACGGGCGCGCGATCAACAACCCTTTGAGGAACAGTGAACCAAAAGGTACTGACCTCCGCGGCCTGCGCGCACCAGCCTGCGCATAGCGGCCTCCGCCTACACCCTTTATGGCGAGCGGCTCTCGCGCGGCAGCCCGAGCGCGCGCTCGGCGATGATGTTGCGCTGAATCTGGCTCGTACCGCCGTAGATCGTGTCCGCGCGCGAGCCGAGGAATAGCCGCGGCAGCAGCTCCCATTCATAGCTCGCGCCGGCGGCAATCTCACCGCGGGGTCCGAGTACATCGAGCGCCAGCACACCGAGCTT
>Ga0070717_10002451_pt1 | contig 13103 bp, 10 predicted proteins | sample LARL113metaG_FD_71366 | JGI IMG/M metagenome (GOLD analysis project Ga0070717, IMG submission 71366) | Corn, switchgrass and miscanthus rhizosphere microbial communities from Kellogg Biological Station, Michigan, USA - LAR L11-3 metaG | ecosystem: Host-associated > Plants > Roots > Rhizosphere ... | reverse complement strand
CTGGACACCGACTACGGCTCGATGTACGGCGCGTACCGGCCGGCCGGGCCGGGCCAGCAGTACTGGCGCATCGCCCAGTTCCTGTTCCCGTTCTTCACCATGACGCCGACCGGGCTGCTCGGGCGCCAGATCATCGGCCGCGCCTGGGTGCCCATGGACGACGAGCACTCGATCCTCTACACCATGACGCCGAAGCCGTCGGCCGAGTTCCTGCGGATGCGGGAGCGCGGGGGCGCGGTCCGGCCCGAGCTGGTCCCCAACGACACGAGCTGGTTCGGGCGGTTCCGCCTGATCGCCAACGAGGGCAACGACTACCACATGGACCGCGACCGGCAGGAGCACGACGAGGAGTACTCGGGGATCGCCGGCATCCACCTCCAGGACCAGGCGATCACCGAGAGCATGGGCACCATCTACGACCGCACGCAGGAGCACCTGGGCAGCAGCGACGCCATGGTGATCCGCGTCCGGCGCCGGCTCATCGGGGCGGCGCGGGCGCTCGCGGAGCAGGGCACGGTGCCGCCCGGCGTGGACCAGCCCGAGGCGTACCGGCAGCGATCGGGCGGCGTCATCCTGGACGAGGACGCCGACTGGGTCGCGGCGACGAAGGACCTGCGCCAGGCGTACGTCGAGCACCCCGAGCTCGACCCCGCGATCACGGGCGGCTTCGTCTAACGCCGGCGGGACAGACGGGACCGGGACGGCCCGCGGGCCGTCCCGATGCCGCCTACGGCACCGGGACCAGGTCCGGGCCGCCCGCGTTGGAGGCCTTGGCGCCGAAGTTCTGGCCGCTCACCTTCGACACCAGGTCGCGCACCTGCGGCTCCATCAGGTTGCCGAACTGCGTCGTGCCCGGGGGCACGTTCGCCGGCGGGGTGACCTTCCCGATGTCGTCCTCCCAGATCACGGTCTTCGTGCCGGTGCCCGCCGGGTCGCCGTACACCTGCATGTGCACGTTGCCGGAGTTGTCGAACGTCACCAGCGCGTCGTTGCCGGCCGCGGCCCGCTCGTTCACCTGCGCGAAGCCCTTCTCCCACGAGGCGATCGGCTTGATCTCGCCGAGCTCGACCGCCGGTGGCGGGCCCGACTCGAGGCCCGGTGCCCACCACGCCGGCCGGGCGGCGACCTCCGCCCCCACCTCCGCCGCCTTGACGGTCGACGCCCCCGCCACCTCCTCGGTCACGGTCGCGCCGGCCGCCTCGGCGCCCGCCTCGGCGGCGACCTCGCCGCCGGCCACCCCGGCGTCAGCCGCGGCCCCGGCCCCGGCAGTCGCCGCGGTGATGATCGCCATGGGCAGCAGCTTCCCGATCGCCCGGCCGGGGTGGCCGTTCGTCCAGTCCTCCCAGTCCACGAGCTTCTTGAGGATCGTGCCCGGGTGCTGCACCGCCTGCCACATCCCGGTGGCGTACTTGACCTCGTCGTGCCACCAGCCCAGCGGGTCCACCATCGCCCGCTGCGGCGACAGCTTCGCCGCCATCTCGATGGTGCCCCACAGGTCCTCGAGGCCTGACACGAACCCGCTGCCGAGGTCCTTCAGGAACGTCCAGGCGCCCGGCTCGGCCCAGATCGCCGCCAGCTCGACCGCCGCCTGCGCCCGCGCCGCCTCGGCCATCCCCATGGAGGCGGCCACCATGCCCTGGATGAACTCCATGGCCGCGACCGCCTCCAGGTCCCACCAGCTGTACGGCAGGACGACGTAGAACGGCGTGATGTAGCAGCCGTTCACGTCCGCCGCCGTCTCCGCCGACTGGAACAGCGACAGCGCCGCCCGCAGCTCCGCGGACAGCACCCGCATCGCCGTCGACATCCACGAGGTCTGCTGGGCGACCTGCGCGGTCATCGCCGACTGCTGCTGCCAGTGCGAGCTGAACGCCGTCGCCGCCTGGCCGTCCCAGCCCGCGGGCACCAGGCCCGCGACCTCGGCGTCCAGCGCCGCCTTCAGCTCGTCCAGGCCCGTCGAGGCCTGGCGCAGCGCGTCGGAGAGCCGCTCGATCGTCTCCGGCCGGCCGAAGAACTCCTCGAGCGCCGGGTTGCCCATGCCTCGTTCCCCCCTCTCTCGTCGCTACAGGGACGGTCGGATCCGGTCGAAGTTCTGGGCGTTGCTGCTGTCGGAGCCGACGTAGGCCCGCGCGTTCTGGGCGAGCCCGATGGCGTCCTGCGTGAGGCCCGCCGTCAGACCCGACAGCGCGGCGGTGAACTGTCCGAGCAGGCCCTGGATCTCGCCCGTGAGCCCGGGGTCGCCGGTGTCCACGCCCCGCGCGCCGTTCAGCACCTCGCCCAGCTGCGACGGCGTCCCCTGGTGACTGGTGAATGCCTGCGAGCTCGACTGCACCCGCTCCGGCTGGACCATGAAGCTCCCGCTCATCGTCGTTCTCTCAGGGAAGCGATGAGCCTACTGCCAGACCGAGGCGTTGGAGTTCTCGGTCTCCGTGTAGAGCTGGTGCGCCTGGTCCAGCGCCTGCGAGATGTCGGACAGGATCTGGTTCAGGTCGGCGGACGCCTGGTCCCACTTCGCCTGCAGCGCCTTGTAGTCCACGGCGGCCGAGCCTTCCCAGATCGACTTCAGCGACGCCAGGTCGCGCTTGAGCTGGTCCAGCTCCTGGTTCATGTAGGCCGAGGTCGACTTCGTGTTCTGCGAAGCCTCCATGATCGACTGGAACGTGACGATGATCGACGCGCCCGTGCCCATCTCTCTGTCTCCCTGCTACCCGAGCCGGTTGGTGATCGAGCGGAAGCTGCTCTGGTTGCTCTCTTCCGACTGCTGGTACCGCTGCTGGTTGCCCTTCAGGCCGTCGCCGATCGCGTGCAGCGCCTGGTTGAGCTGCTGGGCGTCCTGGTCCCAGCGCGCCATCAGCGACTGGAACGAGCTGTAGGCCTGGCCCTTCCAGACGCCGGACAGCGGCTCGAGCTGTGAGCGGAGCTGGCTGAGACGGCTCTGCACCTGCTGGTTGACGTTGTACACCTTCTGCGACGCGTCACCCATCGTCTGGATGTCGGTCTGGTAGCTGCTCGAGGGCATGCGATCCTCCTCCACACGCAGTAAACGGCTGCGACGAGTCGTCCCGACGTCACCCGCGCGCTACCCCACACGCTGTGAAAGTGACGTCTGCGTGCAGGTAGGATAACCAGGGCGTGTACTGGAAAGCAAAGGGGGCGGCTTATAGTAGTCGAAGACTACGGGACGTAGTAGTGGTCGAATACTATGTCGCTGTGGTAAGCGTGGACAGCATCGATTGCCTAAGCGAACCGGCCCGCGAATGCCTGAGCGGCCGCGTACAGACCGAGCAGGCCGAGCGCCAGCGGCACGGTCGACATCGCGGCCAGCGCCTCGGCCCGGCCGAGCTGCCGGCGGATGCCGACCGGCAGCCTCCGGTGCCGGCCGAGCAGGCCGAGCACGACCAGCCCGGCCGCCGTCCCGACCAGCACCGCCGGCGCGTCCGTCTGGTCCGGCCGGCTCCACGCCTCGACCGCGTACGGGAGCTCGAACGTCGCCAGAGTCGCGAGGCCGACCAGCACCAGCGGCACCACCTCGACCGTGAGGCGGCCCCGGCGGGCCTGCAGCAGCGCGGCCAGCGCGGCGGCCACGGCGATCGCCCGCGCCCACCCGCCCGGCTCGCGGGCCAGGACGACGCAGGCGGCCGCGAGCGTGACGGCCGCCCCGGCGGTCAGGGCGCCGAGCACCTGGCGGGCCCCCAGCGCCCGGGTCTCGATCGCGCCGGTCACCCTCGTCGTGTCCAGGCCGCTGAGCCTGGCCACCGCGCGGGGCAGGAGGCGCAGCCCCGCCAGCGTGAGCGGGACCAGGACGGCGGCGCCGGTCGCCAGGGGGACGCCGCGCGCGTCGCACACCACGAGCGTCAGCGCGGCGGGCACGGTGGCGGCGACGACGCCGGCGGCCGGGGCCGTCGCCTCGTGGGCGGCCATGCGGGCGCCGATGCCGGCGGCCGCGACGGTGGCCAGGCCGACCGCCACGGCGCTCAGCCAGTCCAGCCCGGCGGTCAGGGAGAACCCGACGCCGGCCGCCGCCCACAGCGGCAGCCCGGCGAAGGCGAGAGCCATCCCGGTCAGCGGGAACCCGGCCACCCGGCCGGCGATCGCGGCGCCCACGATCACCACGGAGGCGGCGAGCAGGACCAGTGGGGCGGCGGCCGTCACACCCCGGGCGACCAGCGCCAGGGAGATCCCGCCGAGCACCAGCAGGAGCAGCACCCCGGCGGCGACGAACAGGCCCTGGAACCGGGCCGGCGTCCACAGGCCGGGCGCGGCCTCGATCGCCGCCGCCACGGCGCCGGCGTAGTCGTCCACCGCGGGCGGCGGCACCGGCCGGGCGAGGTCGCGCAGGAAGAGCAGCCCGCCGGCGTTCACGCCCTGCGCGGTCAGACCCTGCTCACCGTCGAGGACCTCGCCGCCGACCCGGACCAGGCCCCAGCTGGGCGGCGTGCCGTCCACCGGCTCCTCGAGCATCGGGACCAGCTCGCCGATCAGCTCCGAGACCGGCACGTCCGCGGGGAGGCTGACGTCCAGCCGGCGATGCCTGCCGACGACGGTGACCGAGTAGAAGCTGTCGCTCATGTCTGATGCCTCGCCGGCGCCTGCCCCCCTCCAGACAGGCGATGATAGCCGCCGGTCCGGCATCGTCGTCACGGTCGAGCACCCGGACGGGCGGACGACGCTCTCGATGCCGGACGACCTGGCCGTCGAGCTGATCGTGCCGCTGGTGGCCGGCGCGTGCCGGGTGGACCCGACGGCGACGTGGACGCTGGTGCCCCGCGGCGGGGAGCCCATTCCCGGCGAGGAGACGCTGCGCGGGGCCGCCGTCTGGCAGGGCGCGATCCTGACCCTGCGGCAGACGGCCGGCGGCGAGCGGCGGCCGGCCCGGCGTCACCAGGAGCCGGCCGGGCCGGTGTGGCCGGCCGCGGTTCCGGCGGTCCCCGCTCCGCCGCCGGCGCCACCACCGGCGGCGCCCGTGTCCCCGCCTCCGCCGCCCCCGCCTCCGGCGCTCGAGCAGGTGCCGCCCGCGCAGCGGCTCGGCCAGGCGCTGGGGGCGGCGCGGACCCGACGGTGGCCCGGCGAGGGCCGCCTGGCGCGGGCCCGGGCGGCGTGGCGCGACACCGGCCAGGTGGCCCGGCTGGAGGCGAGGATCGCGGCCGCGCCCCGCCGCCGGGGCGTGGTCATCGGGGTGGTCTCGCTCCGCAACGGCTGCGGCAAGACCACCGTCGCGACGCTGCTCGCCTCGCTGCTGGCCAGGACCCGGACCCAGCCGCCGCTGGTCGTGGACGGCGACCTGGCGTCGCGGGCGCTGAGCCGGCAGTTCGCGCCGACGTTCCGGATGCCGTCGGCGACGTACGCGGACGTGGTCGAGCGGCGCCTGCGCCTGGCCGACCTGCGGCCCGCCCCGATCGGCCCCGGCGGCATCCGGGTGCTGCCGGCGCCCGACCACCCGGCGGTCGCGCCGGACGAGGGCGACTGCGCGGCCCTGATCGCCGAGCTCAGGACCCGCTGGGGCGTGACGGTGCTCGACTGCGCGGCCGGCTTCCAGACCGCGTGGTCGCGGGCGGCGTGGGCCGAGGCCGACCAGTTCGTGCTCGTGGCGGAGGACCGGCCCGACGAGCTCGCCGCCCTGGAGCCGGTGGCGGCGAAGCTGACCGAGTCGGGCGCCGGGGTGGCGGTGATCGCGAACCGCGCCCGCGCGGCCCGGAACCCCTCGGCGCTGCCGGACGACCCGGTCGCCGCCGCGCTCCTGCGGGGCGGCGAGCTGGCCTGGGACGCGGCCCCGGAGCCGTGGCGGTGCGCGGTGGCGAGCGCGCTGGACGCGCTGGCGGCCCGATGGTGAGGGCAATCAGCCCCTCCCCCCTCGCGGGGGAGGAGGCGAGGAACGAGCCGGAGGGGGGTCGCTCGGCCGGGTCCACCCCGGGTTCCTTTCTCAGCGACCCCCCTCCTGCCTCCCCCGCTGGGGGGGAGGGGCCGGGAGAAGGGGCGTCGTGACCGCGTACGTGCATCGCGTGCCGCGGGCCGGGCCGCCGCCGCCGTCGGCCGGCGACCTCGCCGTCGCCGCGCCGCCGTCCAAGCCCGTCATGCAGGCCGGCTCGGCGGCCTGGCTCCAGTTCGCGCTCCCGGTGCTGGGCGGCATGGGCGCCCTCGTGTTCGTGCTGGTCAACCCCAAGCCGCTGTACATCGCAACCGGGCTGCTGTTCGCGATCAGCGCGATCGGGGCGGGCGCGGGGATGGCGTTCCAGCAGCGCATCTCGTTCCGCCGGCAGACCCGGATGTCCCGGGCCCGCTACCAGCAGTACCTCGGCGAGCTGCGCCAGGTCGTCCTGGACATCGCCGGCCAGCAGCGGGCGGACGCGCTGTGGCGGCACCCGCCGCCGGACGCGCTGATCGCCGTCGCCGCCTCCCGGTCCCGCCTGTGGGAGCGGCGCACCAGCGACGCCGACTTCCTGGAGCTCCGCGTGGGCACGGGCCTGCGCCCGCTCGCGGCGCCGCTCCAGACGGAGATCGGGGCGCCCGCGCTGGCCACGTACGACCCCGTCTGCGAGGCCGCCCTGGAGCGCCTGGCGCAGAGCCACGGCACGCAGCCCGACCTGCCCGTCACCGTCCCGCTCGTCCGCGACCGCATCACCACGATCGTGGGTCCGCGGCACGCCGCGCTGGGCGTCGCGCGGGCGCTCGTCGGCCAGCTGGCCACGTGGCACGCGCCCAACGAGGTCCGGCTGGCGCTGTGCGTGGACCGGCCCGACGACTGGGAGTGGTGCAAGTGGCTGCCGCACCTGCACGTGTGGGAGCCGCTGTCGGTGCAGGCGCCGCCGCCCGTGTGCTTCGACTCGGCCGCGCTGGCCGGGGCGCTGTCGGTCCTGCCCCGCGCCGACCGCCAGGAGGGCGCGAGCGCCGGCTCCGGCCCCTGGATCGTCGCGGTGGTGGACGTGGACAGCGGCGGGCTGGACCGCGACCAGATCCTCCGCCAGGCGGTCACGACGAGGGCCTCGCTGGTGATGCTGGTGCCCAGCGCGGAGCAGGAGCCGCCCGAGGTCGACGTCCGCCTGCTGGTGGACGGCGACGGCGGCGTGCGGGTCGAGGCGCCGGGCGTCCGGCCCGCCCGCGAGCCGGGCCAGGCGGACGACCTGCCGCCCGGGGCGGCGGGGGCGCTCGGCCGCATGCTGGCCCCGCTCCGGCTCGGCCGCGAGGCGGGCGCCCGGCGGCTGGCCGAGACGATCGAGCTCGACGAGCTGGTCGGCGTCCCGGACGCGGCGGCGCTGCAGCTCGACCGCCTGTGGCGGCAGCGCCCGCTCCGCGAGCTGCTGCGGGCCCCGATCGGCGTGGACCCCCAGGGCGCCCCGGTCGTCCTCGACCTGAAGGAGTCCGCGCTGGGCGGCGACGGCCCCCACGGCCTGTGCATCGGCGCCACCGGCTCCGGCAAGAGCGAGCTGCTCAAGACCGTGGTGACCGGCCTCGCCCTGACCCACTCGCCCGAGATCCTCTCGTTCGTCCTGGTGGACTTCAAGGGCGGCGCCGCGTTCGCCGGCCTGAACGACCTGCCCCACGTCGCCGGCTTCATCACGAACCTGGCCGACGACCTGGGCCTGGTGGACCGGATGCGCGACGCCCTGTTCGGCGAGATGCGCCGCCGCCAGCAGATGCTCAAGGCGGCCGGCAACCTGGGCGCGCTGCGCCAGTACCATCAGCGGCGCGACCTGGGCGCGCCGCTGGAGGCGCTGCCATACCTGCTGGTGGTCATCGACGAGTTCGCCGAGCTGCTGGCCGCCCGGCCCGACTTCATCGACCTGTTCGTCGCGATCGGCCGGCTCGGGCGCAGCCTCGGCGTCCACCTGCTGCTCGCCTCCCAGCAGCTCGAGGAGGGCCGGCTGCGCGGGCTGGAGGGCCACCTCAGCTACCGGTTCGCGCTGCGCACGTTCAGCGCCGCCGAGAGCCGGACGGTGATCGGGACGCCCGACGCGTACGAGCTGCCGCCGCTGCCGGGCTCCGGCTACCTGAAGGTGGGCACGACCGCGTACACGCGCTTCCGGGCGGCGACCGTCAGCATGCCGCACGGCGACGGGGACGGCCGCTCGCGGCGCGTCGCGACCGGGCCGTTCGACCTGGAGCACCTGGAGGCGACGCCGGTCATGGCGGCCGTGGTCGCCTCCCCCGTCGAGGACGCGGCCGGCCCGCCCGCCCTGCTGGACATCGTCGTCCGCCAGCTCCGCGACGCCGCGCCGAAGGTGCACCAGGTCTGGCTGCCCCCGCTCGCGCCGCGGGTCCCGCTCGACGCGGTCATCCAGGGCGAGCGGGAGGAGCTGGTGGTCCCGATCGGCCTGGTGGACCGGCCCATCGAGCAGCGGACCGAGCTGCTGACGGTGGACTTCAAGGGCACCGCCGGGCACCTGCTGGTCGTGGGCTCGTCGCAGACCGGCAAGAGCACGCTCGTGCGCACGCTGATCTGCGCCTGCGCCGCCACGCACACGCCGCTGCAGGCCCAGTTCGCCTGCATCGACTACGGCGGCGGCGGCCTGTCCTCGCTGGCGTCGCTGCCGCACGTCAGCGGGGTCTGCGGCCGCAACGACGAGGAGCGCCTGACCCGGACGATCGCCGAGATCGCCACGCTGATCGACGACCGCGAGCGCCGGTTCCGCGAGCTGGGCATCGACTCGCCCCAGGCGCTGCGCGCCCGCCGGGCCGCCGGCGAGGGCGCCGACGGCTCGCTCGCCGACGTGTTCCTGGTGATCGACAACTGGCCGGCCGTGAAGCTGGAGTTCGAGGACCTGGAGCCGTCGCTCCAGGACATCGCGACGCGCGGCCTCGGCTACGGCGTCCACGTGCTGGTGACGGCCAGCCGCTGGATGGACGTCAGGGCCGCCCTGCGCGAGGCGGTCGGGGGGCGGCTGGAGCTGCGCCTGAACGACCCGTCGGAGTCGATGGTGGACCGCCGGGCGGCGGCCAACGTGGCGCCGGGCGTGCCGGGCCGGGGCCTGACGGCGGACAGGCTCCAGTTCCAGGCCGCGCTGCCCCGGGTGGACGGCCGGGCCGAGGTCCTCGACCTGCCGGACGCGGTGGAGGACCTGGTCGCCGACATCCGCGACGCGTGGTCCGGGCCGAAGGCGCCGCCGGTGCGCGTGCTGCCGCGGCTGCTCGGCGTGGACCGGCTGCCCCCGCCCGGCGCCGACGTGGCGCCCGGCGTGCCGATCGGCATCTCGGGGCGCGCGCTCGGGCCGGTGTACCTGGACCTGGACACGGACCCGTTCCTGATGGTGTTCGGGGACGGCGAGTCGGGCAAGACCACGCTGCTGCGCACGCTGGTGACCGGCCTGATGGCCCGGCGCGACGCCAGCCAGGCCCAGGTCCTGGTCGTGGACTACCGGCGGGCGCTGCTCGGGCTGGTGCCGGAGCCGTACCTGCTCGGCTACGCGGCCGCGGAGCCGACGGCTTCAGCCCAGGTCAACGAGACCGCCGAGGCGATGCGGCGCCGGCTGCCCCCGGCCGACCTGACGGCCGACCAGCTCCGGGAGCGGAGCTGGTGGAAGGGGCCCGAGGTCTACGTGATCGTGGACGACTACGACCTGGTGGCCACCGCGGCCGGCAATCCCCTGCTCCCGCTGCTGCCGTACCTGCCGATGGCGCAGGACGTCGGCCTCCACGTGGTCCTCGCCCGGCGCGTGGCCGGCGCCGGCCGCGCGATCTACGAGCCGGTCATGCAGCGGATCCGCGAGCTGGGCAGCCCGGGCATCATCCTGGCCGGCGACCCCCAGGAGGGCGCGCTGCTGGGCACGGTCCGGGCCAGCGCGATGCCCCCGGGCCGGTGCACACTGGTCCGCCGGCGGGAGCGTCCCGAGCTGGTGCAGGTGGCCGTTACCGATGTGGGGCAGTGAGGGAGATGCTGGGGTGCGGGCTGGGCGACGGGGTCGGCTTGCCGGTGGGCAGGGACGACCGGACCAGCGTGCCCATGGCGACGAGCAGGGTGGCGGCCAGCGCCACCGCCACGCCGGCGATCAGCGGGCCCCAGGGCCCGGGCACCGGCGTGTCGGACGACGCCTCCCGGCCGTACACGAGCGCCGCGACCACGCGTTCGCGCTCGTCCTGCTGGACCTCGTGCTCGTCCTCGAGCGACATCCTGCGTTCCGGCGGCGCCGCCGCGACCGGCGGCCCCTGGGCGCCCTCCACAGCCCCAAGCGTACGGAAACAACGAGGACGAACTCCCTCCCCGGCGAGGGGGAGCGAGTTGAGGAGATAGGTCGATGAGCACCCTAGGATTCCCCGAAGGCCCCGGCGAGCTGGTGTCCCAGGACGGTCGCTGGCGCTGGGACGGCCAGCGCTGGACCCGCCTGCCCGAGCCGGACGCGCAGGCTCCCTCCCCCCCGCGACCGCTGCCCGATGCGCCCCGGCCGCTGCCCGACGGTCCGATCGCGGCGCCCCGGCCGCTGCCGGACGGGCTGCCGCCGCGCCGGCCCACGCCCGCCTGGGAGCCGACCGTCCGCGAGCGCGGCGAGCCGCCGAAGGAGGCCGCCGCCGAGCCGCTCGACGCCAGCGCGTTCACCGGCGAGCGGATGCTGAAGGGCCGGGCGATCGCCCCCAGCCGGGGCTGGCGGCGGTCCGTCTACATGGCGAGCGGCGGGCTGGTGAACCCCGGCCTGAGCCTGGCCGAGCAGGAGGAGCGGGCGCTGGCGGCGCGGGCCAAGGCGCCGATCGCCGGCTGCCGGCGGGTGGTGGTCGTGGCCCGGAAGGGCGGCATCGGCAAGACGACGACCACGGTGAGCCTCGGCCACACGTTCGCCTCGCTGCGGGGCGACCGGGTCATCGCGCTGGACGCCAACCCGGACGCGGGCTCGCTGGCCGACCGGATCGACCGCCAGACCTCGTCGACGGTGACGGACTTGCTCCGCGACTCCGCCCGGCTGGAGCGCTACTCGGACATCCGCGCCCACACCTCGCAGGCGCCGAGCCGGCTGGAGGTGATCGCCTCGGACAACGACCCCGCGATCACCGAGGCCCTCGGCGAGCGCGACTACCGCACGGTCCTGAACGTCCTCGACCGGCACTACAACCTGATCCTGGTGGACACCGGCACGGGCGTCCTGTCCGAGGCCGCGCAGGCGGCGCTGGGCGCGGCCGACCAGATCGTGCTGTGCGCCGGCTCGTCGCTCGACAAGGCGCGGGTGGCGGCGATGACGATCGACTGGCTGGAGGAGCACGGCTACGAGTGGCTGGCCTCCCAGGCCGTGGTCGTCATCAACGAGTTCAGCACGGAGCGCGACGGCCGCGTGGACATCGCGCTGATCGCCCGCCACTTCTCGTACCGCTGCCGGGCGGTCCAGATCGTGCCCTGGGACCCGCACCTGGCGACCGGCGCGGTGGTCCGGCTGGAGGAGATGCTGCCGGCGACCCGGCGCGCCTACCTGGAGCTGGCGGCGCTGGTGGCGGACGGCTTCGGCGCCCGCCCGGTCTGACGCCCGGTCGGGCGCCGCACGTCCGGGGGAACGTGCGGCGCCTCTAGATCAGGCCCAGGTCGCAGGCGCGGCGGACGGCCTGCATCCGGTTGCGGGCGCCCAGCTTGTCGAGCAGCCGGCGCACGTGGAACTCGATCGTGTTCTCGGAGACGTGGAGGGCGTCGGCGATCTCGCCGTTCGTGAGGTGGCGGTCGATCAGGTTCAGCACCTCGCGCTGGCGGGCGGTCAGCGACGGCGCGGTGCCGATGTGCCGCGAGCGGGCGCCCTCCAGGTAGAACGAGCGGTCCACGAGCACGGCGTCCACCGCCGCCGCGCAGTCCAGCGCCCGGGCGACGGCCGCGAACGGCATGGTGTCCGGCAGGTACACGTGGCAGCCCCGGCGCAGCCAGCGCTCGCAGCGCCGCACGTCGCCCCGGGGACCGAGCATGGCCAGCTCGAGGTCCGGGTACATCTGCCAGGCGATCGTGACCAGGGCGACGGCGGCGTTCTCCTCGACGCCCCGGCCGATGACCAGCCAGCGCGGGTGGTGCAGGGCCAGCTTGCGGCGCAGCGAGTCCACCTCAGGCGCGCAGCGCTCGAACCGGACGCTGGCGGGGTCGGCGTCCTCGAGCCAGAGCACGTCCTCCCCGCCTTCCCAGACCACGAGCACCCCCTCGGGCTCGGCGACGGCGTCCAGCGTGCTTGTCATGTTTTGCACAGCTCACTCCACTCCGGTGATCAGGCGAATCTGGCGCATGTCGTACCGGGTGTCGACCGTGACGCGGCGCGGCGACGGGTCCCAGTCTGGGTGTGGGAGCACGTCGCGAACCTAGTCGGGGACTAGTCGGAAGGTAGTCGTTCGCCTGACGAGCGCCTGGAAGCGGCGGTGAGCCCGCGGAGCCGGCTCAGCCGCTGATCTCGACGATCGACTCCCCCGCCACCCGGAACGTCTGCGACCAGTCGGGCCGGCCGGGGACGGGCACGAAGAGCTGGACCGCGTCCTCGTGGACGGCCGTCCGGGCCACCCGCACCGGCCCGAACCGGTCGCCCAGCACCCGGTACCAGTCCAGCACCTGGGTCCGGTTCCAGCACCCGCGCGGCCCCCCGCCGCCCCAGCGCACGTCGGGGTGCAGCAGCGAGGCCAGCAGGTCCACGTCGCCGCTCTCGAACGCGTGGCGCAGCTGGCCGGCCATGCGGTCGAGCAGCGCCGGGTCCACGGCCGGCGGCTCGGCCCGGGCGGCCGGCGGCTCGGCCGGCGCGCGCAGCAGCGCCGCCACCTCCCGGCTCGGCGGCTTGCCCTCGACGATGGCGTCCCGCGTGGACGCCCCGGCCGCGATCAGCGCCTGGACGGTGGCGACCCAGTCGGCCGGCCAGTCGGGCCGCGGGTGCTCGCCGCTGCCCACCGCCGCCCAGCAGATCGGCGTGCTCTGCCACTGCCCGTCGCGCCGCTCGACGTCGGCCCCGGCCTCGATCAGGAGCCGAACCATCTCGACGCGACCCATGTAGGCGGCCGCGTGCAGCGACGAGGCGCCGTCCATCCCGCGCCGGGCGTCGGCCGGGAAGCCCAGGTCCAGCATCAGCCGGACGGCGGCCGCGTCCCCGTTCTCGGCCGCGTCCACGATCACCGCGTGGTCATCGGGGGACAGCTCGAGCCGGCCCGCCGCCGCCAGCCGCTCCGCCTCGGCGCGG
>Ga0070717_10002448_pt1 | contig 13108 bp, 9 predicted proteins | sample LARL113metaG_FD_71366 | JGI IMG/M metagenome (GOLD analysis project Ga0070717, IMG submission 71366) | Corn, switchgrass and miscanthus rhizosphere microbial communities from Kellogg Biological Station, Michigan, USA - LAR L11-3 metaG | ecosystem: Host-associated > Plants > Roots > Rhizosphere ... | reverse complement strand
GATGAAGGATGGCAAAGCGCTGCAAGCGGGTACGAGCCACAACCTCGGTACCAACTTTGCCAAAAGCTTCGATATCCAGTACCTGGATGCTGATGGGCAGCGCAAGTACTGCGCCACCACAAGCTGGGGCGCGAGCACGCGCCTCATCGGCGGCATCATCATGGTGCATGGGGATGATGCGGGTCTAATACTTCCTCCTCGCCTTGCGCCTTACCAGGTAGTAGTCGTACCGATCTGGCGCAAGGATACAGAAAAAGCCGCCGTGAGCGCTGTGGTAGAGCGTGTCGAGAAAATGCTCAAGGGCAAAGTGCGCGTCAAGGTTGATTTGAGCGAAAATACGCCGGGCTGGAAATTTAATGAATGGGAGTTAAGAGGCGTGCCGGTGCGCATGGAAATTGGCCCTCGTGATGTGCAGAACAACAGCGTGGTGCTGGTACGCCGCGACAACCGCGTCAAGGAGCAGGTGTCCCTGGAAGCTTTGGAAACTCGCCTGCCTGCATTGTTAGAGGAGGTGCAAAAGGCGCTCTTGCAGCGAGCGGTTGAATTTAGAGCAGAGAATACCCATTACACCGATAGTTACGAAGAGTTCAAAGAGCTTATCGCGGAGAAGCGCGGCTTTGTGCGTGTGAAGTGGGCTGAAGACAGCGCAGCAGAACTGGCTATCAAGGAAGAGACCAAGGCTACTCTTCGCGTGATTCCTTTTGACCAGCCAGAGGGAGGTGTCAAGGGGAAATGCATCTACACCGGTAAGCCTGCCACCTGCGAGGCGATTTTTGCTCGCGCGTATTGAGATACAAAGTAAGCAGGAAGATGCTTTAAATCAGCTAATCAGCTTCGTTTGGCTTCAAAGAGAGATCGATTGCTCTTTTTCATAAGCATTGATCTCTCTTTGAGGCATATTTCAACTATTGAGTTGTGGTTACCTGGCACGTCGTACGTTTTAGACAAAACTGCCGATAGGCCTATGGAACGGTCAGCTCAATCGGGATAGGAACGGATGTCGGCTCACGACCCACTTTTGTCGGGTCGACATCAGTGTCGAAGGCAAAGGTGAGGATAAGGTCTGTTCTGTAATCTCCAGCTGGCAAGCCTCTTTTATCAGTCGTCGCGACCACCGTTGCTTGCCCACCTCCTTGAAGGATACCAGCACCTGGCTCCACTGTCACCCAATTTACCCCACCGGTGCTCATAGTCCATTTGACCTGGCCATTCTCTTGGGGATTGGTAACCTGTAATGAAATTGTATTTTTTCCAGGCACTGCTTTGTCAGCAATGGGTTGACCCACTCCCAATACCGGACTATGTGGCCCGTCATCACTGTACGGTTTGAGGCTGATGTGTAGTTCGACCGGAAGCCGCGCGTCTGCTGACTGCATACCCCCCGCTTCTGAGGAGAAGGTCAGAGTGGCTGCGTAATCCCCAAGTTGCAGGGAGCTTGAATTCGCCGTCACATAGAGAGTTTGTACCTCATGTGGTTGAAGGGTTCCCTTATTCCGATCCAAGGTCAACCAATTCGTTCCACCAGTATCTGCAGTCCAATTCACTATTTGGTTATCCCGGTTAGTGAGAGCTAGTGGTAAAGTCTTGCTGCTTGCCAGGAATAGGGAAAAGCTTAGACCCACTGCAGGAGGTAATACATCGGGGATGGTCAGTGTGATCGGTACCTTTACACTCGCTGACGAGTTATCCCCTTCCGAGGTGAAAGTCAGAGTGGCTGCGTAATTCCCCGATGCCAGAGAGCCTGTGTCAGCCTTCACACTAACTGGCTGTTGCTCACCTGGTGGAATGTTGCCAATACTCTTATCCAGGGTCAACCAACTCGTCTCGTCAGAATCCGCATGCCATATCAGCGTTTTTTGACTCGGATTACTAATCAGCACCTGGAAGGTCTTGCTACGACCTTGCGGAAGGGGACCAAAGTCAAGGGGATTCGGATTTACTATTAGAGGTTCTGGGGGCATCATGTTTTCATCTCCTTTTAGTCGAACATGAGTGTGATAGAACACCGCAAATAAGGTTATACGTTTTACGAGGATCGTTCTGCCCCCATGCTTTTGAGCAGTAACTCCTGGTCGAGCCGAGTGCATGCTCGACTTCACCTCTCTTTACGCAATGGTAATCGTAACAGGAAAAATCCGTCATTGACAGGACATTGTTTGACCTTTTCTAGACCTGTTTTGGAAAGCTTTGTTTTTTTCCGTCTATTCTTGTATACTGCTACGGGATAAAATACAGCTAAACTGCTTAATGTCTTAACGAACGCAGCGCCAGTTTTTCGTATCGCATCTTCGCAATTATGGTTTCCTTGTAGGAGTACTCAAGAGGCGAATGCAAAGGCCCCGGGGGAGAGGGCAGGTCACCATGAACTTTGAAGAGACCATCCCGAATGAGAGGTTGAGGCGTGCTCGTTATGAGAAGGGGTGGACACAAGCCGAATTGGCCGAGAAGGTAGGCACGACTTTCGAGACGGTAAGTCGCTGGGAACGTGGCATCAAGGCTCCCGGTGCCTTCTTTCGAAGGAAGCTTTGTGATGTGCTTGGCAAAACAGCGGAAGAACTTGGATTGCTCGCCGATCCCAGCGCCATCCCTACGCCTGGCCCATCTCCTTGCGTATTCTTCGCTTCGGCCTACGCTGATAGTGAAGACAAGTTCGTCATCTCCCTCAAGGAGGAACTCCAGGACCGCGGGGTCACGGTATGGAGCAGTCGTACAATTAGAAGACAAGAAACGCGCAACAAAAGAAACGTACTACAAGAGGCCATCCGCACGGTCCAGGTAGTGTTGTTAATTGTCTCTCCCAGAACGCAAGCTTCCCATCACGTCCAGGATACACTGCGACTTGCCAGACACTTCAGGCGTCCAGTGTGCGCTGTGTGGATAGATGGCGAGTACCTGCAGGAATGCATGCCCAAAGACTACGGCGAACCTTATGCCACAATTGATGCTCGAGCGGGAGATGAGCGGCTCCTGCGCGATAAGATCGTAGCAGCGCTTGAACAAGTATGGTTAACTCCCATCGCTCCTGAAACTTCTGGATTGTCTGAACCGGTGTGGAAGGTGCCGGCAACACCTATGCCTTTTATCGGGCGAGAAGAGGAACTGGCGGGGCTGCGCGAGTTGCTCCTGAGTCCACAGATCCGGCTGGCGACATTGCTGGGCCCAGGTGGTATTGGCAAGACGCACCTGGGTTTGCAGGTAGCGATGGAGATGCGTGAACGCTTTGCTGACGGCGTCTGTTTTGTCTCGCTGGCAGCGATCAGCGACCCCGGGCTGGTGGTCCCGGCCATCGCTAAGGCGCTGGGGGTCAGGGAAGCCGGAGAGAGCCCACTATTCGAGCTTGTGAAGGTCGCTTTGAACAAAAGGCATCTCCTGCTTCTCCTCGACAACTTCGAGCAGGTGCTCAAGGCTGCATCACAGCTTCCTGAACTACTCGCAGAGTGCCCTCAACTCAAGATCCTGGTAACCAGCCGCGCCAGGCTACATGTGCATGATGAATTTGGGTTTCTGGTCCCTCCATTAGCATTGCCTGATCTCACGCAGCCTCTAGAAAGTGACACCCTGTTGCAGAATGCTGCGGTCGCGCTCTTCGTGCAGCGTGCGCAGATGGTCAGACATGATTTCCGGATCACTCCTACCAACGCTCGTGCAGTCGCTGAGATCTGTATGCGATTGGACGGGTTGCCGCTGGCAATTGAACTGGCGGCGGCACGCATCAGGTCGTTAGCATCACAGCCGCTGCTGGAAAGGCTGGTGTCACGTCTTCTGGATGTAGTGGCGAGTACGGATCAAGATGTAGATGACCGGCAGAGGACGCTGCGCAATACGATTGCATGGAGCTATGACTTACTCGGAAGCGAGGAGCAGCAACTTTTCCGGCGACTGGCTGTTTTTGTGGGCAGCTGGAATCTGGAGACGGTGGAAGCGCTTTACCAGGCCCTTGGTGACTCGACATTGCACGTGTGGGATGGGGTGGAGTCACTGCTCGACATGAGCCTGCTGCAGCCGGCGGAGCAGGAGGGAGAGGGACGCATGCGGCTCTTAGAGACGATCCGCGAGTATGGGTTGGAGCGCCTGGATGCGAGTGGGGAAGCAGAGATCACGCGGCGAGCACATGCCGGGTACTATCTGAGGCTTGTGCAGGAAGCAGAACCACACCTCAAGGGAATACAGCAAACGATCTGGCTGGCGAGATTGGAGCAGGAGCAAGAGAACCTGCGAGCAGCGCTGAGTTGGTTCATCGAGCGTGAGGAGGAAGAGTCTGCTTTACACTTTGGCGGGGCACTGTGGTGGTTCTGGCGCCTGCGCGGGTATTGGAGCGAAGGACGGCGCTGGCTGGAAGCGGCACTTGGACTCCCACAAGCCAGAGGATCAACGGTTGCGCGCGCCAGGGCACTCTGGGCCGCCGGAGACCTGGCCTACTATCAAGATGGCAATCAAACGGCTCGCTCCTTGCTGGAGGAGAGCGTCTCACTCTGCCGCGCCCTGGGAGCCGAAAGGGATCTCGCTATCGCCCTGGGTACTCTAGGGGTGCTCGTGCGTATGCAAGGTGATCGCGAAGCAGCTGGTCCCATGCTGGAGGAGAGCGAGCAGCTCTGCCGCATGCTGGGCAGCAAATGGGAGCTTGCCTATTTGCTGCGCAAGTTTGCGCAGTATGCAGCGCGGACTGGCGAGTTGAAGCAGGCGGTGAAGTATGCTCAGGAAAGCCTCACACTCGCACAGAAACTGGGCGATAAATCCCTGCTTGCCACTGTACTGAGCACGTTGGGGAGTATTGCAGCGCGCCAGGGCGACTTGGCGCAAGCTATAATATATAATCAAGAGAGTCTCACACTCGCGCGAGAATTAGGTGATAAACTCCTCATTGCCCTTGCTCTGAACAACCTGGGGTACTTCACAGCACTTCAGGGCGACCTGGTACTGACAGCCTATGCCCAGGAAGCTCTCACACTCGCGCGAGAGCTAGGTGATAGGAGTTACATCACAAGAACCCTGCATACCTTGGGGTACGTGGCAACGCGCAATGGCAACCCGGCGCAGGCCAAGATATGGTACCGCGAGGCCTTATCCATTGCTCAAGAGATACGAAGTGAAATAGAAATAGGGCAGATCCTCTGCGGGCTAGCTATGATTGCCGCAGTAGAGGGACAGCTTCTACAGGCAGCGCACCTGTTCGGGGCTGTAGAGACGAGGCTCGACATCAACGTGGATATGAGCCCTGCCGAACGAACTGAGTATCAGCACACTGTGGAGAGCGTGCGTAGGCAACTGGACAGGAAGTCCTTTACAGCGGCACATGGAGAGGGACTTACCATGACGCCAGAGCAAGTTCTTGCCATCCCGCAATCGCCCGCTAATGAAAATCCCCCGCCTTCCCCCAGGTACCCTGATGATTTGACTGAGCGCGAGGTGCAGGTACTCTGCCTCGTGGCTCAGGGCCTGACTGACGAGCAGATCGCCAGGCAGTTGGTGATCGCTCCACGTACTGTCAACACACATTTAACAACAATCTATAGGAAGATCCAGGTTTCCTCCGACGGGAAGGAGAGGCAGATTGCCCCACGTATTGCCGCCACCCGCTATGTCATTGAACACGACTTGTGCTGACTCGACGCCTGTCCTGCGTCTTTCAAACTTCTAGTATCCCCTGTCCATGTGAATGGTGCCAGCGCACTGCGAAAGCTTCACTTCATTCATGAGAGGGAGTTCTCTTTGGGCCAGGTGGGCGATCAGTTTGTCAGGTACATACCATCTCCATTGAACTACGTAGAGGCTTCACAATGGTCTCACAAAAATACGTAGTACATTACGTTCCTTCACGCTAGTGCTGCATACGCTTCTACAGATACACTTTTAGCAGTGAATTTTTCACATCATTGAAGAGGTCAGTCAGGGTGAGCAACTCAGTTCTTGTATTAACGCTGCTAGTAAGAAGTTTGAATGGGAAAACTTAAAAGATGGAGGGCCTTGACCATGGAACAACGAATTATGAAACACAACGCAATCACTGGTTTGGAGAGGACGAAAAGCGAGATCAGCCTTGACGTTCGTAACCTTCCTGAGCTTTCAGAGCTTCCACTTCATCTCATGAGCGTCACAGAGCTTGCAGATCGCTGCATGAGCGAGGTCAACAACTATCGAAATGGAAAGCCTTCCGATGATCAGTATAGTGTAGAGCTGTTCCGGCGCGCTTTGATACAGCACGATGCTCTTGCCTGGGAAATCGTGCAGCAGCGCTTCAGTGAGTTGATGCTCCAGTGGATTCGTAGTCATCCCATGAGAAATGTTGTAAGCCGCTTTGATAGCGAAGAGAACTACGTTGCCCAGGCGTTTACCCGGTTCTGGCAGTCAACATCTGTTAACCAGAAAATAGAATTCAGGTCGCTTGCGGCTGTGCTACGATATTTGCGTGCAACGCTCAATGGTACTATTTACGATACCCTGCGTGCCTACTCGCGTGCTCGTGAGATGCCGTTGCCGGAGTCTGGTGAAATAGGAGAGTTCATTGCGAGAGAACAAGATGATGGCCGTGAGCTGTGGGAAGTTATCAAGAGTTTGATAGCTGACAAGCGCCAACAGCGTGTGGCCTACTTGCTCTTTCATTGCCGCCTCAAGCCCAGGGAAATTGTTCATTTCTGTTCAGAAGAGTTCAGCGACGTGCAGGAAATCTATCGCCTGCGGTGTAACATTTTCGCGCGACTGCTTCGGAATGCAAATTACATCCGCTGGCAGCTCGGTAAAACTTGACACTGCACAATGTAAGGTGTATTGTTGGCACAACGAACAAAACACACGCAACGCGTTGATCAGGATCAGTAGATGACGGTAATACCAGGCAGCGAGCCGGGAGAGTGAAAGCCGGCAGGCAGCTACCTTGTCGAACCCACCTGAGAGTGTCAGCGAGAAGTTGACCGGAGACCTCACCGTTAGCTAGAGGAGCAGTTAAATGTTGTTTGACTGCATGAGTGGAACTGTGTTCCAGTTCAATTGAGGTGGTACCACGGGTAACAGGCTCGCCTTCGCGTAAGGGCGGGCTTTTTTGGTTGTTTTAACAGGAATGTAGGAGGAATTATGCGTGTCTCACAACAACTTACTAAAACACTGCGCGAGGTTCCACGCGACTCGGAGGGCGGCAACCAGGAACTTTTAGTGCGGGGCGGATTTGTCCGCCAGCTCACATCGGGCATCTACAGTTACTTGCCGCCGGGCAATCGCGTCATCAGGAAGATCTCGCAGATCGTCCGCGAGGAGATGGACCGTGCAGGTGGACAGGAAGTAAGCATGCCGGTCCTGCAGCCGAGGGACTTGTGGGACAAACAGCCCTCCAGTGGTCCGACCCGTGCCGAGGCCGTGGGCGACGTGCTATTCAAATTGCAGGATCGCAAGGGGCGTGATATGGTGCTTGGCGCGACGCATGAAGAAGTCGTGACGACGCTGATCTCTGAGTTTGTACGCAGTTACCGTGATCTCCCTCAACTCATCTACCAGGTACAGACCAAGTTCCGCGATGAGGCGCGCCCGCGTGCTGGCCTGTTGCGTGTGCGTGAGTTCGTAATGAAGGACCTGTACAGCTTCGATGCCGATGCAGCAGGCCTGGATGTCAGCTATCGTAGGATGGCTGATGCCTATCGTGCCATATTTACGCGCTGCGGCCTGCGTTTCATCGTCATTCACGCCGATAGCGGGGCCATTGGTGGCAAAGAATCACAAGAGTTCATCGCTGTCACGGATGCCGGTGAGGATGATGCCATGGTCTGCGATCGCTGCGACTACGCGGCCAATCGCGAAAAGGCCGCGTTTGTGCGCACTGAGCTTACGCGAGAGCCAGAGGCTGATCTCGAAGAGGTCTATACGCCCAACTGCATGTCCATCGCTGACCTTGCGGCTTTCCTCGCTATCCCTGTGTCAAAGACGATGAAATCCGTCTGCTATGCAGCGGGAGGCAGGCTCGTGCTAGCCGTAGTGCGTGGTGACCTGGACATCAACGAAGTAAAACTGGCTAATACCCTCTACCGCGCCGGCATCAATGCTGCTGACCTGCACCTTGCATCGCCGGAGGAGCTGGAGCGCGTGGGTATTGTCGCCGGCTACACCTCGCCGTTGAACAAAGATAAGCGGGTGTATATCGTAGCTGACATATCGTTGAAGTTTGGCAATAACTTCGTTGCCGGTGCCAACCGGGTGGACTATCACGTGAAGAACGTGAACTATCCGCGGGACTTTAGCGTAGATGAATGGGAAGATATCGCCTCTGCTTACGATGGAGCTACCTGCGTGCACTGCGGTGGAACGCTGCACGCTATTCGTGGCTGCGAAGTGGGCCACATCTTCAAACCAGGCACGAAGTATAGCGAGTTGTTCGGTGCAACCTACCTGGATGCCGAGGGGGTAGCGCATCCTATTCTCATGGGCACCTATGGTATCGGCATTGGGCGTATCATGGCCACGCTGGTGGAGCAGAGCCACGACGAGAAGGGCATCATCTGGCCATTCAGCATAGCGCCGTACCATGTTGCGCTGGTTGGACTCGACCTGGAGAAGGAGGAGAATCGCCGGGCCGCTGAACAATTGTACGCTGACCTGGTCGCGGCGGGCGTCGAAGTCCTTTATGATGATCGTACTGAGACCGCCGGTGTCAAATTTAACGATGCGGACCTGGTCGGCTTGCCGGTACGCGTCGTGGTGAGCCAGCGTTCTCTGAAGAATGGAGGCGTCGAACTCAAGCTGCGTTCTCAAAAGGAAAGCCGCATTGTGCCACTCGCCGAAGCTGTGCCGGTTATCCAGCAGGAGATCCGCCAGGGAATGGCGGAGGGACGCTGATGGACTCCCACAAAAGTAGTTAGGGAATGTGATCTGATAGGGCAACGACAAGAGGAGAGAATAGGCTCCCTTGCGTTCGTTAGTGCGGCAGGTAAGGAGCCTCGGTGTCGATATCACCGACAAACTCTGGTAGATCGCTATGTCCAAGCAGTTGCCGGATTGCTATATTCTCACCAGTGTGATACCAGTAGTGGTAGTTGACGCGCTGGAGTAAGGATCCAAGGGTAACATCACTGAGCTGACCATCAATGATGAGCCATTCTTGCAGTTTTTCTGTGGAGAGGGTATCTAGCCAGGGGTCGGCGGCTTCTGCAATGGTCTGCCAGGCCGTCCATACCTCATCGAGAGCAGGGGTAGAGGCAGGCGCGCCATTGGCAAACAGGTCATTGATATGTGGTAACAGGAGCTGCCCTTGACCGCGCCAGAGCCAGTAGCGCTGCTCTTGCCAGGCGAGGTGGCCGATATTCCAACTGATGCAATTCATGGGCAGGAAGCGCCGGCGTGCATCGGCATCGCTGAGTCCCTCAAGAGCACGCTTGAACTCGCTGCGGGTAAACCGTAATTGAACGACAAGAGGATGTGGCATCCTTCCGCTCCTTTCGTCATAGCCTGGTTTCGTCAGAGGACAGGACAGAGTCCCTGCCTTTTCCCAAGTGTAGCAGAAAAAGAGGTTAAAATCGGACCTGATTAGAATATGCCTCTATTTTGCCTTCACTACTATCACAATTGGCAGCGGGGTAACTGAATCGATGTTGACGTGCTGGCTACCGGCATTGACGTAGAGACCGGTGGATGCGCCTCCATCCAGGTTGAGGGCGGTATCGATTGACAAATCAGACGCTGCAAGCTGGTCGGCCAGTTGATCGAGTGAAAATACCTGGCCCGGACTGGCTATGAACAGTAAACGGCCCTGCTTATCCATGGCAACCACGCTGCGGCGTGTCTGCGAGGCATCAGCGCTGAACTGTGTGCGTTTACCTGCTAGCATAAGCATGGGAGACGATTGCGTAGCCTGCTCCAGTTGCTCATGGTTGGCATCGTATGGCTGTTGACGCAATGAACGCAGGCTTACTCGTCCCCGGGCATCGACGGAGAGCATCCCGCCGAATCCAGCATACGACTCTCCAAATGCTTTCCCGTTAGAGACAACAAGCGCCGTTGCATCATCCTCTTGGTCGAAGTACCCACCATTGATAATCGCCGTTGCCTGCTCCTGTTGCATCCACTGGCTCATCATCAACGGCTGTTGTGGTTGGTAACCGACATTCAATTTGACCTTGTGCAGATCGAAGCGCACTATAGTTACCGTATCATCGTCGCCGCCTGGATTCTTCCAGTCTTCATAACGCACCTCGACCCCCGGTGCGACTCTGTTCCACACGTTTAATTGCGAGCCATTTGCCGGTGAGGTTACAGGGGTACCATTCCCCGTGACCGAGGGAAGAACATCGCAAGCCACCAGGGGAATTATCAGCAAGCACAACAATATGTATAGATGAATGTAGGAGCGAGGCTTGCCCCCGCTCTGACCGGGGCCATTTTGTACTATGGAATAGTTGGACGGCATTACCTCTTCCACGGTGTTGCTTCGATTGCTGACATCGTGCCCTTGAACTCCATCGCCAGGTGCAGTGCGGCATCGTGCGCCGCGTTTTCTATCGTGTCGTCCAGGGGTGCCAGCTCGACTTTCCCATAGCGGCGTTCCAGGGCAAGCTGGATCAGGTAATCGGTGAACCAGGGATTTTTAGGCAGCACCGGCCCGTGCAGGTACGTTCCAAACACATACCTGTACCTGGCGCCCTCGAAGCCATCTTTGCCATTATTGCCCCAGCCGACAATCACCTTTCCCAGTGGCTGTGCCTTTGGCCCGAGATATGTGCGCCCACTGTGATTTTCGTAGCCCACCAGCACCCTTTTACCCGTCTGCTCAAAATCGCATTCCAGCGCCATGTGGGTCATAAAGCGTGTACTGCCACCTTCGGTATAGAAATCGAGCAACCCTACTCCCTTGAGTTCTGGCCCTTGAAACGGTTTATAGTAATGGCCAAGGAGTTGGAAACCTGCGCACACGCTCAAGAAAACAGTGTTTGACTCCGCAGCCTCGATCAGCGAGGGCACCTTGGCCTGGATATCGCGTGAGGCCAGTTCCATCTCGCGGTCGGCTCCGCCGTGGAAAAGAATCAGGTCGTACTTCGTGAAATCAGGTGTCTGCCGCACATAAATCTGCTCGACCTCGGTGGCAATGCCTCTCCACTGACAGCGCTTCTGGATTGAAAAGAGGTTGCCACGGTCCGCCGCCACGCTCATCAGCGTAGGGTAGAGGTGACCGATCTTCACTACCATGCCCGTGTCTTGTACTTGCTCGCTCATGCTAAATCACTCCTGCCAGACGTGTTTAACCCAACCGCGTTTCTGCATAATGCGCCGCAGCTCGTTGGTGGGGGTATAACTGCTCAAAATGTAAAGTGTGCCGCCGGGGCCTGCATTTTTAAGCGCGGCATCCAGGGCCGCCTCGCGATCTTCAACCAGGCTGATCTTATCCACGGGTATCTCTGCGTATTTCAGGCGCATCGCCAGTTCTTCCGGCTTGTTGCCGCTGCAAACTACGTCCGCGATACCTTGCGCAACTGCTTCGACATCGATATCCCAGAGCCAGGAAAAGTCTTCGCCATCTACAATAGTGTGGCTTGCTGCTAGTAGCACGTGCTTCTTACCCGGATGCTGGGCGATCAGGCGCAGTATGAGGTTAAACGACGTAGGGTTTTTCACAAAGGATAGGTAGATCGTCTGGTCGCCAGCCTGTATCTTCTCCAACCGTCCAAAAGCGGGCTTAATATCGACGAGTGCTGCCGGTAGCTTGTCTTTCTCAAAACCAGCGGCCAGCGAAGCTCCGATGGCCGCAGCAGCGTTATAGACATTGTGTATCCCTGGTAGTGAGATCTCCAGTGTCATGTTGCCCTGCGGTGTGCGCATCTCTACATGTGTCGGGCCTTCCCCGTCAGGCGCTAGCTTAATCGAGGTGGCCGCGATGTCTAACGGCGGGAGCGTATAGCCGCAATTGGGACAACGATAGATGCCCAGGTGCGACATGTAGGCGACCTCATACACTAAATCTTCCTGGCAGTGGATACAGCGAATGATATCCGCTGATTGTTCGGGAACCGGTGTTCCGACCTCGGTTGATTCCAAGCCAAAGAAGAGACGTTTGGCTTTGGCCTTCTGCCCAAAGTTAGCAACCTGTGGATCGTTGCCGTTCAGGAGGATCGTAGATGTTTCGGGTAGGTCTTCAAGCGTCTTGTCAAGTGCTCTGGCGACCGAATAGAGCTCACCATAGCGATCCAGCTGGTCACGAAAGATGTTGGTAATTACGACGACATCGGGTTGAATCTCGGGCATGACCAGGGGCATTGTGCCCTCGTCGATTTCAAACAGCAGTACATCACTGTTCAATCGTCCGAAGACATCGGCAAAGTTAACAGCCACCGCAGTGACTCCTTGCAACATGTTGGAGCCTGCCCGGTTATGTGAGACCCGTTTCCCGTTGCTTACGGCCATAGCGGCAGTCATGCGCGCAGTTGTGGTCTTGCCGTTGCTTCCCGTTATGACTATCTTCCTGGCTTGACTGGCCCCAACTACCGATTTGAGTACGTTGGGATCGATGCGCCGTGCGATCAAACCTGGTAAACTGGTCCCGCCGCCGACACCCAGCAGGCGTCCCGATGCGCCCGCCAGTTTCCCCGCCGAGATCGCGAGCGCAAGGCGCGCTCTTTCCAGGCCTGATGGCGTGACAGGTCTGCTCTGTGTATTTTCTTTTATCATAATACCTCGCTGCTGTTGTTGCGTGCAGTATAGCAAAAGAGTGCATTTAGAGCAAGCTTAGCAAGTAACCTGAGCGTGATGAATTGAGGCCGTACCAACTGTTGTTGTGGAACGGCACAGAGCAGCAAAGCCCGAAAGCCAAGTCTGGACCGGGTTGAACGCCGTCTCTTTGCAGAGCATTACACAAAAGTCGATAGAGCATCGAATAGCGTGCAACTGTGGCGCGTTTGCGCCGTATTTTTTTTAATTTTGGCTTGCTTCTGCCCTAAACCAAATGGGGAGCCTGGCTGACGCTCTTTAGCGACCAACAATGATGTGCTCATGATTGATACTCCGCAATGACTCGATCTTCTTCCGACCGGCAACGTACCTTGAAATGGGTCTTGCTTGTAAAGGTCCCCCGGACCTTTCTTGACGACGCTGCGCGTCTACGGACTGCGTCCGTCAGGCAAGACCAAAGGAAGTACTGCGT
>Ga0070717_10002447_pt1 | contig 13108 bp, 8 predicted proteins | sample LARL113metaG_FD_71366 | JGI IMG/M metagenome (GOLD analysis project Ga0070717, IMG submission 71366) | Corn, switchgrass and miscanthus rhizosphere microbial communities from Kellogg Biological Station, Michigan, USA - LAR L11-3 metaG | ecosystem: Host-associated > Plants > Roots > Rhizosphere ... | reverse complement strand
GCTTTCGCGCCGGCCGTTCCCGGTCGGCTCCATGCCCATCAGTCGAGCGTTCAGCCGGTCCTGAAGATAAGCTTTGAGGATGCCATCCTCGATAAGGCAGGTTCGGCGTGTCGGCGTGCCTTCATCGTCAATGGTGAGCGAACCGCGACGGTGCTCGATCGCGCCGTCGTCGATCACCGTCACTCCGGGCGCCGCAACGCGTTCGCCAATACGCCCGGAAAATGCCGAAGTGCCCTTGCGATTGAAGTCGCCCTCAAGGCCGTGGCCCACCGCCTCGTGAAGCAACACACCCGGCCAGCCCGGACCAAGCACCACGGGCATCTCCCCGGCGGGCGCTGCAACCGATTCAAGATTGATGAGCGCCTGAGCGAGCGCAATGTCGATCGCCCTCGACCATTGCTTCTCGTCGAAAAGATTGTCGTAGAGGTACCGCCCGCCGAGGCCGTGATGGCCCGTCTCGCGCCGACCGTTCTGCTCGGCAACGATCTGCACGCCGAGCCGGACGAGCGGGCGGACGTCGGAGGCGATGAAGCCGTCCGAGCGGATGATGTCGATCACGCTCCAGTTCGCCGCCAGGCTTACGCTCACCTGGCAAACGCGCGGATCACGGCTGCGCGCCTGGGCATCGATCCGCTGGCACAGCGCAACCTTGTCCGCGAAAGGGATCAGGCTCAGCGGATCGTCGCTGCCGTACATCGCCTGGTTGGTTCGCCGCGGCGGCGCTGCGGGCTCGCCCTTTCGCGGGTCGAGGAGCTTCAGGGTCGCCGCGGCGCGCTCGATCGCGGGCCCGCTGATTTCGTTGGCATGGGCAAAGGCGGTCGTCTCACCGGAGACTCCGCGCAGGCCGAAGCCAGAGCTCGTGTGATAGTCGGCAGTCTTCAGCCGGCCATCATCGAAGCCGAATGCCTCGCTGGCACTATACTGGAGAAAGAGTTCACCATCGTCATGGGACGAGAGATGCCTGGCCGCGAGGCGCTTCGCCGTATCTTGGTCGAAGTTGCGGTAGAGGAACCGGCGTGGATCCGGACCGGTCATGCGGTCGTGTTGTCCGCAGGTCCCCCTTCAAGGACGAAGCGACGGTCGCAATAGCCGCACTCTACAAAGCCGATATCCTCGTCGATGCGAAGGTAGACACGCGGGTGCCCCAACACAGGCGAAATCTCGCCCGACCCATCGCACGCGACCTGGAGCGCCTTTACTCGGATGATCTCGGGCGGCGGAATCTTCGATGCCATGACGCGCAATTAGGGTCGCGAGCCCGCGCTCACAAGGGCACGCACGGGCTCAATGCTTGTCGCACGCAAAAGCCGATCCTATGCGCCAAGCGAAATGGAAGAACCCGCAATCCGCATCGAATCCCTGTCGAAGACCTATGAGGGCGGGAAGCGCGCGCTCAACGACGTCAGCTTCGATGTCCCGCGCGGGCAGATTTTCGGGCTTCTCGGGCCCAACGGCGCGGGCAAGTCGACGCTGATCAACATCCTCGCCGGTCTCGTCGTCAAGACCGGCGGCAAGGTGACGATCTGGGGGTTCGACATCGACGAGCACCCTCGCAATTCCAAACGGTCCATCGGGGTCGTGCCGCAGGAGATCATCTTCGATCCCTTCTTCACGCCTCGCGAGACGCTTGAAATCCAGGCCGGGCTGTACGGCATTGCGCCGGCGGACCGGAAGAGTGACGAGCTGCTCACCGCAATGCACCTCACCGACAAGGCTAACGCCTACTCGCGGACGCTCTCGGGCGGCATGAAACGGCGGTTGCTGGTCGCCAAGGCCATGGTGCATTCGCCGCCGATCCTGGTGCTCGACGAGCCGACCGCGGGCGTCGATGTCGAGCTTCGCCGCCAGCTCTGGGACTATGTTCGCAAGCTTCATGCGCAGGGCGTCACAATCGTTCTGACGACCCATTATCTCGAGGAAGCCGAGGAACTGTGCGACCGAATCGCGATCATCCACCATGGGCAGGTGATCGCCAATGAGCCGACGCGCGAGCTGGTCTCCAAGGCTCAGGAGAAAGCCGTGGTCGTTACCTTCGATCGCGACATCGCACATGTCCCCACCAATCCGTGCTTCGAAAACATCCAGCTGATCGACGAGCGGACGCTCGAGATCACTTACCGCAAGGACAAGGTGAACGCCGGACGTGTCCTAGCGTCGCTGACGGCCGAGGGCCTCTCCATCGTCGACGTGTCGACGCGCGACCCTGATCTTGAGGATGTATTCCTGAGCCTGACCGGCGCTGCCCAGGACGTGGCGTGAAGACAACGGCCGACGTCCTCATCGTCGGCTCGGGCGCGGCGGGGCTGACGGCAGCGCTTAACCTCGCGGAAACGCACAAGGTGGCGGTGATCGCCAAGGGCGGTCTCGGCGAAGGCGCGACGAGCTGGGCGCAGGGCGGAATCGCTGCGGTTCTCGAGAAAGGCGACAGCTTCGAGGCGCACGTCAACGACACCATGATCGCGGGCGCCGGGCTTAATGACCTCGCCGTCGTCGAACATGTGGTCGAAGCCGCGCCGAAGGCCATCGAGCATCTGGTTGAGCTCGGGGTACCGTTCGCGCAGGAGGGCGACGCGCTGCACCTGACGCGCGAGGCCGGCCACAGTCACCGACGCATCGTTCATGTTGCCGACGCAACGGGCTACGCGGTGCAAGAAGCGCTTGAGGCCGCAGCAAAGAAACATCCCAACATCACGCTCATCCCGGACATGGTAGCCGTCGATCTCATCACCGGGCGCCATTCGACGCATTTCTCGACAAGCGGGTCCGTGCATGGCCTCTATGCCTACAACCGCAAGAAGAAACGGGTCGAGACACTGACCGGCAAGGCGACGATCCTCGCCACCGGAGGCGCGGGCCGTGCCTATCTCTATTCTACTGCGCCTCGCGGAGCGACTGGCGATGGGATCGCCATGGCGTGGCGTGCAGGCTGCCGGGTCTCCAACATGGAGATGATGCAGTTCCACCCGACCTGTCTTTACAACCTCGAGGTCAAGAACTTCCTCATTACGGAGGCGGTGCGCGGCGAGGGTGGGCAGCTAAAGCTCCCGCCCGGAGTAAAGGGGGGAGGGACGCGCTTCATGCCGCGCTTCGACGAGCGCGCCGAGCTCGCCCCGCGCGACATCGTCGCCCGTGCGATCGATCATGAAATCAAGCGTCTCGGACTCGACTTCGTCCACCTCGACATCTCGCACCGTGACGAGGACTTCGTCCGCGACCACTTCCCCAACATCTACGAGAAGCTGCTCGGCCTCGGAATCGATATCACCGCCGAACCGATCCCCGTGGTGCCGGCACAGCATTACACGTGCGGCGGTGTGGTCGTGGACCTGAACGGGCGCACCGACGCGCCTGGCCTCTACGCCGCCGGCGAAGTGACCCAGTCCGGCTTGCACGGCGCCAACCGACTCGCATCCAACAGCCTCCTCGAATGCCTCGTCTTCGGCGAGGCGGCCGCGAAGCACATCGTCGCGACCTTCGCCGATTTGCCCGGCGTCCCGGAAATCCGCGCGTGGGACGAAAGCCGAGTGACCGACAGCGACGAGGAGGTCGTCATTGCCCAGACCTGGGGCGAGATCCGCCGCTTCATGTGGAACTACGTCGGAATCGTCCGAACCACCAAGCGGCTCGAACGTGCCAAGCACCGCATCGACATGCTTCGGCAGGAGGTGAAAGACTATTACGCCCACTTCCGAGTGACGCCGGACCTGATCGAGCTCAGGAACCTCGTAGAAGTTGCGGACCTCATCATCCGCTCAGCGCTCGGCCGCCACGAAAGCCGCGGCCTGCACTACACACTCGATTTTCCTGATATGTTGCCGGAGGCGAAAGACACGGTCCTGGTGCCGTAAGTCGAAGCAAAAAGGGGGCTCCGATGGCTGTCGAACTGAAGATTCTCGCGCTCGGCGCGCTGCTGCTGTTCGCACACGTCTTCCTGGCGGTGAGGTTCAAGACCGCCCAGTACGGTCGCAAGTGGAATACCAGCGCCCGGGACCAAGCGCTTGCTCCGCCCAATGCGGTCACCGGCCGACTGATCCGGGCACAGGCAAATTTCGAGGAGACATTCCCGATCGCGATCGTCGCGTTGCTCGGCGTCGTAATCGCCGGCCGAACCAGCGCCTCGACGGCGCTCGGCGGCTGGATCTGGCTCGGCGCCCGGCTCGTCTACATCCCGCTCTACTGGGCAGGGATACCTGTCGTGCGGACGCTCTGCTGGACAATCAGCATGGTCGGCCTCGGAATGGTGATCTGGCCACTCCTGTTCGGCTGATACAGGGCGCAGACAGCTGTCCGTCCCTATTGCGATTGGCTTTCCTCTTGGCCCCACCCTGCTAAACCGCCCCATTCATGTCCGAAGCCGATCCCAGCGCCCGCCCCCACCTCTATCTCGTCGATGGGTCGAGCTACATCTTCCGAGCCTATCACCGCCTTCCACCACTCACGAACCGCCACGGCATGCCCGCAGGCGCGGTCTATGGTTACACGACCATGTTGTGGAAGCTCGCAGACGGGCTCACGAGAGCCGACGGTCCGACCCATATGGCGGTCATTCTCGACGCCTCGGAGCACACGCACCGCAACGAAATGTACGATCAGTACAAGGCGCACCGGCCTCCTCCGCCTGAGGACCTGGTCCCGCAATTCCCGCTGATCCGAGTCGCGACGCGCGCCTTCTCCATCCCATGCATCGAGGAAGCCGGGCTCGAGGCAGACGACATCATCGCTTGCTATGTTACCGCGGCGAGGGCGGCCGGGTGGCGAGTGACCATCGTCAGTTCCGATAAGGATCTGATGCAGCTCGTCGAAGATGGCCACATCGACATGCTCGACACGATGAACGACCGGCGGATCGACGAGGCCGCGGTGGTTGACAAGTTCGGGGTCGGTCCGGGCAAGGTCGGCGACGTGCTCGCGCTGATGGGCGACAGCGTCGACAATGTGCCGGGAGTGCCGGGGATCGGACCCAAGACCGCGACGCAGTTGATCCAGCAGTTCGGCGACCTCGAGACGGTCCTCGCAAGCACCGACCAGATCAGCAAACCCAAGCTCAAGCAGTCGCTGGTCGATCATGCCAGCAACGCGCGCCTGTCGCGCGAGCTCGTGCGGCTAGTGTGCGATGCGAACCTGCCGGAACCCTTAGAAGCGCTGTCGCTCAAGGGCATTCCGCCGGAGCCACTACGGGAATTCCTCGAAGATCAAGGCTTTAAGTCGCTACTCAACCGGCTGAACGGCGGCGGGCCCGTTCAGGGCCGAAGCAGCAGCGGCGGCGGGATCCATGACGTCATGGCGTCGCTCGACAAGAAGCCGGCCGGCCCGCCCCCTGCCGAGCAGATCGAGGTCGACCGGTCGAAATACGAGGCCGTCACTGACGAAGCCGCGCTCGACCTCTGGATCGCTCAAGCCACGGCTCTTGGCTATGTTGCGATCGACACGGAGACCGACCACATCGACAGCATCATCGCGCGGCTCGCCGGCGTGAGCTTGGCGACTGCGCCGAACAGGGCCTGCTACGTTCCGGTGGGGCATAGCGGCGCAGACCTGTTGTCGGATGCGCCCGACCAGTTACCGATGCAGCTCGTCCTCGATAAGCTGAAACCGCTGCTGGAGGACCCCGCAGTCCTGAAGATCGGCCACAATCTCAAGTATGACTGGGTGATGTTCGACCGGCTCGGCATCAATGTCGCGCCGATCGAGGATACAATGGTCATGAGCTTCGATCTCGATGCGGGGCGGAGCTTCGGACACGGGCTCGATGAGCTCGCGAAGCTCCACTTTGAGCACGAGTGCATTCCCTACAAGCAACTCTGCGGATCGGGGTCCAAGCAAATCACCTTCGACAAGGTGCCGATCGGGCCTGCGACGGAATATGCGGGCGAGGATGCTGACATCGCACTGAGGCTGTGGCTGCGACTTAAGCCGAGGCTTGCACAGGAGAATGTGACCCGCGTCTATGACCGCGTCGACAGGCCGCTCGTGCCGGTCATTGGCCGGATGGAGCGGCGCGGGATCAAGGTCGACCGCGATTATCTCGCGGGCTTGAGCCGGGAGTTCTCCGAGGAGATCGCGCGGCTCGAGCAGCGCATTTACGATGCGGCTTGCGGTCCTTTCACGATCGGCTCGCCGCAACAGCTCGGCGAAGTGCTCTACGGACGCCTCGGCCTCAAGGGCGGCCGCAAGGGCAAGAGCGGCCAATATTCGACCGACGTCAATGAGCTCGAGCGGCTCGCGGCGGAGGGAGTCGAGTGCGCGACACTGGTGCTTGAATGGCGTCAGTTGACCAAGCTCAAGTCGACCTACACGGACGCGTTGCAGGCACAGATCAACCCCAAGACCGGGCGCGTCCACACCAGCTTTTCGCTGACCGGGGCGCAGACTGGGCGACTGTCGTCGAACGACCCCAACCTTCAGAACATCCCGATCCGGACCGAGATCGGCAGAAAGATCCGCGACGCCTTCGTCGCCGAGCCCGGCTACAAGCTGTTGAGCGCAGACTACAGCCAGATCGAGTTGAGGCTGGCCGCGCACATGGCCGACGTTCCCCAGCTGAAAGAGGCATTTCGCGAAGGCGTCGACATTCACAGCCTGACCGCCGAGGAGTTGTTCGGCACTGTCGACCGAAACACGCGCAACCAGGCCAAGACCATCAACTTCGCCATTCTCTATGGAAGCTCGGCTTGGGGCATTGCGGGACGGCTCGGAGTGCCGAAGGACGAAGGCAAGGCGATCATCGACCGCTATTTCGAGCGCTTCCCGGGCATTCGCGCTTTCATTCACAGCACGCTTGCGTTCGCGCGCGAACACGGGTTCACCAAGACATTGTTCGGCCGCAAGACGCATTTCGAGCCCAACATCCGCTCGCCCAATCCCTCGATTCGCGCGGGCGCCGAGCGCGCGGCGATCAACGCACCGATCCAGGGCACCAGCGCCGATCTCATCAAACGGGCGATGGCGCGAATGGATGACGCACTAGTCGGGGCCGGTCTCGACGGCGTCCGGATGCTGCTCCAGGTTCACGACGAGCTGGTGTTCGAAGTCCCGGACGGGCGCGAGGAGGAAGCGGCGGCGGTGATCAGGCAGGTGATGGCAACCGCGGCCGAACCGGCCCTCAAGCTCGACGTTCCGCTCGACGTCGAGGTCGGCTGGGGCGAGCATTGGGGCGCTGCGCATTGACCGACGCGCGGCCTGCAGCCGCCACGAACCCGGCGCCCGACGCCGACATGGCGACGCTTGCGCGCGGAGGTCGGCTGAACGTGTTCGGCTTCGTACTGAGGCTCGCCGGGCAAATTCCCTTCCTGTTCATCGCCGGCCGGATCTACGGGCCGGCGCAGCTTGGCCGCTTCGCTTATGCGGTGCTCGCCGTGGAGTTTGCCGCGCAGCTTGCGGCATTTGGCCTGAGGCGCGGACTTGCACAGCTGCTTGCCAATGCAAAAAAGCCGCAGGCGTGCGTCGTCGCCGACGCCTTGCTCGTCGCGGCGATCGCCTCGGCGATCGGCACGGCGATCCTGATCCTGTTTCCACGCGCAATGTATCCAACGACGGTAATCCACGGACTCGATCGGCTTCTCGCAATCACCGTGCTGGCGATCAGCTGGACCGATATCGCACTCGCGGCGCTCGCATATCACCATGACGTCACCTCGACGGTGCGTGCGCGCTCGATTGTCGAACCGTGGACGATCACGATCGTCGCTTTCCTTTGGTCCTACATCTCTCTCGATGACGGGCTCATCGTCTCCTACGTAATTTCAAGGGTGGCAGCGCTGATAGCGGCTCTCATTCCGCTCGTCCGTTGCTACGGCCTGCCGCGCGAATGGAAGCCCGACCTGCCGCTTGCCTGGGGAACCGCCGTCCGCAATGTGCCGGTCACGGCCGCCGATGCGGTCGAATGGGCCTCGCGCAGGATCGACCTTGCAGTGCTCGGCGCGTTCATACCGGCAAGCTTCGTGGGCATCTATTATGCCGCGCAGCAGGTCGCGACCTTGCCGGCGAAGCTCAAATCGAGCTTCGAACCGGTTCTTGGACCGGCAATAGCCCGCAAGATCGCCGCCGGCGACCGGATATCGGTCGCAAAGCAGATCCGACAGGTCACGTACTGGATCATCGCCGCGCAACTCGGAATTGCACTGGCACTGGGCATTCCCGGCCGCGCAGTCATGGGTCTCGTCGGCTCGGGATTCACCGGCGGTACGGCGATGCTCGGCTTCCTCCTTGCCGCTGAAGTCATTGCAGCCACGGCCGTCGTCAGTGAAGCCGCGTTGATCTATGTCGCGCGCACCGCCAACATGCTGATCAGCCTGACCATGCTCGCACTGGAGGCCGGGCTCGCGGCAGGACTGATCCTGATCATGAAAAGTGAAGGTCTGCCGATGGCCTTTCAGGCGACCGGGCCGGCGATCGGGCTTTGCGCCGCGCTCGGATTCGCGTCGGTCACCAAGTCCATGTTGCTCAGCAGGAAACTCGAAGCCCCGGTCTCCGGCTGGCGCTGGAACCTCGCGTGGGCAACCTCAGCCGGAATCATCGTCGGCGCGGCCGTTCGACTGCTTGTGCCTCAGGCTTTTCAGCTGGTGGTCGGAGTCCCAACGATCATGGTTGCCTTCGCGGCCGTGCTGTGGACCAAGGGCTTCGGGCCGGAAGATCGCGAGCTCTTCCGGCTGCGCAAGGACGAGGTGCAGGAATTGCGGGAGGCCGAAGAAGCCGCCGAAGCGCGCGACCAGATCAGCGACGACCTCGTCTAGCTAGACTAGTGCCGGAAGTGGCGCATCCCGGTGAAAAGCATGGCGAGGCCGGCCTCGTCGGCGGCCGCGATCACTTCATCATCGCGGATTGAGCCGCCGGGCTGAATGACTGCGGTCGCGCCTGCTTCCGCAGCAGCAATCAGTCCGTCGGGAAATGGGAAGAAGGCGTCAGATGCGATCGCCGAGCCGATTGTCCGTGGCTCTGGCCATCCATTGGCTTCTGCGGCTTCCTTGGCGCGCGCGGCGGCGATTCGAGCGCTGTCGCGGCGATTCATCTGACCCGCGCCGATCCCCGCGGTGACGCCGTCCTTGGCGTAGACAATCGCGTTCGACTTGACGTGCTTGGCGACGGTCCAGGCAAACAGGCAGTCGAGCAGCTCCTGTTCAGTCGGCTGACGCTTGGTGACGCACTTCAGTTGGTCTCGGCTCACCGTGCCGTTGTCGCGGTCCTGAACCAGCAGGCCGCCGGCAATCAGCGTCAAGCTCGTCCCGCCGCGTGCGGGATCGGGCAGCGCACCGGTCAGCAGCAGGCGCAGGTTCTTCTTGCGGGCGAAGATGGCCTTGGCTTCCTCGTCCGCATCCGGAGCGACGACGACTTCGGTGAAAATGTCGGTGATGGCCGCGGCCGTCGCTGCGTCGAGAGGACGGTTGGTAGCGACGATTCCACCGAACGCCGACACGCTGTCGCAGGAGAGGGCCTCCTTCCACGCATCAGCGAGGCTGTCGCGGGTCGCAACTCCGCACGGATTGGCGTGCTTGACGATCACGACTGTCGGCGGCCCGTCCCTGAACTCGGCCGCAAGCTCGAGCGCGGCATTGGCATCGTTGAGATTGTTGTAGCTAAGCTCCTTCCCCTGGACCTGCGTCGCATGGGCGACGCCATGAACCACCGGCCCGATCGGCACGTAGAGTGCGGCCGTCTGGTGCGGATTTTCTCCGTACCGCAGCGGCATCTTGAGCCGCGACGCAAAGGTCCAGTTCGCCGGCCAGCGCTCACCTTGATCGGCGAAGGCGAACCATTGCGAGATGGTCGAATCATATTCGGCGGTGAGCGCGAACGCCTTGGCGGCGAATTTGCGGCGAAGCTGCATCGTCGTTGCGCCGCCGTTCGCGTCGAGCTCGGCGAGCAGCGCCGCATAATCCGCGGGATCCGTGACGATTCCGACGTGAGCATGGTTCTTGGCCGCCGAACGCACCATCGAGGGGCCGCCGATGTCGATATTCTCGATCACCGTATCCCTGTCGGCGCCGCTCATCACGGTGCTTAGGAACGGATAGAGGTTCACTATGACAAGATCGATCGGAGCAATCCCGTGGGCCTCCATGGCCGCGACGTGCTCGGCATTGTCGCGAACGCCAAGAAGGCCGCCGTGCACCTTTGGGTGAAGCGTCTTCACCCGCCCGTCCATCATCTCGGGAAAGCCGGTGAGGTCGGAGATGTCGCGAACGTCGGCGCCCGCCTGGCGCAACTTCGCAGCGGTGCCGCCGGTCGAGACAATCTCGACGCCGTGGCGGGCGAGGCCCGCTGCAAGCTCCTCGAGACCGGTCTTGTCGGAAAGCGAAATGAGTGCCCGGCGGACGGGTACGAGGTCGATCATCAGGTTCCTCTTGGCTAGCTAGCTGGCGCGGCGGAAGGTCCAGCCGATTTCGCCGCCCAATGCCGACACTTCGCCCACGATGACAAGCTGGCTTGTGCGGTTGGGCTGCCCGCGGCCATCGATCCACAGGCTTTCCTCGGTCGCGAGATTGCCGCCTCTGCAGCGGAAGTTCCAAGGCGGCGCGCCGCGCGATCGCAGGATCGCGCCCATCCCATCGGCGGTGATCGTCGCCTCGACCCCGGGCGCGAGGTGAAATCGGACGGCGTAAGGCGCGGATTCCCGGATCTTCTTTCGGCCCTTGGGCATCAGCTGGTCGGCACCGCGCAGCTCCTTGCCGTCATTGCCTAGCATCAGGCTGCGCTTGTGGATCATTCCGAACGTGCGAACGTAGCCATCGTGGCTTGCCTCGAGCCGACTGGCGTCATTGTCCTCGGTTCGGTCGATTGCGACGTCCTCGACGCCCTTGCCCAGCGATCCGTCGGCAAGGATGTTAGTGGAATTGGTGTCGGAGAGCACGAGCGTGCTGTGCGCCGCAGTGGTTCTCAGTCCCTGGACGAGCTCACCGGGAAGGTCGGTCGGAAGTGGTCCCGGACCGCCACAATTGACGATCAGTCGCTGGCCGCCGTCGGAGAGTTCGAAGGCCAATGTCGACGCTGATCCCTGCTCCGCGATCTTCTGCGGTGGCGGGGGCGCTGCGTCGAGTACCAGGATGGTGCCGAGCGCCGACATGCGCTGATAACCCCATCCGCGGGCATTTCGAAGGGGCCTCGCGCGCATTCCACATCCATCGATGAGCGCGGTCAGCCGCGCCGCCTCGCCGGGTCCGCAGCCTTGCCAGCTGGAGAGTGCACCGTCGCCCATCGTCACTCCGTGAAGTGCGGCGAGCGATGCCTGAGCCGCGGCTTCGATACCGTCGGGCATGGTTTGCTTGGCGGCAAGGTAGCAGCTGCGCAGCAGGCCAAAGCGGTCGACCAGCAGGATCTGCTCGAATGGCGAGCGGCTGATGAGGCCGCCGTCGTCAAACTGCGCCGAGGCAAGCGCACGGGAGAGGCCGGCCTCCCCACGGGCGACGCGCGGTACGCCTCCCTGGACGAGAAGGCCTGCGGCAACCACGCCGCACCAGGCGGTCGCTCGATCTATCCCCGCCGCTGCTTTGTCCGCGTTGGCGTCGAGGTGCCGTGCGCCACGTGCGAGGGTGTTGAGCAGGGCCGATCGATAGCCGCTGTCGCTGCTCGACAGAATATAGGGGGCATAGGCCGTCCAGAAGAGAATGCGCTCGCCCCAAAGGTGCGGTGCCCATGCCTCGTCGACCTTCGTCCCATGGGCGAGCAGCCAGCGGCCGACCACCGCCTCGGCAAGGCGCGCTCCCTTCTCGCGCGAGGCCGCTGCCGCGAGATCGCGAAGCCATGAGAAGCCCTGCAGCTGTTCCGCAAGTGGGCCGGCAGTGCCAACCTCGCTGAAATCGAGGTCCTTGAGTGGCAGAGTTTCGCGGCCGACCGTGAATCGACCGGCGAGCAGGGCGTCCCCCCGTTGGCGCTCGCCGTGAACGTGATCGCGCGGCACTGCGACGAGCTTCAGGGGCTGTTTCGATCGCCTCAGACGCGAAAAAAAGGAGCCGCGCGCAAGCCTGCTGACGACGGCACGCTCGGCAGCCGAACCGTCGCCGCTCACGCGGCGCCCCTGAGCGCCCTGATGTTGTCGACGTAAGCGGAAGGGCCGCCACGGAACGCTGCAGTGCCCGCCACCAGTGCAGTGGCGCCTGCACCAATCGCGTCCATTGCCGTCTCTGGATCGATACCGCCGTCGACTTCGAGCTCGACGTCGAGCCCGCGCTGGACAATGGTCTCGCCGATTTGCTCGATCTTGCGGAGCTGGCTCGAGATGAACTTCTGTCCGCCAAAGCCGGGATTGACGCTCATGACGAGAACGAGATCGAGCTCGTCGAGCACATAGTCGAGGGCATTGGCCGAAGTTGCCGGATTGAGCGACACGCCGGCCTTTTTGCCTAGCGCCTTGATCCGCTGGACCGTTCGGTGGAGGTGCGGGCCGGCCTCGGGATGAACCGTGATGATGTCAGCGCCTGCGTCGGCGAAATCATCAAGGAAGCGATCGACCGGCGAAATCATCAGATGCACGTCGAACGGTTTGGCCGTGTGAGGGCGAAGCGCCTTCACGACGCCGGGGCCAATCGTCAGGTTGGGCACGAAATGGCCGTCCATTACGTCGATGTGAATCCAATCCGCACCGGCCTCATCGATCGCTCGCACTTCGTCGCCGAGCTTTGCGAAGTCCGCCGAGAGGATCGAAGGCGCGATGATGGGCATGGGCCCGATTAAACGGGTTTAACGGTTCCGGACAAGGCGGGCCATAAAGAAGCCGTCGAGCCCGCCTTCGGCCTCGAGCAGGCCAGGAAGGATACGAACCCATCCCTCGCCGGCGATCGGCACAACTGGAGGCAAGCCTTTGGCAGGATCGAGGCGGAATTGGGGATGACGATCAAGGAAAGCGGTTATGACGCTCTCTCCTTCGCCAGGTTCGAGCGAACAGACCGAATAGACGAGGACGCCGGTCGGCTTCAGCCACTGGATGGAGCGATCGAGGAGGCGGCCCTGCAGCTCGGCACCCTCGGCAATGATGCGCTGGCGTGCGCGATAGAGAACCTCCGGATGGCGACGGAACGTGCCGGTCGCGGAACAGGGAGCGTCAAGGAGGATGGCGTCATACTGCTGCTCCGATTGCCATTTCAGAGCGTCGGCTTCGACGAGCCTTGCGTCAAGG
>Ga0070717_10002445_pt1 | contig 13112 bp, 12 predicted proteins | sample LARL113metaG_FD_71366 | JGI IMG/M metagenome (GOLD analysis project Ga0070717, IMG submission 71366) | Corn, switchgrass and miscanthus rhizosphere microbial communities from Kellogg Biological Station, Michigan, USA - LAR L11-3 metaG | ecosystem: Host-associated > Plants > Roots > Rhizosphere ... | reverse complement strand
CTCGGCGCCCTGGTGATCTACCGGCTCGGCACCTACATCCCGATCCCGGGGATTGATCCGGCGATCCTCCAGGATGTTTTCTCGCGCAACGCTGGCGGCATCCTCGGGATGTTCGACATGTTCTCGGGCGGCGCGCTCGGGCGCATGACGATCTTTGCGCTCAACATCATGCCGTACATCTCGGCGTCGATCATCATCCAGCTGCTGACCGCGGTCTCCCCGACCCTCGAAGCGCTGAAGAAGGAAGGTGAGAGCGGGCGCAAGAAGCTGAACCAATACACCCGTCTCGGCACCGTCCTGCTGGCGGCCGTGCAGTCCTACGGAATCGCTGTTGGGCTCGAAGGCATGCGCGCCGGCGCTCAATCCGCGGTAATCGATCCCGGGTTGTTCTTCCGATTGCTGACCGTGGTGACGCTCACCAGCGGTACGGTCTTCCTGATGTGGCTCGGTGAGCAGATCACGGCGCGCGGTGTCGGCAACGGCATTTCGCTGATCATTTTTGCCGGGATCGTCGCAAACCTGCCGCACGCGCTGGCGTCAACCCTCGAACTGGGCCGAACCGGCGCCATCTCCACTGTGTTCATCATCGTCTTTCTGTTGATGTCGATCCTGGTCGTGGGCTTCATCGTGTTCATGGAGCGCGCGCAACGGCGGATCCTGGTGCAATACCCAAAACGTCAGGTCGGCAACAAGATGTTCGGCGGCGACGCCTCCCACCTGCCGCTGAAGATCAATACCTCGGGCGTCATTCCGCCGATCTTCGCGTCTTCGCTCTTATTGCTGCCGGCGACCGTGGCGAATTTCGAGACAAACGGTCAAAGCTTTGGCTGGCTCGGGGAGATTACAGCCTATCTCGCGCATGGCCGACCGCTTTACATGGTGCTCTATATCGCCTTGATCTGCTTTTTCTGTTTCTTCTATACTGCGATCGTATTCAACCCCACCGAGACCGCGGACAATCTACGGAAATATGGCGGCTTCATCCCCGGGATCAGGCCGGGAAAGAACACCGCCGATTATTTGGACTTTGTTCTAACCCGATTGACTGTCGTCGGTGCCGCTTATCTGTCGGCGGTCTGCATCCTTCCGGAGATTCTGATCTCTGAATATTCGGTACCCTTCTATTTCGGGGGAACCAGTCTTTTGATCGTCGTCAGCGTCACGATGGATACGGTCGCGCAGATCCATTCTCACCTGCTGGCGCATCAGTACGAAGGTCTAATCAAGAAAGCCAAATTGAGGGGACGTCGCGGATGAACATCATCTTGCTCGGGCCGCCAGGCTCGGGGAAGGGTACGCAGGCAAAGCGGATCGAGCAGGCCCACGGCATCGTCCAACTGTCGACCGGCGACATGTTACGCGCCACGACCGGCTCGAACACTGCGTTCGGACGACGCGTCAAAGCCATCATGGATTCTGGCCAGCTCGTCCCCGACGACATCATCGTCGAGATGCTCGACCGCCGCATCGTCCAGCCGGATTGCAGCCGGGGTTTCATTCTCGACGGTTTTCCGCGCAACGTGGCGCAGGCCAGGGCGCTCGATGCGATGCTGGCCGAGCACGGCCTCAGGCTCGATCACGTAATTCTGTTGGATGTCGACGAGGAGGTCCTGGTCGACCGGCTCTCCGGGCGGTTTAGCTGCAATCAGTGCGGTGCCAGCTACCACGACCGGTACAATCGGCCGAGCCGAGATGGAGTATGCAACGGCTGCGGCAGCACCGAGTTCACCCGCCGCGCCGATGACAGGCCCGAGGCCGTCAAGGCCCGGTTTGAGGTTTACCGCAATCAAACCGCACCGATTCTGCCTTATTACCGTGACCGGGGCATTCTGCGCCGGGTGGACGGGATGGCCGATATCGACGCGGTAACGCACGAGATTGATCGCATTTTCGACTAAGGGCTCGCAGCGCGGCGGCAAGGAGCCGAGGGTGACCCTCAAGCTCGAAAGCATGACCAACTCGGGCGGGCTGGCGCTCGCGACCTGCCGCGAGTGGCGACCGAATAGAGCCCGCAAAGGGGCGGTTCGGCAGCAGGCGCAGTTAGGGTTGACGGGAGTGCCTAGATCCTTATAATGCCTGCCCTTGCGAAAAGTTCAACTTACCCCCATTTCCGTTCTTTGAGGAGAAGCGCAGGTGGCGCGGATTGCTGGCGTCAATATACCGAACCAGAAGCTGGTGCCGATCGGGCTGACTTACATTCATGGCATCGGGCGGAGCAAGGCGCTCGAGATCTGCAGCCGGGTGGGGATCCCTATAGAGAGGCGGGTACAAGAACTGACCGATGACGAGGTATTGCGGGTTCGCGAATTGATTGATCGCGACTACACGGTCGAGGGCGATCTCAGGCGGCAGGTCGCAATGAACATAAAGCGGCTGATGGACCTCGGGTGCTATCGCGGGCTGCGACACCGCAAGGGGCTCCCGGTACGCGGTCAGCGCACGCATACCAACGCGCGGACCCGCAAGGGCCCGGCTCGTCCTATCGCTGGTAGGAAAAAGTAGAGCTGATAGCCCGAACTAGCGAACGGAAATATTAAATGGCGAGAACGGCGGCAGCGGCGCCGCGCCTACGTCGGCGCGAACGCAAGAACATCACCTCGGGCACAGCCCATGTGAACGCCACATTCAACAACACGATGATCACGATCACCGATGCTCAAGGCAACACGATTGCGTGGTCATCGTCAGGTAGCCAGGGCTTCAAAGGTTCGCGGAAATCGACACCCTACGCGGCGCAGGTCGCTGCCGAAGATGCCGGACGAAAGGCCATGGAGCATGGGATGCGCACTTTGGACATCGAGGTCAAAGGGCCGGGCTCCGGGCGCGAGTCGGCGTTGCGCGCCTTACAGGCGGTCGGGTTTGCGGTGACTTCGATCCGAGACGTGACGCCGATCCCGCATAATGGCTGCCGTCCGCCGAAGCGGCGCCGGGTTTGACGCAAAGGGTCATCCCTCCGGTCACGGCGGGTTATCGAAAAAGAGCCGGCAGCTTCTCCAGCGCCGGCTATCAATGCGGATAATGTCCGCTTTTAAATAGTCGAGGTGCGGCTCGTGCTTCAACGAAACTGGCAAACGCTGATCAAACCGAAACAGCTTTCGGTAGAGCCCGGCGATGACCCCAAGCGGATCGCGACGGTCGTCGCCGAGCCGCTCGAGCGTGGTTTTGGCCTGACATTGGGCAACGCCCTGCGTCGTGTGTTGCTCTCCTCGCTGCAAGGTGCGGCAATCACTTCGATGCAGATCGAAGGCGTCTTGCACGAGTTCTCGTCGCTTCCGGGCGTGCTCGAAGACGTGACCGACATCGTCCTGAATGTAAAGAGCATCGATCTGCGGATGTACGGTGAAGGCCCGAAGCGCATGCGGCTGCGCGCTACCGGCCCCGGCGAGGTTCGTGCCGGCTCGATCGAAACGGGGCACGACATCGATATCATGAACCCCGAGCTCGTAATTTGCACTCTCGACAGTGGGACCAAAATCGCGATGGAGCTGACCGTCGAGATTGGCAAGGGCTATGTGCCGGCGACGCAGAACCGGCCAGAGGATGCGCCGATCGGCCTCATTCCGGTCGATGCGCTGTTCAGCCCGGTGCGCAAGGTCTCCTATCGGGTGGAAAACACCCGTGTCGGCCAAGTCACCGACTATGACCGGCTCGCATTGCGGGTCGAGACGAACGGAGCTGTGACCCCCGAAGATTCGGTGGCGCTGGCCGCGCGCATCCTGCAGGACCAGCTGCAGCTCTTTATTAATTTCGAGGAACCACGCCACCCCTCCGAAGAGGCGCGCCCAAGCGAGCTGCCGTTTAACAAGAATCTTCTGCGCAAGGTCGACGAACTCGAGCTGTCGGTGCGCTCGGCCAACTGCCTAAAGAACGACAACATCGTGTATATCGGGGATCTGGTGCAGAAATCCGAAGCCGAGATGCTTCGGACCCCGAATTTCGGGCGCAAATCCTTGAACGAGATCAAGGAGGTGCTGGCTCAGATGGGGCTCCATCTCGGCATGGAGATCCCGAACTGGCCGCCCGAGAATATCGAGGAATTGGCCAAGCGCCTCGACGAGCCGTATTGAGGGTCTCATGCGTCATCGCCTCCACGGCCGCAGCTTCAGCCGCAAATCCGCCCATCGCAAGGCGATGTTCGAGAACCTTGCAGCCGCCCTGATCAAGCATGAGCAGATCCGGACGACGCTGCCCAAGGCAAAGGATCTGCGCCCGATCGTCGAGCGGCTGATCACGGTCGGTAAACATGGCGGTCTTGCCGGCCGGCGCCGCGCGATCGCCGCGCTGCAGGACACCGCTCTCGCCGACAAGCTGATGACGACACTGGCTGAGCGCTATGCGACCCGTCAAGGCGGCTACACCCGCATCATCAAGGCCGGGTACCGCTATGGCGACGATGCCGCGATGGCGCTGATCGAACTTGTCGACCGCGACCCCGAGGCAAAGGGAAAAAATTCCGGCCCTACCGGGACAGACCAGGAAGAAGGCGAAGCCGAGGCGGCGTAAGCGCTGCATTCGCCCATCCAACGCCGAGGGCACCGGCCCTTATCCTCCGCTCGCTGCCAAACCCAACTGCGTCGCGATCGCCTGCAAGCGCCGGTCTCGCGTCCACAATTTGACGCCCACGGTCAGTCGGACGGCGTCAAGCAGATTGGCGTCTACATATCCGATGCCAAGCCCAAACAGCGCCAAGCGATCCATGAAGTGCAGTACCTCCTCATCCGAGGCGAAGGTCGTGAAGGTCGCCTGAGGCAGTTCTCGCAGGGCATCCAGAAAGAGCCCAGGTTGCCAGGGATTGCCGGGGGCGAGTTCCGCACGTTCTGAGGCAGCCCGCCGAGCGTCGCATCGCCGGCCCGCAGACGATCGACCCAGACGGACGTGTCTACCAGGATCAATCGGGTTTCGGTCGACGTCGCGGGACGGCGTCCAGATCAGGCTCGCTCCCGCCCAATCGCGCGCGCCGGCGCGCACTTTCGCGTTCGATCAACGCCCGGAGCGCCTCGCGGACCAACGCCGATTTATCGCGCAACCCGGTGTAGGCCTGCGCCTTCTCCAGTAAATCATCATCGAGCGCGAGGGTCGTGCGCATTTCCCGTCTCTTTTTGGGCCGGCACAATATTTTCGCCAGTTTGATGTCGTCATCAATGCCAAGGGAGTGGCACCCAGGTTACTTCACGGTACAATCTGCTTCAGTGCTGCTGACTATGACCAATGGCGGATGCGGATGCCTGCAGATTTCTTGTAAAGGCAGGTGGCGCCGGCAACGCGAGCCGGGAGTTGAGGGGAGAAGCCTGAGATGCTGTTCAAATGCTTGCCGCCGGGGGCTCAAATTCCGGGACGCTTTCCGGGGCCGGCGCATGCCCGCGGCAAATGGTTTACTGTCGACATTCATTGCCATGTGCTGACGCCCAAGGCGGCCGAAATGGTCGCCGGACATGCCGCCGCGACGCGGCATCCGCGCGAGGAATTCGCCAACCAGCACACCCGCGAGGTCAACCGGCAGCAGGCGGAGCGCAACCGCATCCAGTTCACCTCGATCGAGAAGCGGCTTGCCGATATGGATCGGATGGGGATCGACATCCAGGCAATCTCGCCCTCGCCGAACCAGACCTATTACGGCGCCGATCCCGACCTCGGGATCGCTACTGCGCGGGTGGTCAATGATAATCTCGCCGATATTGCCGGCCGTCATCCCGACCGATTTGTGCCGCTCGGCACCGTGCCGTTTCAGGCCCCGGATCTCGCGGTCGCCGAGCTCGACCGGATCCACAAGTCGCTGGGTTTTCGCGGCATTGAGATAGCGACCAATGTCGCCGGCGAGGATTTCTCGGTCGAGCGGTTTCGCAAGATCTTCGCGCGGATCGAGGAGCTGGGCCTCCTCGTTTTCATGCACCCGACCGGCTTTCCCGAGGCGCGGCGCTTTGCTGATCATTACCTCGTCAACGTGATCGGCAACCCGCTCGATTCGACGGTTGCCGTGCATCATTTGATCTTTGGCGGCGTGCTGCATGACCACCCCAACCTGAAGCTCGTCATCGCCCATGGCGGCGGCTATCTGCCGGCCTATTCAGGCCGGATCGATCATGCTGCGGCGGCTCGGCCCGATACCTGTGAACAGATCCATCGCATGCCGACCACTTATCTGAAGCGGCTCTACTTTGACACGATCGTATTCACGCACCATCAGCTCGAATATTTGGTCGAACGATACGGTGCCGATCATGTGCTGATAGGCACCGATTACCCCGCCGATATGGGTGAGATCGACCCGATCGGGTTTATCGAGGGGGCGGCGGGGCTCGATGACAATGAACGACGGGCAATTCTCGGACGCAACGCCGCGCGCCTGTTGAACATCGAAATCCCGGCGACACACAGCTGAGTCGAGGAGAAGAAAAGATGCTGTTCAAATGTCTGCCGCCGGGAACGGAACCGCAGGCAGGGCGCTTCCCGGGCCCCGTCCACGCGCGCGGCAAGTGGTTTACGATCGACATTCACTGCCATGTACGCTGCGAGAAGGCGGCGGCGATGGTCGAGGGCAATTCTGCGGTCTCGCAATGGTTTCTCGAAACCTCGGCCAACCAGCGCAGCCGTGAGATCAACCGGCAGAATGGCGTGCGGACGGGCACCCAAGGCTCCTTGCCCGAGAAGCGGATCGAGGACATGGACCACATGGGGATCGACATCCAGGCGATCTCGCCTGCGCCGCGCCAGACCTATTACGGCGCCGACGCCGATCTCGGGCTCGAAGCCTCGCGCGCGATGAACGACTTCATCGCTGATATCTGCGCGCGCTACCCGGACCGGTTCGTCGGCCTCGGGACGGTGCCGTTCCAGGCTCCCGAGCTCGCCCTCGCCGAGCTCGACCGGTTGCACAAATCTCTGGGGTTTCGCGGCATCGAGATCATGACCCATGTTGCCGGCGAGGATCTATCGGCTGATCGCTTCCGCAAGATCTTCGCGCGCTGCGAGGAGTTGGGGCTCGTTGTCTTCATGCACCCTGACGGCTTTACCGAGGCGGGGAGGCTCGCCGACCACTACTTCAACAATGTAATAGGTAATCCTCTCGATTCGACGGTCGCCCTCCATCACCTGATCTTTGGGGGCGTCCTTGCCGATCACCCGAACCTCAAGCTCGTCGTGGCACATGGCGGCGGGTTTCTGCCGGCCTATTCCGGGCGCATCGATCACGCCGCAGCGGCGCGTCCGGATTGCTGTGAGCGCATCCACCGGATGCCGACCACCTATTTGAAGCGAGTTTATTTTGATGCGCTCGTTTACACCCGCCACCAGCTCGAATACCTCGTCGACGAATACGGGGCCGACCGCATTTTGATGGGCACCGACTACCCGGCCGATATGGGCGAAGTTGACCCGATCGGCATGATCGAGGGTACGCCGTGGCTCGATGACGTCGAGCGCCGGGCGATCCTCGGCCGCAACGCGGCTCGGCTGCTTAATCTCGAAATGTCGGCAATCCCACGCTAGCGTAATGCCCAGCGAAGCCGGGATCCGCGGCAAAGATCAACACAGGTTTCGCTGGCTTTGACGATGTTGAGGTAAGGGAGGTGCACTATGAAGTTTCTGACTGACGAACAGCTTAACGAATTGTCGCCGGCTGAGACCTCGTCCTTTCCTTCTCCAGTCCCGACGCAGATCGTGTCGAGCGACGAATATCTGCCGGTGCCGCAAACCGAGAAGCAGCGCGAGGTCGAGGCCCGGCTAAAGGAGCTGAGCGACCGGCTCGCCCGGCGGCAAGGGCTGTCGCGCCGACGGTTTTTTCAGACCGCGTCCGGTATGGCGGCGTCGTTCCTGGTGATGAACCAGGTCTTCGGCCGGTTGTTCGAGGTCACCGCGGCGGAGGCGGCGACACCGGACATGGCGGCCGAGCGCGCCCAAGGGTTGTCGAGCCAATTCATCATCGATGGCCACACCCACTTCCTGCGCGACGACACGCGTCTGACGGGCTTCATCAAAGGGCGCGAGGCTGTCGGCAAAGCCGGCTGGAACAAGGCGATCGGCGACAAGGAGCAGACCCTCGACGATCTGAAATACGACAATTATATCAAAGAGATCTACATGGACAGCGACACCAAGGTGGCGCTGTTGTCGAACTCGCCCTCAGAGGTCCCCGAGGACTGGTTCATCCCGCAGGAGCAGGTCTTCAAGACACGCGAGCAGGTCAACAAAGACGCCGGCTCACGGCGCATGATGGCGCATTTCACGATCACCCCAGGTTGGCCCGGCTGGCTCGATCAGATCGACAAAGCGATTGAGGCGTACAAGCCCGACTCCTGGAAGGGCTACACCGTCGGCGACAACACCCACAAGGAGCGCGCCAACTATCCCTACCACCTCGACGACGAAAAGCTGATGTACCCCTTCTACGAGAAGGCGGCGAAGTCGGGCATCAAGAATGTCTGCATTCACAAGGGATTGTTTGCGCCGGCGGTCGAGGAGAAATTCCCGCGGCTGCGTCCCTATGCCGATGTCAGCGATGTCGGCAAAGCAGCAAAGGACTGGCCGCAACTCAATTTCCTGATCTATCACTCGGCCTATCGTTGGATCGGCGCGTCGCCGGCGGAGGGAATGGCCGAATTCGACAAGACCGGGCGCAGCTCGTGGACCAGCGACCTCGCCGAGATTCCGGAGAAATACGGCGTCACCAATGTCTATGGTGATTTGGGGCAGCTCTTTGCCTGGACGGCGGTGGCGGAGCCACGCCTCGCGGCGGCGCTGATGGGCATGCTCGTCAAGGGGCTCGGCGCGGACCATGTGCTCTGGGGCACCGATGCGGTATGGACGGGAGCGCCGCAATGGCAGATCGAGGGGCTACGCCGTCTCGAGATTCCGGAAGAAATGCAGAAGAGATACGGCTTCAAGCCGCTGGGGCCGGCCGACGGCCCGATCAAGGCTGCGGTCTTCGCCGAAAACGCTGTGCGGCTTTACAATTTCGACAAGCGGGCCGAGCTCTCCCTGCCCGACCGCTTTGCCGAGTTCAAGGCCGATTACGTGAGGAGCGGCCAGGGCGCAAGCAATCTGCGGTACGGCTACGTCCGTAAATCCGGCTGACACCGGCATCTTCCACTGGTGCTGGGCGGTCCTTGGCGTGCTGCTGTACGACAGTTATCGTATGCTGGCGGGAACCTAAAATAAGGTCCCTCGTTTGCGGCGAGCTTTGACAGGAGGCGTCGTATGGTGACCAGGGCCCCGTTCCTCAGGAAGCGATTTGGCGGCTATTATCATCGCGAGCTTCCCGATGAGGACAGCGAGCTCACTCATGTCGGCCCCGGTACGCCCGGTGGTGAATATCTACGCCGCTTCTGGCAGCCGGTCTGCTTTTCTGACGATCTGCAAGACCTGCCGCACCGGGTCAAAATCCTCGGCGAAGAGCTAGTCGCGTTCCGCGACCGCAACGGCGCCGCGGGCCTCTTGGAACTGCACTGTCCGCACCGGGGCACGTCTCTGGAGTTCGGGCTGATTGACGGCAGCGGGATACGCTGCTGCTACCATGGGTGGTTGTTCGGCGTAGACGGGACGATCCTGGAGACGCCGGGCGAGCCGGTGGAAAGCACGCTGAAGGACCGGCTTTATCACGGGGCCTATCCGACCCACGAGGAGCACGGCATCGTCTTTGCCTATATGGGCCCGCCCGATCCGCCGCCCTTCCCCGTCTACGACAGCTTTGTCCGGCCCGGCTACCGTATGGTCCCGGGGCAAAAATATTTCTATCCGTGCAACTGGCTGCAGATCATGGAAAACGCCATGGACCCCGCTCATACGGCGTTTCTGCATACGATCGTCAGCGGCGCGGTGTTCACCAACGAGTTCGGGGTGTTGCCGGAGCTGGAATTCGCCGAGACGCCGGTTGGAATGATCTATATCGCAACCCGGCGGGTCGGGGATAATGTCTGGGCGCGGATGGTGGAAGCCGTCCTGCCCAATTTGCAGCAGGTGGCGCCGATTTGGGAGGACGGGCAGCGGGAACATCCCTTCAGCGGCCCGATGATGAGCCGCTGGATCGTTCCGCTCGACGATACCAACACGATGCTGATCGAATTCCGGCATGTCAGCGACGCCGAGGGCGTCACGCCAGCTTGGTGGGCCGATCGCAACGTGATGCTGCCCGGTCAGGTCGCCGCGGAATCATATGAAGGCGGCCAATTGCACCCCGGCGACTACGAGGCCCAGGTAACGCAGCGGCCAATTGCCATTCATGGTTTGGAGCATCTCGGCGCCACGGATCGCGGGGTCAGCATGTTCCGGGGCCAGCTCAGGCGTGGCATACGGGCGGTGCAAACCGGTAGCGATCCCGGCGGTCTGTGCCGCGACCCAGGCGCGGTCATCCCGACCTATTGCAACGATACGGTAGTGCGCGTACCGCCAGCGCAAAACGGTGCAGATGATAAGCAGCTGATGCGCGAGACTGGACGGAGGCTTGCTCATTCCTATATCGAGGCGCCGCCGCTTATTGCTGGCCATTGATAGCGACTGGCGGCCTTTGCGGCGCAGTCTGCTTTCCGGAATGGCGGTGGGCTTCGCAGCCGCGGCGGCGACGGCTCAGCAGAAAATGTCGCAGAAGGACGCCGAGTATCAGGACCGGCCGAAAAGCGGGCTTATTTGCGCCGCCTGCAGCCTGTTTCGGCCGCCCCGATCTTGCGAAGTGGTGGCTGGCGACATCAGCCCCAACGGCTGGTGCAAGTTTTTCGATTTGCCGGATTGAGCAGCGCCCGCTGATGCCCTGACCCGCCTTCCCCCGACTGCGATCCGCGGGTCGGCCTCCTCCGGCAGTTCGGGAGAGGGGGCTATGCGGAGCCGGAAGCCAAATATTCGGCGAAATATTCCTCGGCAGAGATCATGCGGCTTACGATGCCGAGCTCATACGCTTGTCGGCAGAAGACATCGATCGTTTTGCGGTTCGTCTCGAAGCCATAGGGGTGGAAATCCGCACCCATTAGCGCTTCGGTTTCCTCGAGTTCGGCATCGAGCCAGGGCGAGACGTAAGGGAAGTTGCGCACCGCGGCCGCGAACCGGTCGTTACAGTGGATGAACGCGTCGGTCAGGCTGCGTGCGATCCACTTGTCCCGTTCCCAGGCATCGCGGCGCAGGATCACCAGATGCTGTGGCGGAAAGCAGCAGGTCCGGCTGAAGTAGTCGCGTTCGATCGCGCGGGTGTCGGAAAATAACCGAACGATCGGCCCATTTTTTGGGTCGTAGCGTTGCGGCCGCGCCGGGCTGTAGATCGCGTCGAGCTCGCCTGCGATCAGCATCTCGGCTAAGGAGCGCCCAGCCGGCGGTCGGTGCACGCCTTCAGGCAGGGTGTAGAGATGGGTCGCCGCTCGCGGCGTATCGATGTCGCCGATCCACCATTCGAGGCTGTCCGGCGGCACTCCGATAAATCGCAGGAAGTGCCGGTACCAGATCGAGCCGCTCGCGACCCAATCGTACATCCCGATGCGCTTGCCGATCAGATCGGGCGGCGCCTTGACCGGGCCGTCGTTGCGGACGTAGAGGTCACGCGCGGTGAAGTTGCGCAAAGGGAAGACCGGCAGCCCGACAATGCTGCGGTCGCCCTTGTCGATGCGGCGCAGATGACCCGCCATCGATGCCTCGCCGCCCTGCACCGTCGGATCATTGAGCGCGCGGCGCAGCATCTCCGCGCGCATTTCCCAGGATCCGCCGCTGCCCAGGATCAAGGTTAGCGCGATGCCCTCGGGTTTGACGTCGCCGGTGGCGAGCGGCATCACCCGCGCGTAATCGGCGCAGGTCAGACTGATCGGGATGTCGGACATATGCGGAACTAGGTTTCGGACATCTCGCCGTAACGACTACAGGTACCGCGTCGGCCGGATCAAGGTGCGCCACATATGGGCCGACGGGCTGCTGTCCCAGCCGAGCCCTTCCTTTGGCTGCTTGAAGTTACGGCCGATGATGTCGGTGAATTCCTCAAGGTGCACGACCACGTCGGGATCGAACGAGTAGATGTCGTGGACGGTGATCATCCGTGCGGTCATGTACCATTTGTGATCGCGCGCCCGCCTGTACTCTTCTTCGATATACTGATCTGGCTGATAGTCGGAACCGAAATTCTTGACGTAGGATTCGGGGTAGGCGTAACCGACCGACTCGTCCGGGTAAAAACGCAGTGCTTGATGGGCCCGGATCGCCCAGGCGACTTCCTCGTCGACATAGGGAGCGACCATCTGGGCGCCCCAGTAGCCATGGTCGGCGCGGATAAAGCCGATAACGCCGATATCATGCACCAGGCAAGCGAGGATCACCTTCTCGTCCATGCCGGCTCTGACGGCATGTCTGGCGCTTTGGAGCAAGTGGTTTGCCGGGCCAAACCGATATTTGAAGAAATCCATCAAGGTCGGTTTCTCGGGCATTTTCGGGAGCCGCGGATCATCGCCCATCAGCATGTGCTTGCCGGGGTTCGCCGCCAGCAGCGCCGGGCCGTTCGGTATGCTCATATCGCCGTCGGCGAGGTTGAACAGACGCGATTTGACGATAATCGCGTCGAGCTCACGCATCATCTGGTGTTCAAGCGCGTCGGCCCGCTCGGCCAAGGTTATCGCGTCGTTCATTCCCGTATCCTTTCTGATTGATTGACGTGATATCCCACCCTAACAAAACGCGGGTGTCGGCTGCTAGTCCAGCGGCACTGTCGACAGAATAATCATGTCCCCGTTAGGATTGTTTACAGACAGCCTGCAGCAGAAATGAAAGGCGTGCACAATGATTCGCCATTTCGGCGTTCTGATCCCCTCCACGAACACGACCGTAGAAATGGAATGCCGGCTGCTGCCGCTGGCTTGCCAGGCGCATATCGGGCGATTGATGACGAGCACGCCCGGCCAGACATTTTCTCCAAGCCGGGACGAGGATATCGACTACCAGTCGCGTCTGCTCGGGACCGCAAAAGTCGAGCTGGTGATCCTGGCGCAGACTTCCGCGAGCCTCTTCGCCGAGGATTATGATGAAGTGGTTACCCGGCGAATGAGTGCCGGCTCCGGGGTCCCGGCCATCACCTCGGCGCAAGCACTCGGCCGCGCGGTTAGCACTCTAAGAGCGCGTCGCATCGCAATCGTCTCGCCCTATTCGGACGCGGTCAA
>Ga0070717_10002444_pt1 | contig 13112 bp, 14 predicted proteins | sample LARL113metaG_FD_71366 | JGI IMG/M metagenome (GOLD analysis project Ga0070717, IMG submission 71366) | Corn, switchgrass and miscanthus rhizosphere microbial communities from Kellogg Biological Station, Michigan, USA - LAR L11-3 metaG | ecosystem: Host-associated > Plants > Roots > Rhizosphere ... | reverse complement strand
TCCGTCATCATCGCGAATGTTCGAGCCGCTCTTCGCCCGGCTTTCCGATCGCTATCACCTTGTCGCACCTGATTATCCCGGCTTCGGACACAGCGATTGGCCGGACCCGAAGAAATTCGCCTATACATTCGATCACTACGCCGACATCATGAATCACTTCACCGAAGCACTCGGTCTCTCGCGCTACACGCTGTACATGCAGGACTACGGCGGCCCGGTCGGTTTTCGCATGGCGCTGGCACATCCGGAGCGTGTGGAAGCTCTGATCGTTCAAGACGCTGTGGCGCACAACGAAGGCCTGGGGGCTAACTGGAAACCGCGCCGGGCATTCTGGGCCGATCGCGTTGCCAACGAGAGCGCCCTGCGCACAAATCTGCTATCGCTGGCGACTACGCGCACACGCCATGTGGGAAACGATCCAAACGTTGAGCGCTACGACCCTGATCTTTGGACGGACGAGTTCGCATTTCTCAGTCAGCCGGGGCAGGCGGATATTCAAAGCGACTTGTTCTATGACTACCGAACCAATGTCGACTCTTATCCGAAGTGGCAGGCATGGATGCGCGAGAGGCGGCCGCGCCTGCTGGTGATCTGGGGCAAGTACGACCTCTCATTCGATCCCGGCGAACCGGAGCGCTACCGCAAGGACGTTCCGAACGCTGAAGTTCACGTTCTCGACGCTGGTCATTTCGCATTGGACACAGCTGCGGATGAGATCGCCACATTGGTTCGAGCCTTTGTCACTTCTTCACGTGGGGAGTCGCAGGCGCGGCGCGCTAGCTGATGCGCCATTGAGAACGCCGGCGGCTTATCATCGAGGCGTAAATGAATCTGCGTGCTTCCACCATTCTGGGACTGGTCGGCGGGGCGGCTCGGGACTTATCCTTTTGACTTGCGCGCTGGTTTCTTACGGCGATTGGATTGCGGAACGGCTTCGCTTGAGGGTGCATGAAGATGAATGCCAAGGCCGACAGTGAACGCTTCCAGAACGGCGCGAATCAGTATGCCGTTTACCTCGAGACGCCCGAGGGCCGGTTGCGCACAGACTTGGCCTTCGCCAACCTGCAGGATTTTCTTCCCCGGTCGCAAGCCCACAAGTCGTTGTGTGCGCTGGATGCCGGGTGCGGCACAGGAGCGACGGCGATTCGCTTGGCGCGTCTTGGTATTAACGTCACGCTGCTGGATTCCTCTCCAGCGATGCTGGATATCGCAAAGCGCGCGGCACTCGAAGCAGGAGTTACGGACAAGGTCGTTTTGCAACACGGCGACGTTACCCAATTGGCGAACTTGTTCCGCACTCAATCGTTCGATGTAATTCTTTGCCACAACGTCCTGGAATTTTGCGACGATCCGGGTGCTGTGTTGTGCGCCGCGGCCCGGGCGTTGCGGGATTCGTCAGCGATACTGTCTGCTCTCGTACGTAACCAGGCAGGCGAAGTATTCAAGGCCGCTATCCAAGCAGGCAATTTGGCGGTTGCGGAAAATAACATCACCGCTGAGTGGGGACAAGAGTCTTTGTACGGAGGCCGAGTGCGACTGTTTACGTCAGATAGCTTGCGAACCATGCTGACAGAGGCGTCGCTGGCGGCGATTGCGGAGCGAGGTGTACGCGTCCTTGCGGACTATTTGCCGCCACGGGTTTCTCGCAGCGCAGACTACGAACGGATTTTTGAACTGGAGCGGAAGCTGGGCAGCCGGCCAGAGTATGCCGCAGTCGCGCGCTACACACAATGCCTGGCAAGTTGCGTAAATTCGGTAGCGGAGGACGGTGCATGACCAACGTCCCTGTCCAGGTTTCGGGCAGCGCATCCAGCGCGAAGACGCCTGACATCACGATTGCGCTTGGGCTTGGGCTCACCAACGAATGTAACCTGTCCTGCGCCTTCTGCTACCGGGATCCAGCCCGCACCGATCGCCTCTCTCTGGATCAGGTGAAGTCCGTCGTAGAACGACTGCCGATCCGTTCGGTAAATCTGGGCACTGGCGAGAACGGGATGCATCCTGACTTCAAAGCGATTCTGGCCTACCTGCGCAAAAAAGCCGTCAAGCTTACGATCACCTCCAACGGCCATAGTATTGCCGTGTTGGAAGACACCGAGGTGCGCGCCTTTCACGATATTGAGTTTTCGCTTGATTACCCGACGCAGGCTGAACAGGATGCGCAGCGGGGAAGCGGCAATTGGGAGCTGATCCAGCAGCAGGCAGAACGTTGTGTCAGGTTGGGCGTGTCTGTAACCATCATCGCCGTCATGATGAAGGCGAACTACTTGCGTCTAGCGGAGGTCGCGCGAGTAGCCAAACAGTTTGACGCTCCCCTGCGTGTGAACGTGTACCAGGCGGTGCGATCTGACATCTATGCGTTGTCCTACGAAGAATATTGGGAGGGATTCCGGCGCCTCTTTGAGGAGACCGATGTAATCGCTATTGGCGAGCCGCTGGTTCGAGCGATGGCGGGCCTCCCGCCGCTCCGTGGAGGATGTGGCGTAAGCACCGTGAGGGTTACGCCGCGCGGCACCACACAGCCCTGCGTTTATTGGCCAGGATTGGGCGAGCCGCTTTCAGATTTGATCTCCGCAGGCGCCAACATTCTGAACTCAATACCTTTCGAGCAGGCACGGACACTTCCTCAAACCTGTAATCAGTGCGAGTTCCGCGAGTCATGCCATGGTGGCTGTGCCGGACGTCGACGCTTGCAAGGTGCGCTGCTGCAGCCAGACTACTATTGTCCAATCATTCGCGGGGAACGCCCGATGCTGCGGATCCGCATGGCCGCTGACCGCGATCTGCCGAAACTGAGCAGTTCGTGTACTACAGTAGTAATCGCCCGCTAGAGACTCACCGCTTATTTTGCGTCCATCCATTTGTCCGAGCCCGTCACCCTGACCGCCACGTCCGTAAAGGACACCCGTATCGGCTTGCCATCGGCGTTGCCGCCCAAGGCTTCCGGATACAGGCGTCGACCGCGCGCACCTGTCCGGAAATCGAAACAGGAGAGCCTCTACCCTAGAAGCTCTCCTGCTGGTTTGCGAACAGTTAGCTAGCTTTGGCGAAGATCACATCTGATTTGGCCACGTTTGACTGCAGTGATGAGACTCGACGATAGATCTTTGCCGTCAATCCAAACCTTGCTAGTTCCCAGATGTGGCTGGTTGTCCGGAACTCTTCGGCAACAAACGCAGGTGAACCAGAATGTTCAGATGATTCCCGACAAGGGCATTGAAATTTCCGGGCCCAGGATAGTCCTCGGCGTTGCTCGCGTGCGGCGCTTCGGGAAGTGCTGCCGCCATCAGAACCGTCCCTGTACAAATCGAGCCCTGATAGTCCTCACCCGTGCCGGTTGCCGGTTGACAGTTTCTGTCTTGAACAACAGGCGGCCAATAGGTGGCGAGTACCGCCCTCACCAATTGGGGATAATCCTCGCGGAACATACGCGTCGATCCTGACGCCACGACGCCGCCATCTTTCTGCCCCTTGCCGTCGGCTGGCGGAGCTTCGAAAACAAAAGTGGCTTCGCGAGAAACGCGATGAACTACCGGTGGCCCATAGACCGGTCCCGCGTAGGCTTCACTCGGGACAGTTGCGTCGACGTTGCGATCCACACGGGTGATGACGAGATTTCCGGTGGTTTGTAGCCGACCTTCGGCCGTCCGAACCGCTCCCTTGGAGTGGAAACATATCAACGTGTGATTGGATAGGTCGGCCAGCCACATACTGAGAAATTTCCCTTCCTCATCAATCGCGGGCAGCATAGAGTCAGCGGGATAGATGCGGATGTCGAAGGAAGACTTGGCAAGGTCGTCATTGTTCACTTCGACCCGTCCATTTACACGCGCGAAGCCAAGGGTTACGTCTATTTTCCTTTTCCCATAATCCGTGGTCGCGTCGGTAACAAGTTGGATATCGGAATGGTGAGCGTCCACCTGCCATGATCCACTGGCGAAAGTAGACTTGCTGGGAGCGCCCATCGCGAGCATGCCTGCCACTGCAAATAGAACCGCGTACTTAAGCATTTTCTTATCCTCTCTGATGAATTCAACAAAAGGATGTTGTGAGGACGAGCAGGGCCTGAAAGCGGAGAGATATGTTAGCAAAATTTTGGTTGCGCATCCAGACCCAACGCAGCTAGTCGGTTGAGCACTGTGGCGTGGCCGGTCGTGTGAGCCGGCGAAACGCGGTAATTGCACCAGCCGCCGCCACAGATCCGTATTCCAGCAGCATAATCCAGTCGGGAACTAACCACGGACGTCCAAGTGTACGCAGATGCCATACGTAGTAAGTCGAGAGAATGCTCACCGTCCAGATGATGATCGGGAGCGTCGAGGCCGACCGCACGAACGGCAGCAGCCAGAGCAGGTACCAAGGATAAACGACCGGTGCGCATAAAAGCGATGCTGCCATCGGCCAGGCAAATGCGTCCGCAGAGAATGTCGCGGACTTGGTTAGCCTTCTTAGGCACATTGCGGTAAGAAAGCCGGCGAGCACTGCCAGCCCAACTACAAGCTGCGGAGCCGCTACTCGTTCGAGCGTTGCAAATACCGGGTCATTGAATCGGAAAGTCTTTACGTAAGTGCCGAGCGAGCCGATCGGAATTCGACGGTGATAAAGAAATGGTACGTATAAGAGTCCGACCACGACTGCCGCCAGCGCGCCGTCGCGCACACGGACACGCTTCCAGTAGAGTGGCAGCAGGACAATCGGGAGAAATTTCACTGCGACAGCCAACCCGAATGCCAGAGCTGCAACCGCACGCCAGCGCCGTTCTAGCGCAGCGAAAGACACCAACAGCAGCAGCACGCCGACAATATCGATGTGACCGCTGCCTGCTACCTCAATCGCGAGTAGGGGGTTCCACGCATAAGCTAGAACGCAGTGCGCTCCTTGCCCACTGCGATGCAATATGTCGAGCAAAACGAAAACGATCGCCAAATCGCAAACCACAAATGCTACTTTCAGCGCAAAGATAGACTCATGAATCGCGGTTACGGCGCGGAAGAAAAGCTGAGCGCCCGCTGGATATGGGCTCGGCACATCCGGGTTGTTCAGCGTGCGGGTTTCGGGTGTGTGCAACGCGCCGAGCGCAGGATCGCTGGGTACGACAATATAAGGGTTGTAGCCGAGCCGCTGCACGCGGCCATCCCAAACATATCGACGAATGTCATCATCGGCGCCCGAAGGCAGCCGAAGAAATTCAATGTGCCACACAGCAGCCAGGACGAGCCCTATGACTACAACGCGTCGGGAAACGCGTCGTTCAAATTTTGGCGTAGCGAAAAACTCGCGGATCGCTGAGAGATACACCATGCCCGCTAGCGTCAAAGAGGCCATGAAGTATGGTCCACCTCGATCGCCGAAGTTGCGTGAGCAGATCGTTAGCGCCACGCACAACGTGGCGCCGATCAGGTACACTCTCCACTCGGGGCTGGTCTTCATTATTATTATTATTACTATTCCAACTCTTCCTTGCCCGTTCGAGAGCGAGTCCGAGGGCTTGTCCGAGAATGTGTCGCTGCGAGCTCCCATTCTTTGAGCCACGCCGCTGTGCGTGGCGCTCTTGCCGGAGCCAGACGCAACTCCTCTGCCAAGCGAGTCAGGTCGTCAGCTACATCAATATCGTAAAAAGGAGCTGCGAAACCTACGGATAGCTCAAGAGCTCGCGCGCGAGAGAGGAGTCTCTCCAGAGCGCTGCTGGTGCCCAATCCGTCGCTTGCGAAAAGCGTCGGATGAGAAGCCTTTGCCCCGACGAGATAATAGCCTCCGTCGTGTGTTGGTCCAACGACTACGTCATGTGCGGCCAGCGTTTCGAACGCGTCTTCGAGAACAGAACTCGGCAGGTGTGGGCTGTCGCTGTTGAAGGCTATGATGCGACGTTGATGACTGTCTACGAAGTGCGCAAACACCGAAGTGAGACCTGCAGCAAGACCTTCACCTTTCTGGGCAACTACACTCGCTTCACTGTTTCCTGAGTGCGAGCCTGCCAACTGCGCCAACTCATTCACGTCTGATTCCGGGCACATGATGGCGACTTCCACATCGCCCAATTTCAGTTTCAGTGATCGCGCCAGCGCCAGCGTGTCGTCCAGAAGACAGCAATAGAAATCAGTGACCGCCGCGTGAGAGAGGCTGGCAGCGAGGCGAGTCTTCACCGCACCTGGCCTCGGTGCTTTCGCCATGATTACCAGTACACGGTCACTGCCTGACGAACGCACCACCGTCTCGCTTGCGGACTTCATAGATTGTTGGGCAATAATATACGACGCGAAGAAGTGAGATTGCTCTAAGAGCTGCGTGGGCTCCATCCGCGAGGGTCTTTTTATTTTGTATTTTGCCGAGAAACCTGCCTTGGAGGGACCTCTGAGTTTGGGGTGGTTTTTGACCCTATTTTTTGATGTTTATTGGATGGGTATTACACAGTATATTCCCCCCCCCGGATTTGCGCTAAGTAATTCTAATTAAAGTACTTAGCTCTATCATCCACATGGATAATGACTTAGCGGGCCATTCTGGGTTTGGCGTGCACTTTTCGGGGTTGCGGGATCGCCGCTTCTAGCTGCTTTTGTCCACTTTGCATCGACCTTGCGTCCACTTGTCAAAGAGCCGCCGAAGATGGTTTTGCGGCGGATGTTGGGTCCGTCTCTGGAGACGGGCGCAATTCTCGATGCTAGACTCTCGCGGAATTGTTGCGCGATCGCGATTTGGTGTCAGTGATGGCGGTACGAGAAAAATGTGATGAAAGAGGTCTGAGGGCTGATTAGAGGTACCACAGTGTTAGGTGTCAGCAGTTCGAAATGTCTTTATGTGGAGTATACTGTTGAGTAGATTCCACATATGGAAATCGTTCAAATCGTGCTGGATAAAAAGCTGTTACAGGCCGCCGACCAAGCCGCGAAGCGGACCAAGCGAAACCGTTCCGCTCTGGTGCGCGACGCTTTGCGGGAACATCTCCGCAGGTTGGAACTGCGGGCCAGTGAAGAGCGCGACCGCCAGGGCTACTCGCGACAGTCGCGGGCTTTGATTCTCAAAAGCAGCGCGGAAGCGCGGGGTTGGGAATTGGAGGCCACGTGGCCGGAAGAATAGCCCGAGGTCAGATAGCCCGAGGTGAGGTTCGGCTCTACCAGTTTGGCGTCCCCGGCAAGACGCCCGCCAAGAAACGACCGGCGCTCGTGCTCACCCGCAACAGCGCTATCGCCTATTTATCGACCGTGACGGTTGCGCCTGTCACTTCCACGATTCGCGGTGTGCCGTCGGAAGTCGTGCTGAATGAGGAGGACGGCATGAAGTCCCCTTGCGCCGTAAACCTGCACAACGCGGTCACCGTATCTCAACAGCGATTAGGAAGACGCGTGGCCCAGCTTAGTTCCGCACGAATGAATGAGGTGTGTGCTGCCCTGCGGTTCTCTTTGGGGTGTGATTCAAACTAGTTACTGGGAACGTTCCGGTCTGTCGCCGTGTTTTACAGCTTGCATCTACAGCTATAATTTCCCCATGACTCAAGAAGCCCGAGAACTGCTGCAAAAGGCCCTGGCCCTGCCGGATAACGAACGCGCGGAACTGGCCGGAAACCTAATCTCCAGTCTGGACGCAACCGTCGATCAGGACGTCGATGCCGCCTGGCAGCAAGAGGTCGTGCGCCGTCTGCATGAGGTTCAATCCGGCAAGGTGGGAATTATCTCTTGGGAAGAGGTCCAGCAGAAGGGACGTACACTGCTGAATGGCAGTAGGCCGCTTCGATTTCATGCTCAAAAGGAGCAAGAATATTTGGCGGCGCTATCATGGTATCGAGAGCGTAGCCCAATTGCAGACATAAATTTTGAAAGCTACCGCTCGTAAAGCTCAGATTCCGACAGCACCGGCTCGCCGACGCTGGCCTGGTGCGAGCGGGTTGCGGCCCCGAACATGGGTCCGCGTGCCGTTACCACAGGCGCGAATTTCATAAAGCCGATGGGCTCGGGCACATCGTCGTAGATGGCTTCCATGCCGCCAGTCATCAAGTATGTTTCATGCCAGAAGCCAGTGCCACCGGAGTCCCGCAAGAACGACTTCCACCACTGCTGATGCGGCTCCGACCGCGTCCAAGCGAGCAATGACTCCATGTCGCGCCAGTACTGCCGCATACCCGCATGAGGCGGAAAGAGAGAGAAGAGAAAGTTTTCATGCAACAACAGCCCGGCGGGCTGCGCGTCGACGGAGGCGGTGATCTTCGGCCCGAAACCCAACAGGGTTTTCAATCCCGCCAGCCGATTAACCCGCATCCCCAGATAAACAACTACCAGGTTCGGATACTGCGAGAGATCGACAGTCCGGCGATTTACTTTGGTTGGCATGACGTGAGGTTATAGATGCCGAAATCTTTGCGCCAGTTGGTGATGCCGGGTGCTGGGTGTCGCACCCCGACCTATGCTGTCTTTCCAACTCTGCGACGCCGGAAATAATAACGCACTATCAAGCTGAAAATGAACCAGGCGGCGCCGAGCGTGCCTTTCAGCGTGCCGCTGATCTTTGATTTACCGATTCGCGGGTGGTAGCTCACGGGGACTTCAACCACGCGGTATCCAGCGAGGGCTCCTTTTAGGATCATCTCAACCGCCCAGCCATAGGTGGTCTCTTGGAGCGCGAGCGCGCGTAGTACGTCTGCGCGGGCGGCGCGAAAGGGGCCGAGATCACTTATGTCTAATCCATAAAGAAGTCTGATCAGGCTGGCGGCGAGACGATTACCATGCGCCTGATGCCACGGCAACGCTCGGGCAGAATTCTGGCCGTGCAGACGGGAACCGAGCGTGATGTCCGCACGTCCATCCGCAGGTCCGTCAATGATTGGCGCTAGAAGAATCGGCAATTCGGAGGGGCGATCGCTGTAGTCTCCATCGAGGAACACAACCACGTCAGGGGAATTTGCCGTGGCCAGACCGGTGAGGCACGCTCGCCCATAGCCGCGGCGTGGTTCGTGGATGACGCGGGCTCCCATTCTTGCGACGATCTCGGGCGTCCCGTCATTCGAGTTGCTGTCGACGACGATGACCTCGGTTACGAGATCGGACGGGAGATCCGCCAAAACGCGCTCGATCGACAGCGCTTCATTATGGGTGGGGATGATGACGGAGACTCGCACGTGAAGTTAGGGGAACTCTGATTAAGATGTCGGCGGCTAAAGCTGCCTTCACAAAAGCGTATTTTCGGATCGCCTGAAGGCGGCCCCTTTTCAAGACGGAACGGAACTCAGAGTTTCCTTCGCTTAAATTACCCACCACGGAGAGGATGGCCACCGTTGCGAAAGATACGCGTCCACGCCCCATCTCCGGCCGGCGCTTCCGATTGCGAGCCCGAGCGATGCGAGTACCGGAACCAGCAGTTCCCAGATCCACGCGGTGCCCCACTCCGAAATCCAAAGGCTGCCGAGATACAGAAACGCTACAAGCGCGGCCGGACGGGTAAGCAGGCCGATGACGAGCAGGATACCGAGAGAGATCTCGGTCACAGCCTGCAGTGGGGCCGCCATGGCGGCATGACTTGCGGCCTGTCCCATGACGGCCTTCCAAATCGCCGGAGAGTGACTGTTCTTGATGTAGTAATTGATCAAGCCCGCGTAACCCGCCGGCGAGTAGAGGCCTTTCCCCAGATTCTCAAAAAAGACCCACACGAACATCGCGCCGATCGTGACTCGGACGATTGCCAGACCGTTTGCCGCTTGCGGCTGGCCCATTGTGTTTACGCCACTTTGCGTTGAGGTTGCCGTCGTTGTCATGTGAACCTCGTGCAGGGGATGCTATGCCAGATCGGAACATTCGAATAAGCGCGTCCTTACGTCTATTGCGCTTTCGTCCAGGTATCCGAGCCGGCCAGCTTCACTGACACATCAGAAATAAAGATGTGCAGGGGCTTGCCATCGGCGGTGCCGCGGTGCTCGGTTGAGACGAGCAGAGGACCTGCTTTTTTGTGGCTTGCCCACGTTGCGGTGACGAGGCTCGGCTTCCTGGGCCCACCACGGTGATACACCATTTCCTGAACGCGCTTGTCTTTGCCGACATAGAGGTCCCAGGTGTCGCCGGGCGTGTAGCCGCCGACTTCCGCGGGATATTTCACTACGACCAGTTCGGCCGAGCCGCTGCCGGCCGGCAATTTTTTCATGCCTTGATCGGTCACGGTTGCACTGGTGTCCCACTGCGCATGGAAGGGGAACAGAAGCCAATAGTTATCGTTGACGAATGCGGGATCAACTTCGTTTTTCACGGCGTCGGGTTGGCTGCTGAGCTCGGAACGCATGTAGGTAACCTTGACCGGCTTACCGTCTTTGTCCTTCCCCTCGTAGGAGACTTTGTTGGTCTTGGGCTCCCACTCCCACGCGTGAGCAAGTTTGAATAATCCGGGAATCTCTCCGTTCCAGGTGTAGCGGATCGCATCAATTTGGCCAAACGAATCGAGACCATAGGTCTTGGCGACCTGTTCGAGAATTGGCGGGCGCTGTTGCGCCCAGGAGATTGGAGTAAGGACAAGGACCAGCAAGCTAAAAAATAGACAACGGATCATTGTTGAACGGGCCAACTTTGTCATGGGGGGTCCTCCTTTGGCACCCGTGGCGTGAGCTTTCGCGGTGTAGATTACTTTCTCGATTGGGGTGATGCGAGATTCTGTTGCGTTTGCGAGCCGAGTCATAGGGAACTCCTTCTAACGAACTGTCCGTTGCTAAGTTACCCTTCAGACGGTATGACAGTTGCGATTAAGCCATAATTGAAGAAACGAGTGTATCGGACGAAGCACGACTTCTTCACCCGCAGATCGAATCGTTGAGAAGATCAAAGTTGAAAAGATCAAAGCGGCCGGCGGAAAGCCGATCGCAGTGCAAGGAAGCGTGACCTCGTCAAGGGAAATCGATCGCTTCTTTAACCAGACAGAGATGCAACTCGGTAAAGTGGCCGTCCTGGTCAAACAATGCCGGCGTCTTCGCCCACGGCGGAGGGCGAAAATTAGGCTCGTTCATGGACGGCCGCAACCGACCCACGAAGAATTTCGCGGTCACGGAGAACGGCCGCCGAAGGGGAAGCGGTTTCGCGCAAAACCCATTTCAACCTGCCAGAGGAGGCGAACTCACCTGGTGAGCCGCTTCGAGATCGAAGTGGCGTGCAGTATGCCGTCTTTGTCAAAGGTCCCCAGGCAGATCACGCGATCATTGTCCTGAACCTGGCTGGCATCGATGTTGTTCACTGTTTTACTGTGGTGCTCTTGACTGGTCCATTGGGTCGAACTGTCGTACTGGACTGTCTTCTCGACATTCGTGCCCCTATTCCGAACTACCAGGGTAGACTTATCTTTATTGCTTCTGGTGATAACACCCTCCACACGATCCTGCTTCACGTCTTTCCCTTCCGCCGGTTTAGAGCCCTCCTGCGCGAACACTGGTGTCGAGAGCCCAAACACAAGTACAGACGCGAACAACAATGTGAATAACTTTCTTACCATGTTGACCTCCTCCTTAAGCTTCCACTCGAAAGATTGAGACGCGTGGCAAAACACAATAGACCTTGCGTCTGAAAAGAGCAAGCCCCTTACGAATTTGCGAACCGTTCACATCCTGCGCGTCCAATCCAAGGCCTCGATTGCACGAGCGCTATTGGGAGTCACTAAATCGTCCAGTAAATCGCCATGCTTCAGTACGGCTGGATGATTCAGTAGAAAACTTCCTTCTCACCCTTTTCAGCGCTCAGCTTCTGAAACTGCGCCACGATCTTGTCCCGACGCGCCATCACGGCCTTCACCTCATCTTTGGTCAGATAGCGCTTGGTTTTTTCCGCCACTGCGTTAGCATCCAGGACCTTCAGTTTCTCGAACAATTGTCGGTCGCAGCGTACTAAGTCCTTGGGGTTCCGCAGGTCCTTGGAGGGCCGAAACGCGCGGCTGAAATCAACCCTATAAATCTTCCAGTCCGGACTGATGAGGACGTTAGTGAGGTTGGGATCGTCATCGTAGACCAATTGGTCGAAGACCCTTACCTTGTACATCTGATTGTCCCAGGAGTCTGGGTCGGGGGGATCTATCTTCTGCTTAACGCGCTCGTCCTCATCCATCTTCACCGGCAGCCACCAACTCAGTGAGCCGGGATCGCCTTTCCATGAGCGCTCCACATATACCGGTATCATGTCATCCAGGCCGACTAGTTCAGCCACCGCATAAGCGGCGATGTTGTACTTGTAGGAATCCACGAAGTTCATTTCAGTTCGGCCGCTGGCCATTGTCACCGAAGCTTTGTGTACGTCAACCTTTTGGAAAGAAGCATCGTGTGTCAATGTGCCGTCACTCAGCGTAAGCCGCCAGGGGCTGGTGATGCCCTTGGACGATTGCTTGCTGCTCACCACCTTGGCGGTAAGAAGGAAATGCTTAATCTGCTCTTTGTTGGGGGTGGACTCGTCCGCGGCCATGACCAGGCAGGGGAAAGTCAGACAAACCACCGTTACAAGAATTGGCATCCGGCACTGCAGATGAAATATTTGCATCGGAATATCCCTCCCTGAATTGTGCTGACAAATGTACTAAAGGCCTGGTTGTCGAGTTCATGTTTTAGCCACAGATTGCTCCAGGCGGTGCTTTGCGGCCCGCGCCGTCTCTCGCAGCAGCGGATCTGAATCATTAAGACATCGATTCAACTCACCTTCTAAAGCTTTCAATCCGAAAGTTCCAATTGCATAGGCGCCGCAAGACTTCAGCCAGGGATCGTCGCTGGACACGAGTGCCGCGACGGCATCTACACGGTTCTCGATCGTGGAACGTACCAGCTTGTTTGCTATGCGAGCGCGTTCGCCCACGGTGATCTTGCCATCGAGGAGCGGCACCAGCATATCCCGTAGCTGGGACTTTAGCACGTTATCGAGGAATTCCAGCGCGTTGTCGTGCACCGATACACTCTTGGACTGCAAGCCCAAATAGGCAGCGTGCAGATCAAGGTGGGGATATAAAAGGCCGAGCAGACGAAAGATGCGTTCCAACTCTTGCTGGATGGACTCCGTCAATGCGCGGACTACCGGATCTTGACCGTCCCCAGCGACGCCGAGCTTGTCCAGAATCTGGTACGACCGGTAGTGCCCCAGAATCTCGGCAGCTAAGACCGTCTCCAACGTCTGGATGTC
>Ga0070717_10002443_pt1 | contig 13113 bp, 13 predicted proteins | sample LARL113metaG_FD_71366 | JGI IMG/M metagenome (GOLD analysis project Ga0070717, IMG submission 71366) | Corn, switchgrass and miscanthus rhizosphere microbial communities from Kellogg Biological Station, Michigan, USA - LAR L11-3 metaG | ecosystem: Host-associated > Plants > Roots > Rhizosphere ... | reverse complement strand
GGAAGCTTGTCGCCGGGAGTTACATCGTGCCAGGGATGGATCATAATAAGATGTGTGGTCTTAACAGATTTTTATTCTAGCGGACGCAGGCGGGATTCGGCGGGTCGATGAGCGATACGTGGTTTGCGGTAGATCTCAGAATTGACTGCGAGACGGTTTCAGAAGCCGCGGCAGGCGTTGTGGCACCGCGTCGTGCAGACGGCGATTTTGTGCCCGCATGGTAAACCGCTCGCGACGCGGGACTTTGTAGAGACGCATTGAGACTTCGACCATCATGCGATCCAAGGCCAGAAGGACGTCCAGCATTTCTTTAGGATCGTGTTCGCTGCGAGTCTGACTGCGCAGTTTTCGTGCTTCTCTTTTGTTGTGGCTGGTCATTGCGGTCCCTCTTGAATCACTTGCTACTCGAGATAGCGGATCGAACGCCTGAAGGGAAATTGAAACAATTGATCAGCCCTATCGGTACCTCTGGATTTCGGTAAATCCTTGAAAACAACATGAGCGGAGTCAAGTAGGGCGGTGTTTACCCAATGTGGACGATCAATTCCTTTGCGTGGCTGAAAAGGCGTCTGGCGGAATCTTGCTTCTCAAGTCGGTGACGCGTAAAGTTTAAGTGTGGGTGCCTGCACTCCGGGGAATTATGTCCAGCCAAGCTAAAACCTATCTCAAGTTCGGGGGAGCGACGGCGGTAATTCTGCTGCTGCTCGGTTACCTCGCCTATACAGGCGTGCAGGACAGCAAGAGTTACTACGTCACGATTAAAGAGTTGCACAAGATGGGCGATGGCGCTTACTCCAAGCGCTTGCGCGTTGCCGGGAATGTGCAACCGGGCTCGATCAAACGCACAGGAACGCATGTGCAGTTTGTGCTGATGGAAGAAGATCAGACGCTTCGCGTGGACTATACAGGTACGGAAGCGCCGCCCGACACTTTCAAAGACGATTCGCAGGCGCTGGCGGATGGACGTTTTGATCGCGATGGCGTCTTCCATGCCAAGCAGCTGCAGGCGAAGTGCGCGTCGAAGTATGCTCCACAGCCAGGCACGCCGGGCGGAAAGCCGGCGACCGAGCCCACCAGAAGCGTGACGCAGGTGCAGTCGGTCGCGGGTGGCACGGCGAACTAGATTTGCGCACGCCTAGCCCTGGTGCACCAACGATTGTTTGCCGCTCTGATCCGCATTCCGCGAATTTGTCCCCACCCTGGACAGCCTATGTTTTGCAATTCTTTGGGAAAATGCATAGATTCGCTAACGTAACTTCTGTGACATTGTGGCTGCGATCTCCCGGTGCCAGTGACTGACGCCATCCCGCCAAGCGCGCCCATCATTACCGTCAACAACGTCATCAAGCAGTTTGGACGCTTTGCCGCGCTGCGCGGGGTAACGGCGGAGTTTGATGCCGGGCAATTCCACGCAATTCTCGGCGAGAACGGGGCGGGGAAGACAACGTTGTTGAGAGCGCTTGCCGGGCTGGCGCAGCCGACGCGAGGGGAGATTTCGATCTTGGGAAAAAATCCGCGGGAGGCGTGCCGCGAGATTGGGTACATGGCTCATCCGTCGCTGTTGTATGACGAGTTGAGTGGGATGCAAAACCTGCGCTACTTTGCGCGGCTCTACGGCATTGCGGGCGACGGCCGCTGCGAAGAGGTAATTAGGGCGGTCGGGCTCGATCCGGAGTGGACGCGCGCGGTGGGGCAATATTCGCAGGGAATGCGGCAGCGAATGTCACTGGCACGGGCGATTCTCCATGATCCCAGCGTGCTGCTGCTGGATGAGCCGTTCTCCAACGTGGACGTGCAGTCGGCACGGGCGATGGCCGCGCTGCTGAAGGGCATGCGCGATGCAGGCAAGACGGTTTTCGTGATCACGCACCAGGCGCTGCTGCTGGAAGGCGTGGCCGATGAATTTATCTGGATGCGCGCGGGGCAGATTGTGGACCGCACCGCCGGTCTGGCTCGCACCGCGGGTTCGGCCGGAGACCTCCAATGAATTCACTCTGGTCGGTGATCCTGGCGACGATGGTCAAGGACATTCGCCTGGAGTGGCGCTCGAAAGACGCGCTCAACTCCATGCTGTTTTTTTCGTTGCTGGTGGTGGTGATCTTTATGTTTTCCTTCGACCCGCTGGCGGAGGAGTCGCGGCATATTGTCGGGGGATTGGTTTGGGTAGGTTTCTTGTTTGCCTCGGTGACGGCACTCAACCAAACGTGGGCACGCGAGTTGCGAAATCAAGTGCTGGATGCATACCGGGTTTCTCCGGCGCCGGCGAATGCATTGTTTCTGGCGAAGGCGCTGGGAAATTTCATTTTCGTGGGCGTGCTGGAAGCTCTGATGACGCCGCTGTTCGTGATTTTTTATAACGTGCGCGTTCTGGGTCCGGCGTGGCAGTTGTTGCCGATCGCGATTTTGGGTACCTGGGCGCTGGTGGTGAACGGTACATTCTTTGCGGCGATGTCGCTGCGCACGCGCAGCCGAGAGATCATGTTGCCGCTGTTGCTGTTTCCGATTTCCATTCCAGCCGTGGTCAGCATGGTCGCGGGCACGACAGCGATTCTTACCGGGGAAGAGTCTGCGCACTTCTACATCGTGTTGCTTCTCACCTACGATGTGGTGTTTACTACAGCTTGTCTGGCATTGTTCGGAATGATTTTGCACGCCGAATGAAGCGAATCTTCCCCATCCTGTCGATCTTCACGGTGATTCTGCTGGCTTATGCCTTGTATGAGGCGCTGGTAGTCGCGCCTACGGATGCGCAGCAGGGCGATGTCTACCGGATCATTTATTACCATGTGCCGTCGGCGTGGACGGCGTTTCTTTTGTTCTTCATTAATTTCATCGCGTCAATTCAATATCTGGCCAACCTAAAACTCTCGACGAAAACTGCCGTGAAATGGATCGTGATTGCGATTGGCGTCGGAGGAGTCATTGCGTGTTTTCTTCCGCAAGTGCAGCGATTGCTGCCAACAGGGATGCGTCCGAGCGCGGTGGCGACGACCGTGCTGCTGATTCCAATATTTTATTTTCTGATTGGAAGGTTTTTTCCCGGAGAGCGGCTTGACATGCTCGCCCTGACCAGTGCTGAGGTGGGCGTAGTTTTTTGCACCATCGTACTGGTTACAGGGCCGATCTGGGCGCGGCCGGTGTGGGGGATCTGGTGGGCGCCGGGAGACATTCGACTGACTTCCACGCTGGTATTGTGGTTGATTTATGTGAGTTACCTGGTGCTGCGGCGCTTTTCCAGCAGCGCGCAAACGCAGATGCTGGCCGCGGCGCTGGCGGTTTTCGGTGCGCTGGACGTGCCACTGGTTTATTTTTCGATCTGGTTCTTCCGCACGCAGCATCCGCAACCGGTGATCGGCGGAGGCGGATCGATGGATCCTCGCATGCTGCACGTGCTTCTGATCAGCTGGATGGCATTTCTCTGCTTTGCATTTCTGGTGTGCTGGTCACGCTTTCGGTTGGAAGTGCTGCAACGTGAAATCGAGGAGGGGCACGCTATGGAATCGCTGGGATCGCATGCGCCGGCCAAGGCCAGCCTTCCTCTCAGTCGGAGTTCCTGATGAACGCAATTAAGTTTCTTTTCGCCGCGTATATTGCCACGTGGGTGATTCACGGGGCGTATCTCGGCAGCCTTGTTCGGAGGTTCGGGCGACTGCGACAGCAGATGAAAGAGGCTTCCGGCTTCCCGCGCTCAGCCTCCGGTTTTCCGCCTGAAAATTGAAAGCATTGGACAGGCGGTGCTTTCCGCGGCTGGGGAGTAACCTTAACGGCATGCAAAATCAACAGCAACGGCGGCGGACAGGAGTGTCCGCCCACACGTCAGCTCGTGGCCTTCCATTCTCTTTGCAGAGCAGAGAGGAAGTCTGGGCTGCCGTTGGAGCGGAGGAATTCGTAGTCTTCGATCATGGCGGCGGTGCCGATGCGGGCGGAGGGGAGAGGATTTTCTACGCGGATGACGCGGGCGGTGAAACGGACGCGGACGGCGTCGGTGAGGGTGATGTGCGGAGGAAAAGTCAGCGTGACTTCAAGCTTGGTGCCGGCTGAGACGGCGCGGTCGAGGTAGAAGAAAACGCCGCGGGCACTGACGTTCTGAGTTTCGGTACGAACTTCATTGGCACCCTCAACCCGGACGATTGCAGGCAGGCGCATGTCGAAGCGCCGCATCATCCGCCGGTCCGGTGAATTCAGTTCCATGCTAGAGCGCCCCCGCCGGGAGCGCATAGTGCAAAGAGAAGCAAGCACAGCAGACGGCAAATGCCACAGACTTTGAAGGCTTGAGTTTTGACTGAGTATGGATCTTGTAGCCCCCAATGTATAGAAACGCATGCAGTTTGCAATAGCAAAATAACGCCTGGAATAGATTCGGTAATCTGTCCGGAATTCGGAACAGAACCCGTTCGGGAGCCGTGGGAGGAAGCAGATTATGCGCAGGGCTTGCTGAGTTATGAGCAATCCCTCTGCCATCGTTTCTCGGTGGCGGCCTTAGATTTTGGCGCAGAATGAGGGCTTTGCGGAATGGTTGGGGATGCGCGGTCGGCTCATGCAAGTCGTTGCAGAGATAAGAATCAAATCTTTCCACTTTTGCTGATCAGCCCGAGCATTCTGCCACTTCTTTCATGGCACTTTTGTGCCATGCGCGGCATCTTTCCACGCACTCGGCCGCATCTGACGAATCCGGGGGCAATGGCAGGGCCGGGGGCCGCTTGACTTGTCTATCCGTCAGATGTTTAAGTAGTTATTTAATTTTTTCCGCCAGTTCTAGTGACAAGCAAGCCGCGGTCAGGTTCGCCGGCGCGAGGCTCGGTTGACTCGTGCGCCGTCTCCAATCTCTCCACTGATCTGAGCGAAAACGATCGAAGAACACCAGTTTGACTACATCGGAGGAATGAGTGAACGTAGAGCGCCGTTGGTTGGGAACATCGGTGGGACGAATTCGTATTCTGGTCGCTGGGCTGGTGCTGCTTGGGGCAGGATGCGCCGTTCTGGGATGGGGTACCGGCATTCGTCAAACTGCCGCGAACGTCGCGGTTGAACCATCGGCGATCGGAGAGTCAGCCGCCTTGCCCAGCTTCTTGCCGACGGGCCAAGCGGGCAATGTCAACGGTGAAGCGGAGTCTCGGGCACGTGAGCTTTTGGCCGGGCTGCCCATGATCTTCGAACCGAACCACGGACAAGCCAATCTCGATCCAGGCGATCCGCGCGCGAAGTTCGTAACTCACGGTTCCGGCTACAGCCTGTTTTTGGGCTCCGAGGGCGCTATTTTAAGCTTGGTTTCTCGGGAGTCCAAAGCGGCGCAGCAGAGGTCGGGGAAGTCGCAGGCGTCTTTGACCCGCGGAGAGTCCCTCCAGATGAAGCTGGCGGGAGCGAATCCTAATGCAAATTTGACCGGCGCTGATCTCTTGCCAGGCAAGAGCAATTACTTCCTGGGGAATGATCCGGCGAAGTGGCGGCAGGGTGTACCGCAATTTGCCCGCGTGCGTTACGAAAATATTTATCCCGGAATCAATCTACTTTTCTACGGAAATCAGGGACGGCTGGAATATGACTTCTGGGTCGCGCCTGGTTCTGATCCGACGCAGGCGGAGCTCGAGTTCAACGGAGCAAAGCGACTCGAGTTGAAAGATGGAGCGTTGGTTATTCATGGCGAGGACAACAGTCTGCGACTCGAAGCGCCGCGCGTCTATCAGGAGATCGCTGGGAAGCAGCTACCGGTGGAAGGCAGCTTTGTTCTGCGGGGCGCGAATCGCGCCGGATTCGCGATTGGATCATATGACCACACGCGCGAGCTAGTGATTGATCCGATCTTGACGTTCTCGACGTATTTCGGTGGCAGCGGAGACGAGCATTCGACTTCGGTTGCGGTGGATGGGAGCTTCAACATTTACCTCACAGGTTCGACAACCTCGCCCAATCTTCCGGCGGTCACGGGCCTTTTTCAGACGACGCTCAATGGCGCGCAGAACGCCTATGTGGCGAAGATTACTCCGCCCCTCGGATCGCAGGTTGCGACGCTGGCTTACGTGACGTATCTGGGAGGCAACGGAACCGACAGCCCGGCGGGAATCAGCGTCGATGGACGAGGCGATCCCTTCCTTGCGGGCACAACATCTTCGACGAACTTTCCCACCACGTCGTTTACCGCCTATCAACCGGTTCCTGAGGCGGGCAGCACCGGCACTTCGCACGTCTTCGTGACCGAGTTGAAAAACGACGGCACCGGATTGCTGTATTCGTCGTACCTTTCCGGCAACGGTACCGACGTCGCCAGCGGAATGACGATCGACGCTGCGGGCTACATCTACGTGACCGGCACCACCACTTCTTCAGACACGGCAACCACCAACGTGCAATTTCCCGCGAGCACGCTGCCCCAGGCGTTGCCGTATCAAATCGTTCCGCGCGCGCCGATTCAGTTCTTCGTAACAAAAGTGAACACGGGCTCAGCCCGAACCGGCAGCATCGCCTATTCGACCTACTTTGGCGGTGCGAACTTCGATACGCCCGCGCCGATCGCGGTGGGCGGACGCATTGCGGTCGATCCAAACGGCATTATCTACTTCACAGGCACCACGAATTTCATCTTTAGCGGATGCTCGGGATGCAGCAGCACCGACTTCCCGATTCTGAATCCCTACCAACCCTGCCTCGACACGCCACCACCGACCACGATTGTCAATCCTCCGTCGTGCGCGAGCACTACGAATACCACGGCCCCTGATGCTTTCGTGGCGAAGCTCAATCCCAACGCCAATCAGGGAAGCCAGCTAATCTGGTCAACTTATCTGGGAGGGACCGGAACCGATTCTGGGTTGGGTATCGCGCTCGACCCTGGGGCAGCCAACGTCTACGTCACGGGCACCACGAATTCCATCGACATTGGGGCGAACGTGACCACTCTGGCCACTTCCGGCTCCTTTCAACCGTGCCTGGATAATCTTGTCGATCCCACAACCAAGAAGTGTACGGCAGCCAACGGCGCTCCCACCGATGCCTTTGTGGCGCGCTTTACGAATCCAACCACCAGCACAACCACGACGCTGAACAATGTCGCGCTCAACTATTTCTCCTATCTCGGCGGCAGCAACAACGAAGCCGGACAGGGAATCACGGTTGATTCCGGCAGCGGCGCCCTGGTGACGGGCTGGACTCAATCCAGTGACTTTCCTGTCCTGCCGAAATCCAATTCCATTCAGAGCGCGCTGAACGGGCCGCAGGACGCGTTCGTGGCCCGCTTGAATACGGCCGCCGTAGTGGGACAGACGAGCGCTGGTTCGTGGGCCAGTTACTTCGGCGGGAGCGGAACCGATCAGGGCACTTCAATCGTTCTTGATATCAATCAGAACGCTTATTTTGGCGGCGACACCAACTCAACGGACCTGCAGGTCTCGAAGCCTTTACAAACGACTATCGGCGGCGGTTACGACGCGTTTGTGACTCAGTTGGGAACGGCGGTGAGTTTGTCGCTCACGGGAACACTGACGCTGGGCACCAACCAGACCTTCATCAGCGCCGGGAACCAGGCCACGTTCACTTACACGGTCACGAACAACGGTCCTGACTTGGCGAACAACATCACGGTTTTGGACAATCTGAGCACCGCCGTCACGGGCGTGCCGCTCACCTTTGTGTCGGCCAGCAGTACTGCCGGGACTTGCGGCGGCGGTTCGACCAATGCCGTCGTGAGCTGCAGCCTTCCATCCCTGCAGTCGGGTTCGACGGCCACGGTCACGATCGTAGTGACTCCCACGCCGAACAGCAACGGGACGGAAGCGTTTTTCAATGGCGGTTCGGTGCAGGTGACCGGACCGGGCAACATTGTCCTTGCGCAAACGTCGGTAGCGGCGCAGATGTCCGACTTCAGCATGATCGTGACTCCGACCAGTGGAAGTGTCCCTGTGGCGGGGGCTACGGCCACTTATCAGGTGCAGCTTACGCCGCATCCGGTTTACGGAACGAACATTGCGCTGGCGTGTACGGGTTTGCCCGCCGGAGCTTCGTGCGCCTTTACGAACAACCCGGTTAGTTTGCAAGGTCCGGGTTCGTCCACGCTGAATATCCCCACCACAGTTCGGCCGCCGACCACCCCGGTGGGGAGTTTGCTAGTTCGACATTTCTACGCGTTCTGGTTGATGGTTCCGGGATTGTGCCTGCTGGGTGTGGGATTCGGAGGGCGGCGCAGGGGGCGAATCGCGGGAATGTTATTTCTGTGTGTTACCTTCGCTTTGCTGTTGCTGTTGCCAGCATGCGGCAGCCAACCCGCGCAAGCGCCGGTGAGCGGAACTCCTCCCGGCAACTACACCATCACGGTTACGGCAACGTCCGGCAGCGACACCAAGAGCCAGACGATCACGTTGTCAGTTCCGTAATCGTTGCGTATAAGCTGGCGCGAGACGACTGCAAAATAAAGGCCCACGGATATTACGCCGTGGGCTTTGTTTTGATCGATGCCGCTTCCGTGGCGACGCCGGATAGAGCCGGGGAGCTTACGCTCCGGCCGAGAGTTTGTGGTGCCCCTTCGCCTCGGCGATTCCATACCGCCGGATCTTGTAGAGCAAGGCTTTGTAGCTGATCTGGAGAATACTGGCGGCCTGCTTGCGATTCCAGTTGGTTTGTTCCAGGGCCTTGGTGATGGCCTGCGCTTCGGCTTCATCTTTGGCCGTGCGCGCCAGAGACTTCAAGCCACCGGATTCCGCCGCGCGAGCCGACGTCTCGCCGGATACGCCGCCGCTGGTGTCGTTTCTCGGCAGCAGTTCTGCAACAGCCAGTTTCTCATCGCCGAGAATCAGGTAGCGCTTGAGGAAGTTATTCAACTCGCGCAGATTGCCGGGCCAGGAATGATTCTGGCAGGCCTGCAACAACGCCGGCGACAGCGGAAGGGGCGCACGCGCGTAACGCTCGGCCATGCGCGACATCGAGTGCTTGAGCAGGATGGGAATTTCTTCTTTGCGCTCGCGCAGGGGCGGAATCTGCATGGTGAAAGCGTTCAGGCGGTAGTAAAGATCCTCGCGCAGGCGTTTGCTAGCGAGCGCTTCCGGAATGTTGATGTTGGTGGCCGCCAGAATGCGCACATCGACTTTGATGACGGAGCGGCTGCCCAAGCGGGAGAATTGCTGATCTTGTAACACGTGCAGCAGCTTGGCCTGCAAGAGCGGCGGCATCTCGCCAATCTCGTCGAGCAAGATTGTTCCTCGATTACACAGTTCGAACTTTCCCGGCTTCGAGTGGTTTGCGCCAGTGAAGGCGCCCTGCTCGTAGCCAAACAATTCGCTCTCCAGCAGGTCGGCGGGAACCGCGGCGCAGTTCACCTTGAGGAATGTGCGATGCGCGCGCTTGGAGAGTTTGTGGATCAAGCGCCCGAGGACTTCCTTGCCGGTTCCGCTCTCGCCCAGCAACAATACAGGGATGTCGACATTCGCGACTAACGCGGCTTGAGAGCGAATTTTGCGCATCGCAGGACTGGCAGCGATGAAAAAAACGTCGTCAGAAAGCTCCTCCACTTCGCCGCTGTAAGTCTGTTTTCCCTGGCCAAGGCTGAGATCGATGACGGCGTCGAGTTCCGCTTTTTGAAAAGGCTTGGTGAGGTAGTCCTGTGCGCCGAGCTTCATTGCGTGTACGACTTTGCGGGTGTCATTGACGCAGGACAACATCACTACCTTGACGCCGGGCTGAAGCTGGCGCAGTTGCTCGAGTGTTTGCAGGCCGTCGATACCGGGCATGAGCACGTCGAGCAGGACGAGATCGGGCTGCAGGCCTTTTTCCACGCGCTGCAGCGCTTCCTCGCCCGTGGTCGCGGTCTCGACTTTGTAGTCGTCCACTTCCAACAGCGTTTTGATGTAGCGGAGCATGCCGGGTTCATCGTCCACCAGCAAAATTTTGGCGGTTTGCTTCATCGATTCTTCCCCTTGCTGGCGGCCGCAATGGCCGGTTTGTAAGGGATCAGGAAGGAAAACTTGCAGCCGGCGCCGGCATCACTCTCCACCCAGATCTTGCCTCCCATACCATGCACCAGACGGCGCGCGATGGCAAGACCCAATCCCATGCCTTCCTGATTTTCGTTGCTGGGTAGGCGGAAAAAATCGTCGAACACTTCCAAGTGAAACTCCGCCGGAATTCCCGGGCCGGTATCGGAGGCGCTGACCTTCACAGAGTTGGGCTGAGTCACGTTTTGACGGCGGCGCTCGTCGGAGGAAGGCTGAGAGGCTGAGCGGCGTTCCCACATGTGCGGCTCGGCGTGCAGCCACACCGTTCCGCCGGTGGGTGTGAACTTGAACGAATTTTCCAACAGATTCGAGATCACTCGCTCCAGTTTGGGTGAATCGAAGGGAAAGACCGGCAGCTTGTCATTGGCCAGGAAATAAAGCGCCAGTCCCTTTTGCTGAAAACGATTTGACCATAACCGCGAAACTTCTGACAAACACTCGTTGATGTTGCCGGGTTCGAACTGCATGCGCAGCCCGCCGGTTTCGAGGGCACTATAGGTCAGGAAATCCTGAATAAATTGCTGCAGGCGTTTTCCGCTGGCTCGCATATCATGCAGCACTTCGCGCTGGCGATCGTTAAGCGGGCCCAGCTTCTCGCTGTGCAGCACTTCGACGTAGCCATTCAAGATCGACAGAGGAGTTTTGAGATCGTGGGCGGCGGAAGCGAGCGCGTTGGTGGTGCGCTGGGAACGCTCTCGCAATTCCTTGTACTCCTGCAACAAGTTGTCCGGAGTAGGCAAATCGCCATCTGGAGAGAGCGCAGCGCCAGGCATAGTTTCCGAGGTTCCTCCCACGTCAGAGACCAGCGTGTTCTTTTGAACAGAAGCCATGAGGAAAAGCCACAGGGGTCACTGGGGAGAGGAGACCGCACGCGCCGTCGCAGACGAATGCTGGTCTTAAAATCGTATGTCAGGTGCAAATTGTTGTCAACGGAAAATACAAAGGAATTACCCAAGTGTAGCAAAAGCTTGCACTTTTGCGCGTCTGCACCGTCGCGGATGAGGTTTTCTCGGGCCGAATGAAAAGCGAACATAACAACTTCAAACCGCCGTTCCCTTACGGGTTCTGCGGTTGCTGTTGCCGAAGCTACAGGCTTGCATACGGGTTTGATAGGCTCTTCACCTGAGATTTGGCCCCTCAGATGCTCCCGACGAAGGCAGTTTAAGGCTCACGGAGAGGTCTGCATGAATGGAACAAGAGCGGGCACCGAGCGGCGAAAATGGACCCGGCTGCCGCTGGCGATCCCCGTTTTTGTTCGTAGCCGCGACGGGAAGGGCAAAGAATTCCTGGAATTTGCGACTGCATTAAACGTCAGCGCAGGTGGCATGTTGGTCGCAATTCGCAGAGTTTTGCCCGCAATTGCGCAGATTCGGCTCGAGATACCGAGCGCTCCAGTAGCTTCTTTGGCCATGTTGCCGAAGGCGGCGCGCGCCCTGCGCGCTAAAGCGCTGCGGACTACCCCGGCGCAAGGCTATTACCTGCTCGGTCTCAAGTTCACGCGTCCGCTGCTTCTTCCCGGCAATTCCCATAGCCGGAGGCGGAAAGTGGCTTCCGCGGTGTGAAAATTCTTGCGCATAGTGCAGCCAAAGGTGCTACGCTTAGGATCATTCCCTGATTACAAGAGTCTGACGCAACGGTTCATTGGTAAGTTGATGGTCATCAATCACATAAGTTAGGTTTAAGTGTCCGCAAAGGGCTATCAGGCCTTTTGGCTCTCCGGATGCTCATATCAAGACTCTCCCCCTCTTGGTAGAAAACAACCATGACAATCGGCAGTCTGAATACGCTTGTCCAACCTCTGGGAGAGATGCCCCCCGAAGCGATCGTTTTCGGGCACAGCGAGGCGATGCAGTCCGTCCACGATCGCCTTAACAAACTGGCGGGTGCCAACGTTCCGGTGCTCATCCAGGGAGAGAGCGGGACGGGTAAAGACATCATCGCGCGCATGATTCATGCAGCTTCACCATGGCGAAGCGGCCCGTGGGTGAAAGTGAATTGTCCGGCGATTCCCGGGACTCTGCTGGAAAGCGAGCTGTTCGGCTACGAGAAGGGAGCCTTTACCGGCGCCTATGGAGCCAAGCCAGGCCGCGTCGAGATGGCGCACCGGGGCACATTGTTTCTGGACGAGATTTCCGAGTTGGATATGCCCCTGCAGTCGAAGCTGCTGCAACTGCTGCAGGACGGACAATTCTGCCGGATCGGGGCGCAGGCCGATAAGAAAGTCGAAGTGCGCGTGGTATGCGCGACCAACCGCAAACTCGAGCAGGAGATTGAAAACGGCACCTTCCGCTCGGATTTGTTCTACCGCATCAACGTGGTCAACCTGCATCTGCTTCCGCTGCGTGAGCGGGCAGCCGACATTCCCGAGTTGGTGGAGTACTTCCTCGAGTATCACAACCGGAAATACAATTGCCGCGCACAGGCGCTGTCGAGCGAACTGATGGCGGATTTGCGAAAGTATCACTGGCCGGGGAACATCCGGGAACTGGAAAATCTGGTCAAGCGCTACGTGATTCTGGGCAACGAAGAAGTGATCGCGGCCGATTTGGCGCCGCGCGATACCCAATTCTTCAATACAGAAATCCCTGTAGACGGGCAGATCTCTCTGAAGAAGTTGACTCGCCAGGCGGTGCGCGAGCTAGAGCGGAAGGTAATCCTGAAAGTGCTGCAAAACTGTCACTGGAACCGCAAGCAGGCAGCCCGGGCTCTGAGCATCAGCTACCGCGCGCTGCTCTATAAGATTCGCGACGCGGGCCTGCCTTCGAATCGCGTCGCCAAACGCCGGGAAGCGAACAATCCCAAGCAGCAAGTCGCGGCGGACTAGGTTACCTTCGAGTTGGCGGGACGGCCGGGATTCCGCCAAGCTTTTGCGTTGTTGCGCAGATGTTTTCACTCTTGGGCGCCAGCGGAACCAATAAATTTCCGATAAATCGTTATAAAACAATTACTTACGTAGGAATTAACTTTGGTACCCAAGGTGCAGCAGATTGTGCGCACCTAAGCCGTTCTTCGCTTCTAAGGTGAAGCCACGCGTCGTTCATTTAGACTCGGGCGCCGTAACTCCTAGGAGACAGTACCATGAAAAAAATCCTAATCCTTGCTGCCTTGGCACTGGCCCTGCCAACGGCAGTTTTTG
>Ga0070717_10002440_pt1 | contig 13121 bp, 7 predicted proteins | sample LARL113metaG_FD_71366 | JGI IMG/M metagenome (GOLD analysis project Ga0070717, IMG submission 71366) | Corn, switchgrass and miscanthus rhizosphere microbial communities from Kellogg Biological Station, Michigan, USA - LAR L11-3 metaG | ecosystem: Host-associated > Plants > Roots > Rhizosphere ... | reverse complement strand
TCGCCGCAGCCCGGCGAGGCGTTCGCCGCTTCGTATCGTGTGGGTTCGGGAAGCGCGGGAAACGTCGGGCCTGAAACTATCCGGCAAATTGTTTTTCCCGGCTGCGAAACCCTTAAAGGCGTGAATCTGACGGTCAGCAATCCCTTACCGGCGCAAGGCGGCACGGATCCGGAACCAGTGGAGGAAGCCAGGATGTATGCTCCCGGTTCGTATCTGTCGCAGTTGGATCGCGCCGTCACGACAGAAGACTACGCCGCACTCGCCGAGCGCAACCCCGCCGTACAGCGCGCCGCAGCGAGCCTTGCCTGGACGGGCAGTCGCTATGAAGTGACGGTCGCACTGGACCCGCTGGGCGCCGATTTTTCCCGTACGGAGTTGCTGGAAGAGGTGGAGTCCTATTTGTCCCGCTACCGTCGAATCGGGCACGACGTCAGGGTTGTCGGCGCGGACTATGTGCCTCTGGACCTCGCGCTTTCGGTTCGCGTATCGGAGAATGCGCTGACAGCGCACGTGAAGCGGGCATTGTTGCAGGCGCTCGGCAGTGGGCATCTGCCCGACGGTTCGCGAGCCTTCTTCCACCCTGACAATCTTTCCTTCGGGCAAAGCATTTACGCGAGCAGGATCATCGCCGCTGCCCAAGCCGTAGAGGGAGTGGAGAGCGTGGCGATTACCCGGTTGGAACGGCTCCTGGATGAGGAACACGAGGCGCTTTCCGATGGCGTTCTTTCGATCGGACCACTGGAGATTCCACAACTCGACAACGATGCTGCCAGGCCGGAGCGCGGGCGGCTGCGGCTGGACATGCGAGGTGGCCTATGAAGACGTCCTGCGGATGTGCAGGCTGCTCAGCGGGCGGAGCCCCTCCGATCGAGAACGCGCCCGGATTGTCGGCGCTCGCTTACCGCATCGGCACCTATGCATCTTTCTTCGCCGCGATGAAGGCGCGCCTTCGGGCCGGCGATCTGAAGACCGGGCAGGCGGCGCCTCCGCTGCGCAAATTGAAAACGCACAGCCAGGACGATCCGGCCATCGCCCTTCTCGATGTGTGGGCGATTCTTGCCGACGTGTTGACGTTCTATCAGGAACGTATCGCCAACGAAGGGTACCTTCGCACCGCCACCGAGCGGCAATCCATCGTGAACCTCGCTGCACTGGTGGGCTACCGCCTGCGTCCAGGAGTGGCCGCATCCAGTTTTGTTGCATACACCGTCGATCCTACCGCGGAGAATACGCTCATCCTCACCGGCAGCAAGATTCAGAGTGTATCTGCCGCCACCGGAGAACTTCCTCAGACCTTTGAAACAGTGCAGGATCTGCTCGCATCCGGTGCATACAGCGATCTTGCTCCACGTCTCGCGCGTCCGCAGTTGCTTTCGTCCGATTTGTCGGCACTGTATCTCAACGGGACAACGAACAATGTGAATCAGAACGATCCTCTTCTGGTGGTTGCCAGTCCGCCGGTGGTTCGGCGCGTTTTAGACGTTGCTATGGACGCGAAGGGCAGCCGCACAACGGTCACCTTTCAACCGCTCGCCGGGCAGGCAGCGAACGAGCCCACCGCGAACGCGGCTGCACCTGCGGGGGACTCCGCTGCTAAATCTGCCGCCGGCACAAGCGCATTCAGTCCGCTGGATATGGCGAGCGCGCTGCTTACGCCGTTGCAGAAAGCGCCCGCGAGCCATCCGGCAAGCGCAGCCAACCTAGAAGCCCGGACCAGCGACGTATTTCAGCCCGAGGTGGACACAGGTCCGAGAATCATTCGTTCCATGCATCCGGCTGCCGCGGATCTCTATTCCGCGCTGGCAAACAGCCAGGTTGCGCCCGAGCCGTCGGGGGCATGTTTTGCGTTTCGCGTGATAGCGCCGGTCTACGGCCACAATGCTCCTCCCAAGCCGATCACGAACAGCAAAGGCATCGTCGTGGGCACCGAGGAGTGGCCCATGGGCGATTCCCTCGCAATCACCATCGCCATCGATCCGCCGTCCACTTCGTTCCGCGCCGGCGGCGAGATGTTCAAAGCGGCTCGACAGCAATCGATCCAGGCATTCATGAGCATAAGCCAGGGCTCCACGTCGGCGAGCGGCACGTTCAAGATTCCCGGGACCGGCCAGAAAATCGGCAACTGGGAGCTGGAAATCAACGTTAGCAGCGGCGAGGTTCCGCATGTCACTATCAAGATCGCCGCTCTCGATCGCTTCTACATCATGGGCATCGAGAGCGAAACCGTGTTTCAAGTAAAAACCGACGGCCCTACGCTGGACATTCCGATAGGGCTTTCGGCGAGCGCAGACCAAAACGGGCGGCATCTGTTCGTAGACACGGCTTCGGGCCTACTTCTTTCCGATATTGCGCCCTCGGCACCGGATCCCAACGTGATTGCGCTCGACTCTGTGTACGACAAGATCCTTCCGGGCAGTTGGGTCTACATTGAGCGCGCGGACCTTGACCCGGGCAAGCAGAAGGCCCCAACCACGGTCGCGTCGGTAAGCCAGGTTTCGTTGAACAGGTTCGGTGTGCCTGCGCGTGTAACCCAGCTTCGCCTCACCGACGGATGGCTCGATCCGTCGGACCGCCTGCTCAGTGTGGCTCGCAACGCCACGGTCTACGCGCAAAGTGAAAAGCTGCCCATTGCGGAAGAGCCCATCAGCGATGACATCGCGAACGATTCTATCGAACTCGACGAGCTTTACAGCGATCTTGATCCTGGGCGCTGGTTGATCGTAAGCGGAGAGCGCACTGATATTCCCAACGTCACGGGTATAAATGGCTCAGAGCTGGTCATGCTCGCTTCGGTCAAACAATCGCTGCAAAAGCTGCCCATCGTGACTGCGCCCGCCTCGTCGTCTGGAACCGGCTCGGCAGATCCTGCCGCGGCGCCCTCAGCCACCGGCGTTCCTCCCCCGGCGCCTGCGCCGCGGCCGGGCGAGAAACTGCATTCGTTTCTTCAGCTGGCGCATCCACTCGCATACAGTTACAAGCGCGGCTCCGTCACGGTGTATGGCAATGTGGTCCCGGTGACGCACGGCGAAACTCACAATGAAGTCCTGGGCAGCGGAGATACTTCACAGCCGTTTCAGCAATTCAAGCTGCATGGAACGCCGCTCACCTATGTTTCCGGGGCTAGCACCTCGGGAGCGGCAAGCACGCTTTCAATTTTTGTGAACGGGATCGAGTGGCGGGAAATCGCTTCGCTCACGACGGCGGGTCCTCAGGATCGTGTCTTCGTGACATCGATGGACGACCAGAACATCGTAACCGTTACGTTTGGCGATGGAGTGCACGGGGCGCGTCCGCCCAGTGGCGCAGAAAACATCACAGCCCGCTATCGCGTGGGCCTTGGGTCGGGGGGCAATCTCGATGCCAGACGGCTTACGATGTTATCCACTCGCCCGCTTGGCGTTCGTGCGGTTACAAACCCCGTGGCCGCGGATGGCGGGGCCAATCGCGACTCCGCTGCGGACGGGCGCAGAAACACGCCGCTCGCCGCGATTGCCCTGAATCGACTCGTATCCGTGTCAGATTATGCAGCGTTTACACGAACTTTCGCAGGCATGGGAAAAGCCAGCTCCGGCTTGTTCCCGATTCGCGGCCTAAGCACGGTGCTGGTTTCGGTCGCCGGCGCCCAAGGCGCGCTACTCCATCCCGAGTCGCCGCTGCTGGTTCAACTGCATGAGGCAATGCGGCAGTTCGGCGATCCGCATTTGCCGGTCGCGATTCTGCCGATCGACCCGCTGGTTCTCGTCCTCTCGGCGCGCGTTCAGTTGCAGCCCGCGTTTCAGTGGAGTTCGGTGAAGCCGGAGATTGTCGCGGCGTTGCGGGAGCGCTTCAATTTCGAGGCAAGAGAACTTGGACGGCCAGTTTTCTCCAGTTCCATCATTGCCGCCGTCCAGAATGTGCCCGGCGTGGCCCGATGCGTCCTCGATGTTCTCGATAGCATAAGCCGCAGTGATTTCGAAAATATCGAACAGTTGAAAAATAGATTCGACGCATTGAGGTCGGCGCCGCGCGTGCGTGAAAGTATTCCGATTCGGTTAGAACATGTGGATAAGCACGGAAATCCCCATGCATCGGAACTCGCGTACCTCGATCCGGAATTGCCCGAAACGCTCCTCCTGAATGAGATACCTTCATGAATCCCAACTCTCCCAACCCGGCAAGGCTCGACCGCCTCTTTCATCTGCTGCCGGCGATCTATCGTCAGCGGGACGCCGAAACCGGCTGCGCTCTGCAAATGCTACTTCGCGTCATAGCGGAGCAGACGAACCTGGTAGAAGATGACATCGAGCAGCTTTACGACAACTGGTTCATTGAGACTTGCCAGGATTGGGTCGTGCCCTACATCGGCGATCTGATCGGATATGAGCCCATCGCTTCGGCGGGTCCCGCTCTCGTCCCCGAGGGCTCGCTGCAGAGCGTTCTGTTCCCGCGCCAGGAAGTCGCCAACACCATTCGCTTCCGGCGGCGCAAGGGGGCCTTTTCCCTCCTCGAAGACCTTGCGAAGGCCGTAAGCGGATGGAGTGCGCAAGCCATCGAATTCGATCTTTACGTCAGTACAACTCAGGCTATTGATCATATTCGGGGCGATCGAGGGCAGCTGGTGAACTTGCGGGACGTAAGCGCTCTGGATACCGCCGCTTCAGGCTGTGATCGTCTCAGTCACTCGATCGAACTGCGCCAACTGGATTCTCCAGCACAGGGAAAATACAACAGCGGAAGCGTGGCCGTTCTGGTGGGAAGACTGCAGTCCTACTCCGTAACCCGGTGTCTCGCGTATTGCCCGGAGCAGGCGGGCGATCACTGCTATACCTTCAGCATCCTTGGCAACGACGCACCGTTGTTCACGCGACCCGATTCCCCGCAGGACCATGCCATCCCCATCCCGATCCGGCGCCTGGCGTTCAGTCATGCGGTCACTCATCATGGCTCAACGCGCTATGAGGCCTCCACGCACTTCTACGGAGAAGGCAAAGATCTTGCCATATGGGCTTCGGGGTGGAGCGACTGCGACGACAGTCAACCGATTCCAGCCGGCCGCATTATTCCCGCCGATCTCACTGACTGGCGGTATGAGCCGCGGCTGGATCACATCGCCGTCGATCCGCAGCTCGGGCGCATCGTGTTTCCTCCCACCCAGCTCCCGGGCGGTGACGTCCGCGTTTCCTACCATTACGGTTTTGCCTGCGGGCTGGGTGGAGGAGAATACCCTCGCACAGCTCGCGTCTCACCGCACCCGCAAACCGTGCTGGCTGTGGGAGCCGGCATGGAATTCGCTACCATACGCAGTGCCTATGAGCATTGGATCACTCACCAACAATCCGGAGGAGCCGTCATAGAAATCTTCGACAGCTCCGTGTACGAAGAGCAGCTTCATTTTGAGATCCCGGCAAAGAAGACGCTGGAACTGCGCGCGGCGAGCGGGGCCCGGCCCGTGATTTTGCTAACCGACTGGCGCGCCAATCGTCCCGATGCTCTCACCGTCAGCGGTCACGAGCACAGTTCCTTCGTTCTCGACGGTCTGCTGGTGGGAGGCCGCGGGATCGAAATCAGCGGCAAACTTGAAACCCTGATCCTTCGGCACACAACTTTGGTACCCGGATGGTCGCTCCAGACCGACAATCGTCCGCGACGGGGCGGCGAGCCCAGCCTGGTGCTGGATGAGCTGCAGGCCGAGATTCACATCGATCACTCCATCCTTGGCGGAATCGAAGTGCGAAAAGCCGCAATCGAGGGTGATCCGTTGCGGATGTTTTTTTCGAACAGCATCGTCGACGCGGGCTTTCGATCCGGAAACCCGGCCATCGCCGCGCCGAATGGGTTGATTGCAGCCGCCGTGATGTTCGCCCGCAACTGCACCTTCCTTGGCCGCGTGGGACTTCACGCGGTGGACTTGATCGAGAACACCCTGTTCCTGGACGAACTGCGCGTTGCCAGACGGCAGCAGGGCTGCATTCGCTTCAGCTATATCCCGCCGCGTTCGCGCACTCCGCAACGGTTTCATTGCCAGCCCGAGCTGGCGGAGCAAATGCTGTTTGAGCGTGAAGGCCAGGAGCTTGCCCCACACGAGCAGAAAGCACTCCGCCGCGGTGAACAGTTGCGGCTCCAGCCGCAAATGATGAGCACCAGATTTGGCACGCCGGATTACTGCCGGCTTTCCGACAATTGTGCGATCGAGATCCTTACCGGAGCCGATGACCGGTCGGAGATGGGCGTGTACCATGACTTGTTTTCAACCCAGCGTGCCCGGATGCTCGAATCGCGATTACAGCAATACGTACCGGCCGGAGTCGACACCGGCATCATTTTCGTTACCTAGGAAGGCTTCCGATGAGAGGTGATTTTACCCGTGACAGTTTTCAACGTGACAAGGCATTCACCCGCGTCCTGGCGCAACAAGGACGGTTTCAGCTGGAGGCGGATGCCAACGAACAGGTTTCCATTTTCTGGGATTACCTGCGCGCGCTTACGCGGGATCTCCTCGGCCCGCATGCCGGTCCGGAATCCAACTGCGGCTTTGCGATTATCCCGGCAATCGACGTTGACAAAATCGGGCTCACTCCCGAAGAGGTCAAACGTCTTCGCGGGATGCTGCGAGACTCCGGCGATTTTCTCATCGGCCCCGGAGTGTACTTCGTAGACGGCTTTCGCGCAGTGAATAGCGATTATGTTCACTATTCGCGGCAGAGTCATAGGCAGCGCGCGCAGCCCCTGCGAACGTCCGCCGCTTCCCATCTCATCTACCTCGATGTGTGGGAGCATGAGGTTTCCCCGCTGCAGGATCCGTCCATACGCGAGGTTGGTTTGAATGGCGCCGACACGGCGGAACGCGCTCACCTCGTGTGGCAGGTGAGGAGCCACGAGATGAAAGGCGGAGCCCCGGCCGAGCCCGCAGACTGGGACATCGTAACTAACGATTGGGCTTCTTTGACCGAACGCTGGCAGTCGCGAAACCGCGGCCAGCTCCGCGTACAAACGGTCGGCGTCTCGGAGGGCGAAACCCTTGAGCCATCGACCATATCGCCCGAGTCGAAATTCCGCGGTCCGCTCAACCAGCTTTATCGAGTGGAGATTCATCAGGGCGGGACCGCAAAAGACGGCGCGACGTTCAAGTGGTCGCGCGAAAACGGCTCGGTCAGCTTTGCCGTTGCCGGCTTCGCCGATCCCATCGTCACTCTGTCCTCGCCGGCGCGAGAGATGCGCTTCGGACTGTCTCCCGGCGACTGGGTTGAGATCTCCGATGACGATTCCGTCTTGGAACACGTTGTACAGGCGCTCCGGCAGGTCGAGTCTGTCGACGCACAAAAGAACACCGTCACTCTCAAGGGAAAGGCTGCGTCCACGGTTGGTACTCGGCCGGACCGGCACCCGATTTTGACGCGCTGGGATCACAAGCAAGGCGACCCGCGGCGGGGCGGACTGGAACTCCATGAGGGATCTGCCCTGATTCGCGAGGGCACCGGAGTCTGGCTCAAACTCGAACAAGGCATACAAATCCAGTTTGAGCCGGGCAATCCGGCCCACCGCTACAGAGCGGGTGACTATTGGCTCATTCCTGCTCGCCGGGCCACGGGCTCGGTGGAGTGGCCGGTCAAAGACGGGGAACCGCAAGCTCTCCCGCCCAGAGGAATTGAACATCACTACGCGCCATTGGCCATCGTCAGTTTCGAAGACAAAGAGCTCATTTCACCACGGAATTTCCGGCTGAAAGCAGTAATTCAGAGCGTTTACTGATTGTTTGTTCGAGACCTCGTGTTCGAAAGAGCGAGCCGGAAATACCGGTTACGCATCGTAGTGCACGCGATCAGTTGCGATACGTAAGAGGAACGTCGATAATTTGGATTCCATTGGAGGCGATCAGCAAATCTCCGATGGCAGGGGCTCCTCCGATGATCTGAAGCACGACCGTTATGGTGCATGAGGCTCCGGGAGCGAGGGACGTGCCGCACGTCAATGATTGAACAGCGAACAAACTCGGCTCCATGGAAATGGCGACGCCGATGCTTACCGCTGAAGTCACCGTGTTCTTGACCGTGATGCTCTTCGTTGGTCCGGCGATACCACCACTGAAGCTGAGCGTGCCCGGCGTAACCATGGGAACGGGCTGCGCATAGAGACGGGTCAGGCCATCGTTGCTGGAGAGAATCACGTCCGACTGTTTGTTCTCATCGAAGTCGGCGGTAGCGATCCCGCCGGCGTTGTTGATTGCGGAGTAGAGGGCAACGGGTCCGAAGGTTCCGTCCCCATTTCCGGGCGCGACCGCGAATTCGCCGTCGAAAGCATCCGTGACGCCGACGTCGGGCTTGCCATCGCCATTGAAATAGAGGATTTCCCCGTGCGCACATCGACTATCTGCCACCCGGCATTTTGGGGGTAATCGCAATACAAGAGATAATTTCCGTCAGGGGACCAGGTAGCCAAAAAACCTTCCTCGGCAATCCGCTGCGGTATCCCGCCTACCATGCAATCCTTCCTGTAGGAAACCTAAAGAGTGGTCCGCCCATGAAGGAAAAATCCGAGGTCTTGCAAGGAACGCTTGCCCTGATGGTCCTCAAAACACTCGATGTTTTGGGCCGGCAGCATGGCTACGGCATCGCCCGACGCATTGAGCAGATTAGCGGAGACATTCTGGCCTTAAACCAGGGCTCGCTTTATCTGCTGCTGCTCAGGCTTGAGCATGAAGGCTCCATCGTTTCGCAATGGGGCGCATCGGAGAACAACCGCCGCGCCCGCTTCTATCGCCTGACCGCGACGGGCCGCAAACAACTGGAGGCAGAGACCCGCGATTGGAACCAGACTGCGGCTATCATCACGCGCTTCTTTGAGGTGAAGGCGGAGGATTTGACATGAGATTCCTGAGAAGGTTTCTGGTGCGGCTCAAGAAATTTGCCACCGATTGGCAAGACGAGAAACGGCTGCGGGAAGAGATGGAAGAGCATCTAGCGCGGCAGACTGACGAGAATCTCCGCGCCGGCATGGGGCCGGCCGAGGCGCGCCGCCAGGCGGTGCTGAAGTTTGGCGCGGTGCAGGCGGTGAGGGAAAAGTATCACGCGGAAGGGGGGCTGCCGCTGCTGGAGAATTTGCTGCAGGACGTCCGCTACGCGCAGCGCATGCTGTTGAAGTCGCCGGGGTTCGCGGCAATTGCGATTCTGACGATGGCTCTGGGTATTGGAGCGACGTCGGCGATCTTCAGCGTGGTGGATGCCACGCTGCTGCATCCGTTGTCGTATCCGGAGCCGAATGAACTGGTGCGGATCGAAGTGGATCAACCTGGCGTAGGCGCGCGGAACGTCTCCATCTCGGTGCCGGAGTGGAAAGATCTGGAACGCTCCGGAATCTTTGAGTTTGTGGCGCCGATTACTAGCGGATCGACGAATCTGACGGGAACAGCCCAGCCGGTGCGCATTGCCTACGAAGGCGTAGGGCCAAGCTATCTTGCCCTGCTGGGAGTCAAGCCGGAACTGGGCCGCTGGTTCGATCCCCACGATCAAACGCCAGGGTTCAACCTGGAAGTGGTCATCAGCGACGGTTTGTGGAAACGGGTCTTCGACGCCGACTCTCGGATCGTGGGCAAGAATCTGCGCTTGGACAACGACCTCTTTCACGTCGTCGGGGTGATGCCGCCCGGCTTTCACGATCCGGGCCGAACGGAGGAGGAAAGGAACACCGAGATTTGGGCGGCTTTGGGCTTTGCCGGGGACAATCGCCCGCCCCCGTTGCGCGGTACGCGGGGCATTCAGCAGGCCATTGCACGCATGAAGCCGGGATTGTCACTTGCCGCGGCGCAGAGCCAAATGGACGCACTCGCTGCATCTTTGCAGAAACAGTTCCCGGCAGATTATCCGGCCGTGAGCGGATGGAAGGTGCGGCTGGTTCCGCTGAAGGAGAGCCTGGTCGGCAATGTTCGCCAGCCGCTGATGCTGCTGCTGGGCGCGGTTGGATTGGTGCTGCTGATCGGCTGCGTCAATGTCGCGAATCTCGTCTTGGCGCGCGCAAGCGCCAGAGGACGCGAGATAGCCGTTCGCCAGGCGCTGGGAGCTGCCAGATCGCGCCTGGTGGGGCAACTGCTTACTGAGAGCCTTCTCCTTTCGTTGCTCGGCGGTTTGGCGGGTATAGTGATTCTGCTCGCCACCAAGGGGCTATTGCTTCGCATGGTGCCGGACAGCCTGCCGCGGCTCGGCGACATCTCCATTAACTGGAGTGTCTTGCTCTTCGCTCTCGGCGCTTCTGTCGTTGCCGGCGTTATCTTCGGCCTGGCTCCCGCTTTGCAGGCCAGCCGGCTGGACTTGGCGCATACGCTCAAGGCTGAGGGGCGCGGCACCACTGGTTCCGGGGAACGAGCCAGAACGCGCCGCGTGCTGGTAGTTACCGAGTTTGCGCTCTCACTGGTGCTGATGATTGCGGCCGGCCTTCTGCTGCGCAGCTTCTGGGACCTGTTCAACGTGCGCCTGGGATTCGATCCGCAGAATACGATAGCCGTTCGCACCTGGCTGCCCAATCCCAACGATCCCAAGACCGATATCTACGGAAGCACTGCTCAGGAGGCGCAGCTTTTACGCGAAATGCTACGCCGGGGCAAGACCCTGCCGGGAGTGAATGAAGTTGCAGTGGGAAGCCGGGAATCGATGCCGTTGAATCACAATCGGAGGCCTGTCCCGCTGATTCTGGAAGGACGCGAGATTCGCGGCAATCAGCCTCCTTTGGTTGAAGCGTCATCCGCTACGCCGGAGTATTTTCATTTGCTGGGAATGCCACTGCTGCGCGGCCGTTTGTTTAGTGACCAGGACAACGAGAATGCGCCTCTGGTCGCGGTCGTTAATCAGGCATTTGCGCGGACCTACTGGCCGGACGGAGATCCCCTTGGCAAACGCGTCAAGGTGGGCCGGCGAGGCGCTTCCTGGACCACGGTGGTGGGTGTGATTGCGGATGCCCGCACCGAATCGCTGGAGGAGAACAGTGTTCCAAAGATTTACAAGTGCTTTTTTCAGCAGTCCGATACAGATGTGAATTCCCATAAAGAGCTGGTGATATTCCTGCGCGGGCGGCTGGATCCGGCTCGAATTCCAGATGAGGCCCGCGTGGCAGTGCAGTCCATCAACCCGGAGCTGCCTGTCTTCGGAGCGGCCACACTCACTGACGTGGTCTCCAGGTCTCTCTCTCAGAGGCGATTCTCGATGGAAATGGTCTTACTATTCGCTTTGACGGCGTTGCTGCTGGCGGGACTTGGAATCTATGGAACGATTTCGTATCTCGTAAGCGAACGCACCCACGAGATTGGCATTCGCCTCGCGTTCGGGGCGAACAGGAGCGAGATCATGCGGATGATTCTGCGCCAGGGATTGGAATTGGCGACTGCCGGCGCCGTGGTGGGACTGGTGGGCGCATTGATTGTGTCGCGCTTAATGACTGGGTTGCTCTACGGCGTGTCGCCCACCGACCCTCTGACGTTTATTGGAGTCACGCTGGTGCTCACTGCGGTAGCGCTCGCGGCTAGTTATATTCCGGCGATGCGTGCGATGCGGGTCGACCCTATTGCGGCGCTGCGCTATGAATAGGCTCTATTGATGATGCTGTCCGGGGCTCGCTACGGCGGCGTGCCGCCAATTCCCGGACGGCCTCGCCTCCGATTTTACTTGCGGTCGCCTCGACTCCCGAAACACCGCGGTGCGGCACTTCAACGTCATGCACCACATGATGAAGAAGGCCTCTACGATCTGGTCGAAGGACAGCGGTATCGACCGAAATCCGGCGGACATGGTCGAAGTGAAGCGCCCCGACGATACGCGGGAACGCTTCCTCTCGAAAGAGGAGCTCCACCGCCTGAAGGCCGCCCTGGACGAGAAGATGTTTCGGAAGGGAACCAAGGATTTCAACCAAACCAATCTCCGGATGAGGCTCATTGTGTTGATCGCACTATCAACCGGAATGCGCTCAGCCGAGGTACATCGCCTCCGCTGGTCGGATGTGATGTACGACCAGGAACTGATCGCGGTCAAGGCCAGGTTGAAGAGGGGCAAAGTGCGCTACGTACCGATGGCTTCGGAGCTGGCCGAAGAAATTCGACGGTATCCCGTCATTATCGGCGAGGATCGGCTCTTTCCGCCGACCCGGGGTGACAAGAGTGGAAGACAACGATTGGAAGGGAGTTTTGAAGACTTGCTCAAGCGAGCACACATTCGAGACTTCTGGTTTCACGATCTGCGTCACACTTTTGCCTCTTGGTACATGATGAACGGCGGCGATCTCTACGAGTTGGCAAAGCTTCTCGGTCACGCCAACATTAAGATGACCGAGCGTTATGCCAAGCTGGCACGGGCACACATCACAAAGACCGGGAACACGGCCAAGGTGATCTGGACCATGTTGGACAAGAGAAGTTCACAGGAAGAGTCGTCGGAAAAGTGGCCTCCGCAGGGTAAGGCAGGGAAGCCGATCGCGCACACCGGATGACTGCCATGTACGCTATTTGTACGTCGACCTAAACCAGCAACTCTTTGGCTTCCGCTAAGTTATTTATTATGTGGTGGCCAGGGACGGGATTGAACCGCCGACGCCGGCCTTTTCAGGGCCGCGCTCTACCACTGAGCTACCTGGCCTCAGTGCAGACTTCGTTGCAATTTCCTGTGCGGGATCCGGAGCGGGCCGGGAAGGTAGGTGTTTCCGCGAACAGTTGGCTGCAACAGCTTAGCCAGTATACCAACTCCGTTCCGCTGCGCCAAACCCCGCCCGGCCTTGCTCCCGATGGGGAACAAATCCGGGCAACAGCTTGATTTCCGGCCTGAGATTCCCTTCTCTGCCGAGGCGGCACCGTACACTGGAAAGCAATTATGCGACCTCCAGTGTTCAGCCAATTCTGCCTTGCAGTGGTTGCAGCCGCCGCCGTTCTTTGGGCCCAATTCGGCGCTTTCGCCGGTGCACAATCGAGCTCCGCTCAGAGGACTCCGGCAGAGTCGGGCGAAAAGGCCAAGCCGGCCGAATCCCGCGCCGCCCGGGCCTATGAAACGGCCGTGCGCCAAGGCCCGTTGGCGGTGCAATCGTTCCTGGTCCATTTTCCTAAAGGCGCGGACCTCCACGTTCACCTGGGCGGTGCGGTGTACGCAGAGACCTTCATTCGCGATGCCGGCGAA